>Ga0181539_1004214_pt1 | contig 12495 bp, 2 predicted proteins | sample PEATcosm2014_Bin_46_FD_119767 | JGI IMG/M metagenome (GOLD analysis project Ga0181539, IMG submission 119767) | Peatland microbial communities from MTU Mesocosm Facility, Houghton, MI, USA - PEATcosm2014_Bin23_60_metaG | ecosystem: Environmental > Terrestrial > Soil > Wetlands > Peat | place... | reverse complement strand
CTCGCAACCCCGAACGAAAACCTTCGGTACTTGCACGAGATTGAACTCGCGGTCCGGCATCCTCCGGTTCCAGCAGGCGCCAAGACCCGCGCTGGAACGATCTTGAGGCGCTCATCGAGTTCAATCTCTTGCGGCCAGTGGATACTAAAGCATTTGAACTACTCCATGCAACCGGGAGTCCGGCGATGCTGGATTCGGGCAGGCGCCAGGGCTGTCCACTTTAACGCAAACACAATCGGTTGGTTGCTGTCGTCCATAATTCGAAGGCCGAAGCCGGGTCTCTGAAGGGTCGCAAGAGGACTCCAAGTTCACCCGCCACGCAGCCTACCTATGCGCCTGCGCCGGAGCTTCTCCAAATCTGTTTTTGGAGAGGCCCCGGAGATTGCGCGGTCTGCAATAAGCGTTCCCGATCCGGCGATTAGTTCTTCTTCAAGATGCTGATTTCACGATATTTGCAGGCTAAACGGTGTCGGAGAGAAATGGCCGCGGCTGACAAAAATCGCGGCAGCTTGTTGATTTTCTTGAACTTCCTCCAAAGTGCATCGCAGGCTCCAGTCTCCATCCGTGGGAAAAATCCTCTTGACAATGACGCCGGCGGAGATGAGTATGTTTCCGTTCGCTCTAAACGACATGCCTCGGCAGTGAATGAGGAGGGGCTTCGGCGGCTGGGTCGTCGACGGTCTGGCCGGGGGAGTGTGGCGTCTGTTGCTCGGCCAGGGCTCTTCCATCCTTCCGCATCGGTTCAACTGCGTCGTCGGTCGTTCAGGAAGTCTGCCTGGAACCATGCAGAATCGCGAAGAGGTGAAATCAGTCTTGCAGCCGCGGCCATCACGCTCCGGGATCTCCTTCGACGCTGGCGGAGAGCCGGATTCATCCGTGCAAGGAGGGACGGCTCATGAGGATTCACTCAAAAGGACGCTCGCCGCAAATGGAGAGCAGGGACGCAAACTATCGACACAGGCAGGGCCTCCGTTGAAGCCAGAGATGGCCGGAGTTAAGCGTGTGTGAACGAACGACAGCTCGGAACGCAAATACCGTTCCCCATTCTGAAACAAATCTCACCGGAGGATTCGAGATGCAAACGATTTGGAAGAGATTTCATCATGCGTATTCGTTGCGGGGAGGTTGTGCTGCCCTGCTGTCGGTACTGACTATCTTGCTGTTCGCGGCCACCGCGAACGCTGTTGCACAAACATCCATTATCATCAGCCAGAACACCAAGTATTCGGCTTTTCCGGGCGGCGGGGCGCTCTCCGGAGAGGACCCCGCGGGCGGCTCCATGGCCGTCAACTCGCTGGGCGTCGTTGTCGCCGGAGATACCTATAACCACGACGTCGTTGAGTTCGCGCCACCGGCCTTTACTCCAACCAAAATCACCCCTAACACCAATGCCAATGTCAGCGCGGTCGCCATTGACAGTAGTGGTTTCCTCTTCGTCGCCGACCAGTACAACAACAACATTATTAAGGTTCCGATGAACGCCAACGGGACCTACACGATTACCGTCAATACGGAAGACAACGTGAGCACGCTGCCGGCTTGTCTCGGCGATACCAAAGGAGACGCTACCGTCCCCGAGTGCCTGATCGGCAATCCGGGCACGACTCTGGGCGCTTTTGGCGTGTCAGCGATGACCTTCAGTTCCGGGGGCGCTCTGTTCTTCGCCACCGACGACAACTTAGGCACTCCCGCTACCGGTACCGTGCCCTACACCATCTTCGAGTGCAATTCACTCTGTCTCTATGGCACGACGGCGCCGGTCCTGATCTACGCGGAACCCGTCCAAGCTCCCGGGCTTGTGGCCACCGACGGCCAGTACTACATCGGCGGATTGGCTTTGGACCCCAATGGCAATCTCTTCTTTACCGATTCAGCCGAAGAGGACGGCAACCTCAAGAGCGCCGAATCCCGCCTGAACGAACTGCCCGTCGTTACCGCTGCAATTAATTCCACCAAATTCGCGGCAGTTCCCATACCGATCCTGACCTTCACCAATGCGTCTCCAGGTGACTACGATAACGCTATCGATGCGGTTGCCACCGACACGAGTGGCCACCTTTACATCAGCATCATTTACAGCGGGATCTACGGCCTGGTAGATAATGCGTCGCTTAATGGTTCGGACACTGGCGCCGCAACAGTCGCTGGCTCCAGCCTCTATGGGATCGCGAACCAGGACCAAGCAAAGCTCCTGACGTCAGACAACAGTGGCAACTTCTATGTTTTGGGCAATGGCAGTGGCGACACGCTCTACTTCATTTCCACCGGCCCGGTGAAGTTCCCCGGCGCTGAAACCGTCGGAACTGCGGAGAACATAAGCGCGGTTGTGGCAGACAACACGGAGGCGTGCACCCCGACTTTGACCTTCACCTCTCCTGATACCGCATTCACGGGTGTTATAACCACCTCGGGCACATGCTCTGGCATGTACCAGGTAGCCGGCTCCTTTACTCCGGTCACCCTGACCTACACCCCGACGGCAACCGGTTTTGTCGCTTCAACGTTAGCCGTAAACGACACGACGTCGAGCACATCGTCGGCGCCGCAAATTGTATCTTCCAGCGGCGCGGCCATCACCATCAGCCAGGGTACTTGGGGGGCGAAGTTGCCCGGCGGCGGCGCCTTTGGCAGCCCGGCTCCCGACGGTCATACCGGAGCCATCAATTCCAAGGGCGTGGTGGTATTCGGCGACTCGTATGGAAACCAGATAACGCTGTACAACCTCGTCAATGGGGTCACGACCTTATTTGGCGGCACGACCACCGCACCCGGCGTAGCCGGCCCGTATAACGGCGGCGGCGGCGTGGCCATCGACCACACCGACAACCTTTTCATGTCCAGCGAGTACGGCAGCACTATCTATAAGGTCGCGCCGAACACCGATGGAAGCTATGGGCCGTGGACCGCCGACTCGAACACCAATCCGCTGAACGCAGGCGGCACTGCTCCTGTTGCCTGCGTCGGGGGCGCCGCTGACGTCACGGCGGGGATCTGCGCGATCAGTCTCGGCGCCGGGAATTACAACTTCGGCGTCGCCGGCATGGCCGTCGACACGAATGGCAATCTGTTCTTCACCAGCGATAACCAAGCCTCCGGTAGTTCCGGCACCTACGCTCCGGACACGGTTTGGGAGTGCAAGACAACCTGTCTCTATGGCGCTTCGTCCGGGAACATAGTGGCGCTCTACACTGAGCCGATTGGCGGTTCCGGCAACCCGCAACTCATCCCCGGCAGCATTGCGCTGGATAGCTCGGACAATGTGTACTTCACCGACGCGTCGGTCAAGGGGACCGAACAAAGTGTCTATTCGGATGTGTACGAATTGCCCGTCAACGCATCGAACGCCGACGGCTACGCCAACAATCCGACGCTGCTCGTAGCGCTGCCGGAGACTTGCGGGAGCCTTTCCGGCTGCAACTACAGCACTGCAATCACGACCGTCAGCGTCGACGCCAACGGCGACGTCTTCTTTGGCGGCCCGAACGATGGTTCCGGGCACATCGGAGGTCTCTTCAAACTCGCGAAGAACTCGGGCACGCTGAGCTCGGTCCCCCTCGCTGTCTCAGCAGAGGCTCCGAAGACCATTGTCCCGGGTGGAAACGGCAACTTCTACTTCGTCGCATACAACGGCGGGGACGACACCGGCTACATTACGCTCGGGTCGGTTGCGGTCACTCCGGTAGCGCAGCCCAGCGCCCCCGCGACGGTCACCAATGTTTGGGCGATCGACAACAATGCCGACTGCTATGCGGATCAGGGCAATCTGACTTTCACTGAAGCTGCGAACGACGGATTCAGCGCAATCGAGACGGCCGGCAATAACTGCACCACGCTGCCGTTTGGAAGCGGCGTCAGCTTCCCGGTGAGCGTCACCTTCACACCCACCGCCTCGGCGACGGGCACTGTTACCACAACCATCACTGCGACCAACTCGAATAGTGGCGATACCGGCACGGCCTCGGTAACCGGCCAAGCCGCAACCGCACAGCCGATTACCGGCTTCAGCGGGATCGCTTCGTCCGTTGTCTACGGCGGTGGGCCGTACACGCTCAGCGCCACCGGCGGCGCCTCCGGAAATCCGTTGGTCTTCTCGGTTGACCATTCAAGCACCGCGGCGGCTACAGCGACCGGAACGAACGGCACGACGTTGACCATCACCGGCGTCGGCACGGTCGTGATCGACATCAACCAGGCCGGTACCACCACGGGTAGCCCGATCTATGCCCCAGGGTATCTACAGGTGATGATCACCGTCACCGCAGCCCCGCAGACCATCACCTTCGCGCCCACCAGCCCGGTGACTTACACCGCAACCCCGATCGCGCTGGTCGCTACAGGCGGCGCTTCGGGTAACCCGGTCACCTTTACCGCGACCGGTCCGGGCACGATCACCGGCACAGCCGCAGCGCCCACGCTGACCCTTTCGGGTGTAGGCACGGTGGTGGTAACCGCAAGCCAGGCAGCCAGCACCAGCGGCGACTACGCTGCAGCCACTCCAGTAGTGGCACACATCGTCGTCAACGCGATCGCGCAGACCATTACCTTCGCGCCTACCAGCCCGGTGACTTACACCGCAACCCCGATCGCGCTGGTCGCGACAGGCGGCGCTTCGGGTAACCCGGTCACCTTTACCGCGACCGGTCCGGGCACGATCACCGGCACAGCGGCAGCGCCCACGCTGACCCTGTCGGGTGTAGGCACAGTGGTGGTAACCGCAAGCCAGGCAGCCAGCACCAACGGCGACTACGCTGCAGCAACTCCAGTAGTTGCAAACATCGTCGTCAACGCGATCACGCAGACCATTACCTTCGCGCCGACCAGCCCGGTGATTTACACCACAACCCCGATCGCGCTGGTCGCAACAGGCGGCGCCTCGGGTAACGCGGTCACCTTTGCCGTGACTTCCGGTCCGGGCACGATCACCGGCACAGCCACAGCGCCCACGCTGACCCTTACGGGTGTAGGCACGGTGGTGGTAACCGCAAGCCAGGCAGCCAGCACCAACGGCGGCTACTCCGCGGCAACTCCAGTGGCGGCAAGCATCGTCGTCAACGCGGACCCGCAAACCATCACCATTAGCGCAAGTCCCACCACCGTCACTGCTCCAAGCACATCGACGATTACCGCAACGGCGAGTTCGGGCCTTCCGGTCACGCTGGCCATCACGACCGGCAGTAACATCGCAACCCTTAGCGGCACCACACTGACGCCAACCGGAACCGCCTTCGGCAACGTTACTGTAACCGGCACCCAGACGGGCAATAGCATCTACGCCGCAGCTACAGCAGCGACGGTGACGGTTCTCGTCAATTCCGCCGCGACGGTGGCCACACCGGTGATCACCCCAGCGAGCGGCACCACCCTGGTCATCGGGTCGAACAACACCGTAACCATCGCGGATACGACTGCCAACGCCGTCATCTTGTACACGACGGACGGATCCAGTCCGCTAACCAGCACCACGGCGACCAAATACACCGGCGCCATTACCTTATCGACTGCCGGGAGCGTAACCGTCAGTGCTGCCGCCACGCTGCTGGGCGATACGCCCAGCGCAGTCGTAACCGCCACCTACACCGTCACCACGGTATTGCCGACCTTCACCATCTCGGCCAGCCCATCGTCGGCAACCGTCACAAACACTACTCCCGCCTCGATCGCCATCACCGTGGCGCCGTCAGTCACATTCACCGCACCCATCACCTTCGCTTGCAGCGGCGGGCAGCCGAACGTAGGCTGCACCTTCAGCCCGGCATCGATAACGCCGCCGGCCACCACCACCACCACGCTGACCGTCAGCTTTGGCGCCACTGCGGCTCTCCGGCACGGTCCCAACCCGTTCCTCCCAGGCGGAGTGACGTTCGCCATCGCTCTCGGCTTCCTCGGTTGGAAGAAGCGGCGTAATATGCTTCTGGCCCTCGCGCTGATAGCAGGCGTCGTCGGCCTGGTGCAACTCACTGGCTGCGGCGGCTCAACGGCCCCCACCGTCTCCACCGTCACCGTCACAGCCACTGGCGGCGGCGTCACGCAGACGTTGCCGCTGACGATCACCGTTAGACAATAGCAACCCGGACTGGTTCCGAACCTGCCGAGGCCTCTCCCCAAAGGAGAGGCCTCGGTGTTTCCGCTCGGCTTTGCCGGCCAAACCAATTTCCCTCGGCGTAGACCGCCTTGACTACCAGCGGGGAAAGCTCGGTCAAGCGAATGCCGGCCGTGACCGGAGAGAACAGTACGCATGGAACAACGGTCCGGTGAAAGGCAATGTGCGCCGTCTCAAGCCGATCGAACGATCCATGCACATGCATGGATGGGCGAACCTTGATCTCCAGAGCCTTCGAGAGGTCACTGCGGCATGAAAAAGTCTCGCCCGAATCCAAGACGGAGAAGTTCTGCGTTATCGTTACCGAGAACCGTTACCAAAAACCGCGGAGGAACTCTCCATCTCCCCTGCTCGCGATCTCGAAAGAATGCCCTTGACCTTTTCCATTCGCGGGCTTGATAATCGTTAACCGAGATCAAAGTTAGTGTGGTTCGGAATCATGTGGCGCACGCATCTCGCCGAGCGACATGCTCAATGTCACACGCGCTCCTAATCTCGCAACGAACTGGGCAGCCAAGGGGGGTATTACATGACGTTTTTTCCTGGATTCAGGCTGGCATCCGCATTGTTGGGGCTTATCGTCGCTGTGCTGCTGTTATGGCAATCGCCCGCTTTGGCGCAGGAGACCACGGGCGGCGTGTCCGGCGTAGTGCAGGACCAGACAGGCGCTGTGATTCCGGGCGCCGACGTGGTGGTGACGAATCTGGACAACAAATCCGAGCGCAAGACAGTCAGCAACGGCGCCGGAGAGTTTGCGATCTCGGCGATCACGGCGGGGCTGCAATACCAGGTTCGCGTGACAGCAGCGGGCTTTGAAACGTGGCAGTCGCGGCCCTTTCCGCTGCGGCCCGGCGATCGGATGAACTTCACCGATATCAAGATGCAGATCGCCCAAACGACCGAGCAGGTCACCGTGGAAGCGGTCGGTAACCAAGCCATTAAACCGCTGGATACGGCCGAGCGCAGCGATATAATCACGGCGAGCGATCTTGAGACGTTGGCCATTCAGGGCCGCGACGCAACGGAGCTGATCGGGATGTTGCCGGGGTTCGCGATGATAAGCCCGGGAGTCAACAATCAGGCGCCGAACACGGCCGTAGTGGGTATGAGCGGCGCCACCGGAGGCTATTCCGCCAACGGAGCCGGCCCAACCGGGCTGGCCACAATACTCGATGGCGTCTCGATCCAGGATATCGATACAAATGCCGGGACCGTGCAAACGGTGAATTCCGACATGATCCAGGAGATCAAGGCTACTACATCGAGTTTCAGCGCCGAATATGCGAAGGGCCCAGCTGTGCTGAACGCCACGACCAAGGGTGGCGGGGTCAAGTACCACGGCGAAGCATACATGTATGCCCGCGACACCTTGCTCAACGCCAATGACTGGTACAACAACTATCTTCAGCAGACACGGCCTCCGGGACGTTATCTCTATCCAGGTGGGCAACTGGGCGGCCCGGTATGGATTCCTCGTACCCGGTTCGGCCCGCATAACGAGAAGCTGTTCTTCTTTGCCGGCTACGAGTATTACAACCAGAGTTTCTCGCCGGAAACCCTTGGCTCCTGGGTTCCAACCCTGTCAGAGCGCAACGGCGATTTCAGCGAAGCGTCATTGAATACCCAGCTTTGCGGCGGGCGTCCGGACGGCGGCGTGAACCTGAACGCGGTCCTGCCGATGTGTTACGCGGAAAACTATCTGCCGAATGGCGCCGCGGTCGCCAATGGTGCCGTGAGCCAATATGGCGATAAAAACGGTGGCGTGGCCCTGGTGAACTGGCTGCCGCTGCCAAACGCCGATCCGTTTGTCAACGAGCAGGGATACAACTATATCCAGCCGGTAATCCAGGCTCAGAACGGCTATCAGCTTCATATCCGCATGGATTACAGCCTGAGCGACTACAACAAGTTCTATGCAACGTGGGGCCGCCAGCAGCAGGTCGCCGATCAACCGGTTGCCTGGGGATTCACTCCCAACTACTCCATTGAGTATCCGGGCCAAGTGACAGCCGGCGATCTTTCCAACGTCTTCTCCGGCCACTACACCCATACCTTCGGCTCAACCGTGACCAATGAAGCCAGCGCCTCCATGTCCTTCATCAGCGATCCGGGAAATATGGGCGACCCGGACGCGGTCAGCCGGCAATCTCCCTATATGAACATGACCAGTTGCGCGGATCCGTCAAAGCGGGCGGCGGGGACCTGCAACGGCGGCAGCTTCAACTACCTTGGCGAATACAAGAACAACGGGGACTATTCCGTGCCGGCGCTGTCGACAACCGGCTCTCTGGGCTATCCCAACATGGCAATGGCAGGCGGTTTCTACAATAACCAGATCAAGATGCAGAAGGTCGTCCCGACGCTGGCGGATACGGTGCACTGGATGAAGGGATCGCACAACTTCTCCTTCGGGGCTTATGCAGAGCGGGGCATCCTGAATGGAACTGCCGATTATGCCGCGGCGTTTCCGCAGGGACAATACACCTTCAATCCCGGCAACGGATACTTCGAGTTCAATTCGGGCTCGGGCACGGTTAACGGACCCTTTAAGAATGCGAATTACATCGCCTGCGAAAACCCGGATCCGAATGGCACCAGCCGCAGCTCGGGCGCAGCGTACTTCGGCAGCTGCATCAATCCCGTGGCCATGATGTATATGGGTTACACGGACAGCTTTACGCAGACGAACTTCTCGCCGATCGTGGACATGCAGTACACGACGCTGGCCGGTTTTGCCAACGATTCCTGGAAATTGCATCGGGTCACGCTGCTGCTTGGCGCCCGCGTGGAGCACCTCGGCCCGTGGTTCGACCGACATGGCAATGGCTTGGCCACCTTTTCTCCCTCGCTCTACAACAGCGAATGCGATGCGGATCGAGACTGCAGCGCCTTGGCGATGCCGGGTATCGCCTGGCACAGCCAAAACGGCTCAGTCACGAACTCGGTAAGCAACCCGCCGAAAGTATATTTCACTCCGCGGGTCGGCGCCGCATGGGACATCTACGGGACGGGCAGCACCGTTGTGCGCGGCGGATGGGGCATCTATCGCAACGAGGAGGAGTTTCAGCCCTATGCTCTGGCGGCGGCGACCGCGCAGGGCTACAAGACAAGCCAGTCCGTCGGGCCTCTGACCTTCGATCTGGTAGACGATCAGTCGCCGATCAATCCTCCCGACATCAATGTTTCCACCCTCTCTCCCACCGACACGGTGCGGCCGATCTATTATCAGTTCAATTTAACCCTTGACCAGAAGGTGAAGTGGAATTCGCTGCTGGAGCTGGCCTATGTCGGAAACAACTCCAGGGATCTTGCCTCCTATAACACCCAGGCCAGCGGCTACAACGACGCCTCCGACCTGAACGTGCTTCCTTTGGGGGCATACTTTCTCCCGAGCTTCAACCTCAACAATGTGCCGGGCTACAACGCTGACGGCCAGCTTATTAAGGCGTCGAACACAAACACGGACCTCGGCAATCTGACCACGGCGGAACAGGACTTCTGGCGGACCTATAACTTCTATCAGCATATCTATGTGCTGAAGCACAACTTTTACTCGAACTACAACAGCCTGCAGGCGTCGTGGAACAAGTCGTCGGGCATTCTAAGCTGGGGAGCGAACTACACCTTCTCGAAGGATCTTGCGACGGCCGCGTCCTACAACAACAACCTGCCGGATCCAATCAATCTGCGGAATGACTACAATCCAGCCCCATTCGATCGCACCCAGGTCTTCAACATCCACTATCTGGTCAGCCTGGGTAAGCGCTACCACGGCGGGAATCGCGTTCTATCCAAAGCCGCGAACGGCTGGCAAATCTCGGGTATCTCACAGGTATCGAGCGGTCCGGACCTACCCTCGGAGCAGGGCGAGAACTTCGGTTTCGGGTACGGAAATCTTCAAGTGACCCGCGTTTCCATGCCGCAGCAGCTCAATTTGGGCAGCGGCGCGGACAAGACCTGCGCGCAACTCTATTACGTTACACCGGACGCCAACAAGGATACGTTTTGCGTAATCAACCTGAACCCGATTGTCTGGATGGGCACTCCCGATTACCTGTTGATGCCTACGTTGAACTGCAATCCGGCGGGTGGAAGCGCGACGCATCAATATATGAAGCCGGACTGCTTCGGTGTTCCGCTGCCCGGCAGCACTACTTCGGGGCCCGAGGCGCTATCGACGAACCCCAGCGGGCAGGGCCAGTATCGGCTCCCTTATATTCATGCTCCCGCCTACATGAAGAATGATCTGTCGGTGATCAAGGACTTCGGCGTTGGGGAAGGCAAGACACTCCAGCTCAAAGCCGCCGCCTTCGATTTCCTCAACCACCCCGAGGTTTCGTTCAACAACAACGACAGTTCCAATCTGAGCCTGGGTAACTTGCTGGGGGCGACGGCGGGGGCGCCCCTTACAACGTCGGTACTGGGACATAAGGACTTCGGGATCGCGAACGTAAAGTACGGTTCGCGCTTACTGGAACTGAGTGGAAAGTTTACGTTTTGAGGAATCGCTTCGCCGGCCCCCGCGCCGATTGCGGGGCCGCCTGGAGCGCATGAATCAGCGGCAGCAAGCCGGTCCGCTGAATGGAGAGATGAAAGGGTCGTCACTCTGGCGCGCCCTGAAAATGCGGACAGGCAGCGATGCCGTTCGCGGGGACATTTGAATGAGATTGTTCGGGAGGGATTTCATGGCCATCGAGATTAGAGCGTACTTTCGCCGGCTTGCGGGCACCGGGGTTGGTTTACTGATGGGGGTTTTGTCGGTGTGCGGAGCCGCTGGAGGCCAGACGACCTTTCAGCCGCCTGTGACTACTGCTTCGGTGGTTACGATCCCCTCCAACAACAGTTGGGGCCAGATTTTCAAGATTCTTTTTTATGACGGAAACGTTTTGGCGCTGGATGCGGGAGTCAACGCCCTGTATCAGCTCTCCCCTGGCCAGACAACGTGGTCAATCCTGGTCACTTCCGGTACGGTGCTCGGGAGTACGGGCGGCTTCACCGCCGATGGCATGGCGATCGATGCTAAGGGCACCCTCTATATTACCGCCCGCTACACCTCCGCCACCCTTACGCCCACGGGTAGCTACTTCCTCCGTGTTCCCTACGATCCCGTTGGAAAAACGTGGCATGTCACGGCCAGCGACGGCTGGGGCAGCAATATCGTCGACAACAGCACCGGCAACAATATCTTGGACACGGACGAAGTGGTGTTCGTGGACAGCGCTTTGAAGGATGGCAGCGGGACTTTGTACTGGATGTCCGAGAATGAACAGATTTACATGCTCCCGGTGGACGCAAGTGGGAACGCAAAGAAGACAGTCGCCCTGGCTACGCCCATTGTCAGCAATCTGGTAGCGGATCAGGGGAAGCTAGCGGTCGATGTGAATGGGAATATATACTTCCTCGAGAATCGCGCCACAACGAACTCGTCACGCGACACTGGAATTTTCTTTATCCCCGCAGGACAAAACAATTTAAGTGGAGAGGGGCCGCCGATTGAGCGCATCGATGCAGGCCAAGCAACAAGCACCACTCCCATCGTGTATGGCGGGCTGACGCTGGATGCGGCCGGCAATCTATATACCGTCTCCGAGAATAACTCCAACTATAATGAGACCGTGGCCGGAATCTGGATGATTCCCAACGAATGCGGGAGTCCGAAGGCAGTGACCAAGGCATCTTGCCTGAACTGGAACGACATCTCCCTTCTCTCTACGGCCGCCAGCAACGCTGCCCTGACCATCGATCCGCGAGGCTACCTGTGGATCCCCACTTACCATGATCCGTCTTTCGATGGGTCGAACCCCTATCCGAACGTTTGGGGTATCGTGGTGTTGGCTCCGGGATCGATCAACCTGGGCGCCTCGCCGGCGCTAACCACGGGACCGGCTGTGCAACCGGGACCGACAGGTACTGTGTTTTTCAATTTCAACCAGCCGGTTACGCCCAGCGCCTTTCAGCTCTCGCAGTCGGGAGTCGGGTCGGATTTCTTAGTACAGTCGACAGACCCCAATGCTCCCGCAACGCCTCCGACAACACCGTCCGGGTGCGCTGTGGGAACCACGTATACGGCGCAGGCTTCCTGCGAGTATTGGGTTGCGCTGAATGCGCGTAAACCAGGGGCTATCTCCGGTCAGTTGACGATGTCGGGGATGGTAGGCACGAGCACCACCGCTACATTCGTTCCGGGTAGCACGGCCTATCTGAGCGGAATCGGGCAGGGCGCGGAAGCGGCAATGCTTGCTTCACCCGCGCAAACCACGATCGCTGGAGCTGCTGCCGGACTCGTGTCCCCTGCGCAGGTGGCTGTCGATTCTCTTGGCAATACGTATGTTGCCGATCCCGGCCTCAAGGAAGTTCTGTATTTCAAGGCGGGTTCCTCCGGTGCAACGGGTACT
>Ga0181539_1004212_pt1 | contig 12501 bp, 13 predicted proteins | sample PEATcosm2014_Bin_46_FD_119767 | JGI IMG/M metagenome (GOLD analysis project Ga0181539, IMG submission 119767) | Peatland microbial communities from MTU Mesocosm Facility, Houghton, MI, USA - PEATcosm2014_Bin23_60_metaG | ecosystem: Environmental > Terrestrial > Soil > Wetlands > Peat | place... | reverse complement strand
AGTACGGAAATAGATGATGCCGTTTTAAGGGATGCGTACGTCGATCGTATATACGATACATTTATAGATGAACTGCAGCTCCAGGAGTGTGACAGCGCAGTAAAAGAAATTGCAGACCGGCTTCCTCCGGGCGCTTATTCATCGCGTGAATTCATTAAAGAAATGGGCAAACATCTGGTTTCGAATGCAAAAAAGAAAAATTCGCTGGTTCAGTGCGCCTACGAAAATAAAGTGCCGATCTTTTGCCCGGCTTTTTCCGACTCCAGCGCCGGTTTTGGCCTGGTGAAGCACCAGGCAGAAAGACCTGAAAGTCATGTGTCAATTGACAGCGTCAAAGATTTCAGGGAGTTGACCGAAATAAAAATCAATACTGGCGACACCGGTCTTTTGATCATTGGCGGCGGTGTACCGAAGAATTTCATACAGGACGTCGTTATCTGCGCGGAAGTACAGGGAAAGAATGTTCCGATGCACAAGTACGCCGTTCAGATCACTGTTGCCGATTCAAGAGATGGGGCATGTTCCAGCTCAACTTTGAAGGAAGCGAGGTCCTGGGGTAAGGTCGACTCCGGAAATCAACAGATGGTCTTTTGCGAAGGCACAATTGCCGTACCTATACTCGCAAGTTACGCATATCACCGTGGGCGCTGGAAAGACAGGCGGCGGCGAAATCTTGCCGATTTGTTCTGATTAAGTAGCCTCCACCCGGAAACTCTGGATAAGAGACTAGAGTTTCCGATTCGGAAAGGAGGGATAATCTGGTGATTCCTCTTACCGGCTTTAGCCGGAACGTTTTCGTCCTGGCAAGGAAATCGAGGGGTTGCGCGGAGGCGTATAGAGTACGCCGCACAAGAAACCCCGAAGATTGACATCGCCAGGGCGGAAAGGGACCCTTTCCGGACGGAAACTAAGTATAAACCGACATCGTCTCCCTTCCGCACCTCAGCTTTTCCATAAGTGAAAGCCGCTTCGGCGGAAAATGAGGGCCGTAGATGAAAAGGGTGCCGTCCCAGCCTTCGAGGGTCTTCTCCAGGGCATCGATGGGCTTGTCGGGATAGATGTAGAGACAGTCGGCCTTTTGAATGCGCTGAGTTAGGAAATCGGCGCGGATGAACCCGACGCGGCTCAGGAGGTTTAGATCTCGTGCGGCGCGAACGGCGCGCGATACCAGAAAAGGATCGGATTCTATTCCGATCGACCTGGTGAACAGGCCTGCGGTGCAGGAGGCAACCCCGTCCCCGCTGCCGAGGTCTATAAAGAGGCGAAACTGAGACAGGTCCAGTCTTCTGAAGAAATTGAACAGGTGCTCAGGCCTCGAAGCAGCCCATGCGCCGGAGGCAGTTAAACGATAGGGCAGGGCTTGGCCATAATCTCCATCCCGGCCGTGGAGCCTCCGGAAATATTCGATAATCTCGGCCGCTGTCTTAGCCTCGCGGCTATCCTCTGATGACTGAATTGGGTTCATAGTAGCCGGCGCGCACGGATGTGAGAGGAAAAACCTGGCAGCCTCTGCCCAGAATAGTTCCGGGATTGGTGACAGCGTTGCAGCCTATCTCCGCATGGTCCCCCAGGACCGCCCCGAATTTGCGCAGATTCGTAACGATCCGTGTGCCGTGAGCCATCACACGGATGGTCTGGTCCCTTATCTTTAGGTTGGCAAGCTTCGTTCCGGCCCCGAGGTTCGCCTCACGTCCCACTAAACTGTCCCCGATGTAGGCAAAGTGCCCGGCCTTTGCACCGTCCAGCATGATGCTTGTCTTCATTTCGGTGGTGTGGCCGACTATGCACCCGGTGCCGACTATACATTGGCCCCTCACATAAGCGCCTTGGCGCACCTCGGTGTGCGCCCCTATTATAGAGGGGCCTTTAACCAGAGCGCCGGGTTCCACGACTGCCCCCGGACCGATGAAAATCGCTTCGTCCCACAGGACGCTCCCCTCCCACAGCACAGCCGCCTCATACGTTTCCTCGCCACCGATGCTCACGAGGAATTTGCCTTCGGTGACATTTCCGCCAATAATCTCGAAACCGCCCTCCAGGATTTCTCCCCGCCACATTACGACCGTCTTCGGCAGCGGGCGCCTGAAATACTTCAGGTCTGCAACGTTTGGCTCGATGTGATGCTCCAGATAGCCGGAAATCTTGCCCAGAACGTCCCAGACGTACTTGCAGCCGGCAAATACGTCACGGTGAACGAATGAAGCCATATCGAAAAACGCATCGGGTTCCAAAAAATCCATAGAGCTTCCCTTTCAACGTGAAATTAGTCCGCCAGGCCGGGAAATTGCCTAATCTTACGGCCTGTTTTCCTTTTCCGCCTATTTGCTTATATAGCCTAAAAGTGCTGCGCCGGGAATATCTACCTGGATTTCAGTAAGGGAATGGAGATACTTCCCCCTTTCTAAAGGGGGGCCAGGGCGGACTTTAGCGCAGAGGCGCACCTTGAAGCATGAGGGTGAAATTAGAAGGGCGAACTTCCGGCTAAAGCCGGTAAGAGGATCTTCCGCCTAAAGGCGGTAAAAGGCATGACCAGATTATGAACAGATTATTTTCACTCTTCTGGAAAGAGGAAAGTTTATTCTGAGGGGCGCCGCCTGCCATAGGTGCTGTTTCTTAGCGATGTCCCCCGCCACCTCCGCCGCCGGAACCACCCCCTCCGCCACCGAAGCCGCCGCCCCCGCTGTCGTGGGAACCGCCGCCACTGCCGCTACCGCTGGAGGAACGTCCCGACTGAGCGCCGCTGGAGGAACGTCCTGACTGAGCGCCGCTGGAAGTCCGCCCGCTGAAAGAAGGAGACCTCGAATCACCACCTTGGCCCATCGTCCTCCCGCTGCCGGTTGACTCGGAACTGTGCATATTTCGCCTGGCTGCAACCGGATTTCGCAACTCGTTTTGCCGGTTCATTATAGCTCTTGCGCCTGCCTGAGCGTTGGCGGAGCCGAGCCGAGAGCCCTGCGTGGGCCTGTTTGTCCGAGAGAGGGTTGAAGAATGTCCGGTTCCTCTTCCCGTTGCACGGGTAACCGCATTGACCCTGCTCACCGTGCCGTCGGCATTCCTTACATGGTTGGTAAACCAGTGGTGGTGATGGTGCCTGTGGAAATCGTTCAGTATGAAGTAGCCGCCGAAGCCGAACCCATCCCACCAGAATGGCCATGGGACCCAGGCATAGAGATAATCGTATTCCCATGGAGGCGGATAATAGCTCACGATGGGAGGCCCGTTCTCGTCATAGTATTGCTCAACATCGGCGGGCGTCTCATATTCGGAAACCTCCGGAGGAGGAGCGGCTTGGTTTGACTGGTATTCGGAACTTGAACTTGATTCATCAGTGTATTTTTCGCCGGCAACTTTGATCGGAAGATGCATTGCGATGCTGACGCTGTCAACCGCGCGGGCCGCATCGGCCTCTGATAGACTCAGGCTACCCGATGATGCCGATCTTGCGGTGCTTTCCCTCACCTCGGCAATAATGTCGGGCGTCATAGGATAGTCGGAAATCCATCCGTTTCGAGGCGCAATGTTTATCGCGGCCAGAGAGTTTTCCGCTGCCGCTTCATCGTGCGACGAGGTTAAATTGAGGGCAGTTGCCAGTTCTACGGCAAACTCGCCTTCACTGACCAGAGGCTGTTCAATGGGGGGACGCTTTGAGGTTGAGCTTTGAGCGTTCACTGAGCCGGTATAGGGCGCCAGAACCAGACCTGCGGCAACAAATAATATCACGAGCACTCTTTTCATTTAGTACTCCTTTGCGGCAGACTGCCAGTCAACGAAATGCCCATAAGCAGTGTAAACATTTAGAACGTTTTTTACTCTAGTTTATAAGATGCGCGGGCGGTTTTTTTTGTCCACAAAATAAGGTGAATCATTTAAGTTGTACAAACACTTCAAAAAACTGAAGTGCTGCTCGCGGCCCCTGCGGCCTCGCGGGTGGGTGGGCGGGCTGTCGAGGTCCTGCCTGTGCCGCCGCCCAAGGGCCGATCTCGACGCTCCGCGAGGTGGGTCCCGGTTCCCCAAGCCCCACCGCCCGCCCCGGTGGAAAATCACAGGAGAAGTCGCCCGAAGCCGAAGGCCCGATGTCTACGCTCCGCGAGGTGGGTCCCACCGCCCTGAATTTGGCCGCTATCCCTTTTTTTCCGCGTATCTGGCCAGGATGAAGAGAAAATCGGCCAGGCGGTTCAAATATGAATGGACTTCGGGACTGTCTATTTCACCGGCCTCTTTGAGGGCCGTCGCCACGCGCTCGGCCCTTCGAATAATGGAGCGGGCAAGATCGATCGAAGCGCTCGCGGAATTTACTCCAGGGTAGATGAAGTGGCGCGGGATGGGAACTTCCTCCTGGATTTTGACGATCCACTCCTCGAGCCTTTGGATTCGTTCGGTTCCAATGCTGTATTCAGAATCGGGCGCAGTATCGGAGAGCCTGGCGCCCAGCATTAACAGGTCCTCCTGCACTGCCTGTATCATCTCCAGGATGGCCACGTTGAGGGTAAAGGTCTTGGCGAGTCCGAGGGCGGAACTGGCCTCGTCCAGTGTTCCATATGCGTCGGGCCTCAGGCTCGCTTTGGAGATGCGTTCCCCGTTAAGAAGACTGGTTGTCCCCTGGTCCCCTTTTTTTGAAAAAATGAAGACGTTCATCGGATCTCCTCGTATGATAGACTTATATAATACCCTGCAAGAAAAAAAATGCGCCTGCCATGCAGAGAAGCAGGACTGAGGACTGAGGGTTGAGGGCTGAGCAAAAGCGGCGACCCCCGTGCGCGCAGCCATGCAGAACGCACAGACATTAAACGTGGTGCGTTTGAAGGCAAGCCAAATGTTAAGCGCATCAGAAAGTGAGGTGAAAATGATGTCAAGATCTCGCTTCGCGAGCTTCGCATTGTTTCACAAAGTGAAGCATGCTTGCTGGCCTCCCTTTGCGACGTGTGAGCGCGTAGCGCGGGGGCCGACCGCTCATTCTCGACGCTCCGCGAGACGGGGCGGGGGCGGGAGGCCTCGTATGATAGGAAGCCCCGCATGGGTGTGGACCGCAGAGTGAAATGAAGAAGAATTTCAATTCTCAGGGGCAATTGCTGCTTACCTTGCTGCTCCTATGCGTTATACTTGGCGCAGTCTCGACTTTGGAACCTGGCCCGAGGCATGTTAAGCGATTCGGATTGCGATGAAAAGAAAAAGCTTGCGAGTGTCAACGATGCATGCATACCTTCTTACTGTGTTAGGCCTCATCTGCTTCGTGGAAGGCCTCCCCTACCTTGCGACCCCCAAACAGGTCAGAAAATGGCTGAACTGGCTTCTTTCAGCCTCCAACCATTCCCTCAGAATTCTTGGCGCAGCTTTGATGGTCGTTGGTCTGCTCCTCGTTTACCTGGGCCGCAGGCATGGGGGCTAGCCACGAGATCTCATTCAGGCTCAAAGACTATGACTACGATCTGCCGCCTGAACTCATAGCCCAGCGCCCCGCCTCCGCGCGGGAACACTCGCGCCTGCTCTTACTCGATCGCTCAAGCGGCGCCCTCGGGCATTCGCGCTTCGATAGAATCGGACAGTATTTAATACCGGGCGACCTGCTGGTCGTAAACGATACGCGTGTTGTTCCCGCACGGCTGACCGGCCGCAAGAAAACCGGAGGCATGGTCGAGCTTCTGGTGCTCGATCCCTATAAGCAGCCCGCGTCCGGGTCCCTTGAGAGCTACTGCTGCCTGGTAAGAGCGTCAAAAGGCGTCCGTACGGGGCAGGTAATCGAGCTTTCGGAAGGTATTTGCGCTGAGGTGATTGCCGCTCCGATAGACGGGAGGGCTCAAGTCCGGTTTTCCGGGGCCTCCGGCATAGTGGATATTCTTGACCGAATCGGCCTGACGCCGCTGCCGCCCTATATCGGGCGTGCATCCGGCAAATCTGCCCCCGATGATCGTATCTGCTATCAAACAGAATATGCGAGACACCCCGGTGCAGTGGCTGCGCCTACCGCCGGTCTGCATTTTACGAAATCTCTTTTGAATGGACTCACGGCCTCGGGAATAGAAGTCGCTGCGCTGACCCTTCACGTCGGCTACGGCACTTTTGCGCCCATGAGATGCGTGGACATTCGCCAACACCGGATGCACCCGGAATTTATCGAAATTGCCAAAGAGACCGCAGATGCGGTAAACAGGGCAAAGCGCGAGCGGAGGCGGGTGGTAGCAGTCGGGACCACTGTCGTTCGCACCCTGGAGTGGCTTTACGCAAAGGAGGGCGAAATAGCTCCCTTCCGGGGTATGTGCGATCACTACATCTATCCGGGCTGCCTATTTGCGGTTGTCGATTGCATGGTGACCAACTTTCATCTTCCAAAATCCAGCCTGATACTGCTGGTATCGGCTTTCGCCGGCAGATCACGGATATTATCCGCCTATCGGGAGGCGGCCCGGGAGCGCTATCGTTTCTTCAGCTACGGAGATGCAATGCTGATTCTATGAAGACGGAGAAGTTCAAGAGCGCGGGGGAATGATTCCCCCGCACCCCCCAGGTTTCGGCCACGCGCGTTGAACGCGCGTGGCTGAGCGCTCGGCGCCTGCGGTGGGATTGCCGCCACGCGGCTCACCCGCCGCAGCGCCACATAGATCTGGAGGCTCCGCCACGTGGAGAAGGTGTAAGGGGCGCGGCTCCCCACGCTTTTGAAAAGCAGGTCTGTCTCTAATCATCTGACAATGGCACGCGAAGTAGGTAGATGAAATTCGATATTCTTTCAAAAGATCCGGGAGGCAACGCCCGCGCCGGGCGGATTGAAACCGCACGCGGCGCGGTCGATACTCCCGTATTCATGCCGGTCGGAACGGTCGGGTCCGTCAAAAGCATTTCCCCGGACGAACTGGAGTCCCTCGGAGCGCAAATAATTCTCGCAAATACGTATCACCTCTACCTGCGCCCAGGGGCTCAAAGAGTGGCGCGCCTGGGCGGGCTTCACAAATTTATGGGCTGGGACCGCCCGATTTTGACCGACAGCGGCGGATTCCAGGTCTTCAGCCTCGCCAGGATAAACGAAATCGAGGAAGAGGGTGTCCGGTTTCAATCGCACATCGACGGCTCCCGCCACCTTCTCACCCCCGAGGCGGCTGTCGGCGTCCAAAGAAACCTGGGCTCGGACATAATGATGTGCTTTGACGAATGCACTCCATATCCCGTTTCCTACGAGTACGCCTCCGAATCCGTCATGCGCACGATTCGCTGGGCCGAGCGCTCGAAAGAGGCTGCCGCCGGTTGCGGCGCGGCCCTTTTCGGGATAGTGCAGGGGAGCGTTTTCGATGACCTTCGCGACATGTGCCTGGAGAAGCTGGCCGGGATCGGCTTCGACGGGTATGCGATCGGAGGCCTGTCTGTGGGCGAATCGAAGGATGAGATGCTGGAGGTCATAAACCGGCTTGCACCCAGGCTCCCCGGCTCGGCGCCCCGGTATGTGATGGGGGTCGGTACGCCCGAAGACCTGGTCGAGGGAGTTCGCGCCGGGGTCGATATGTTCGACTGCGTAATGCCTACGAGAAACGCACGGAACGGGACACTGTTCACCTCGCGCGGCCCCCTCCACATAAAAAACAGCACATACGCCGATGACCCCGGCCCTCCTGACCCTGATTGCGGCTGTTATACATGCCGGCGCTTCTCGCGCGCATACCTGCGCCACCTCTATATCTGCCGCGAACTCCTCTCCTATCGGCTGAACACGTTGCACAACCTCCATTACTATCTCGGCCTGATGGCGCAGATGCGTGCGGCAATTGCCGCAGGCCGCTTCGAACAATGGCGGGCCGGCTTCTATGGGCAAGCACGCGAGTGAATTTGCACTACGGAGGCGGACCATTATCCGGTCAAGGAGAGAGAGCTATGGTTAAGGATAAGTGCCAAATCGAACTGCCTTTACCACAGAGACGGGACATGGTCCGGTCAAGGAGAGGGCACAGAGGAAAGAAAATGTGCATGGAGAAAAAACCGGAAGCAAACAGGGATCTGCTTTTTAGTTTTGTGTGTTCGTTCCATTGCCTTCCTCTGTGCCCTCTCCTTGACCGGACCATGTCCCGTCTCTGTGGTGGAATTCGTTTCTCTGCGACTCCGCGTCTCCGCGTGATATGGTTTTCGCCCTTTGGTTGCATCCCAAGGCTGCTCTGTGTCCTCTGTGGTGAAATCCTGTCTTCACGTCACCCCATCTCCGCGTGCCCGTGTCCCCGTCATTGAGCTTGACTGCCCCTCACCCCAATGCTAATCTGAATATTTGTCGGGACGTGGCGCAGCCTGGTTAGCGCGCTTGCTTGGGGTGCAAGAGGACGGAGGTTCAAATCCTCTCGTCCCGACCATTCGTCCAAAAATACCCCAAAAGTATCGGGCCCCTTCCAGGTGGAAGGGGCTTTTTTCTTACCGCTGAGGTCCGAATTCTTTGTCCACTGCGGCCTTAAGCTCTTTGAGCATGCGAACGAGATCTTTCATCTGGTAGTTTGCATTCAGGCCGCTCGGGTTAGGCAAAACCCAGGCGGAAGATATCCCGCCGAGTTTTTCAGGCTGAAGTCCGGGCAGGGCCTTCAGGCGCCTGAAAGCCAGCCGGTAGGCGCCCAGCCCCAGGATTGCGGAAAAAAGAGGCTTAAAAGTTCGGACCTTATCCTCGAGTACAGCTCCGCCCCGGGCGAGTTCTTCGGCCGTTAATTCGTCGGCCCTGGCCGTTGCGTGTTCCACGATGTTTACAATCCCAAATCCGTAGCTCAGAAGTTCTTCTTCTTCAAATGGGGAAAATTGCCTGGGTGTAAAACCGGCGTGGTGGAGCGAAGGCCAAAAGCGGTTTCCCGGCCGGGCGAAATGATGCCCGACGGCTGCTGTGTACAGACCGGGGTTTATTCCGCAAAAAAGCACCTTCAGCCCGGGTGCGATAATGTCGGGGACTGACTTGCCCCTTGCTTCCCGGACCTGTTCCTTCGTTGGCTTAAACGGCTGTTGCATGTGATTTTAGAGCTTCTTGCAGCGCCTTTTCCCTTTCCCACCTGGCGGTTACATCTCGTATGAGGGCCGCCGATCCGACGATTTTGCCATCATCCGACTTTAAGATTACTATACTGAACTCAATTGAAATGCGTGCGCCGTCTTTCCGCAGCGCCGGAACGGCCAGCAGTTCATGCATATACCTGGAGACCCCTGTCTCCATCACTTTGCGATATCCTTGCCGGTGGCGCTCTCTCAGTTTTTCGGGAATTATGATATCGAGGTCCTGCCCGATTGCCTCACTTGCGCTATACCCGAAAATAGTCTCCGCTCCCGAGTTCCAGAGACGAACGATTCCCCCGGCATCGGCGAATATGATTGCGTCCGGGGCGCCGTCCACAATATTTCGGCAAATCCATTCATGACTGTATTCACTCATTTGCTCATTCTCCAACTTTATCTCATTTGTATTTAAGTCCTGGCGCCCTGCTTGTCCAACGTGGTTGCACAAGCACGTAATAGTTCACCGGAAAGCGTGGGTCTCATAAATTAAGAGCCGGGTGCACGCGAAGACGCGAATGCTTGTTCCACCACGGAGGCACAGAGAGCACAGAGATGACCAGAAAAATGCGCTGCAAAGGGTCTGGAAGCGTTGATCTCTCGGCGGTCAATACCACTTTTGGCCGTTTTCCCCAAATTTTCGCCAAAGCTCCTCTCTGTGTCCTCTGCGTCTCTGCTTCGAAAAGGCTTGGTGGGCTGCGCTCCGCTTACGCGCGGCACCCCACCTACGAATCTTTTCATGGTTTAGGGTGTCCCAACGGGACATGAAATGCTGTGGTGAAATCCTGCTCGTCAACTAAAATCAATTCACCCACGTCTGTATATATAGTTCCAGGTCCAATTAAAGGGAATATGGTTCGGCTGGCAAGTGTTGCAGCTTTTTCTTTACTTTTCCCCGGTTTGGGGCCATAAAACGAAACAGAGGCTTTTTAATAAAGGGGCGAAAAGAGTTTGACCAGTAAAGAGGATGCAATTCCCCTTGCGGGATTTCCCTCCCAAAGTGAAGAGGTGGAGGCCACGAAGGTTACGAATATCCATGGTCGCACTCTGCCCCGGTTCCGAGGGTTGCTGCTCTGCCGGCGATGCGATTCCTGCGGAACAAGGATCGGCATTCACGGCGAAAGCAATGACAGCGTAGTTATGAAATGCCCCGAATGCCAGCGTGAATATGTGTTCTTCCAGCGTCCGGAATAAATTCATCTGAAATCTTTCTTTAATCCCTGAATCCCTTAATTCCTGAATCGCTGAATCCCTGAATTGGAAATTTTTCAATCCTGCTAATCCTGTTAATCCTGTCAAAATCTCTGAGTTCTCTGCGTCTCTGCGGTGAAATCCTGTCTCGGCGGTGAAAAATGACCAGCCGGTCACTTTATCAGATTGACAAAACCTGCCCGGCGTCTATAATGACCACCTGGTCATTCCCTTGGGGTGTGAGGGCTGGATGCTTGCGCGTGGTACTTTCAACAGGCTCGATGAAGTCAAAAAGAGCAAAATCCTGGATGCGGCCGTGGATGAGTTCTCACGCCACGGGTTCCGGCAGGCGAGCGTTAATCGCATGGTGGAACGGATCGGCATAGCCAAGGGGTCTCTTTTCCAATATTTCGGCAGCAAGGAAGGCCTCTTCCGCGTTATCTTCAACTATGCGGTGGAGCTTGTAAGGCAATCGCTTCGGCAGGTGAAAAGAGAGACTTCCAGTGCGGATTTCTTCGAGCGAATAAAAGAGAGCATGCTGGCGGGAATCCGCTTCATCGAGCGCCACCCCAGGGTCTATCGAATCTACCTCAAGATGATTTTCCAGGAAGACTTCCCACTTCGGACGGAGTTTTTGCAGCAGGTACACCTTTTTTCTGCGGAGTACCTGCGTCCGGTAGTAGAGGCCGGGATCGCGAGAGGGGACATCAGGGCCGACACGGACATCGAAATGGCCGTTTTCATGCTGGACGCGTTGATGGACCGGTTTCTCCAGGCTTACTGCGTTCCCTTTCTCGATGCGGGTGCTCACATATACGAGGCGCCTTTAGACGAGTTGGAGCTCAAGGTGGATGAGTTCATAAAGCTGCTTCGGATCGGGATGGGCGCCTCGCAGAGCGTTGAGACCGGTTCGGGTGAATCGGCGGGACAAAAATATGTTCGAACCACGGTATTTTAAAAAACTCGGCCTGGAAGACATCTCTCACAAAGTCGCGGAGGGGGAGAGGCTCACGGTCTCAGATGGTGAGAGACTTTTTGCCTGCCCGGACATGAACGCCATCGGTTCGCTCGCCCACCAGGTCAGGACAAGGCTTCACGGAAATACGGCCTACTACGTCGTAAACCGCCATATCAACTACTCGAACATTTGTGTAAACGGCTGCCGCTTCTGCGCCTTCAGCAGAAAAAAAGGCGACCCGCTTTCATTCGAACTCTCCGAGGATGAAATCCTCGATAAAATCTGCGCGAACGGGAACGGTCTGACCGAGGTACACATCGTGGGAGGCTGCCACCCCGACCTTGCTCTTTCTTTTTTTGAGGACCTGGTCCGGAAGATACGCGTCACAAAGCCGAATGTCTTTATTAAAGCGTTTACAGCGGTTGAAATCGCCCATTTTGCAAAAAATGAGGGGACATCCGTCAAAGATGTTCTTGCCCGTTTGAAATCGGCCGGCGTTCAGATGCTTCCGGGCGGAGGGGCCGAGGTGTTCAGTGCGCGCGTAAGAGAGCGCCTTTGCCCTGAGAAACTGGACGGGAATGGCTGGCTGGATGTTATGCGCCAGGCTCATGAGATAGGAATAAGGACTAACGCTACGATGCTCTACGGCCATATCGAGACCGTGAGGGAGCGGCTCGAGCACATGGCGGCGCTTCGCGAACTCCAAGACCGGACGGGCGGCTTCGTCTGCTTTATCCCTCTTACGTTCCAGCCGGCCAATACCGGTCTTAGCCATTTGCCGCCGGCGACCGGGGTCGACGATCTGAAAACGATCGCCGTGAGCAGGCTGATGATCGACAACATTGCGCACATCAAAGCCTATTGGGTGATGCTCTCCGTTAAGCTCGCCCAGGCCGCCCTTTACTTTGGCGCGGACGATTTCGACGGAACGGTGGTCGAGGAGAAGATCGGCCACATGGCGGGGGCCGAGTCTCAGCAGGGAATGACCCGCCGGGAGATAGAGAGGACTATCCGGGATGCCGGGTTGGAGCCGGTGGAACGGGACGGCCTGTTCCGCAAAGTTTTCAGAAGTCCGGCTTCCGAAGGGCGACTGTCATCGGGTTCGGACATTGTATGGTCAAATAATGATTGAAAATAGCAGGTTAAATATTCATCAGGCTTGGGATCTCTACCGGAGCGGCGATTTTCATACGCTGGGCAGGATGGCTCATGACGTGCGCCTGAAAAAGCATTCCCTGTCTCTGGGAAAGCATTCTCTGTCTCTGGAAAAGCATTCCAAGCCTGTTGTTACCTATGTTGTTGACCGTAACGTCAACTACTCGAATGTCTGTGTGTGCGGGTGCCGTTTCTGCGCGTTT
>Ga0181539_1004211_pt1 | contig 12504 bp, 12 predicted proteins | sample PEATcosm2014_Bin_46_FD_119767 | JGI IMG/M metagenome (GOLD analysis project Ga0181539, IMG submission 119767) | Peatland microbial communities from MTU Mesocosm Facility, Houghton, MI, USA - PEATcosm2014_Bin23_60_metaG | ecosystem: Environmental > Terrestrial > Soil > Wetlands > Peat | place... | reverse complement strand
GTCCTGGGCCCGGGCGTCTTCGGGGCGCAGATAATGGACGTCATTGGTGGCCACTAAAGGAATCCCCCAGCGAGGCGCCAGCTCCAAGAGGGCCTGGTTCACCTTGAGCTGCTCCGGCAATTCATTGGCCTGGACCTCCAGGTAAAAGCGCCCCGGGAAGAGCTCGGCGTATTCCCGGGCGGCGGCTTCGGCGCCCCGGGGGTCATCGCCCAGCAAACGCTGGGCCACCTTGCCGTGGAGGCAGGCGGACAGGGCAATCAGGCCGCCGCCCAGCTCCTGCAGGAGTTCCTGATCCACCCGGGGGCGGTAGTAGAAGCCCTCCAGGTGCGCCTGGGTCACCAGACGGATGAGGTTCTGATAACCCTGCTGGTTCTCAGCCAACACCACCAGGTGATGGTGTTCTCCCTTGCCCTTGCGGTCCTGCCGGGAGCCCTGGGCCACGTAGAGCTCGCACCCCAGGATCGGCTTGATGCCCGCGGCCCTGGCCTTCTGGTAGAAATCCAGGACCCCGAACAGGGCGCCGTGGTCGGTGATGGCCACCGCCGGCATCTCATAGGCCTGGGCCTGGGCCATCAGGTCCTGGATGCGGATGGCGCCGTCCAGCAGGCTGAAGGCGGTGTGCACGTGGAGGTGGACGAACTGGGATTGGGGCATGGTCTCCGGTCTTCTAGCTTAACTAGATAAAATTATAGCAAATTTTATTGAGAGAGGGAAGGTTCTCCGCGCTGGCCTCTATCATACCGCGAAGCCTCGGGCCGGGGCAAGGGAAGAATACGAGCCAGGCCTGGGGGTAAATTAAGAAATAACTTCGGAGCGTCCGGGGAGAGGAGGGTTCTTCCGGAGCGCCAGGCCGTGAAGTTCAAAGCGGCCGGCGTCTTCCAGGCGGCGGTCGAGGCCGTGTAGCCTGTGGCGGCAAAAACAAGGCAGGGCCGGGGGACTCCCCGGCCCGCTTAATCATCAGATATGTCCATTCATATCTGCAATTTTTCCGATCCCATTGATCAGGGGCTATTGTGGCAAGTTACCTTCTATCCATCCATTTCTCTTTCCACTCCAATTTTACCGGAATATACTGCGGCAATACTTCCCGGGGTTTTTCCGGTGGTTTTTTCTCGGTAACTGCTTCTTCCTCCGCTTGGGAAAAGGCAGGTTTTTCAGGTTGAGGTTCCGCCGCCTGGACTCCGGCTGAAGATAGACCTATCCAGATGACGAGAAAGATACCCGCCTTTTGCTTCATCCCCACGCAGCAATATTTCCTGGCTCTCCCCCAGAATTCTTCCACCTTGGTTTTGGGTTAGAATGAAGGGCTGGCTACCCCCACGGTGCCTCCACCGCCACCGCCCCCCCCGGGAAAGCTTGGCCCTAACCCGGCGGGTGTCTCTGGCGGCGCCGGCGGGCTGTAGGCATAGATATCGGGATCACAACTAACCATGGACAGAGATTCCCTGATCGTACCCAGGTCTGCGCCTTGAGACAAAAGATTTTTAGTCACAGCCACCAGATCCACTCCCGGGAGACTGCTCATAATACACTTGCCAGGAGTATCATCAATCCCGGTGTTCACCAATGCCTCGGCCGCGGCCAGGACAGCCGGAGTGACCGGCAGTCCGCTGGAGGGAAGCTGATTTGGCAGGATCACGGACATCGAGCCCGGATCCAGGCAAACTTCGCCTTTCTGCGAGACTCCTCCCGGTGCGGTCCCGCCGACCGAGTACTTCCCGGGCTTCTGCGAGGTCGATGTAATACAGACCTCGTCTTTGATAGGATACACCACCGTAAAATGCTTTCCCGCAGTAACCAAAAACTCGGTTCCCCGAATGCCCATAACAGCGGTGGAGGTCGTTAGGGTAAAGCTCGTCTTCTCCAACTTTTGTGCAGTAGGCACCACGATTTTCACCACACCCTGGATAAGCTCGAAGTCCCCACTCCGTTGAAATTTTGCCGGGTCAAACATATAGCTTTCCACGGCTATCCTACTCTTGGGGGCAATGGTTATGATCGTTTGGTCCCGGAACAGCACCTGGGCCCGGGAAACTTCATAGGTTTGAATGACGTCTTTCACCTCCACCCCCTGCTTCACCTTCGCCGGGATGACCGGGCCTGTTTCCCCTTTCTGGTAATCCACGCGCTGTTCAACCTGGGTGAAATTGCCGACGTCTCCCGCCCTGGCCCAGATCGGCAGGGATATCAGGAACGCCATGGTGCATACTAAGTAAAACCTGAGGTGGCTTCGCCGGGTCATTATCTTTCCCTCCTTCGGGCACCTGGTTTAATCCGCGATTATCTGCCAGCACCTTCCAATGCACCTAACTACTGCCAAAGCCAATAAAAAAAACCGGACTGCCTCTTTCCAGGCAACCCGGCTGTCTTCTCCGCCCCTTTGAAGAGACCCGTAGCTTTCCGTCCCCGCCTCGCGGCGGGTTTGGCTTTTTCAAGAACCTAAAAAACATATATTAAAATTATTGTCAATATAAATTAATCGCCTCGGATTAATAATCTTCACCTATGGGGCACCTTGGACCTGGAAGGTTAGTTCTGTCGGTCAGATATGGAGACCATTGTGGCTCGCATATGTTCCAGAAAAAGTTTCAGGTACTGCTATCTGGGCGCCCAATACCCGCAGCGCCATAACCGCTGGTTTCTCTCTCCCGCCGCGTAACGCCGACGCCATTCTAGTAAAGCCAGCCGGGCCAAGCGGATGGTTTCAGGCGGAAGATCTTCGTAGTGCACACCTTCGCTAAACTCGGCTAACTTCCAACTCAGCATACATGCTCTCCTGACTAGGTTGGTTCCACCTTCAAGATCTTAGCGTCTTCCATAAGGGCATACATACAAACACAATCCGCACACCTCGGTTTCGGCATCTTTCTCCCGCATTTTGGCGAAGTTCCGATCACATTTAGTTGCATTAAAACGAACTGCTCGCGGTTCTCCGGCTCGAAATGGTTGCCCTGTAAAAGCCTTGACTGGACAGATATCGACACACTCCCGACAATCCCCACAACGTTCGCCAATCGATGGCCCCGTCGCTTTCAGGGGTGCATCGGTTAGGACGGTCCCCCACCGCGCCCGAGGTCCCATGTCCGGGGTAATCAACAGACAGTTCTTCCCAATATACCCCAATCCAGCCAGGTGGGCACTCAATTTGTGAGAAAAAATTCCGCAGATCCGGTCCTTATCCACTCGCCTGGACGCCGCCACCGGGTAAGCTTTGTACCCCTTATGCTGTAAGACACTCCCTAAACGGGAAGTTATTTGGTCAAGGCGTGCATTGGTTATGTCGTAACAGTGGGATCGATAACTGATTGCGGCGGCGCGGTCGGGTCGTGGCGATAACTGGTCCACTATCGGATGAAACAGGCCGATTCCAACTGAGATGGAGCGTGGGTATGCGGCGATTTCGGTCCCGCCTTGTTCGAGGATGGCGTCGCGGGCAGGGGATAGGTCGGCAATGCCGAAATAATCCGCACCCCAAAGCCTGGCGGCATCCAATAGCTGATTTTCAAGCTCCATTTCTCCCCCATTTTCTAGGTTCCCGAGAAATTTTCTCTCGGCAGACCCAGCCCCCCAGATTGTTCAAAGCTCTATCCAGGCTTTTGCCGGCGCCGAGATCAAACTCCCAGGTACGTTCCTTTATGTAGTCATTGCCGATCAGTTCCTCACTGGCCCTCTTGAGGACGGCGCTCCCCGTCTCCATTAGGTAAGCGCGGGTTGAATGTTGCAGAGCGTGCACTACATGGGAGCGTAAGTCAAAAGTATTATTTAATAATAACCTGAGACTGTGGCAAAATACATTGAAATTTTCCCGAAGGCGCCGCGGACAAGCGTCCGTGGCCTCCTCTTTCCCCCATCCCATCGCTACCGATCAGTGCTGGCTTGGGGTCCTTAAGCTCCGCAGCAAAGAGGCGTCCGGGGTCTAAGAGAGTGGTTTACCCAAAATTCAGCAAAAATTATGATTACCGCGAAATTTATGGTCCTATGCCATTAAGAAGAGCAGGCTTAAAAAATGGCGCCTTGGGGAGATGTTCACCGAAGCAAAGAGGGCCCCAAAACCGTTTTTTAACTGGGTGGCCAGGGTTACCGCATAATCTCTTGGTTAAAAGGTTGGGAGCGTTTTGAACAAGAGGGTTTTTAAAGGGTTAGGACTGGGAGCTTTGCTGTTAGGTTTATTAATTCTCCTCTTGCTGATCCTCTATCATTTTTTGGGCAGCAGGCCCGCTCCAGTTCCAACGGGTAACTTAGAAGTAAAGCCCCAGAAATTACCTGGCGTTTCCGAAGCGCCGGGCACACCTCCGCCCTTGGCGGCCCCGATTGCGCCTCCTCTGGAACAACCCCCCGCCCCGCCTGGGGAAGGGGTTGGTATTTCCGGGACCACTCCCCCAAAGACAGCCAGCGGTCCCCCGGCGGCAAAAGAACAACCTATGGCGCCCCTGGAAGAAGAAAAAAAATATGGTCTCTCGGTGGGCGCCTTTCCTAATTTCCGGAGTGCCGAAAAAATGCTGGACAAGCTTAAGAAGCAAGGCACAGAAGGGTTCATTCGCAAGACTCCGGGAAAAAAGAAGGGATTCGAGGTAATCGCGGGACCGGTTTCATCTAAACAAGAGGCGGAAGCTGCAGCAAAGTCGTTGAAGACCAAACTACATGTTTCACCTAAGTTGGAAACTATAATCATTCCGGTTTCTAAATAAATCCACCTAATAACTCAAGTTTCGCACCCCCGCATTGAATACCCAGGCGGGACGCCTAGCTACCTGGACCTGGCAGCCTGGGCCTCTGGCCTGTGTAGTCAGTTATTAATGGAAGCCTGCATTCGCAGGTGTACCAGGGGAGATAGACCCCTAAACAGGTTGCCAGGGCGGGATTATTATCCTTTCAACGGGCCTCAGAAACCTGAAAGGTCTTAGGTTTGGTCCTGACTATGCTGGCAGTATTGCTGGCGACTGGCGAACTATTTCTCTTGAGAGTTTTGGCCTTCCCGTTTTTAGGCTCTCTCTTCAGGGCAAACAAGGCAGGGCTCTGTTTCTTACTTTTACGGTCCACGGCTTTCCTGTCATTGGTTTTCCTTTTCTTGGTGCTTGTCTGCACCTTAGATTTATCTTCCCGGGCAAGGTCTTTTTTAGGAGAACCAATACTGCCGAACATTGAAGCCGCATAGGGGGTCGAATTACCGTTTGCTGCATTACGGGAATTAGCATTGCAACTCTTGGCATAGATCGCTGAGGGCGTTGGTTTTTTTGCCAGCTTGATCTTGTTGTCAGAGTTTTGGTTAGTTTTGCGGCTAACGGACGCCGCCGCATAATATGGTGGGCTGTTGCTGGGAGGATATGCCGCGGCCCTTATCGTTGGAGAGTGGACGGGGCTGGGGGCCAAACCTTGATTTCCTTTCCCGCCTGCTTCAGTCTCATCAGGAAGCGCTGCCACAGCCAAATTAGTATCGGGTTGTTGATACGGAACGTCTTTGAATCCGAATTTCTCCGGGTTCTTGGCGATGATAGTGGCCGCGATCATCTGGGGCACATAGTTTTCAGTTTCACTGGGCAGGCACTTATCAGCAGAGAGTTGCCAGAAATTCTCGTGGATGCCCTTGTTCAACTCCTTCTGAACTCGTCTCTCACCGCAGTTGTAACTCGCGGCGGCCAGATACCAGGAGCCAAACTGCTTGTACAAGTCCAGGAGGTATCGGGCTGCGGCACGGGTGGATTTCACCGGGTCCCGGCGCTCATCGATGTAGCCGTCAATTACCAATCCATAACGAACCCCGGTGCCTTTGATAAACTGCCACATGCCGCAGGCGCCCGCGGGAGATTGGGCCTCGGGATTAAAACCGCTTTCTATCATGGCCAGGTAGGCCAGGTCTTCCGGCAGGCCATACTCCTGAAAAACTTCCTTAATCATCGGGAGATAACGGGTGGAGCGGGCCAGTTGGCGCTGGATGACCTCTTTGCGTTTGGTGGAAAAATAGACCAGGTAAGCCTTGACCTGCTTATTAACTTGGATGGGCACATCGAATTTGATTTGATTCCCCCATGATTCTTCAGTAATTATGGTATCGTTATCAGACAAGGATGGGGCCCGGTAGGGATTATCCCGGACCAGGTGGCCGCCACCGCAGCCCACCAGCAAAACCAAAGAGGCGATGGCAGCATAGAACCAGGTTTTCATAATGGGGCCTTCCTGCTTGTGGGCCAGCTTCCCGGTTGCAAATCTGAATTTGGTTCCCGTTAACCGTAGTTATCGTTTTTCAATCATATGTATTTTACTGTTAATCCTTTTATAAGTCGGTTATCCGTCGACCACCATCGGTATAAACCTGATTTTCACCTCGGGGAATCCCTGATTTATTTTAATAGGTTCATCCGACTAAAGCGTACCTGGTCACATGAAGAGCCAGTTTTGGGTCTTTTCCAGGGCAGGTCGGCGACGGCACCTAAGCAAAGGCCGGGGGAGCGCCCCGGCCCGGTCAATCATCAGAGATATCTATTTCATGTCTACAATTTTTCCCACCCCATTGCTAAGGAGCTATTGTGGCAAGTAATCGCTATAGTTGCTATGCAGTGTAATATTCATTTCGCTCTCATTTTTACACTGGCTCACCGCCGACAGGCTGTTGAGAAACAACCAATTTTTCAGGCCAGAGATCCCACCCGGCACTACCCCTCTGGAAAATATTTATATAAAGTGCAAAGAAACACTTTACACAGTGCAGTTGGCTTGCTATATTTTTCTTAAAATTTATTGGAGAAGGCGTGAGCATGGCAGGGAAGAGAGAGAAGCCCGGGCGCAGCAAGCCCGCAGATGGGACTGCCTTCAAAATGCAGGGCTTGGTACGGGCCACCGGCGTCCCCAAATCCACCATCCTCCATTATCTGAACGAGGGTCTCCTGCCGGAGCCGGTCAAGACCTCCCGCAATATGGCTTACTATAGCCCGGCCTGCGTGGAGCGGATCACCTTCATCAAGGTTATGCAGAGCAAGTACCGCTTGTCCCTGGCAATAATCAAGAAATTCTTGCAGGTGGGCAGCATCGGGTCAGAGATTGAACCGTTCCTGGAGTTAAGGTCCTTCATCTACGGCCAGCGGGATGACCGGGAATTGCTAGATTTAGAGGCCTTCTGCCGGGCCACGGGGCTTACGGCCCTGGAGGTAGCAGAATTGCAGAAGGCGGGAGTGCTGCTCCCCCTGGAGCCGGAGCGCTTCGACGCCGAGGACCTGGCCATCGGCCGTATCCTCAAAGGCTGCCGGGAATTGGGCCTCACCCCGGAGGAGACCTCCTTTTACCCCCGCCTGGCCCGGGACATCGTGGACCAGGAAATGGCCATCAGAGACCGGCTCGTAAAGGGGCTCTCCCTGGAAGACAACGCCACCTTGACCCTGCAGCTTACCCGGGCGGCCCGGGCCATGCGGCCTTATATCATTGACCGTATGTTTCAGCACCGGGTGATGTCCCGGGAGAGCATCGACGGAGATGAGGAAAAATGACCTGGGTCCAAATTCCGGCCCCTGCAGAGGCGTCATCGCGCCAGCCAAAAAAGGAGAGCAGGTAATATGTGCGAATTTTGCCATCAGCACGGAGACGGCAAGAAATGGTATCTGAAGGCGGAGCACTATTCCGAGGAACTACTAAATAATCTGGAGCGCCGCCGTTATCTACAGGATTTTTCGAAGCTCGGCAATTTGCAGGGCGCCCAGGTCGAAGCCGGATTCCAAAAGGCCATGCGATCTCCGGCTTGGCTGCGCAAGCTTATCTACTATTTCCGGGAGAAACGCCAGCGCCGGGACCACTTCGGGCAGGTGGTTCCCCTGGAGGATCTCGCCCAGGTGATGGACCTGGCCAATTCCATCGTCCGCGTCCCCTGCATCTGCCGCAAGATGAACAAGGGGAGGACGGACGCCGAGTATTGCTTCGGCCTGGGGCTCGACGCCGGGAAGATGTTGGACTTCCAGGATGCCTTCCTGGAAGCCTTCCAGCTCGGCCCCGAAGATGCCCACTTTGACCGCCTCTCCAAGGCGGAGGCCCTCGATTTGCATCGCAGCTTCGAAAAACAGGGGCTGATTCACACCATCTGGACCTTCAAAACTCCCTTCATCGGCGGCATTTGCAACTGCGATCGAGCTGACTGCCTGGCTATGCTCAGTTATCGCTATAATTTTCACGCCTTCTTCCGCGGTGAGTATGTAGCCGAGGTGCACAGCGATGACTGCACCGGCTGCCGAGCCTGTCATTCCCAGTGCCAGTTCGGCGCCATCGGTTTTTCAGTGATGGACCAGAAGACCTTCATCGACCCGGTTCGCTGCTATGGCTGCGGCATTTGCCGCTCCGCCTGTGAAATGGAGGCCATCCACCTGACCCCCAGAAATGAACATCCCCTGGCCAGCAACCTCTGGTGAACCAGGAGTAACCGGAACCAGGTGAGCAAAGCGGGCCGGCGTCTTCCAGGCGGCGGTCGAGGCCGCGTAGGTCTGCGCCGAGCAAAAAGCAAGGGCCGGGGGAGCGCCCCGGCCCGGTCAATCATCAGAGATATCTATTTCATATCCGCAATTTTTCCCGCCCGACTGATAAGGGTCTATTGTGGCAAGATATATTGTGGTGAGCAGTCACCATGGTTTCCTATCATGCCAGGCAGTGATATGCGTACATAGCTTCGGCCCTTCATTTGGCTCACCATTATCGGGCGGTGCTGGCCTGGGCTCCTTAAGCTCCATCGCAGTGAAGTATCTAGGTTTGATAGGCAAGTATGTTGAAATTTGTAAAAAAACCCCTTTGTCCGGGTCTCCAGCGATCTTTGCCTAAGTTTTTAAAGAGCTTTTATTTTATCTATCATGGTTTGATACTAATTATATGTGGTCAGCCAAAAAACTTGTTAATGGCCGGAATTATATATTGATGCCAGGTTAATGTTCCAATTCCCTTCATAGTCGTTACCCAAAACAAGACTGAGAATAATGTCCCAGGAATTATATAGGATAGATTTGATTTACAGCTTTTATCTTTTCTTAATAGAATAGCAACCACAAAGGGGCCAATTATAATAGGCCCAATTACATAAATTGTCCAAAATCCTTTGCGCAAGGTCCAGCGGAGTAATCTTTTAAATATTTTATATTTGTAAATATGATCATCTGTCCGGAGATTGTTTAGATATGCCAATCCTAATATATCCCACGAATACATTTTTTCAGCATAATCATGAAGGTAGACCATAATGACTGATATCGAAAATAAAACCAGTGACATTATGGCTAACGCCTGGTGGTACTTGAACATATTGCTAATTGCATAGTATACCGCGGAAAACCCATAGTAAAGTACAGCTAATATGACAAGGACAATTGGGTTTTTAACTTTTGACCAAACTACCTTATGGCGAGGCATTTTTCATTCTTTGGTGGAAGGATAGCATGTTGGCCTACTTCTCCCACTGGTTCACAACCAGATCACCCGCCCGATGATGGGGGTTGTGGTTCCGCTCCTTTTTCATGACTATCGCTCCACTTCCGGGTTATCTGACAGGAAGAACCAAAATCTCCATTTTCCTTCACCCTCTTGATGGCACAGGCCCCTTCGAATTGCTCCAGGCATACCGCATAAATGGCTATTAAATTATTACACGGTTTCGGGACTCGTTGGGGGCATAATAGCACAAATTTCCCTAAAAAATAATTTGCCCAAAAAATTTAAGCATACCTATTCCTCGGAACCAAATACCTTCCGATCTAAAACAGCTTGTAAGCCAGAACCTGCATCTTTTCTAGAAACCTCGGAGCGTTGGCAATTCCCAGCTGCTTTTGGAAAGTGGTGAAGTACTGCTATGATCCAAAACTTATCACGAGGCCAAAAACTTCCCATATCCAGATCATACCTGCAATTTTTAAGGCTTTGGGGATAATAGCTGGGTTTGACAAGCTGATCTTCAATCATTGCCTAAAAATTTCTTCTGGCCCGGTGACCTGGGTAAAGATTAAGCGAACCGCGTTAAGCTGTTCTTCGGGGGAAGTTTCCTTGACATAGCAGAATGCGGCATTAATTTTGATAAAGTAGATGACTAAATTTATCCTCAATGAGGGTGGGTCAAGGGTGCCGCCCGTGGACGGCCTCACCCTGAGGGCCGGAAAGAAGGTCATGCCCCTGGTGGTGGTGATCATGGTGGTAAACATGAAAAAGCTGGCCATGGTGAGGAAAAACATTAGGAGGTCATTGAAAAAGAGGAACCCGTAACGGGTTGTCGCAGAAATTGAAGATATGGCTCAGGTTGTTGAAAAACTGAGTTTGTCATTTCATCCCAAACGTAGCTAATTATCTTAACTGCTTTAAAATACGAGATTCTTCGCTGCGCTCAGAATGATCAAAATTATCAACCATGGAAAAGAGAGGAGAATTGGATGCGTTCCCTGAAAGTTACCCTTCATGTGTTGATCCTGGTAGGGATGATATTTCTGGCAGTGGGGTTGGCGGCTGCCCAGGAGACCCGGCCCCGGCTGGCCCAGGTGATCTACATCACCAAGAGCGACCACTGCGGTTGCGATGATGAGCGGTACTGGAACGCCAACGCGGCGGTGGACCAGGTGTTCGCCGGCCCCCGGCGCCAATTGGTCAAACGTATCGACTACTCCCTGGACCACCAGGCAGCCGTGCCTTATATCGGGGAGTACCGCCTGAACATGCTCCCTGCCCTGCTCTTTCTGGACGCCCAGGCTCACCTCCTGTGGAGCGCGCTGGGGGTTATCACGGAAAAAGAGGTTCAGGAACAATTTAACCAATTCGGCGGCTAAACCGCAAAACAAGAGATGGATTTTCCCATGAAGAAGCTGCAGGTTTTGGGCCCGAGAGGCCCCAAGTGCGGGGAATTGGCGAAACGCACCGAAGAGACGGCCCGGGCCGCATGCGTGGAGCTCTACGGCCCGCATCTCAAGGGCCAGGTGGAGCGCGGCGTGGCCGAGGCTTTGAAAACCCAGCAGCTCACGGTGGAGCTAAGCCGGGAAAGCGCCGGGTTGCCCCAGGGGTTGTCCCCCAGGCCATGGGCTGCCGCTACCAGATGGTGGCAGGCGGCCGGGAGTTCTTCCTGGCGGACCTCAAGGAGGACCGGGTCTGGCGCTACTTCCACCACACCAAGGAAGGCGGCTTCGCCAAGGAAGACGAGGGCTTCCTACCGGGGGCCATGTATTATGGGTGCAAAAAGCTACAGCGACGCCGAGGTGGAGCCCCCACCCCGACCGCGGGAGGGAACTCTGGTGAGGCCGGAGGAGAAAAAAGCGTCATGATCTCCCGCGCCTTGAGGGAGGACCTGGCCTGGGCTGCATTCATCCTGGGAGTGGCCGCGTTCTTGGGGGTAGTGCAGCACTGGACGTTGGTGAAGGTCTCCTTGCGGGGAGAGCTTCCCCGCCACCTGGAGCAGTTCCGGGCCCAGCGCCGTGCCAGCCAGTTCCAAGGGTTAAAGACCGTGAGCCTGGCCCAGGCCCACACCCTGTGGCAGGAGGGGCAGACCCTGTTCCTGGACGCCCAAGAACTCCCGGAGTATCGGGAAATGCACATCCCCGGGGCCCTGAGCATCCCTCCCGAACTCCTGGAAAAGGAGTGGGACCGGTCGATGGCCGACGTTATTAAGGGCAGGCACATCGTGGTTTATTGCAGCCAGGCGTCCTGCGACGCGGCCCTGAAGGTGGCTGAACGCCTGCAGTCCCTGGGGTATACCGAGGTCTTGACCTTTACCGAAGGCTTTCGCGCCTGGAACGAAGCTGGCTACCAGGTGGAAACTATCCGGTAGGGGAGCGAGCATGAGGCGCAACACGTCGGAACAGAGATGGCCGGGAAACTGAACTGGATTCTTCTCCGCGTCCTGCAGGCGCTGCTGGGGGGCCTCTTTATATATGCCGGACTGCTGAAGCACTGGCACCCCGAGGAATTCGCCGAGGCCGTCCGGGCCTACCAACTCCTGCCGGACGTCCTGGTGGGGTTGGCGGCCGCGGTGATCCCCTGGCTGGAGATGGCCCCCGGCTTTTTTCTGATCCTGGGGTTTAAGCGGCGTAGCTGCCTGCTGCTCCTTATAGTTCTCACCGGCGCGTTTATGACCGTCATCCTGGTCAGCCTGGCCCGGGGTTTGAAGATCGACTGCGGCTGCGGCCTCTTTTTCCAGCGGCAGGTGGGCCTGGTCGCGGCCCTGGAAGACGGAGTTTTCCTGGCCTGGGCCGCGGCATTATACTGGTGGGAGCTACGGCAGGCCCGCTTCACAACAACTTAGCCCGGCGACTCGATGCCGCGGCCAATTCAAGAGCGGCGATGGAAAGCTGACCTGCCCCCCCAAACTGATCCAGAAGTTAGAGTAGTAGGTCGAAGGGATGGAGATAACCCCTTGCGGGTGGGCAGACAAAATATCAGGACTGCGAATAACTGCTGAGGCTGTCGAAAAAGGTACTCGCCGGGCTTACTTCCGCAAAATTATCGTCTCCTTCAGTCCACGCAAAATCATTTATAACCCATTATAATCTTTATTAAATAGTTGTTTTGTGC
>Ga0181539_1004204_pt1 | contig 12517 bp, 11 predicted proteins | sample PEATcosm2014_Bin_46_FD_119767 | JGI IMG/M metagenome (GOLD analysis project Ga0181539, IMG submission 119767) | Peatland microbial communities from MTU Mesocosm Facility, Houghton, MI, USA - PEATcosm2014_Bin23_60_metaG | ecosystem: Environmental > Terrestrial > Soil > Wetlands > Peat | place... | reverse complement strand
GACAAACGCGCTCACCATGCCGCTGCCGACCTTGTCCCAACCAAGGAACTGGACGTTGGCGGCCTTCATCATCGCGTCGGTGGCCTCGACCAGGGTCACAAAACCCTTGGTCTCGATCATGCCCAACGCTTCCATCGATTTTGCCATTGCAAACTTCTCCCGAAATGGAGGATCAACCGGTGCGTCACCTACGAAATCCGAATATTACAACTTGAACAGTTCCACTTTCTCCGCGTGGTCCAGATCCGCGGCATTGCCCTCGTCGGTGTCCAGATGGACTTCGAGCTTGATCTTCTCCTCGGCGCGGACCAAGAGACCCTCGAAGACGCCCGGGCATGGGGAATAGACCCGCAGACCCATCTTGTCGCCGGTTTTGACGCCGTAGTATTCCGCGTCGCGGGGACTCATGTGGACGTGCCGCTCGGCGCGGATCACGCCTTCCTTCAGTTCCATGGCCCCCGCCGGGCCTACCAGCACGCAGCCCGGCGTACCGTCGATCTTGCCGCTGAGCCGCACCGGCATGTCGATCCCCAGGGAAATGCCGTCGGTGAAGGCCAACTCCACCTGGGTCCGCGGCCGGGTCGGGCCCAGCACGCGGACCGTGGGCAACATTCGCCGCTTGGGCCCGATCACCGCCACGGTCTCCTCGGCGGCAAAAAAACCGTCCTGGTACAGGGGCTTCATCACCGTCAGCTTGTGGCCGGCCCCAAATAGCTTCTCCACGTGCTCGTCCGTCAGGTGACAGTGCCGCGCGGAGATGCTCACCACCAGGTTCGGCCGGCCGCACGGACCACCGACCTGCTTGAGCACGATCTCCCGGACGATCTGCTCGACGAGCTTGCGGTCGATCGAAGTTGCTGTGCTCATGGGTTTCCCTCTTCCGGAGGGCAAGGTAGGTTGGCGATGCGAAGGTCCACGCCCGCGGCCAGGAGCCGGTCACGCCAGGGAGGGTCGATGCCCTCATCGACCACCAGCGTCTGCACGGCGTCCAGGCCGCAGAGCCGGGCCAGGCTCTGCCGGCCGAACTTGGAGCTGTCGACCACGACAATCACGCGGTCGGCGGCCTTCATCATCGTTCGCTCGGTCTGGACTAACATCAAGTTGTTGTTGAAAAATCCCTCGTCGTGGACCGCGGCCACGCTGAGGATCGTCTTGCGGACCCGCAAGGCAGCGATCATCTGATCGGCCAGCGGCCCCTGGGCAACGCCCGTTCGCGGACAAATGTTGCCCCCGACCATCACCAGGTCGCTGTTGGTGTCCGAGGCGAAAAGGTTTGCCAGCGGCAGCGAATTGGTCACTACGTGCAGCGGCCTGCCGACCAGCAGCCGGGCCACTTCATACGTCGTGCTGCCGCCGTCCAGCAGCACCGTATCGCCATCCTCGATCAGCCTCGCGGTTAACTCGGCGATCGCCTTCTTCTGTTCCCAACGGGCCGCCTGCCGCGCCTCGAAATGGGGCAACATGGGCGACGTGCCCGCATAGAGCACTCCACCGTGGATCCGCTGGGCCGACCCTTGCTCCTCCAACTGTTCCACGTCGCGCCGAACCGTCGACTCGGACACCGCCAGGGCCTCGGCCAACTCCGGCAGCGTGGCGAATCGCCGGCTCCGCACGAGTTCCAGTAAGCGGCTGCGACGCTGTTCCACCAACATCAAGTTCGTCCTGCAAGCCGGCCGCGATGCCAACTTGACGTAGTATGGTTCAACGCGTCACGGAAATCAATCACCTTCCGTCACGAGTTTGCAAGTTTCCGGTAAAATCTGCGCATGTAGATGAAATAAATCCTCCAACAGGAGGGTGGGCTCTAGTTCGGTTACTCCCGGCCCCACACTAGCCCGAAGCGCAAGCGAGGGAAGCGTTCACGGCTCGTAAGACCAGGCACACGCCGTCTGCTACCTCTTCCGCTCTTGGGCGGACGGCACACGGCGTGTGCCTGCTACTTTCAGTAACCCCCGTTCTTGCGGTGCAAGCTTAAAACCGAATCGTCCCTTCCTGCGAGTAGAATGAGCGTTTTCCTTCCCGCCGTTAACGCTTGCCTGAAGCGAAATAAGGCGGGTATACTACTGCCTGGTCGTCGCAAGAAAACGCCGGATCAGCTCCCGTCTCCCTCCGGGAGAGGGTTAGGGCGAGGGGATTTTACGGATAACCTTCCCCCCGCCGCTTGTGTCTGTTAACCCGGCAACAGAATAACGGGTGGGGCTCGTTTCGCTCGACCCAGCGTCCACCCTCCACACCTTTAGCCCGTATGACCCGCATCGCCATCCTTGGAGCCACCGGCTACACGGCGGTGGAACTGATCAAGCTTCTGCTGCGCCACCCGGAGGCCGAGATCGTGGCGGTCACCAGCCGGCAGGAGGGCAACCCACCGATTGCCACCATCCACCCGTCGCTAACCGGCCGGCTGGACCTGAGCCTGGAGAATCTCGGACCGGCCGAAGTGGCCGCGCGGGCGGAGTGTGCGTTTAGCTGTCTGCCCCACGGAGCCAGTGCGGCCTTCGTGGCCCCGCTGGTGGAGGCTGGCTGCCGGGTGGTCGACTTCAGCGCCGATTATCGGCTGGACAACGCCGAGACCTATGCCGAGTGGTACGGCCAGAAACATGCCGACCCCGCCCGGGCGGGCAAGGTGGTCTACGGACTGCCGGAGTTGTTCCGCCAACAGATTCCCGCGGCCCGGCTGGTGGCCAACCCCGGCTGCTACCCGACCTCCGCGATCCTCGCCCTGGCGCCGCTGTTGAAGGCTGGGTTGATCGAGCCGCGGGACATCATCGTCGACTCGAAAAGCGGCGTATCCGGCGCCGGGAGGACGCCCAAGCTGACTACCCATTATCCCGAGTGCAACGAGAGCGTATCGGTCTACAACGTCGGCCGCCACCGCCATCAGCCCGAGATCGAGCAGATCCTCGGCCGCGCGGTGGGCTCGCCGGTCGAGGTGATCTTCACGCCGCACCTGGTCCCCATGGATCGCGGCATCCTCACGACCACCTACTCGCGGCCCGTCAAGACGCTCAGCGAAGAGGCCGTGCTGCAAACGCTGCGCGATTTCTACGCCGAGGAGCCGTTCGTGCGCGTGGTCAACCACTTGCCGGCCAGCAAAGACACGACCGACTCGAACTTCTGCCACCTGACCGCGCGGATCGTCCGCGGCCGGGTGCTGACCATCAGTTGCCTCGACAACCTGATCAAAGGCGCCTCCGGCGCGGCGGTGCAGAACTTCAACCTGATGTTCGAGTATCCCGAGACTACGGCGCTGCAGTAACGTTCATGGGAGATCGAAATATCACCGCGGAGACGCCGGGTGCCACTGGCGGCTTGTCCGCCAGTGATCGCGGCGTCCTTGTGCAAGACACGGGCTGACAAGCAGCCCGTGGCACCCAGCCGCAATGTCCCATCTGAGTGACGCCACTATACTGAGAACCCGTTCGACGCTGCTAAAGGAGAGATTTCCACCGATGACCATTCGCGTTCCCAAGGGATTTCGACTGGCGGGCGTTCACTGCGGACTGAAGCGCGATCCGCGGAAGCAGGACCTGACCCTGGTGGTCTCCGACGTGCCCGCGGCGGCGGCCGGGGTTTATACGAAGAACCTGGTCTACGCCGCGCCGGTGGCCTTGGATCGCAGCCGCACGCCCAGCGATCGGATCCGCGCCGTGGTGGTCAACTCGGGCAACGCCAACGCCTGCACGGGGCTGCGGGGCCTCAGCGACGCTCAGGAGATGGCCCGGCTAGCGGCCGTCGCCTGCCAAGCGGCGGAGGACCAGGCCCTGGTGCTCTCCACCGGGGTGATCGGCGCGTTCTTGCCGTTGGAGAAGATCGCCCGGGGGATTTCGCTGGCGGCGGGCCAATTGGGCAGCGATGAAGAAGCCCTCGTGAGCGCCGCCCGGGGCATGCTCACCACGGATACGATCCACAAGATGGCCGGCCGCTCGGTCGAGATCGGCGGCCGGGAGATCTCCGTCTGCGGCCTGGCCAAGGGCGCGGCGATGATGGGACCCAACATGGCCACCATGCTGGCCCTGATCCTCACCGACGCGCCGCTGGACGCGACCTCGGCCCAGCAGTCGCTGGTCGAGGCGGTCAACGAGACCTTCAACTGCATCAGCGTCGACGGCCACATGAGCACCAACGACACCGTGCTCCTGCTGGCCAACGGCCGTGCGGGCGGCAAGCCGCTTGCCGGCCAGGACCTGGCGCTGCTGCGCCGCACGCTCTGCGACGTCTGCGAGGAACTGGCGCGGATGATCCCCTTCGACGGTGAAGGGGCCACGCACCTGATTACCCTCGACATTACCGGTTGCGTCGATCGCAAGGCGGCCTTGGAGCTGGCCAAGACCGTGGCCAACAGCCCGCTGGTGAAAACGGCGATCCACGGGGCCGATCCCAATTGGGGGCGGATCGTCTCCGCCGCCGGTTATGCGGGCGTGCCCTTCGACCCGGCCGGGGTGACCCTGCACGTCAACGGATTCCTCCTCTACCGGGCCGGCGCGCCGGAGTCGTTCGACGGCAAAGCCGTCTCCGACTCCATCCGCGACAACCGCGAGACCCGCATCCAGCTCCAGTTCAGCGAAGGCGACGCCAAGCTGCGCTTCTGGACCTCCGACCTGACGGCCGAGTACGTGCGGCTCAACGCCGACTACCACACGTAGGATCGTCAACCGTACTCGTCACGCTCCGCGTGACGCTCGGCCTCACGCGGAGCGTGAGGAGTACGGGACAGGGTTAATGCCCGCCGCACCCGGGGCAGCCGCCGCCGGTGGAGTAGTTCGGATTGACGATGGCGAACCCGCGGCCCATGGGGCCGTCTTTGAAGTCGATCGAAGTGCCGTCCAGGTGCAGGGCGAACTTCTTGCGGGTCACCAGAGCCACACCATGATGCTCGAAACGCGCGTCGACCTTGGGATCGAACTCGTTGTCGAAGCCCAGCGAGTATTGCAGGCCGCTGCACCCGCCGCCGGCAACGCCCATCCGCAACACCGTGTTCGGCTCCATCTTCTGGGAATCCATGATCCGCCGGATCTCGCTGGCCGCGGTCTCGCTAAGAACGACTGACATGAGGGTTTCTTCTCCAAGGTACTTCGGGGAATTTCCTGCCTTCTTCTCTATCTTACGCCGCCAGCCCCAAGAAGGCAAAGCCCCTTGGAGTGCGGCGGCCTGCCGCCGCTTTCTTACGCGGATCGGGAGAAGTATTCGGGGAGACTGTTTCGAGGTGAACCGCCGGGCAGCGTCTTGGCGGCAGATAATCCGGAAAAGCGGCGACAAGTCGCCGCACTCCAAAGAGGTGCCGGTCCTTACCCACCTGGCTCCGCCGACGGCAGCGCATTGAGCTGCCGCAGCCGTGGGACAGTCTCGGAGAGGACTTGGATCGCATACTCCACTTCTTCCGGCGTATTGAACCGGCCCAGGCCGAAACGCAGGCTGCTCTGCGTGCGCTGGTCGCCGATCCCCAGGGCCCGCAAGACGTGGCTGGGCTCGGGCTTCTCGGAGCTGCACGCGCTGCCGGAACTGAGGGCCAGGTCCTTGACGTTCAGCAACAGCGACTCCCCTTCCAACCCCGCGAAGCTCAGGTTCAAATTGCCCGGCAGACGCCACTCGGGCGGCTCCAGCGCGGGACCGTTCAGCTCTACGCCCGTCGTGGCCGCCAGGATGCCGTGGTAGAGGCGACTGCGCAGCGACCGCAGCCGCTGGGTCTCTACCGGCATCTCCTCCAGGCACAGTTCCAAGGCCCGGGCGAAACCGACGATCCCCGGCACATTGAGCGTGCCGCTCCGCAGGCCGCCCTCATGCCCGCCGCCGTCCAGAAGCGGTTCTAATCGCACCGTGGGGTCGCGGCGACGGACATACAGCGCGCCAATCCCTTTGGGACCGTAAATCTTGTGGGCACAGAAACTCAGCAGGTCGACTCCCAATCGCTCGACATCGACGGGGATCTTGCCCACCGCCTGGGTCGCGTCGGAGTGCAGGAGCACGCCGCGCTGCTTGCAAATCCGGCCGATCTCTTCCAGCGGCTGGAGCGTGCCGATCTCGTTGTTGGCCAGCATCACGGAGACCAAGAGCGTATCGTCGCGGATGGCGTCGGCGACCTGCTCCGGGCGGATCCGGCCCGCCTCGGGGTCCGGGGCCTGAATCACCGGCAGGAGCGTGATCTCGAAACCGCGCCGGCCCAGTTTCTCCAGCGGGTCCAAGACCGACGGGTGCTCGGCGACCACGCTGACGATATGATTGCCCCTGCGGCGGACCCGCTCCGCTAGGCCGCGGATGGCCAGGTTATTGCTCTCCGTAGCGCCGCTGGTGAAGACGATCTCGCGGTCCCGGGCGCCGATGGCCGCCGCGATCGACTCCCGGGCGTCGGCCGCCGTCTGCTTGGCCGCCCAGCCGAAGGCGTGCGTCGTGCTCGCCGGATTGCCGTAGGTCTCCGTGAACAGCGGCAGCATGGCCTCCAGCACCCGGGGATCGGTCCGGGTCGTGGAGTGGTTGTCCATGTAGATGGGGGTGGAAAGCATGGCTTGCTGTTCAGGTCCGGCAGCGACAGACGTACACTATTTCCTTGATTGACCTTCGGTTCGTCCGCTCGCTACCTTCCCCAGGAACGCCTTGATCACCCGGAATGTATCCTCTCGCCTGGAGAGAAAGAAGAAGTGGTCTCCATCGAGAACGTGGAACTGAAAATAGGGTAGCCGCTCGGCGAGTTTGGACGCGACGGACTGAACGCGAGCAATCCGAAAACCGGAATCCTGCCGCCCGTTGACCATAAGGATCTTGAGATCGTGTTTTAACTCAGACACGGTTCCAGAAGGTGGGGCCGAGGCAATCGAAACGTAGCAGGCGAAGCGATCGGGGCGTTCGTTGTAGAGGCGGAATCCTGCCGGACCGCCTGCGGAGATTGCCATCAATACGGGCTTATGGACCGAAATCGACCTCTTCTGCTTTACGTCCTTGTACATGTCGTTAATGTACTGCATCGTGCCGTCATGCCAACTGGCACCCCACGACGGCACCAGGACGACCGCGCCGGGGAACTCCTCCTTCAGCACGTATGTGTAGAAGAGGAAGTTGCCGCCGAACCCGTGGAGGAAGACGATTACCGGCGTATCATCGCTGACCTTCTCCGGAAAATACGCGAAGTAGTGTCCGTGGGTGGGCCGCTTATCGGCCAGACAATATGGCAGAGCGGAGCCGACATTCTTGAAGAGGGCGTCCGAGGAAATGTTGGTGTACACGTGATCCAGGCTCGCTTGAAGCCCTTGCGTCTCCTTAGCGGTTAGTTTGATCTGGGAATTGTCCATCAGGACGACGCTCTCCACCGTAATTCTCTCCGGAATGAAGGCGCCGCCCGCCTGAAAGATCTTGTAGCCGTCGGCAAACTGTCTTGGCGCGCGAAAAGGTGGCGGCAGCGATTGCGTTGCAAAGTTGCAGGACTCGATCCTACCCACTGCGTGAGGACCCCCGCTGACTTGGCCAGCCGCGGCAGCCAACATGGAAACGACCGCTAGAAACCTCGCAGGTTGGATCATGCCGTTGTCCCCGTGTGGCGAACGCACGTCAATCAAGTAAGAGCGATTTCGGTTGTCCCCCGTAGCAAGCTCTCTTGCAGGCCGCTCAAATCGCGACGGACCGTCCCGGCCCGAACAGCGCTTCCATGCAGATCTGCGACCAGGTCTCGAAGCCCGACAGGTCGGCGAGAATCTCCTCGACCGCGCGAAAGCCGCTCTCGATGATCTCCGTTTCGCGGGGGCGGACCTCGGGCCGAGGGAGGTCCACCAGGTGGACCACGCCCAGGTGGACCCGGCCCACGTCGGTCTGGTCGTCGTTGATCAGGCCCACGCACCGCGGCTCATAGGGCCCGTCGACGCACACCTCCTCGTCCAACTCCCGCCGCATCCCTTCCCGAAAGGGATGGCTGCCGGGATCGGGGCTGACGTCCACCACGGAGATATGGCCGCCGATGCCCACGCTGCGTTTGCGATGGAGCCGTCCTTCGCCCTGCCCGGTGCCGCGCGTGTACTGAAAGACCGATGGGCGGCCGTCCACGTCGCAGTGCCGGAAGATGACGTAGGGGATCAACTGCTTGAACGAGGGGTCCTTCTCCACTTCGTGCCGCGGCTGATAGCTGGTGTGCTTGGGGCTGAAAAGCTCGCCCAAGTAGTGATCCACCTCGCCGGAAAAACCTTGGAAATGGCCCAGGCGATGGAAGACGGCCGTGGGAACGACCAACACGCGCTCCGTGAGAACTTCGGACACCTGACATTCCTTCTTTTTCGCGGCACTTCACCACGAAATCGGGTCTAGACGCAGGCCACGGCCGTGAAGGCGCCGCCTCGCCATTTTCAGTTCGAAAACCCGATTTCCTTGCTTAAGTGTCTTTTTCCTAGGGGATTTCCGGTTGCGGCCATCAAGTATACGGACTGCCAGCCCGCTGGCCAACAGCCTCAGAGAATCAACATCGCATCGCCGTAACTGTAAAAGCGGTACTCTTCCCGGATGGCTTCTTGGTAGGCGCGGCGAATCAGCTCGTCGCCGCCGAAGCTCTGCACGAGCACCAACAGGGTGGTGCGGGGGAAGTGGAAATTGGTCAACAGGGCATCGATGGCGTGGAATTCGAAGGGCGGCCGAATGAATAGATCGGTGAGACCTGAAAAGGGCTTGAGATCGCCGTCCCGAGCGGCCGTCTCCAAGACGCGAACGGTGGTGGTCCCCACGGCGACGATCCGCCCTCCCCCTTGGCGGCGCTGGAGCAGCGTCTGGACCGTCGCCAGGTCCAGATGGGCCCGTTCGGAGTGCATGGGGTGGTCGGCCAGCGACTGCGTTTCAATGGGCCGAAAGGTGCCCAAGCCCACGTGCAGAGTAAGCATGGCGACCCCCACCCCGCGGCATTTCAACGCCTCCAGCAGCCCCTCGGTGAAGTGCAGTCCGGCGGTGGGAGCCGCGACGGCGCCCGGGTGCCGGGCAAAGACGGTCTGGTAGGTCTTGCGATCCGCGTCGACCATCTGCCCCTTGCGGATGTAGGGTGGAAGGGGCACCCGCCCTACCCGCGCGAGAACCGACGTGGCGTCCTCCAGCGATTCAGGGCGGACCACCCAAACCCCGTCGGGTTCCTTGGTTCCAAGCTGCAAGCGGATGTCGCTCTGGCCGGCGGCATTGACCAGTGTCACGGTCTCGCCCGCCATCGGGCGCCCGCGAGTCCTCGCCAGCACCCGCCAGAGCCCGTGATCGTCGGATTCCAAGAAAAGCCCCTCCCAACGTCCCCCCGTTGCCGTGCGGAACCCTAGCAACTTGGCGGGGATCACCCGGGTGTCGTTGAGCACCACGCAATCGGCGGGGGCGAGGATCTCAGGAAGATCCCGGACGTGCCAGTGCTCGATCGACTGCCATCGCCGATCGACGACCATCAGGCGAGCGTCCGCGCGGTGGACCAGCGGGGCCTGAGCGATCAGGTGTCGCGGCAAGTCGTAATCGTAAGCGTCCGCCATGGAAGAGGGGGTCGGGGGTCGGGGCCGGGCCGGCCCGGATGTGGCCGGCGGCTGGTAGTCCATCGCTGGGGCTGGTAGGTTATGCTTTAGCATAACATCCCACCCGGGTTACAGGCAGGGAAGAGCCGTGGAACGTGTCAGGGCACGTCCGGGCCGACATGGCCCGGCTCTGATTCCCCAACCCAAGGCCCTCGCCGGGAGACACACTTGAGCGCTGAACGGGTGGCATTGGCGATCACCGACCTCGATCCGGGGGGTGCCGAAAAGGCCCTCGTGGAACTGGCCACTCGCATGGACCGCGGCCGATTCGAGCCCGTGGTCTATTGCTTGACACCGCTGCCGCCAGCGGGCGCGGCCTCCTGTGTCCCGGCGTTGCGACAGGCCGGGGTCGAGGTCCACGATCTGGCGGTGCGATCCTGGCGCGATCTGCCGCGAGCCCTGGCGCGCTGGAAGGTCCTCCTCGAACGGCAGAAGCCCTTGCTACTCCAGTCGTTTCTATTCCATGCCAACCTGGCCAGCCGCTGGGCCGCACGGCGCGCCGGGGTTCGCTGGGTGATCTCGGGCGTCCGGGTGGCAGAGCCCCGCCGGTGGCACCGTTGGGCCGACCGCTGGACTAGCCGGTTGGTCGATCGTTATGTCTGCGTGAGCGATGCGGTTGCCCAATTCTCCCAGCAACAGGTGGGACTCCCGCGTGAGAAACTGGCGGTGATCCCCAATGGCATCGACTTGGGCAGGTATCCGGCGGACGCGGGTCAGTCTCCGCCCGTGGGACTGCCGCCGGGGCGCCGACGGGTAGTCTGCGTGGGCCGGCTCGATCGGCAAAAGGGGCTCGATTGGCTGCTGACAACGGCGCCGCAGTGGCTTGGCCAGGTGCCGGATTGCGATCTGGTCCTGGTGGGGAAGGGACCTGAGCAATCGCGGCTCCAAAGCTTGGCCCGTCGCGTGGGGATTGCCGACCGGGTTTGCTTCGCGGGCTGGCGGGACGACGTGCCCGAGATTCTCGCGGCCAGCGATCTTCTGGTGTTACCCTCCCGCTGGGAAGGGATGCCCAACGTGGTGCTGGAGGCCATGGCCAGCCGCCTCCCGCTCTTGGCCACGCGGGTCGAGGGCGTCGTAGAGTTGCTGGGCCAGGAGGACGAGGCACAAACGGTAAACTGGGGCGATTCGCAGGCCCTTGTCGCCAAGCTCGTCCGGCTGCTCTCCGATCGCCCGTTGGCCGTTGAACTCGGGGCGAAGAATCGCCGCCGGGCAGAAGAGGCGTTCTCGATTGACAGGGTGGTGGCGGCCTACCAGTCGCTTTGGAGCGGGCTGATCGGATAGGTAGGGTGGGTCGAGCGTAGCGAGCCCCACCATCAGGATCTGCCGGAGAAATGGTGGGGCTCGCTGCGCTCGACCCACACTACTCTCTGAGTGGCGGCTCGCAAGGCGACAACCGGTGGGCGGCGACGGGCAAGAATGTCCGTCCTACGTCGGCGAATAGCCGCCGAAAAATTTTTTCGACCACTTTCGCCGGCCTGATTTGCTGGAAGTCCGGACCACGAACGATGCTGCGTCCGAGACGCCTCGCGCCCTGGGCGGCGGCGGGCGGAAAACCACGCTTGACGTAGGGATAGAAGTAGGTATTCTTGGGATTCAGTGGGGCCGAGTGGGGACGCGTGGTGATCCGATGCTGTTAACCGGAACCTTCTCCCGCTCGCTAGATGACAAGCTGCGTTTGGCGATTCCGAAACGGCTTCGTGATGCCCTGGGCTGCTCCCAAGGAGGGGACCTTTATGTAGCCCCCGGCACGGATGGCTCGCTGGCGATCTACACGGAGGGATCTTTCGAGCAATTGGCTGAGCGACTGGGCAAATCGTCGCCGACCGAACAGCAAGTCCGCAGTTTCACGCGTCTGTTCTACGCCCAGGCCCAGAGGGTGGAGATCGATGTCCAGGGGCGGAGCCGCGTTCCCCCGGAACTGGCCGATCTGGCGAAGCTGGAGAAGGAAGTGGTGCTGGTTGGGGTCCAGGACCACCTGGAGTTGTGGGCGGCCGGTCGTTGGCAGGCGTACCTGGCCGAAAAGCGTCCTCATTTCGACGAGATTGCAGAAGCGGCTTTCGCCCGGCCTTAGTCCTGCGTAAACTTGGATACGGGCCTTGAAGCGGCCTAGGGGCCGCAAGATACCAACCTTTCGAGGAGTTGATAACCACCGTCGTCCGTCCGTTTCGCCATGCGTGAGAACAGAGACGTCAGTCAAAGGCCACCGATTGACGTTTCTCCCGAACCTCGGGTTTGGCCAGTTCTCACGGGTACGGGAGCAGTGGAAGTCTCCCGGCTGCGAATTGCGGGACGACTCGTTCCTTCGCAGACGAGTTGACCGCTGGCACTTCACCTCGCGTGGGCACAAGGATGTGCCCGAGGTGGGTCGCCTTGCGGACTTCTGCGAGCAACGTCTCTTCTCGCCGCCTCCAGCGCATCGTCTTTTTTTGCGGCGCCGCGACCATGCTCATGACCACTTCTCAACCGATCCACGTGCCGGTGATGTTGGACGAGGTGCTGCGTTGGCTCGACCCTCGGCCCGGCGCGGTGCTGGTCGACGGCACGCTTGGCGGCGGCGGGCACAGCCGGGCGCTTGCCGAGCGGCTGGGCGACTCGGGCCTGGTGGTCGCCCTGGACTGCGACCCGGCGGCCATCCACGCGGCCACGCAGAATCTGGCCGGCTGGCGGATCAGGCCGGTACACGCCAATTTCGCTGACTTGCCGGAAGTGCTCGCGGAGCTGGACATCCCGACCGTGGACGGCATCGTGCTGGACCTCGGGTTGTCCAGCGACCAGTTGTCCGACGAGAGCCGGGGCTTCAGCTTCTCCTCTGGCGGTCCGTTGGATCTGCGGTTCGATCCTGCCCGGGGCGAGCCGGCCGCGCGGCTGGTCAACCGGCTCAGCGCGGCGCGGCTGGCCGACCTGATCTTCGAGTACGGTGAAGAGCGTTATAGCCGCCGCATCGCCCGGGCCATCGAGGAGCGTCGCCGCCGGGGGCCGATCGAGACGGCCGCGGAGCTTGCCGAGCTGATCCG
>Ga0181539_1004196_pt1 | contig 12530 bp, 9 predicted proteins | sample PEATcosm2014_Bin_46_FD_119767 | JGI IMG/M metagenome (GOLD analysis project Ga0181539, IMG submission 119767) | Peatland microbial communities from MTU Mesocosm Facility, Houghton, MI, USA - PEATcosm2014_Bin23_60_metaG | ecosystem: Environmental > Terrestrial > Soil > Wetlands > Peat | place... | reverse complement strand
CGACCAACTGCTCATCCACCATCTGGCCGATGGCCACAATGATTTGGTCGGCCTCCAGAGTGGCCACGTCGTTTTCGTCAAAGGCGGGTCTAAACCGTTTCTGATCGTCGAAGACCCGGATGCACCGTTTGAGTTCCAGGCCGCTCACCGAACCATTCCCCGTGATGCGCTTGGGGCCCCATCCATCGCGAATCGTGATGTTCTCGGCCAGCGTGGCCTCGATTTCTTCCTTGTAGGCGGGCATTTCATCGCGCCGTTCCAGGCAAACCATCTCAACCTTCCTGGCGCCGAGGCGCACGGCGGTCCGGGCGACATCCACCGCCACATTGCCGCCGCCAATCACCAGGACCCGATCCTTTACCACCGGCTTCCGGGCCGAAGCCGCGTCCCGGAGGAATTCGACACCATGAAACACGCCATTGATTTGTTCGCCTTCGATGCGCAGCTTGCGGCTTTTCTGGGCGCCGGCGCAAAGGAATATGGCCTGATACTCCTGCCGGAGCGATGGGAAGGTGATGTTCTCGCCGATCCGGCAGTTATAGACGAACTGGACGCCCTTGCGGCGGATCAGCTCCACTTCATGGTCCAAAATATCCTTCGGCAGCCGGTACTCGGGAATCCCCCAGCGGAGCATGCCCCCGGCGGCGCTGAGCGCTTCAAACACGGTGACGGCAAAACCGGCATCGGCAAGGTCCCCCGCCGCGGTCAATCCGGCCGGCCCGCCGCCAATCACGGCGACCTTTTTGGCCTCCGGCGCGGGAGATTTCTCTTCCGGCAAAGCCAATTTCCCCGCCGCCAGCATTTCGATTTCCTGGTCGGACGCGAACCGCTTCAACAACCGGATGGCGATGGGATCATCGGCCTTGCCGCGGGTGCAAACGGATTCGCAGGGGTGGGTGCAAATCCGGCCGCAGATCGCGGAGAGCGGATTTCGCTGGCGAACCAGGTTGACTGCCTTGACGTATTCCTTCTTCTTGATGAGCTGAACGTAGCCTTGGACGTTGACCTTGGCCGGGCACTTCACCTTGCAGGGCGCGTGGCCGTGTTTGAGGATGCCAAAAATGTTGGGCGTGGCCTGAGCGTAGAGCTTGGCGATTCCCTTGCGTGTGCCGAGGCAGCGGTTGAACTCGTCCGGTATATCAACGGGGCACGCCTGAGTGCATTCGCTGCAGCCGGTGCATTTATCCTCATCCACAAATCGCGGAAACCGCCGGACCGTTGCTTCAAAATGCCCCGGTTCACCCTTGAGGTCTGTCAATTCCGAGAGGGTCAGGATCTCGATGTTCAGATTCCGCGCGCATTCCACCAGTTTGGGCGAGACAATGCAGGTCGCGCAATCGCCCGTCGGGAAAGTCTTATCCAGGTGGGCCATCATGCCGCCGATGGCGGCGTCGCGCTCGACCAGATAGACCTTGAACCCGCTGTTGGCCAGATCCAGCGAGGCCTGCACACCCGCGATGCCCCCGCCCTGCACCAGCACCGCGCCAATCTTCTTGTCGTCGGATTTGCTCATATCAGTTTGCCGCTGCCTTCTCCAAAACCGTGGAAGCGGGAACCATCAGCTTCTCGAACCCGAGCTCCTCGGGCCGGAGCCCTAGACAAAGCCCAACCAGTTGGGTGATGTACACGATGGGCACGTGATAGTTCTTGCCGGTCTGTTTGTTGATATCCTGTTGGCGCAAATCCAGGTTGACTTGGCACATCGGGCAACTGACCGCGATGCAGTCGGCCCCCGCCTGGCAGGCCATGTCGAGAATCGAATCCGTGAGCTGGACCACCACATCCGTTCGTGAAAGCGACAACCCGCCGCCGCAACATTCCACCTTGCACGGCCAGTCCAGGCTTTGGCCGCCCATCGCCTTTACCAGGCGGTCCAGCGAAGTCGGATTTTCCGGGTCGTCGAATTTCAAAATCTTGGGCGGCCGAACCAGCAGGCACCCGTAGTAACAAGCCACCTTGAGGTTCTTGAGCGGCTTCTTCACGGCGCGGGAGATCGCCTTCAAGCCCACATCGTCCAGGAGCACTTCCAGGAAATGCCGCACCTTAACCGAGCCGTCGTAATCGCGCTCCAGCGCCTGGCGGACCTGCTCGCGCATGCCGCGATCGGCGGCGATTTCCTGGTTCGCCACTTTCATGCGGCTGAAACAGGCGGCGCAACTCACCACCATGTCCAGTTTGAGGTCCTGGACTTTGGCCAGATTGGCGGCGGGGAGCGAGACAGCCAGGAACCGATCGGTCTGGTGGGCGGCGGTCGCGCCACAACACGTCCAGCCTTCGGGTTCAACCAGCTCAATGCCCAGCGCGCGCGCCACTGCCAAGGTGGATTGGTGCATGTCCCGGGCGGTGGATTCAGCCGAGCACCCTGGATAATACGCGTACCTCATGCTTGGGGTCCTTTATTCTGTTGGGAGCGCTTGAAGATGCGACCCACGGTTTTCCGGTCGCCACCCCGGGGAGGCAACAATGAAATCTTCCGTTTCTTGAGCATGGCTGGAAACTTCTCTGCATCGTTCTTCCATTTCCCCGTGCCAAGTTTGTAGGCGGCGATCATCCCCATCTCATAGCTGCGGCCAAACATTTCGACCGTCTTCAGAAAAGCCCGGTTAAACAGCGGCACATTGCCGGCCGGCTTGGACGCGCCGCGTTGTAGGGCCAGTTGGCGCAAGGCGTCCATGACCGCGGCGACATCAATCCCCATCGGACAGCGCGCGGAACAGATCTCGCACGAAACGCAGGTCCAGATCAGATCGCTCTCCAAGAGCTCATTGCCCGCGCCCAGATGCAGTTGGCGCATCAGCTCCGACGGCCGCGATTTGGTCAGCTTGGCTACCGAACAACCGCTGGAGCATTTCTTGCACTGGAAGCAGACGCTCAGATCAACGCCGCAGATTTGCTCCACCGCGTCCTTTAAGCCGGATCCGGTTTTCTTTTTGGTGATGGTCATCACGGGAGGTTCTCTGGTTACTTCGCGGCCACCTCTTCGAGGCCTGCTTCAGCATCGTCGGTATTTTGCTCAGCCAAGGCGGTCACGCTGGCGGGAACAACCTTCCGATACACGGCCGCGGGTTTGCGCAGCCGGCCGTTTTCGGTCAAGAGGTGCTCGATAGTGATTCCGAACAGCCGCTGATTCTCCTCGAGCAGCGGCACGATCAATTCCCAGTCGGCATGGGTCAATCGGGCAAACTTGCCGCCGTTTAACTGCTGCTCAACCATGGTTCGGTTCGGATCGCGCACGAAAATGGCTCCGCCGGAAGCCAGGGAGAACAGATTGCTGCCGGGATAAGGCTCAGGCAGCGGAACCAGTTGGCCGTCGTCATCGAACTTGACGCCATTCAAGATCACGAACCCGCCGCCGTTATGAGGGTCGCCCGCCATGAATGACTCGGCCAGGAAATCCAGGCACGTGCCATTGATGACGACTTTTGGCCGGCCGACGGAGTTGATGAGCGGCCGGCCGGCGGCGTTGCCGAGCACATAGACATTGCCGCCTTTGGCGCCATACATAAAGGTCTGGCCCACGTCGCCGTGTATGACCAGCTTGCCTTCCTTGATAATCTGGCCCAACTGGTCCTGCGCATTTCCATGCACCGTAATCGTCAGCCCATCAATGCCGGAGGCCAGGTAGTCTCCACTGCTGCCATACACATCAATGGTCACCTCCTCCGTATCGGGCCCCAGCCCGCACCCGAGAAATCGCTGGCCAATACAATTGAAACTGATGAAGTGCCGCCACCCCATCATGTAGGCCTCCACCAGAAGGGCCGCATCACAATGGTCGCCTTCCGGTGGAAAGTGCGCCGTGTCAATCACCAGCGTGGTTTCGTTCTCCCGCGGTTTGCGCAGGTGCTGGCGGGACTCGAAATCAATCAGACCAAACGCGCTCTTGCCGGCATCTTTGGAGCCGACGTTGGGAAGCTGGCTGAACAACCGGTTCCACTCGGTGTGGATAATGTGGAGCAGATGGCTGCGCTTTTTGGCGCCGGTTGAGTAAATCCGGTCGTTCAGCAGGGTGAAAACCTCAATCGCGGTGGCGGTTTTGGACGGATCTTTCGCCTGCTGCGTGATCTGCCCGCACGCCAGGCGAAACTCATCAAAGGTCCATTGCGGCGCCAGCCCGCGCATCGTTTCGAAAATCTCCACCCCGGCGGCGCCGGCGTCCCAGAGGCCAGCGCATGCTGACGCTGCTCCCGGTGGCGGCCATTCCCGCGAAAAATCGCACGATTCCGTTCCTCTGGGCATGGGGACCGGCTTGCCGAATTTGTCGGTGCATGTGATCCGCATCTTGCCGGCGGCGTCCTTTTGCAGATTGAAAATGAAGGCCCCGCCATCGTTGTGACTGCCGCCGCGCGCGTTCCAGTACCGGTCCGCCACCGGGCAAATCCGTTCGTCGTCCTTCGACAAGCTCAGCAGCGTGGCGTCAATGGCTTGTTTTTCCGAACAAATCAGGCCCACCTGCACTTTGCCGTCGCAGAAAGCAAACACCTGCGGCCGAAGCATGGCGGTGTCCGTGATGCCCATCAACTGAAACTGCTTCTCTCGGGCGAGTGTGCGGGCGATGATGAAGAACCAGGGACCATCGGGCGACCCGTGCATATGCGTGGCCTGGATCGCCCGGTAGATCTTCCTTTTCTCCGCATCCAGACGGTCAAAGTCCAGTTCCGTCGTGGGCGCCAGCGCCTCGATGATATATTCCAGCGGATAATGGTAGGTCCGGCTCAGCAAATCGAAGAGCAGCGCCGAAACCTCCGTGTCGGTCAGGAACTGGGGATAGATCTGACGCTGCTTGAGGTACTCGCTGACGGAATGGTAATTGGCAAAGTCGCCGTTATGCACCAGGGCCATGTCAATCGCCGCAAACGGATGGGCGCCGCCAGGGTGCCAGACACGGCCCTTGGTCGGGAAACGTTGGTGGGCAATCCATTCGTGCGCGCACAGGTCCTCAATCTGGTAGTACTTGACGATCGCTTCGGCGAACCCGACCACCTTAAGGATCATGATGTCCCGCCCATGCGAGAGCACGAAGGCCCGTTTCTCCCCGAGCGACGCGTAGTATTTCTGATTCAGGCTAAAGCTGTTCTGGTTGACAAACTCGGCTTCCGCTTCCTCGCGGCCCAGCGCCTGCAGATTGTTCCGGGCGATGAACCCGTCCAACACCTTCGGTTTCACGCGCACAAAATAGCGGCTGACCGCCGGGGGCATCACCTCAAGCCCCGGCACGGACTTCCAGTCCTCGATCTGCTCGAGCTGGCCGGTCGCGGCGATGTCGAACTGCGGGATGATGAACTGCGCCTCGATTTCGGGCCGCACCTTGGGGTCAATGAACGCCAGGTGCAGCAGGTAATGGCTGTCGAGGACTTCGCGGCTGACCCCAAGCTGCTCGGGGACCAACCCCACTGCGGCGATACCGCCTCCCTTGCCATTGCCCCGGTTGTGCATCTGGCGGGACGGTTCATAGATATGCTTGCCCGGCACAGGCTCGCTGCAACAGAAGCCCACGACCCCGCAGCCCCCTTCCTCGGCTTCCTTCTTCAGGCTCGAGGAGTAGTTGAGAGTCTGGGCCAGCCGTCTTCTGGAATCGGCCAGGCGCTTTATCAATTCACCGTTCATGAGGTTCCCCCCAAGTCGTTGGTGTAATCCAGGTGCATCATCAAGTCGGTGCGTCCGCGCAGCTCGCTCACGCTGCGCAGGCCGAGGCGTTGCAGAATCGAGACAAGCACGTCGCGCCACGCGCTGTAAAGGTTGACCAGTCGCTGCGTGCCCCAATCAATCTGCATCTTCTCGCAAAGCTCGGAGTCGGTCGTGGCGATGCCGCGCGGACAACCCCGTCCGCTCTCACAGCGGCTGCACCGCACACAACCCAGCGCCACCAATTCCGCCGTGCCGACGACCGCTCCATCCGCCCCCAAGGCGATAGCCTTGGCCACATCGTAGGCCGAGCGAATGCCCCCGCTGGCAATCAGCACCACCTTGTCCCGGACCCCTTCATCGGCCAGAAAACGATGGACCTTGCCAATGGCGTATTCGATGGGCATGGCGATGTTCTTCTTGGCGATGTCCGGCGCGGCGCCGGTCCCGCCGTAGCCGCCGTCAATGTGGACGATATGAGTGCCTGCGGAGTAACTGCCCACCGCGACCATATCCACGTCCGTCGGAGTCGAAACCTTCGTCGAGATCAAGGCGCGCCGGTTCACATGCTTGACCCAGTCAATGTGCTTCATGTGGTCTTCGATGGAATAGACGCTGTGGAAGGGGAACGGGGAGAACAATGAGAAACCCACCACCGCCTCGCGCATCCGGGCCACACTGAGCGTCACCTTGTCGCCCAACAGGTGCCCGCCCAATCCCGGCTTGGCGCCTTGGGCGTACTTGAACTCCACAATCGGCACTCGCTGGATGGTTTCTTCGCGCACGCCGAACAGGCCCGTCGCCACCTGCGTAATCACATGGTCGTCATAAGGCCGCATCCGCTCCATGTAGCCCCCTTCGCCCGTGCAGGTAAAGGTATTGAACGCTACCGCCGCCCGGGCTTTGGACAACTGGGTCACATTGCTCACCGACCCGAAGGACATGCCGCCGCCATACCAAGGCACATCTATCGTCAGCTTGGGCCGGCCATCGTCGCGCTTGTTGAGCAGGAGGCTGGTGTCAATTTGCTCCGGGCGCAGGGCTGCAGGCGGTCGAGCGGGGAATTTGAAGCGGAGCCGGTCGAAACCTCCGCCGGAACGGCCGCACTCATAATCGTAGTCGTAGTCTGCCGGCGGCACTTCGCCGGTTTCCGCCATCTTCCAGGTCGCCAGGATCAGATCGCTCGACCAGCGACAATCGCCCAGGGCCTGGCACATCGGATTCTCCCTCACCTGCAGCGCTCCCTGGGGGCAAAGCGCCACGCAATAGTGCCCGGTCTTCTCACAGGCCGGTCCGATACACAAGTGATGGAGCGGCTCGCCGAAGTATTTGAAGCCGGGGTTGCGCGCATGGACCTGGTAGGAACAAACCTCCGCGCACTTCCCGCAACGCCGGCAATCCTGGCTGCGATGGACAATGTATTTGGCGATCTCGTTGCGGAAGCGCGACGGCGCCGGGCGAGTCACTCGCTCCACCTGTTCCTGCGCCACGCGGGTCTTGAGCGTGTTCTCGGGCAGTAACTCTTCAATGCTTCTTTCTGGTGCCATATAGCTTGCCGAACGTTTCCTCCTCAAGTTGCTCGAAGAACATGGCGCGGCCCACATCGCCGCGCAGCCGGCGCGCCTCGCGCATGCCCATGGCCCCCATCACCTCGATCAACTGATCATGCCAGGCGGCGATTAGATTCGTCATGCGGCCCACGGCGAAATCGCGATCCAGCGGCTCCAGCTTGGCGGGACACGGCTGGCCCGGTTTGCAGCTCTCGCACAGATGACATTCCAGCGCAATGAGCAACGGCAGATTGATGCTCACCAGGTCCGCGCCGCATATAATGGCTTTGGCCAGGTGTTCCGGCAGCCCGATGCCGCCCCCGGCGATGAGCGTGATCTCGTCCCGGATCCCTTTCTCGATGAGGGCCGTATGAATCTCTCGGAGCATGTCCTTCACAAAGCGCGGCGATGGCGCGCCGATTTCGTTGCCGTTGGCGTCCGCCACCACATGAATCGCCTCCACCTCCGGCAACTCGGCCAGCTCGATGGCGCGTCTCAGGCCCGCGGCGGTCAACTCGACCCGGATCGCGACGACGATCTGGGGGTGGATCTTCTTGATCGCCTTGATGCGTTCGATCACCGCGGGGCTGTCCACTATTTCCACCAGCCGGGTCTTTCGCAGTACCTCGGCCGGCACCGCGGGACTGTCCGGACCCAGACAAAACGCGATATGACGCAGATGCTTCTCGCTGGCCGGCTGGTGCCGGGCATCCAGGATCGCGATCAAGCCGGTCGCCGCGGCAGTCTGTTCGATCACGGCATCCAGCTGCGGCAAAGTATGCGCCGGCGAACTCAGATCCAGGATCAGCGGCATCGGGATCGAAACCAAGGGAGGCAGCTCGGTCGTGACGCGCCTGCCGTCCAAAGCCAGGAATGGAGGCTTGCGCCCGATATCCACAGCCGTGCTGATATATTCCCGGCCATGAATCCCGTCGCGCGTCGGACGAACAATTTCGGACATGTCCGTCCACATCGAGTCGAAACCCGGGCCGGAAAACAATCCCCGGTAGCCCGCGCCCGACACCGGGATCTTCGCCGTTTCGGCCTGGAGCCACGTGGTTTTGATGAGATCCGGTTTCCAGTAGCTGTTCCCGAGACCTTCATAAACGGGATTGATGGACAGGCACAGGAGGCCCTTGGTGCAATCCTGCACGCACGAGAAACAGCCCATGCACTCGAAAAACAGCGCCTCGACCGCGCTCAGGTTGCGAATATACTCCGCCTCCTGCCGGTAGCGGTCATAGACACAGGCCTTCTTGACGCAGTTGTGGCACCGGGCGCAATCCTCCCGCCAGTCCACCACGCCATGTTTGCCGATGCGCGGACCTCGCGGCGGCACTGGCCGTGTCTTGATGTGATATTTTTCCGGCATGCGTTCTCCCGGTCACGACAGCCCAGCGGCGGCAAGCAACTCCGGCACCACGGCTTCTTTGCCACCCGAGAGAATATGAATTCCGCGCACCCCTTCCATCGTCTTCAGTTTCTTGATCGTCTCTACACACAGCGCCCGGCCGATCTTCCCGGCGCCGTTGCCGGCGGCGGGGAGCTTTTTCATCACTTCGTCGGGCACGTAAAAATCGGGATGGGTCTCGCGCAGCTTCTGGGCCTCCGCTGCGCTTTCCAGGGGGAAAATGCTGGCCAGAATCGCGGCCTTCTCGGCGAACCCTGCCTGGCGAACGGCCTCGAGCCATTGGCTGAACGCGTCGAGGTCGAAGACCGCATGGGTTTGAACGAACCGGGCGCCCGCCTCGATTTTGCCCTGGAGTCTGAGCAGGTTGAGTTCGAGCGGCTTCAGGTAGGGGTTGGCCACCGCTCCCACCAGCATCGAGAACGGCCCGTCAATCTTCGTCCCGTCGGCCAGCAAGCCCTGCTCGCACATCCGGGTGGTGGTCGCGACAAACTGCGTGGAATCAATGTCGAAAACGTTGGTCGCTTCCAGACAGCCGATCAGCGTCTGGTGATAGCCCGACAAACAAAGCACATTCTTGATCCCGAGGCTGGCGGCTCCCAGCAAATCCGACTGGAGCGCGATGCGGTTCCGGTCACGGGTGACCATTTGCAGGACCGGCTCGAGGCCTATTTTGAGCGCGGCGACCGAGGCGGCCAGAGAGGACATCGCCACCCCATGCTGGTTGTCGCCCAGGTTGACTGCGGTGAGCTTGCCGCCCAGGGATTTCAAGGCCGCTTCCGTGGCGGATTCAGTCGCCGTCGCCCGCGGCGCGTGCTCGGCGGTGAGGATGAACTCTCCGTTCTCGATTGCTCTGGCGAGTTGGCTGTCCACTTTCATGCGACTATGCGTTCCCGTGTATTCATCGCAGCGCTGGGGGTGGGATTTGGCGGCAGTCTTCTGACCTGTTCGATGAACTGCTTGATTTCGTCACAAGCCTGCTGGGCGCCTCCTGCCGCGCACTCAATGACGGCCATCCGTCCCGCCCCAAATCCGATTTCCTCGAGCAACGATTCGACTGCCTGGGCGCGTTTGTGGGCGCGCAGGCTGCCCTCGAAGTGACGGCACTCCTTCTTCTTGCAAGCCACAATCACCACGTCGTCCATGCCCGTTTCCAGGGCTTTGACCAGGTAGGGCACATCCACCTTTCCAGAGCAGGGCAGACCGATGGTCTTGACCGTGTCTCCTCCCAGATCTCCCCAGAAACCGGCCACCCGGCCCGCGTTCAAATTGTTCGAGCAGTAAAAGACGCAAGTCTTTAGGCGACGCCTTGCCGTGGTTGCGCCTTCTTCAGCCAACGGATTCCGCAACCGGTTCACGCAACGCTGGAGGGCCGACACGCCCTGCCGGCACGCCGCCAATTCCTCAGCGCCCATCAGCCCGTCTTTGGCCATTTGGCCGTGCAGCGCCTCGACGAGCGTGATGACTTCGCGCACCGCGGCTGATTTCTCATCGGCAGCGGACCAGGCCCTCTGCAACCCCCCGCAGGCCAATTCCATTCTGATGATCTCGCCCCACACCGCTTCCAAGGTTGCGTGCAAGGCGAAGAGCAAACGCGGACAGCTCGCTTCGATAGCCCTCAAGTGCTCATCGACCGTCTGGTCAAGCTTGCTCATAATGCCTTATCCGACACTTCAACTCACGCTCAATGGTTTAATGGTGCGCGAGCATACTGCGCGAGCAACGCCCGCCTGTAAAGGAAAATCGTCCGAGCCTGCAATTCAGACAGTGGATGTCTTATGAAAAATGGGGTGGCCAACGGGACTCGAACCCGCAATACGTAACTTACGCCCGGAACGCCTCATTTACCTAGGGAATTCAACACACCAGAACACCCTTGACACCCCCGAATGTGGTAACTATTGTGTTAACTTAACATAACGATTATGGCCAGCATAAAAAGACATCCCAAGTCGCCGTTCTGGATGGCGTGCTTCTCCCTTCCGGATGGCCGCAGGACTACCCGCAGCACCGGCACGTCTGAGAAGAAAGAAGCGCAACGCATCGCCAACTATTATGAAGACGCTGCCAACCAGGGAAAAGCCAAAACTTTGACCGAAAGCCGGGCCAGAAAAACGATTGCCGACATCTTTGCGCTGTCGAACCGAGACAAACTGGCCAGCTCCACCATCAGGGCATACTTGGACTCCTGGCTGAAGCGGAAAGAACTGGAAGCGGGTCAGAACACGCACTCTCGATATGCGACCGTGGTTGAGCAACTCGGCCAATATCTGGGTTCCAGCGCCGACCAGGACATCACCCACCTAAACGCAAAAGAGATTACCGGTTTCCGTGAACACCTCAGCAAGCGCGTGTCCTCAGGCACCGTGAACATCAGTCTGAAAATTTTGCGTTCGGCGTTAAGCCAAGCTCGGCGCGACGGCCTCATCGATGTCAACGAAGCCGAGCGGGTGACCTTGCTGAAAATCCGAAAGACCGTCCAGCGCCAGGCTTTCAGCGAGCTTCAGCTCAGACGCATTCTCAACACGGCAAATGCTGAATGGAAGGGGATGATACTGTTCGGACTTTATACAGGTCTCCGGCTGGGTGATATCGCCACCCTGACTTGGCATAATCTCGATTTGCAACAAAATGAAATATCCCTGACCACGACCAAAACGGGAAGGCAACAGGTACTGCCATTGGCAAAACCATTGCGCAATTACATCGAAAAACTGCCGGCGGGGGACGACCCGAAAGCGCCGCTTTTCCCGGAGGCTTTTGCAACCAAACAGAGAAGTAACGGCGGGGCGACACTTTCCAACCGGTTTCACAGAATACTGGTGGCCGCAAAGCTTGTGGACTCCCGTCCCCACATCAAAACCGGCAAGGGCAGATCCGCAACACGTGCGCCCAGTGTGCTCAGCTTCCACTCACTCCGGCACACCGCGACCAGCATGCTCAAGAACGCGGGTGTGAGTGATAGCGTGACTAGGGACATCATCGGCCATGAATCGACGGCAGTAAGCCAGAATTACACCCATATTGATCGGGAAACGAAGCGCAAGGCGTTGGATCTGATCCCCGACATCCTTATGGAAACTTCAGATTTTCCCCAAATGAAAGGTCTTGAGTAATGCCCAAAAGCAAAAAACAGAAGCCTGACGAACCGCAACGAGGGGGTGATTCCGATGAAGTTCCCGGTTTGAGAGAACAAGTGCGCCGCTCCGGGGATGAAAGGACTCGATGGTTTAAAAAGCAGAATAAAATACCGATTCGAATAGACGCTTACCCACCGCCCCAGAAGCCGAGGACCGTGCGATATCAGGGGACGGACGCGCAGGTCATAAATTACTTTGACTTTAAGTGGCGAAAATCATTGGAGGAAAAGCGGATTCGTGAAAGCACCATCCAATATCTGAAATGCTATAAGCACTCCACCAAGCTGGACCAAAAAAATTGGAATGATTTTGCCGCTCAGGCGCTCGCGAACACATGCGAGGAAGCGCTTTTTGACCTTGAATTTTTGATCACCACCGGCCATCAAGAAGCGGCCGCCATGCTTGGGCGATTGGCTCGTGAAATGGTGAAACGCCTGATTGCCATTTCAGATTCTCACGCGCCGGCTTTGACGAGGGTCGCTGAACATTCAATAAATTGGCCGGTTCTTCAAGGCAAGAAGCCCGCTCTTGGTGATGGGGGACAATTCATCGACACCCTCAATGTGGGCGGGCAGGTGCCGTTCGATTGGGAATTGGTGGCAAAAACCTCTGGGCAGGAGAGCAAAGAGATGATGAATTTGGCCCTAGCACTGCTTTGCCGACTTAATGATTGGAGGACAGGAATGAGCCTTAGCACGAAAACTGCGTCGAACGGAAGATGATTTTTGCTCGGTTGCTGAGGCGGGCGGGGCCGATTCCATTGGTTTTCCTGACTGACCTGATAGTTGGAACCCCCGCAGAGGACTT
>Ga0181539_1004191_pt1 | contig 12543 bp, 8 predicted proteins | sample PEATcosm2014_Bin_46_FD_119767 | JGI IMG/M metagenome (GOLD analysis project Ga0181539, IMG submission 119767) | Peatland microbial communities from MTU Mesocosm Facility, Houghton, MI, USA - PEATcosm2014_Bin23_60_metaG | ecosystem: Environmental > Terrestrial > Soil > Wetlands > Peat | place... | reverse complement strand
GTCGCCCGCGGCAGCGGAATCGTCGTCACCCTGGTCGACCCCCGCAGCGGCTCGAAGGGGCACATTAGCTCGACCATCTATGTCGCCGTCTCCCTGATGGGCCGGGACAACCTGTTCCGCAGCACGGATGCCGGGAAGACCTGGCAGCCCGTGCCGGGCCAGCCCACCCAATACCGGCCCACGCACATGGTGATGGCGTCCGATGGAACGCTCTACCTTTCCTACGGCACGGCGCCCGGACCCAGCCGCATGACCGCCGGCGGCGTCTGGAAGCTCGATACCAACTCCGGCGCCTGGACCGAGATTACGCCCGTGAAGCCCGACGCCGCCAAGAACGAAGCGTTCGGATGGGCCGCGGTGGCCGTGGACGCGCGCAATCCCAAAGTGGCCATCGCCAGCACGTTCGGCCGTATGAACGGAGCCGGCGGCGAGGACGATATGTTCCGCACTATCGACGGCGGCAAGACATGGAAAGCGGTGTTCGGCGGCGGAGGCGGCGGCACGTTCGATTTCAGCCTGGCGCCCTATACGGCCACCACTCCCATCCACTGGATGTTCGATATCGAAATCGATCCGGCGGATTCCAACCACGCCATGTTCACCACCGGCTACGGCGGCTGGGAAACCTTCAACCTCACCGATCTGGACAGTGACAGGCCCACCCGATGGAGCATCATGGCCTCAGGCATCGAACAGACGGCGTTGCTGGATATGGCCAGCCCGGCCAAGGGCGCGCACCTGCTCAGCGCGGTGGGCGACTACGGCGGGTTCGTGCACTGGGACCTCGACAAGCCGTCGCCGGAAGGGGCCTCCAGTCCGCCGGTGTTCAACAACACCAGCGGGATTGCCTGCGGCGAGAGCCAGCCCGAGGTGATCGTGCGCGTGGGCGTGTGCTCGCACCACCACCTGCCGGGCTTCAACATCAGCTACTCGCTCGACAGCGGCAAGACCTGGCAGCCGCCGGCCACCCAGCCCGCGACCCAGCCTTCGGCGGCCGGGCCGCAGGGCGGCGGAAGGGGGCCGAGTACGGGAGACATCGCGGTTTCTTCCGACGGCGCTACCTGGGTCTGGATTCCGCGGGGCTACCCGGCGTTCTTCACCACCGACAAAGGCGCCACGTGGACCGAGGCCAAGGGCGTGCCCAACAACACGCGCATCGTCGCGGACCGCGTGAACCCGAGGAAGTTCTACGCCATGTCGCTGTTCGAAGGCAAGCTCTTCCTCAGCACCGACGGCGCCGCCACCTTCGTCGAGCAGCCCATCACCTTGCCCGGCGGACTGCCCAGGCGCAGCGGCGGCCGCACTGATAGCAACAGCGGCCGGGACCGTCTCTACACCACCCCCGGCAAGGAAGGCGACATCTGGCTGGCCGCATTGAACGGCCTCTACCACTCCGCCGATACGGGCAAGACCTTCATCCGCATGGACGGGGTCACCGAACTGCACGGCTTCGGTTTCGGCAAAGCCGCGCCCGGCGCCAGCGACCCGGCCGTATACATGATCGGGATCGTGAACGGCCAGGGAGGCATCCTCCGCTCGGACGACTGGGCGCAAACCTGGACGCGCATCAACGACGACCAGCACCAGTGGGGCCTGGTGACGCAAATCACCGGCGACCCCAAGCTGTATGGCCGGGTCTACGTAGGCACGTTCGGCCGCGGAATCCTGTACGGCAATCCGGTGCGGAAGAGGGGCGAGCGGCTAGCGAGTTCTGATATACGGAAGCAGACTCAGCCGTAAGGCCAGTACCTGGAGAGCAGCGAACAAGGCCACCACGCCAAAAGCGGCCGCCGGGCGTAAGGTCGTTCTCCAGCGAAGACCCGCACCAATTCCGCATAGACACCCCGCCCCAACGATCAGGGTCATGGCGATCTCCACCGGGGAGAAGTGTCCCGTCAGAATCCGCGCCCACCCTAGAAGGAACAGCCAAATGGCGATCATGATTGCAAGCCAAATCACGAAGCAGGGTAAGGCAGACCACTTGGCAAGTTCCCGATGCTGAAATCCCCAGACAATCGGAAACCACAGGGGTAGCGTCTGAACTTCATGGCGCAGAGACCCGTTGCTAACGGCACCCACTACGTAAAGCGCTACCAAAACAGCCAACGAACTGTAGGCGATCCATTTCGAAAAAGCCGGCATGACCCTCCGATACGAAACGACCCCGAAGTTTGTTCCCACGTTTTTGCAGAGCAATCGACTCGCGGCTTACCGGGCTGCCCCGCATCAGACTACAATTGGGCTTCGCACAACCTTTCCGTGGAGGAATGAGATCATGAACTTCAACTTCCGAATCCTGGTTTTGGCCGTTGGCACGGTATCTCTGCTGACATCGCAGAGCCTGGACCCCGCCGTGTTCAAGGAGCCTCCGGCCGAGTTCCGCGGACATGAGATGTACGGCTATGGGCAATTCAACCTGTCCAATTTGTCGGAGGAGAAGATCCGCGCCGACGTGGACACCATGGCCAAGCGGAACTTTGGCGGATTTGCCGTCGAGCCGAGCGGAGGCCCCACTACCGGCCTGCCCGCGGACTATCTGAAGGCGACGGGGCGCAAGCCGTCGAGCGAGGGCGCGGTCTACCTGAGCGACGAATACTTCAAATACTACCGGACGGCCTTGGAGGAGGCCCGGAAGAACGGCATGGAAGTGATTCTGTACGACACATGGGCCTACCCCACGGGGATGGTGGACGGGCAGCTCTATGCCAAATACCCGCAGTACATTGCCAAGAGCCTGGAGATGGCGGAAACCAACGTGACCGGTCCGGCGAAGGCGGAACTGACCATTCCCGGGAATCTCTACGTGGGCGCCGTGATGATGAACCGCGACACCTTCGAGCTGGTGGACATCAGCTCGCAGGGCGGGGCCGGGAAGCCGCTGTCGGTGCAGGTCCCCAAGGGCAATTGGAAAGTGATGGCGTTCTATCTGGATGCCACCATCCGGCCGGCCTCGCAGAAGGGGGCCTTCGTCGACTATCTGGACTCGACCGCCATGGACGCGTTCATCTCCCTGAGCTACCAGAAACACTTCGACCATGTCGGCGAGTTCTTCGGGAAGGAGATCAAGTTCTCTTTCTGGGACGAGCCGGCCATGCATCCCGTCGACGGACGCATGTGGACGCCCGCTTTCAACCAGGGATTCGAGAAAAAGTATGGCTACTCGCCCATGAAGTATTACCCGGCCCTGTGGTACGACATCGGCCCCGACACCGCGGCGGCCCGCAACGCGCTGTTCGGATATCGCGCGTACCTGTTTGCCACCAACTACGTGAAGAAAATCGAGGATTTCTGCGAGGCGCATGGCATCAAGGCGGGCGGCCATTTCGACCAGGAGGAGATCGTGAACCCGGTCCCCGTGAACGGCGATTTCATCAAGCTGTTCGAGTACCAGGGCGTGCCGGCGGTGGACGACATCTACTTCCTGGGGCGGTCGAACCCGGGGTACAAGATTGCGTCGTCGGCGGCATTCAACTGGGATAAGCCGGTGATGTTCGCGGAGACTTACGCGGCCTACAACGGGATTAACGAGAAGACGGTCTACAAGGTGGCCATGGATCAATACGCCATGGGAGTGAACTTGCAGGTGACCAGCGGCGGGCCGGGGGTTTGGAACGCCGCTTACGTGCCCGAATTCAACCGCTTTCTGGGCCGCATGAGCTACCTGCTGCAACATGGCCGGCACGTGGCGGACGTGGCGGTGCTGTATCCCATCGCGGCGCTCCAGGCGGCCTACCAGAATGAGGGCGGGCAGCACCCGGTGCCGGCGCAGAACCCGGAGCCGAAGATCAATGGCGAGGCTTCGGCGCGCGAAGGCGGCGTCACTCCCGCCGAGATCGACTACCAGGATATTGGCGAAGCGCTGTTCCACGGATTGCGGGTGGATTACACGTACCTGCATCCCGAAGTGCTGGCGGAGCGATGCACGGTGGAGGGGTCGAAGCTGATTCTGAACAATAAGGAGAACCGCGAGGAATACAGCGTGCTGTTCGTCCCCGGCGGCGACACGCTCGCGGTGGCGGCCGCGGCGAAAATCAAAGAGTTCTACGACAAGGGCGGAGTGGTGATTGCCACCAGCAAGCTGCCTACGAAATCGGCGGAGTTCGGACGCGACAAGGAGATCCAGAAGATGGTGGCCGACGTGTTCGGGTTGCCGGTGAACGATCCTCCCACGGCGGACCTGCAGCGCGCCATGGGCGGCCGGCTGGTCACCTTCTATTTCTCCAAACGCAATGCGGCGGGTGGACGAGCGTACTTCCTGCCCAAGCCGGAGCCTTGGGTGCTGCAATGGGCCTTGGGGCAAGTGCTGCCGGTGAGGGATGTGAACATCCAGGAACCCATCCCGTTGTTGAAGAAAGGTCCGGACTACGATGGCGCACTGACTTATCTTCACAAAGTCAAGAACGGGCAGGACATTTACTTTTTTGCGAATTCCACCGACAAGCCGGTGGATACGAAGGTGGTGCTGCGAGGCAGGAAGGCATTGCGGATCTGGAACCCGCACACCGGCGATTCGCAGGCGGCCGAACTTACAGCGGGCGAAGCGAATGGGCAGCCAGTGACAACGGTTCACCTGGTGCTGCCGCCAGTGAGTGCGTTGTTCTACGTCGAGGAGTGAAGTTTCAGACCTTACTTCTGCGGACCCGCTGGAAGATCAGGATTAGCGGCATGGCCGCCAACGCCAGCCCTGCCAGCAGCCGGAAGTTATCCATATATGCCAGCAGCGTGGACTGGCGGATGAGTTCCGTATAAGTCAACCCGTACGCCTGCTGTGAGGTGACAGCTTGCTCGAAGGCGTTCAGCTTCTGCTGAAAAGCGGGATCGGCCGCCGACAGGTGGCCCACCAGGATGGACTGGTGAATCTGCGCGCCGCGATGCGGCGCGAAAACCAGGCGCGGGTCGCCGTGCCAGTGTCCCGCTATGGCAAACGGGCGTTGCCGGATTCACGGTGGACTCAGCGCGGGGCCGAAGACCACGGAGGGAATCGCGCGGATCCGGCGGGCCGTTACGAAGCACGGGCGGTACTCGGCGGCGGCGAGAATCGAGCGGCAGCGGTACCGTGCGCTGCTCCGGGAAGGTCACGATTTGATACGCCGGATACGCAACGAATTTGTTGGATGAACCAGTTCGTGTGATGGTCGAGGCTATTCTGAATGGCGATTCTCTGTTCTATCCAACCCGGGCTTGATCGACTGGGTCAGCCCGAAGCGGCTGGGATCCGGTCTTGGGAACGAGCTGGGGGGCGAGGGATTTTCGGGCTATATTGCTCACTATGGTTATTCTGAGCATTTTGACGACGGGCTCCGAACGCCCGATTGAGCATCCTCTGAATCGCCCCACAGAACGCCACGCAGTCGAACGGTGGGCCGCTGTCTCGGATCTCAGCCATCGCCATGCGATCGCGCGGGCGGCGGCGCAGACCACGAGCAGCGCCGCCCGAGCCCGCTTCGCCCGCGCACGGGAGTCTGGTGGGCACGGCGTGACCGCTTACCAACGGCGAAACTGCCCTGGGCAGCTCCGGTGGCCGACGAGGAGAACACCGCTTCCCAAAAGATAGCCCCGCGTGCCCACGGTGGTGAGTACCCGCGGAGTACGATCAGTACTGTTATCGACGGGGTTTCCAGAGCTATAAATGTCTCGGGAGGACCATCCGGGCAATGAAGTATCGGAGGGTTTCATTACGCTGCGAATGTGGGCGGCGCGCCAATCGAATCAAGGACATCGGCTTCACGGCCGGCCATGAGCTGGTCCTACACTGGCGGTGTCCGGGGTGCAAACGGGTTGTGTATGTGGTCAAGTTACTCTCCGATTGCTGGCGGCACTGCCCTCAACCAGAGAATGCCCAGCATGTCGAACAGCGCGGCCAGATTGCCTTCGGGCCTGACGACACGAGATTCCTGCGCAGTGTTGGCGTGACTCTCCTCGCAGACGGATAGCGCCACTTCGTATCATGGCTTCATTCTCGTGTACCTGCGATTCTGGCCTTTTCGTTGGAGCGCCTGGTGCTGCGACACCGCCCTGACCTCTATCGCCGCGTCAAACCCTCTCCGGCATCCTGGGGGGCGGCCGGGAATACCGCGAAGACCGAAATCCCAACAAAACTGGGGGCCTTACAGGTTCCTGCACAGAGCCTAAAATGGCAACCCAGACAGTGAGTTCTTTCCCAACTTCAGCTTGTAGCCCGCAAACGCCCCGTTGGCTCCATTAACCAAATAGAACATCACTCCGTTAACGATTTATTACTGGAACTTAAGTACTATTAGTCCTATGATCGATCCAGGCGCATGTCATTACTGACGCAGCCGGGACGATAAATCTGCATGAGGAGACGCTGGCCATGTGGACTGTGAAGTCGTTCATTTCAAACGGTCCAGCCCTGGATATAGAGCCTAGAGGCGGTGTAGTGGTTGTCATCGACCGACTCCTGCGCATAAGACATGTGGTACTAATAGTACTCATCGTAAAGGAGTGATCTATGAAACGTGGTGCGCTTTTACTCTCTTCCGTACAGCCCGATGGCAGCCTGCCAGCGCTGACGTCGTGCGCTCGACTAGTCTCGCTCTCGATTCTGATCTGTTCGGCGGCGTTCGGACAAGGGCAAGGCCTGTCGATTACGAACTACCAACTCGTGAGCGCTCAGACGATCCAAAGAACGCTGAACGTCACATACCGTGCGGATCTCGTGAACACCGGGACGGCGCTGGAAGCGGTGACGGCCATAGTGACGAGTCTGAATCCATCAATTGTCCAAGTGGCGGCGGGACAAGATACCCTCCAATTCGCGCCCGTGCCGGCCAACAGTCAGGTGACCAGCAGCAACACGTTCACGCTACAAATCGATGACAATGTCCCCGCCGATTTTTCCCAACTGCAATGGACCCTCCAGACCGCGGGGATCCTCCTACCCGCGAATGTAACGGTGCCGCCGGGCGATACGGTGAGTTTCCCAGTGACGTTGGGAACCGCTGCGCCCGCGGGCGGCGTGCCCATCACGCTGGCGAGTAGCAATTCCTCGATCGCGATCGTGTGGCCCCCGGACTTCTCCATTCCGGAAGGCGCGACGAGCGCCCCGCGCGTGGCGCCGACAGTGACCGGCAATAGCGCCGGATCGGCTACTATTACGGCCTCCGCGCCCGGGTACGCAACGGCCCACGGACAGGTGCTGGTGACGTCGGGCGGGACTACAGCCACGACGATGAGCTTCTGGCCGGGAAGCCTGACGCTCAACGGGACCGCAACACAGAACCTGACGCTGAATCTGTCAGCGCCCGCTCCGGCCGGACTGGTCGTCAGCCTCAACTCTAGTTCCGTGACTGTGGCCACGGTGCCGGCGACGGTGAGCTTCGGGACGGGCACGGCCACCGTGTCCGTGCCGGTGACGGGCGTGTCGGCGGGATCGGTCACGATCACGGCAAGCGCAACGAACATTGCCAGCGCAACCGCCAGCGTGACCGTCACACAACCGGCGTCGGGGGGGATAATCCTACCCGGGAATGTCACTTTGGCGCCGGGCGATACGGTCAATTTCCCGGTGGCATTGGGAAGCGCTGCGCCCGCGGGCGGCGTGCCCATCACGCTGGCTAGTAGCAATTCCTCGATCGCGATCGTGTGGCCCCCGGACTTCACCATTCCGGAAGGCGCGACGAGCGCCCCGCGCGCGGCGCCGACAGTGACCGGCAATAGCGCCGGATCGGCTACTATTACGGCCTCCGCGCCCGGGTACGCAACGGCTAGCGGACAGGTGCTGGTGACGGGGGGCGGTACAACCACAACTACGACGATGAGCTTTTCACCGGGAAACCTGACGATCAACGGGACCGCGACACAGAACCTCACGCTGAATCTGTCAGCCCCCGCTCCGGCCGGGCTAGCCATCAACCTGAGTTCCAGCAACGTGAGCGTGGCCACGACGCCGGCGACGGTGAGCTTCGGGACGGGTATGACCAGCGTGGCGGTGCCGGTCAGGGGCGTGTCGGCGGGATCGGTCACCATCACGGCTAGCGCACCGAACGTTGCCAGCGCGACCGCCGGCGTGACCGTCACACAACCGGCGGCGGGAGGCATCCTACTACCTTCCAGCGTGACAGTCACGCCCGGCAATACGGTGAATTTCCCAGTGGCATTGGGAACCGCCGCGCCCGCGGGCGGCGTGCCCATCACGCTGGCTAGTAGCAATTCCTCGATCGCGATGGTGTGGCCCCCGGACTTCTCCATTCCGGAAGGCGCGACGAGCGCCCCGCGCGTGGCGCCGACAGTGACCGGCAATAGCGCCGGATCGGCTACTGTCACCGCATCCGCCTTCGGCTACCCAACCGCCAGCACCCAGGTGCAGGTGACCGGGGGCGGTACAACCACAAGCACGACGATGAGCTTCTCACCGGGAAGCCTGACGCTCAACGGGACCGCGACACAGAACCTCACGCTGAATCTGTCAGCCCCTGCTCCGGCCGGGCTGGTCGTCAGCCTCAGCTCAAGTGATGTGACCGTGGCCACGGCGCCGGCGATGGTGAGCTTCGGGACGGGCACGACCACCGTGTCCGTGCCGGTGACGGGAGTGGCCGCGGGATCGGTCACGATCACGGCAAGCGCAACGAACATTGCCAGCGCAACCGCCAGCGTGACGGTCACCCAAGCGGCGTCGGGGGCGATCCTACTGCCGACCAGCGCGACGGTGGGGCTGAATCAGTCCGTAGCGCTCCAGGTCACTTTGTCGGCGCCGGCGCCGGCTGGCGGCGTGACTGTTTCGCTGGCCAGCAGCGACACCTCGACGGCGACCGTGACACCCAGTGTCTTCATCGCGGCCAGAAATACGTCTTCGACCACGCAGCCGCAGGTCAACGGCATCAAGCTCGGATCGGCGAGCATCACTGCATCGGCGCCGGGTTTCACGCCAGGCAGCGCCCAAGTCCTGGTAACCGCAAGCGAAGGGAGCAGCTTCTTCTCGCCGGTGTTCGGCCTGACGATCATCGCCGGCTCTACGCAGGACCTGACGTTGAACCTGGCGCCTGCGCCGGCCAGCGGGATCACAGTAAGCCTGAGTTCCAGTAACACGAGCGTGGCCACCGTGCCCGCCACCGTGACTTCCTTGGCAAGCTCGGCCGGCATCACCGTGCCGGTGACCGGTGTAGCAGTGGGTTCGGCCACGATCACGGCCAGCACACCGAGTTTCGGGCCTGCCACCGCCACCGTGACCGTCACTTCCGTGAATGACGTTTCGGTCACCTGGTACGGAGCCTGCTGGGCCACTTTGACTCTCGATGGCTACACGGGTAACTTTCAGGGGATAGATTTTGCACTGTCAACACCGGTGCCCGTCGCTGTACAAGGTTCCCTGTTCTTTACGCCGAATTGCGATCCCAGTCAAGGGATCGATAATATGAACGATACCGGTGCCCTTACCGGATCGACGCATATGGTGCAAGGGTTTTCACACCATCCCGACACGATACCATCTTCCGCGATGTACTGGATAGGTAACGCAACCTCGTATGGTACGTGTCCTCCAGGGAGTCTATGCTCCGGATGTGTCACCTACACCACGGCCACTCCGAACTGTAGTACTATGCCATGACATGCACAGGGCGTCGAGGCCACGGGATCAACGTTCTAACAATGTCGCCAGCATTTGACTAACCCATTCCACGCCTTACGGTACTTCCCCGTTTACAGCGCGTGAGCCGGATAGGACAGTTGGATGACTTTGTACGGAATACCACTTGGTCCGATCCCCGGATAAGCGCCGCAGCTGATCAGCCGTCCGGAGCCGACACACGAGTGCAATGCCAGCGCCAAGGTGGGGGTGATACCAGGCAGGAGCGGATTCTGCTGGTGGCCTATTTCGGCCACAACAAGGCGATGAAGAGTTTGGAGGTGGCGCCGGGAACCGCGCTGTGGCGGATCACCTTGAGGCGGACGCGCGGTCCTAACCCTCACGGTGAATTCGGAACCCGGTTTGCAGCACTCAGTTAAGCAGCCATCACACGATTGCGTAAAAGAAGGCCGGGGCTGTCGGACGGAGGGAACGTTCCGCGACCCGAACGACTTTGGCGTGAACAAAGGCTTACCCCATCTACCCTACCTGCAGAAGATCGGCCGAAAAATCAATCGCTACTTTGTCACCCCGTACGGCTGGAAGGTCGCCCGGTTGTTCTCGCGGCTGGAGGCCCGCGTGTTCCGGCCCGCCATGGCCATGTTCACCACCAACGATGCCGTTCTACCGTTCCCGCTGCGTCAAGCCCTGGATCTGGACGCGCAACTCGACCTATTGATTTACGGGGCTTTTCCGCTTCCGAAAGCCAGTTGAAAACTTGACACTTTCAGATAGAAGTTGGTTAGATTAGACGGCTAGTATGGGAATCATAAACGACTCGACCATCGTCGTGGCGGGAGCTTCCGGTAATCTCGGCGGACGCATCGCGAGAGCTTTGGTCGAACGGGGAGCCAGCGTAAAAGCGCTGGTTCGCCACGGCACTGCGCGAGGCAAGCTTGAGCGACTGCAGGAGCTCGGCGTAACGATTGCCAGTGTCGACTGGAGCCACGCTTCCCAAGTGACATCGGCATGCTTGTGTGCGTCCTGCGTGGTGTCCGCGCTGCAGGGATTGCGGGATGTGATCGTGGAAACGCAAACGGTTCTGCTCGACGCTGCGATCAAGGCTGGCGTGCCACGCTTCATTCCGTCCGACTACTCGATCGATTTCACCAAGTTTCCACCCGGAGAGAATCGCAATCTCGATTTGCGCCGAGACTTCCACAAGCGCCTCGATCAGACTTCGATTTCAGCGACCACGATCTTCAACGGGGCGTTTGCCGATATGCTGACCGGTCAGATGCCGCTCATTCTCTTCAAACTGAAGCGAGTCCTCTATTGGGGCGACGCGGACCAGCGCATGGACTTCACGACGATGGACGACACGGCCGGATTCACGGCGAGAGCGGCTCTTGATCCGTCCACCCCTCGCTTTCTACGAATTGCTGGCGATCAACTCAGCGCCCGGGAACTGACGGCGGTCATAAGTGAGGTAACCGGAAAGGAGTTCCGCCTGTTCCGCGCTGGAGGTCTGGGAATGCTCGGCACGCTTATCAAGGTCGCGCGCACGGTCGCTCCAGGAGAGAAGGAACTTTACCCGGCATGGCAGGGCATGCAGTACCTGCGTGACATGTTCGACGGCCGGGCAAAGCTGGAGCCGCTCGACAACGATCGCTATCCCGGTATTCGTTGGACGACTGCGCGGGATGTGCTCTCAGCGCGTCAAGTTAGCTAACCTGCGCGCCGGCAAGAGCTCGGTGGGCGCCTACTGTAGTCCATGCGCACGTTTCAAGAGTCCGGACGACCGACGCGAGTTTGGGCAGTGACGCAGGCCACAAACAGCGCCGCCGGGGCCCCCTCGGCACGTGCTCGGGAGTCGGGCGGACGCGCGGTGACTGCCCGGCCGCTCGCGCTTCCGGCCCGGCTCGTCGGCGCAGTCCAAGGTCCCCTGGTGCAGCTTCGGCGTAATGGTGGCCTCGGGAAGCGCGGCGCGCATGGCTTTAAGCTGCTTCCACTGTTCGGCGGTCAAACGCGATGGCGTTGCTGGAGCGGAAGTCGGCCTCCACGTCCGGGTGGTCTTCCGTCAGGACGTTGCGGACCTCGCCCGCGGCGATCTTGCGGAACAGCGGGAAGGCCGAAAGGGATGGTGGGCGCCCACTTCACGAATGCGCTGTCGAATGCAAGCGTGAAACGTTGTATTCTGACTGAGGGGAGTGGTCATGAAAGCGAATAAGGCTCTCAAGCGGCTAGCCAAGATCGAGGCGTTGATGTCGGATGTGACGGAGCGGTATTCAAGTGCGCCCCACATACGAGAAGTGCTTCAAGATGCGAAGGCTGCTGTCACTCGGGCGAAGGAGGCTGTGAGTTTGCAAGCGTCCTCCGGGACGGCGAAGAATCCTCTGGTGAAGCATTCTAAGCCACCATCAAAAGCCACAACGGAACCCTCAAAACCCAAATGGAAGCTCAGTGCGGCTGGCAGGAAGGCAATCATCGCCGCCACCAAGAAGCGGTGGGCAAGGGTCAGAGCGGCCAAGGTGCGACAGAAGAAAGCTGTCCGGAAAAAAGCCGCTGGCAAGAAGGCGGTGGCAAAGGCTTCATCCGCAAGGGCGGCTAAGAAGACAGCGCCCGTCAAGAAAGCGGCGGCTACGAAGGCAGCGCCGAAGAAGACGGCCCCTGCTCCTGCACAGGCAGCAATGGAAGCTGCCACTCCGTAGGAGACCCCGCAGTACAGAGCGGCCCGCACGGCCCAAACCAGTTGAATCTGCATCGATGCCGGCGCGCGCGGCTCGATTCGAAACGAGGCTTCACGGGCGGCGCTGCCGTCCTTGGACTACTCCAGGGAATTCTGCAAGGAGGCGAAGCTCTACTCCTGACCGGAAGAATTGCGGTAAGGTGGATGGTGCGAAAGGCCGACATGCCAACACAAAAACTCACAGCCGAAACCATTGCCGCCGCAATCGACGGCTACGAATTCCAGAAGACCCGCATAGACACCAAGATTGCCGAACTCCGGGCGATGC
>Ga0181539_1004190_pt1 | contig 12543 bp, 10 predicted proteins | sample PEATcosm2014_Bin_46_FD_119767 | JGI IMG/M metagenome (GOLD analysis project Ga0181539, IMG submission 119767) | Peatland microbial communities from MTU Mesocosm Facility, Houghton, MI, USA - PEATcosm2014_Bin23_60_metaG | ecosystem: Environmental > Terrestrial > Soil > Wetlands > Peat | place... | reverse complement strand
CTGGAAGACCGTGCGGGAGCGCCCTGTGGCGTTCTACTCCTACGAGGTCGACCGCGCGCACTCCTGGTACATGCTGCGCCACGGGGAGCGCAGCGCGTCTCAGGGTGTTGTGGTGGCGTACCACGGTGTCGTCGCCGTCGATCGCGAGACCGGGGAGGTGCTTCGGCTGGCTTACCAGGCGTCCGACATTCCGAAGGACTTCCCGATTCAGTTCTCTTCCATCACGGTGGATTACGCTTTGGCCGGCGCCGGGAGCAGACGGTACCTGTTGCCGGCCAGGTCCGAGACCGAGACGGGAAGCGCCGTTTTGCGGGCGCGCAATGAAGTCGAGTTCCGGCACTACCACAAGTTCACCACTGACTCCGCCATCCGCTTCGGGAGCGAAAAGGAATAGCTCTGGCCGGGCGCTATAGGACGGCCGATTGAACCTGCCTTTGGACCCGGAGGCTAGCGCCCGGTCATTCGCTCGATGTTTTCGGGGTACCGAGCCCCTTGCACCGTAATCTTTGAGGCGGCGCTCTCGATCTCGCGGAGATCGTTCGGCGTCAGTTCGATTGCGGCTGCTCCGATGTTCTCCTCCAGGCGCGCCAGCTTCGTGGTGCCTGGGATTGGAACAATCCACGGCTTCTGGGCAAGCAGCCATGCGAGCGCGATCTGGGCCGGTGTCGCCTTCTTCCGTTCTGCGATGCTGCCGAGGAGATCGACAAGGGCTCGATTTGCTCTCATTGCCTCCGGCGTGAACCGGGGCAGAATCTTGCGGAAATCGGAGCTGTCGAGCTTGGTGTTTTCGTCCATCTTTCCCGTGAGGAAGCCCTTACCCAGAGGGCTATACGGGACGAAGCCGATTCCAAGTTCCTCCAGCGTCGGCAGCACTTCCTTTTCAGGGCCTCTCGTCCACAGCGAGTATTCGCTCTGGACTGCGGTGACCGGCTGGACTGCGTGTGCGCGACGGATCGTTCGCGCCGCGGCTTCGGAAAGACCGAAGTGCTTCACCTTGCCTTCCTGGATCAGGTCTTTCACTGCTCCGGCCACGTCTTCGATTGGCACTTCCGGGTCGACACGGTGTTGATAGAAAAGGTCGATGGCATCGACCCTGAGCCGTTTGAGGGAGGCCTGGGCGACCTCCTTGATGTGCTCCGGCCGACTGTCCAGCCCGGCCTGCTTGCCGGTGTTCGGATCGAGTTTGAACCCGAACTTGGTGGCGATCACCACCTGCTCACGGAAGGGAGCGAGGGCTTCGCCCACGAGCTCTTCGTTTATGAACGGGCCGTAGACTTCAGCGGTGTCGAAGAACGTGACGCCGCGTTCCACGGCTGCCCGGATAACCGGGATCATCTCCTGCTTGTCTTTAGGCGGACCGTAAGAAAAGCTCATTCCCATGCAGCCGAGCCCGAGAGCCGAAACTTCCAGGTTGCTGCTTCCAAGTTTGCGCTTTTGCATTTTTCCTCCTACAACTGCTTAGGACCGAACCACTTCGTATCGAATCCAGAGCGCATCGTTTTCACGCCGCTCTACTGACCTGAGCTTGAGAGGAACGGCCGTGGTCTTGGCGGGGTTAACGCCATCAAAAACGGCCGGGACGTCGTGGCGTCCGTCGATGCCGGGCACCACCACAAGGCTCACCTCATCGACGAGATCCGCCTGGAGAAACGCGCCATTGATGTGGCCGCCTCCTTCGAGCAGTAACCTACGGATTCCGAAGTATTGTCCAAGCAGGTTCACCGCTTGAACCAGGTCCACGGAAGACGCGCCGGAAACGACGTAGGAGATTCCCCTTTCCCGCAGCATGGCAAGGTAATCCTCCGGGACTCGCTCACTCACGACACAGATGAGGTGATCGCCATCGAGATCACCGCCCGACCACCGAAGCTTGCCAACTGTATCAACCGAGATGGCGTATGATTCGGCCCGGCGAGCGACGTGGACGGGCTGAGGCCCTGCCGGCTTGTTCGAAGCCGAAACGAAGGGTTCGTCCTCGGCGAAGTGCTGCTGCATCGTAGTGCGGCCACAGATCCAAGCGTCACCCTCCAGCTTTGCGCCAACAGCCTCGTACTCGCCCGTGCCGGTCACCGCCTGGAGAGCTGCGGAATCGATCTTCCCGTCCACGGAAGAGAGCATGTGGCAAATCACATAGGGTCTCATTTCGATCCGGCGGCCTCTACGCGAACAACTCCTGCGCGCGCATGACGCGGTCGCGCACCTGAACTCCGTTTGGACACCCGACCGAGCAGGAGCCGCAATCACTGCAACGAATGGCGCGGACATGTTCCGGCAGCTTCAGGAAATGCTCGCGGGCCATGGCGAACTGGCCGTAACCCTCGGCGTAGGTCAGGAAGCGCAGCATGTCCGGCACGGGAACGCCCTTGTCGCAAACGCCGTTGCAGGAGCCGCACATGCGGCAGTACATCGGCCCTATGTAAGCCAACAGCGATTGGAGGATCTGCTCATCCCGGCCGGTGTATGGTTCCGCCATGGCGCGCAGATTCTCGTCGAGCTGGTCGTGGTCGGTCATGCAGACGATGGCGGTGTCCACGGACTGGTTCTTGAGCGCCCACTTGATCGCCGCCAGCGCGCCGCCCTTGGCGCCGAGGGTCTTCCTCAGCGTCTGCGGATCGGCGCCGTACAAACGATCGCCTCGGCCGACTCGCTCCACACCGCCCGCCATGGTCTTCATGACCACGATTCCCATGCCCGCCTTGCGCGCATTCTCAATGGCCGTGGTCAGGTCGGACTGCCGCGCCTGGCGATCGTTGGTGGCAATGTTCTTCATGGCGAAGTTGTAGGTGGTCAGAACCACGTCGGTCTGGCCGCGCTTGACCAGGTGCCCCAGCATCCGGTCCATGTTGAAGTGCGTGCTCACCCCGGCAAAGCGGATCTTGCCGGCCTGCTTTGCGGCGCGCTGGAGATCCAACAGGTCGTCGGTCACTTCTTCTGGAGTATTCCTGTTGTGCAGGTACCAGATATCGAGATAGTCCGTGCCGAGCTCGCGCAAGCTGGTGTTCAGCTCGTTCTCGGCCTCCTGCCTGGTCCTGGCCATGCTCTTGCTGGAAAGAACGATCTGCTGCCGCTTGCCCTTGATGGCCGCGCCTAGCATGCGCTCATTGTTCCCGTTCTGGTAGCCGCGCGCCGTGTCGAAATGAATGATGCCGATGTCGGCAGCGCGCTCGATCACTGACGGGTCCGAGGTGGTCATGCAGCCGAACGAAAGCGAGGTCACCCTCAGCCCGGTCTTGCCCAGCGTGCGATACGTCAGCTTCGGCTGCGCGGCAGCCGGCGCCGCAACGGGCACGGATGGAAGAGGGAGCCCAGCCGCAGGCAGAGCCAGCCCAGCAGCCAGGAAGTCACGTCGTGAAGCACGTGGGTTCTTCATCAATCCCTCCTTCCTCGTGGAATGGGATTTTCACTATCGGCTCCTGCTACCACCGATTGTAGGGCCGAACGCAGCCGTCGGGGCCGTTTTCTTCATCCTGCCTCTTTCGAGCGAGTTCGGCGGCCCAGCAAGGCGCCGACTCTGTCAGCTGGAAGAATCCCGTCTGGAGAATAGCTCCTTTGCCATCATGATGGCGCTCATGGAGTTGGGCCAGCCCGAATAAAACGCCAGATGAGTAATGGCCTCGACCATCTCATCCTTGGTAACGCCGTTTTCCAGCGCCCTTTCGAGGTGAAACCGCAACTGCTCCGTACGGTTCAAAGCGACCAGGGCAGTCACCGTTACCAGACTACGGTCACGCTTCGATAGGCCCGGTCGTTCCCAGACATCGCCAAACAGCACGTTGTCTGTTAACTCAGCCAGCTTGGGTGCGAAGTCGCCGATCATCTTCTGAGCGGCGGAGGGCTCTTTACTCATCTTTGTTACTCCTTGATATGCAAAGCGGCGCAGGACGATTCTTCGTGCCACGAAACACGGCCAGCCGATGCATCGGCTGGTAGCTTCTCCGCTGCGACCTTCAACTCGGCCACGTTCCGCTCGAACCACGGCCGACCCTTCCTCGGGTTCGTCGTGTCCTTGCTGGTTCGCTTCTTGATGAACGGATGTCTCGGGTCACCCCTGCTCTTCATGTCTTTCAGCGGGACTACCGGAATCCAGAAGATGGTGGCCCACCTTGTCACGACATATGACCCATCTGGGTTCTCATATCGGCGGCCGAAGAGCGCAGTCCCACATCCGTTCACTTGCGTGGCAATGGGGACTGAACGGTCAGCCATCTCCAAGGCTTTGAGATGTTGTGCGAATTGCGAGACCTGAGAATCCGTAATGCCGCTCTTCTTGAGTTCGACCCTGAGCACCCGCTGCGCGGTCTCTGTTAGATCTTTCCGTTTCGCTGCTAGCTCCAGCACCTTGCCATCGTTCAAACCGTCGTAGAGCGTTCGGAGAGAGTCTTCATCGGCCGTCTGCATCAATCCACCTCGCCACTGCAATTCTACGCCGCCCGGAGTGCTTCCGCCACGTACTGACACCGCCATGCCGTCCCGCGCCGGGTGGTGAACCCCTGCCGGTTCACAGAGTGGAAGTCGAGCTACTGAGTCGTCCGAGTGATCTTTCCCTTTCGATCTAAGAGCGTGATTGAAGCCGCGGGTGCCGTCCTCTCTTCTCCGGTCTTGACAACCACGGTTTGCGCGCTTCCAAGGACAAGGCGTTTCTTGCCGTCCTTGTCGCTGAAGGCCAGAGAGGGGTTCCCGGACGCGTCGAATTCCAACGTGACTTCGGCTTTGCCGGTTGCCGCATGCCAGACGACGCTATCCGGCGTCAAGTCAGAGCCAAGTTTGTTTGAGGCGTCGGACAGTGTGAGCCGCTCAACCGTGAGGAACCGCTGAGCACTCAGGTTCTCTGTCAGGTAATTCATGTCAGCAACTTCCTTTTCGAGTTCCCCGACTTTGGTTTCTCTGGGATCAAGCGCGCAGGTCCAGGCTGAGTATCAGGGTCCGGGGGCGGTATTGAAAATGTTCCTCGGCCGGCGTCGGCCATGTTAAAGTACTCGCAGGCCGGTCCAGCGGCCGCTTTAACTAACGACGGCTCTCATGCTCAGACTATTCTTCCGTCGCCTCCCTGTTGCTGTCCTGCTGGTTTCCTCGACATGTTGGGCCCAAGCGCCGGGAGAATCCGGCGCGCCCCCTCTGTTGCCCCTCGAAGAAGCCATCCGGACAGCCCTCCAAAACAACCGCCAGATCCAGGCCAGCCTACTGGAGGTCACTAAGGCCGTGCAGTCCACCGCCGAACTCGGCGCATCGCGATACCCGCGGTTCAACGTGGGCGTCCTCAGCGGCATGGCGCTCAATCCGATGCACCTAACGATTCCTGAAGGGACCATCGGAATCGTGCCGGGCATAGGCCCGTTGCCCGCGCACGACGCCAGCATCACGACGCCGCGCCGCATTACGGCGCTCATTCACGGCTCGGCGGCCCAGCCTCTCTCGCAGCTTTACAAGATTGGCCTGGGTCTGCGCGCTTCGCGGATCGGCGAGGATCTGGCCCGCGAGAACCTCCGCCAGAGCCGGCAGGAGACCGCGCAACAGGTGCGGCAGGCCTACTATCAGATCGCGCAGACCCAGGCCCAGTTGGCCGCGGCCGAAACCTCGCTCCAGTTTCTGACGGAACTCAGCGCGCTCATGGAGCGCCGTCTGGCCGAGGAGACGGTTCTGCGCTCGGACGCCCTGTCCATCAAGGCCAAAACCGCCCAGCAACGGTACCAACTGCTGGCGCTGCGCAATGCCGCGGAAAGCGGGAAGGAGTCGCTGAACCGGCTGCTCGGGCGCGATCTCGAAACCGGGTTCTCGGTGGAGTTCCAGCCCCTGCCTACCCTCGAAGAAATCGATCTGGCGGCGGCGCGGGGCAAGGCTGTCGAGCAGCGGCCGGAGATCCGGAAAGCCAAGCTGCAGGCCAGCAAGGCGGAACTCGACATCCGCCGCGAGCGCGCCGAGTATCTTCCCGATCTGAGCCTGCAGCTCTCCTACTTTTCCTTCGCGAATATCAATTTCGCCCCGCAGAACTTCACCAGTGCCGGCTTCCTGTTCGAATGGCAGCCCTTCGACTGGGGGCAGAAGCATCATCATCTCGAGCAATTGCGCGGTACCGCGAAGCAGGCGGACCTGACCAGTGCCGACGCCGAGCAGCAGGTTCTTCTGGACGTCGGCATCCAGTACCGAAAGTTGGCCGAAGCCCGCGCGCTGCTGGACGCCCAGGCGGCCGTTCAGGAAGCCGAACGAGAGAAGCTTCGGGTGGTGATGCGGCGCTTCGAGGAAAAAGCGGCGCTGACGGCCGACGTCTTGCAGCAGCAAGCGGCGCTGGCCCAGGCCGACAGCCAGTTCAGCCAGGCGCTTGCGGGATTTTGGACGGCGAGAGCGGCCTTCTACCGCGCGCTGGGAGAGGAGTAGCGATGTCAAGATACACGAGCTTGGCCGCCCTGGCCGCGATGGTGTTCACGACCGGGTGCCGCAACGAACCGAGGGCTTCGGAGACCGTGCTGCAAGCGGTGCGTGCGGGGGTGGTTCAGGAGATCCGCCCGGACGTGCCCGAACGCTACACGGCCACCATCGTGCCCTTCTCGCAAGTCGATCTGGCGTTCAAGTCGCCGGGACCGATCCAATCGGTCCTCCAGGTGCGCGGCGCGGACGGCCGGATGCGGGACGTGCAGGCGGGCGACAAAGTGGCCAAGGGCGCCGAACTGGCCGTGGTTCGCCAAGTGGACTACGCGCAGCGCGTAGAACAGGCCCAGGAGCAACTGCGCCAGGCCGAGGCCCAACGGGCCGCAGCCGAAGCCGCGTTCCGCGATGCGAAGCTGGACTACGCGAGGGCTGAAAACCTTTACAAAACGGCCAGCCTGACCAAGCCCGAATACGACCAGGCGAAGGCGCGCTCTGAATCCACCGAGGCGCAAACCGAGGCCGCCAAAGCTGCGGTCGAGGCCGCCGGAACCGCCGTCAGCCAGGCCCAGTTGGCGCTGAGCGATACCACGCTACGTGCGCCGGGCGACGGTTGGATCGTCGCGCGGAACGTCGAAACCGGAAGCCTGGTAAGCGGCGCCACCGTGGGGTTCAGCATGATGAGCACGACCGCGGTGAAGGCGATCTTCGCCGTGCCGGACACGTCGCTCCGCAGCGTGCGGATCGGGCAGCGGCTGGCGGTGGCGCTGGAGGCGTTGGGGCGCCCGGTGAGCGGAACGGTCACCGCGATCTCGCCACAGGCCGATCCCAAGAGCCGCGTGTTTTCGGTGGAGATTTCGCTCGACAACCCGCGCGACGAGATCCGTCCCGGCATGATCGGCTCCCTCGCCCTGGGCACGCAGGCCGAGCCGCGCCGCCGCCTGGTGATCCCGTTCAGCGCCGTAGTGCGGGCACCCAACAACAACCAGGGCTTCGCGGTGTTCCGGATCGAAGAGCGCAGCGGAGGAACCTTCGCCGTGGCCCGGGAAATCACCGTGGGCGACACCTTCGGCAATTCGATCGAAGTTGTCGGCGGCCTGGCCGCCGGGGAGCGCGTCATCGTCCTGGGCGGCGAGTTGGTGCACGACGGGCAGCAGGTCCGGGTTCTTCTCTGACGAGGCGACCGTGGCACGCAAATCAGACTCCGAACTGATCGAAAAAGGGCGCAACACAGCCCGGTTTTTCGTGGAGAACCGCCTGCTTGCCTGGGCCGCCCTGCTTGCCTGCACCGTATGGGGCGTCTACGGCTACCTGGCGATGCCGCAGCGCAAGGATCCGGAAATCGCGATCCGTGTCGCCGTGGCCGCCTGCCAATGGCCGGGCGCTACCGCGCAGCAGGTGGAACAGCTCATCACGCGGCCTATCGAGCGGATGATCGCTCAAAACAAGACCATCCATCCGCCGGCCCCCGACGATTCCGGGATTACGTCGATCTCACTCCCAGGTGTCTCTTACGTCACCGTGCAACTGGCCGAGAACGTCAGCGATACGAAGGAACAGTTCAACGACATCAACCTGAAACTGCAGGGTCTCAACGGCATGCTACCGAACGGCGCAGGCCCCATCCAGTTCCAGAGCGATTTCGGAGACACATCGGCCCTGATGCTGACCGTCGCCAGTCCCGACGCCGACGAGCTCGAGGTGCGCCTGCGCGCGCAGGCGGTGGAGCAGGCCATTCGCGCCGCTCGAGCCGCCCCCGGGCGCTCCCGGCTGGCCCCGGTGAGTATGGTGATCTGTTACCCCTTGGGCCTGACGCAGAAAACGGTGGAAAAAGCCGTCGCCGAGTTTGTGAGCAGCGCCGAGCAGGACGGCATCTTCGAGCACGCCACTGTTCTCCCCGGGCGTGGGTTCATCGCTGTGGACGGCGGCTCGCGCCTCGACGACGAGAAGATCGCGGAGTACGCGCGCCGCTACGCGGCCACGCGATTGCAGCCGTCCGGAATCGCCCCGGACATCTGGCCGGCCGCTATCATCCGCGATCCGGCCCGTACCGGAGAGCAGATCCAGGGCGTGGCCGGCTCCAAGTATTCCTACGCCGAGCTGGATCAATACACGGACCTCATCGCCCGCAACATGTTGGGCATCGCCCAAACCTCGCGCGTGGAGCGGAAGGGCGTGCTTCCCCAGACCATCTATCTGAACTACTCGCAGGAACGGCTGGCCTCCTACGGCTTGCAGGTTTCCGACCTTTCGCGTGCCCTCAACGCGCGCAATATCACGCTGCCGGGAGGGGTCTTCCAGGCGGGCACCCAGCAGGTGCGCCTGGAGCCGTCGGGCAACTTCGAGGACACGCAGTCGATCGGCGAGCTGGTGGTCAGCGCCTCGCCGGCGGGCGCCCCGGTCTATCTGCGCGACGTGGTCGATATCACCCGCGCCTACCACAGTCCCGCGGACTACCTGAACTATTACACCTGGACGGACAAGAGCGGCCACGCGCATCGCAACCGCGCCATCACGCTGGCGGTGTATATGCGCTCGGGCGAGCAAATCCAGAAATTCGGCGTGGCGGTAGACCGGCGGCTCGCGGAATTGAAGAACCTGCTGCCGTCCGACTTGATCATGTCGCGCACTTCCGACCAGCCGCTCCAGGTCAAGGAGAACATCGATCTGTTCATGGAGGCGCTTTACGAGGCCATCGCCCTGGTGATCCTGGTGGCGCTGATCGGGTTCTGGGAATGGCGGTCGGCCTTGCTGATGGCGCTGTCGATTCCCATCACCCTGACCATGACCTTCGGCATGGCGCACTTGGTCGGCATGGACTTGCAGCAGGTCTCCATCGCCTCGCTCATCATCGCGCTCGGTCTGCTGGTGGACGATCCCGTGGTGGCCAACGACGCCATCAAGCGCGAGCTGGCGGGCGGCTATACGCCCATCATTGCCTCCTGGCTGGGCCCCACCAAACTTGCCCGCGCGATCCTCTACGCCACCGCGACCAACATCATCGCGTATCTTCCGCTGGCCATGTTGCCCGGTTCGACCGGCGATTTCATCCGCAGCCTGCCTATCGTGATGACGGCGGCGCTGGTCTCCTCGCGGCTGGTCTCGATGACGTTCGTCCCGCTGCTGGGCTACTATCTGCTGCGCCCTCGAAAGAAGCCCGAGCCTACCTTAGAGGAGCGCCGCCAGCGGGGTTTCTATGGCCTTTACTACCGGCTGGCCAGCGGCGCCATCCGGCATCGCTGGGCGGCGCTCGGCGTGTCCGTGGTGTTTCTGGTGGTGGGAGGGTTTCTCGGCTCGCGACTGAAGAGCCAGTTCTTTCCCGAAGATGTGCAGTACTGGTCCTACGCGGACGTCTGGCTTCCCAATAACGCGCCGCTGGCGCTGACCGACCAGACGGCGCATCAAGCCGAACAGGTGATCCTGCGCGTGCTGCACGAATACGAGCACGGCCATCCGCATCCCTCCGGCCCGCTGCTCAAGGGGATCACCAGCTTTGTGGGCGGCGGCGGACCGCGCTTCTGGTTCTCCGTTCTGCCCGAACAGCAGCAGCCGAACTACTCCCAGGTGCTGATTCAGTTGAGCGACAAGGACGCGACCCCGGAGCTGGCGGGCCCGCTCCAGACCGCGCTGTCCCGGGAAATCCCCGGGGCGTTCGTGATCGTCAAACAGCTGCAGTCGAATCCCGTGGCTTTCCCGGTGGAGATCCGGCTGTCGAGCGTCTCCGACATCGATCCCGCCGACGAATCCGCGGACATCGAGAACCTGCGGCGACTGGCTGGCCAGGTGGAGAACATCCTGCGCGCCGCGCCGGGAGTTCAGACCGTGCAGAACGACTGGTTCTCGGAGAGTCCAGCGGTGCGGTTGGAGATCTCTCCGGACCGTGCCAACCTGGCGGGCGTCACCAACCGCGACGTAGCGGATTCGACCGCGGCCGCGATCAGTGGAACCACGGTGACCGCGCTGCGCGAGGGCGACAAACAGATCCCGGTAGTGGCGCGGCTGATCCCCCAACAGCGGGCGCAGTTGTCGGACGTGCGCGATCTCTACGTCTTTCCCTCGTCGGGATCGCAGAAAGTCCCGCTGCGGTCGGTGGCTTCGATTCAAACCGGACTGCGGACGGAGCGCATCCGGCGCCAGGAGCACTTCCGCACTATCGGTGTGCACGCCTGGCCGCAGCCGGGGGTGCTGAGCTCGGAGATCTTCGCCCGGGTCCAGTCGAGACTGGCCGAATTCGAGCGTCACCTGCCGTCCACCTACAGTATGGTGATCGGCGGAGAGAGGGCCAAGCAGACGACGGGATTTCGGAATCTGACGTTCGTTCTCATCGCTTGCGTGCTGGGCATCTATGCCGCGCTGCTCGTGCAGTTCAATAGCGCGGTGAAGCCCCTGCTCGTCTTCGCCGCGACGCCCTACGGGGTAGTGGGCGCGCTGCTCGCTCTTACTACCATGGGCACGCCCTTCGGGTTCATGGCCTTCCTCGGCATCACCAGCCTGGTGGGCGTGATCGTGAGCCACGTCATCGTACTGTTCGATTTTATCGAGGAGATGCGCGAGAAGGGCGAGCCTTTCGCACAGGCCATCTGCGATGCGGGCATCGAGCGGCTGCGCCCGGTGCTGATCACCGTGGGCGCCACCATCCTGGCGCTGTTTCCGCTGGCCAGCCATGGCGGCCCGCTCTGGCAGCCGCTCTGCTACGCCCAAATCGGCGGTCTGGCCGTGGCGACCTTCATCACGCTGCTGCTGGTTCCGGTGCTCTATTCGATCTCCGTGCTCGATCTGAAGATCGTGCGCTGGGAAGAAAAGGAGTAGGACGCCGTGCGCCTGTGCGCGTTGCTCCTGGCGGCCGCGGTATCGGGCTGTTGCACCGATACCGTTCTGCTCAAGAACGGCGACCGGCTCAGCGGAGAGGTCCAGGGCGTCGAGGGAGGAGTACTTCTGCTTCGGACGGCGTACGCCGGCGTGATCCGGATTTCGGCGGCGGGGCAGGATGGGCTTTTTGGCGCAACCCGAAACACTACCTCTATTTCAAGGCGGGAATGGTGGCGTCGAATGCGATCGGGGCCGTCGCGCAGGGCCCGGACGTGATCCCGTACCGCCAGCGTGCGCCGGCGGCGGTCGCCGCGGTGTCCTCCGAGATTACCGTGTACCGCCGGATCCAATTGGTCGGACGCGTACAGTACCTGCAACCCGTTGACGGGACGGCCTGGCTGAAGATCTTCGTCGACAACGCCGTGCACGTCCCGCTCACGGACATGCTGTCGCTGGATTTTCGGGCTTACAACCCGCCCAACGTCATCCGCCCGGGCGCGCTCACCATCCGGGACTTCAAGATTTCCACGGGCCTGGGATTGTCCTTCTAACGGATCTCGCGGCGTCCGGATGCTATGAGCCTTTCGTGTATATTGCGGATTCATGCGGCTGGATGGGCACAGCAAGTCTCTCAACGCCATCGCGCTTTACCCATTTTTGAACCCGCCGCCGGCTTCGACAGGCAGCAAAGCGGCTCGGCAGCTACCACCCCGGCTTTGGATTCCACACCTTCCGCCGGCTGTACATCTCCTGGCGGCAGGAATCGGGCGCGAGTGCGTTCGAAGCGATGATCGGCGCCGGACACGCGCGTCCATCGACCACCTGGCTGTACACGGTGGCGGATTCGGAGCGAGAAAAAGAGCAGGTCGGGCGGATGATCGAGAGGGTGAGTTGAGGGATGCTCTCAGCCCGCACTCAGCACGGGATTCCAGGGGGATGGACGCTGATGACTGCCAACTCACTGAGTAAAGTGGTGGGCCCGACAGAACTCGAATCTGTGACCTCTACCGTGTCAAGGTAGCGCTCTAACCAACTGAGCTACGGGCCCGTCTTGAAGAGGACTGAACCGAATTGTAGCATAGGGGCGCGCCCCAGCCGCGGGCGGGTCGCGCGATAATCGAGAGCAATGACCCGCATCCTGCTGGTAGTTGCGCTGGCCGCGGCCACGGCGGCCGCCGCCGAACCGGTGCGCATCATCTTCGACACCGACATGGGCAATGACGTGGACGACGCCATCGCGCTGGCGACGCTGCACGCCTTCGAGAGCCGCGGCGAAGCCCGGATACTGGCCGTGACCATCACCAAGGACAACCACTGGGCGGCCGCCTATGTCGACCTCCTGGACGCGTTCTACGGCCGCCCCGGCATTCCCAT
>Ga0181539_1004189_pt1 | contig 12543 bp, 7 predicted proteins | sample PEATcosm2014_Bin_46_FD_119767 | JGI IMG/M metagenome (GOLD analysis project Ga0181539, IMG submission 119767) | Peatland microbial communities from MTU Mesocosm Facility, Houghton, MI, USA - PEATcosm2014_Bin23_60_metaG | ecosystem: Environmental > Terrestrial > Soil > Wetlands > Peat | place... | reverse complement strand
TCTGGCGCCGAGTTCTACCGACTCTGTGACGCTGACCATCGCAGTGGCCACGTACACCACGCTCCCGAGCTACTCGGGCACCATTACCGCAACGGTTTCGAGCGCGATCTTCTCCACCAACCCGACGTTCACCGACAATGTGATCTTCCAGCAGGTGCCTCCCATTACCTGGCCAACGCCTGCGTCCATCGTCTATGGCACGCCGCTGAGCGCGACGCAGCTCGACGCCAGTTCCACTGTGGCGGGCACGTTGACGTATAGCCCTGTGGCAGGAACCGTCCTGGGCACCGGGCAGCAGACGCTGACCGTAACCTTCACGCCTACCGACACGACGGATTACACTACCGCGACCAAATCTGTGACGCTGACCGTGGTTCCGGGCACGCCGGTGATTACGCTGACCTCGTCGGCCAATCCGGTCTTCATGACCTCCGCGGTCTCCTTCACTGCCAGCCTTCCCTCCTACGCGTCCACCCAGACCGGTACCATGACCTTTTATTCCGGATCGACTGTGATCGGCACGGTTACGTTATCGGGCGGCTCGGCCACGCTCATCACTACTTCGCTCGCGGCCGGCTCGCAGTCGATTACCGCGGTCTACTCGGGCGACGCCGACTATGGGCCGGGCACAAGCAACGCGGTCGCAGAAACCGTGCAGGACTTTACGCTGGCCTTTGCCAGCGGCAATGGCTCAGTGACTGCACAGCCCGGAGGAAAGGCAACGTATTCACTCGTCGTGACTCCGACGAATGGAGCCCTCTTGCCGGCGGGCGTAACTCTGAGCGCGAGCGATCTTCCGCTGGGCATGACGGCGAGCTTCTCTCCGGCCACGATCTCCGCCGGCTCCGCGACTACGGTGGTCACCATGACCATCACGCTGCCGGGCAAAGCGGCCAATGAGCGGCCGCGCAGCCCCTTCGGCGGCGGAGCCTTGCCGGTGGCGCTGGGTCTGATCGTACTGCCCTTCGCCGGCAGGATGCGCAAAGCACACGCGCGCCTGGCTCGGCTGGTGGTGCTGCTGGTGATCGTCGTTGCGCTGGCCGTGGGATTCACGGGCTGCGGCGCCAAAACGGCATCGCAGAACTTCTCGTTCTCGGTCACTGCGGCCTCAGGATCGCTTTCGCACTCGCTGACGCCGGGACTGACTGTGGAATAACTCCCGAACTGGAATGGCGTTCTTGATCCCTGCAAAAGAAATGTCCTTGCGCCGTCCCTACGGGACTCCGGAGTTAACCTGTGGAATCCGCTTTCCCCACGAATCCACCCCAAGAAACAAAGACCATTTCTTGGGGACCCCGGTAAAGCGCGGGGCTAACAAACACTGCGCCTTCGGCGCGCTTGTATCAGAACATTACATATGCGGCCATCATTAGGGCGCAGAGCTGCTGCGCCACTTGGCCGCCAGTGTGCTATCGGCAAGCGCCTTGATGTAGACCCCGCCGACCACCGAGCGCGCCTGAAAGCCCATTTGTTTTCCGTTCTTAGTGTCGTACCAGTCGGTGAGCGGAACGCGCGAGGGGCCTTCATTGATCCAGCGGCCGATGGGGGCGATGAGCGCGGCCCATGCGTCGGCGCTGGGTTGGGGGCTGCCGGGCTGCGGCGCATCAGCCAGCGTCGCGGTCCAGATTTCCCAGTCGAGCTTCGTGTAATCGCGGCGGTTGTCGAGCGGCAGACCGTACGCGTTGAGGTGCTGGAGATAGAAAGCGATCTCGGTTTGGCGAACCTGCACCGGGAAGAGATGCAAACCCAGGATCTGATCCCACACCAGGTTGTATTTCTGGCTCCAGGTGCCCGGCTTGTCGAAGGCAAGTTTGTAGTGGTCGCCGTCGATGGCCATCGACTGCCACCTGCCCGCCATCTCCGCGGCACGGCGCGAGTACTCCTGCGCGATATCGGATTTGCCCAGGGCCTGTGCCATCTGCGCATACGCGGCCAGCGCTTCAATGGCCTTGATGGAAAGATTCGCGTTGTGGGCGAGATGTCCCGCAAAATCATCCGTTGAAAGCTGATTCTCGGGATCGAGGCCCTTGTCGCGCAGATACTCGGCCCACTGGGTGAACTGCGGCCAGTAAGCGCGCACAAAATCCCAGTTGCCCTGCTCCTGGCTCATGGCATCGGCAAGGATGAGCAGATTGCCGCTCTCCTCCACCGGCATCTGGTTGTCTTCTGAGGTTTCTCCTCCGCCGTAGACCTGTCCATCGGCCAGCGGATACGTCCCCAGGTCGTGCGGCGCAAACGGCCACTTCCATCGCGGCAGTGCGGCGTACTCCAACACGGGTTTGAGCATGGCCTGAACCAGCGCGGGATTGAAGAAGAGGAAAAACGGCGCGGAAGGATAAATCACGTCGACGGTGGAGATGCAGCCGTTGGAAAAATTCTCCTTGGGGAAGAGCATGGGCGTGCCGTCCACGTCGGCGGCGAAGCCGTGGGCCGCAAGCGTCTGGCGATACGCGAGGATGGCAAGCTGCGCGTACGCCGGGCCGCCGGCTTTGGTCAGATCAGCGGTGAGCTCGCGATCGAAGCTTTCCCCGCGCGCCGCGAGAACCGTGTACTGCGATTCCGCGTCCGCCAGCATCTGCTGCACGGTGGTGTGGTTGCGCTGCCAGTAGGGGCGCAGTTTGCGGCCCAGATACTGAATGGCGAATTCCTCGGTGTAGGCAAGCAGCACGTGCCGCGTGACGGGGGTTCGAGAGACCTTGCCCAGGCGAAACGCGGCGGCGAGATGCGCGGCATGATCGCGCGGCATCCGCGGCATGTCGAGATCGTCGCTCGCCGGCAGCGTTCCCGCAGCGGAAAAACTGCGCAGAGCCTCGGAGGACGCGGCAATTTGCGCGTCTGCGGAATCGGGAACCGCAAGATGGAAATAGCCCCAGTCGATGCGCAGGTCGTCGCCGGGGCGGTTCAGAACGCGTTGCTCGCGCGAGCCCGCGTTGAGCACGGTGAGCCCCGGGATGCGGCTCCGCCCCCACGTCACTTCTTCATCGCGCGTGTTTACGGAGATCACCGGATCCACATCGACAAGGAGCGTGACGTCGTGAGAGCCATCGCCCGTCACCGCAAACGTGAGGTACGTGACCGGCCGCGAAAGCAGATCGAGATCTTTGGGAAAAGCCGGCGTGAAGAAGGTGACCGTCAGAGTGACCTGCGCGGCCTGGAACGTGTAGATGGTTCGCGTGGGCGTGACTTCAAGCGAAGTCTGCTGCATCGCCGGCGCAGAGCGCGGCATGGCGCCCATAAACCGATACGTCTGCCCGTCAATGCGCGCCAGGCCCGCGATGGGCTGCGCAGCGCCCGTCCAGTGTTTGGTGTCTTCATCGGTAAGATGATCGGCCATCGACCACACGCTGAAATAAGGATTATGCGCGACGAGCGGAACCGCGGGAGGCCGCTGCTGTGCGGGAGCGAGAGCGCTCGCAGAGACGGCTGCGACGGCCAGCAGGCGAAAGCTCCAACGGGAAACTGCATTCTTCAGGGTCGCTTGCATCTTCATGTTCTTTCTATTCAGGTTTGGAAATCGAAATCGGAATCTACCCTTGTTTTGCCGCGAAATATCAATCGCGCCAGCTTGCGGCTCGCATGATCCAATGTACAGGCGCAGGTTGCATTGCGCCAACGGCCGAAGAGGGATGGCGCAAGCGCGGATGCGACAGCGCTCAATCCGCGCAGCGTCGCCGCAGGGTGGGATGGAACCTGATTGGCGCGTATTGCGGGGGATCCGCAGCGGACGCCGGAGGCCGCGATCCGGCAACGGCCAAATCTTCCCCTTAGCCTGAGACCGGTCGGGCCAGGCTGATCATTCAAGTGTCGCAATCTGCTTGAAATCCATCTTGTCCGCGAGAGCCACGGCTATCGCTTTGCTCTTGCCGACACCGTCGCTGTCCGCTTCGGGCTGGCTGTTGTAGACGACAATCTCAACAAAGGTCCCGCTCCTGGGATAAACGACAAGCGCGTGGTTTTCCCCCGGCATGATAAATGTGTCGAAAGCGGGGAAGCCGTTCACCTGCATTACTTCGTAGAAAGCGCCCCCGCTGACCAGGTGCATTTTCTTAACGTCCTCGTCTTTTGCACCTTTTGCTGAAACCAGAATCTGCACCTTCACCCGCTGTACGTTTAAACCGGGAATGCTCGCAGCAGGAACATAGGACCTCATCGCGCTATAACCTACGCCTGAGACGTCCTGTTTTGTCACCTGGCCCTCCACGCGCCAGCCTTCGGGAGCGTCCGGCAAGAGCGGAACCAGCTTCCCGGACTTTCCACACGCAGTCAGCATCAACAAGATGCCGATGCCGGTCATTCGGAGCATTGCACGCATGGCGATCACCTCAAATACGGTTGCTTGGATTGGCCAAGGCTATTCAGATGTTCAGCCTCTGTCAAGCCGAATCTGGGCTCCCTACCGACACCATCGTTCCCGATCCCAACCCCTGCACGGCCGCAGGCTGCGCAAACTACCGCGTCACGCCCAAGGCCTACGGCATCAAAGCCTTCGATCTTGGCAGCCACGGCGATGTTGAGCCGGTCGTCATCGCCAATCCGCGGAAGATCAACCTGACGGCCTACGCGGTCGGAGCCTCGCACGATCTCTACGTCGCCATCATCAACAAAACGCATTCCACGACGCACGATGCCATGGATGCAGCGGTTGTGATTGAAGCAGGGGGATTCAACGGCGCCAGTGTCGATGCCATGGTGCTGACCGATGGCGAGCCGGGGAATGCTGCACTCCCGGCCGCCACGTTAGGCGGAGCCACGGTTTCGAACGATGCGCCCTGGTCGGGCAAGTGGACGCCGCTGGGCCGCGTGCGCAACGGCAAGTTCGCGCTCACCGTTGCAAGCACCACCGCCGTGATCGTGAGGATTCGCGCTGCCGGCCGCTAGACCGCTGCCCAGCCCCATCCGGTAGGCTTGATGGTGTTCACGAATCACGAACAGCGCGGCGCGCAATGGATGGGCCTAAATGAACGATGAACAGGAGAGCAATGAACAGGAGAACATTCAACAAACTTGCGGGGCTTGCCGCAATGGGAGCACTGACGGCCGAGATGGATCTCAGCACGGCGCAGGCGGCGGACATTGCAGGAGAAGTGGTCCTCGAGGATCGTGAATTCCTGGTGGCGTTCGATCCCGCCACTGGCGCTCTGACGCGCATGGAGCACAAGCCGACGAACTGGATCGTGGAACGGAGACCCGCACTCGGCGCTTCTTTCCGGATGCTTGTGCCCATTCCCGGCCGGCGGGCCAACTTTGTGCTTGGACAGAAACAAAAGGCTGCGAGCGTCGAGAAGATTTCAGACAGCCAGGTGCGCATTGTGTGGAAGGATCTGGCCAGCGAACACGGAGGCGTGCTGCCGATCACCCTCACCGCTGCCGTGACGCTGAAGAATGGCAAACTCACATTCGATACCACGCTGGAGAACCAATCCGCCTGCACGGTAGAGACCGTCGACTATCCGTATTTCGGCGACCTGAATCCTCCCTCGACAAACTCGTCGATGGCCGCGCGGACCATGTGGTACGGCAATCTTGGCAGCGATGAGATCTATCCGAACTTTGGCAACGAGAAGGGGTACTGGGGCGTAGATTTCCCCATCAAGACTTTCGGATCGCATCACAGCAATTTTTGCCTGATTCAAGCCCAGACCGAAGGGCTCTATGTGGAATTGTCCGATCCCACGCTGCCCTATTACATGGAGTTTACTTTTGAGCAGCATCCCGGCGTGGTGCACGGCGCAGTGGCGCCGAAGACCGATGAGATTTCGGGCTTCCCGGTTCATCAGGAGTTCCGCATCTGTCACTTTGTCTTTGCCGGCCCCAATTCGACCAAGAAACTGGCTCCGATCGTGATGCGCGGGTACAAGGGCGACTGGCATGCGGGCGTGGACGTTTACAAAGAGTGGCGCAACACGTGGTTCAAGACACCGCGTCTGCCCGCGTGGGCGCGGGACGTGCATTCGTGGACCATGCTGCGCATGAACACGCCGGAAGAGGACTACACCATCTCCTACAGGAAATTCCTGGAGTACGGCGAGGAGTATGCAAGATATGGCGTGAAAGCGGTGCAGCTGATTGGGTGGAATATCGGCGGCCAGGACCGCGACGATCCCTCGCAGGACACGGATCCGAACCTGGGCTCTTGGCAGGAGTTTCATGACGCGATTGCCAGGGTGCAATCGCTGGGCGTGAACGTGATCCTATTCGGCAAATTGAACTGGGCCGATTTGACAACGAAGTGGTACAAGGACGAACTGTACAAATATGAAGCTAAGGATCCGCATGGCATCCGCTACGAGCAGGGCGGGTACGATTATGTGACGCCCACGCAGTTGGCCGGCATCAATACGCGGCGGCGCGCAGTAATGGATTTTGCGGATCCTGGTTATCGAGCAATTGCGTTAAAGGAATTCCAGAAGATCCTGGCGCTTGGGTCCACCGGCTGGTTGTGGGACGAGATTTGTCACCATTCAGGAGCGATCTACAACTTTGCTCCTGGGCATGGCTACGTTCCGCCGGGATACATTTACGGGGGCGACCTACCCTTGTCCGCGCAGCTCCGCGCCGCCGCCGACACGGTCAGCGCCGATTTCCTTTTTGCCGGGGAAGGACCGCAGGACTGGCTGATGCAGTATTTTCCAGTGGCCGAAACCGGCGTGCCCGCGACGCCGGTTTGCCAATACCTCGACACCAGGAACTCCGTGATGCTGGCCGGAGTGAGCGGCTTCGACGATCGCGAGCAGTTAAACATGATCCTGCTGAACCGTTGCGTGATCCAATACGAGCCGTTTCTCTACAAGGGGCGCCTGCACGATTTTCCGCTCACCATGGCCTACGGGCAGAAGATCGATGACCTGCGCCGCAAATACAAAGCCTACCTTTGGGACGGCGATTTTCGTGATACGCTCGGCGCGGATGTGAGCGCCGATGGAGCGTATCGTTATTCGGTTTTCGTCGCCGCCGGCGGCAAGCGTGCGGTGGTGGTCATCAGCCAGGCGCTCGACAAGACGATTACCGTCAAGGTGAACCTGCCGAATGCGGGCAAACTCGTTATGGCCACGCCGGAGCAGCCGGCTGCCGAACCGACCGACGGCACGCTGAAGATTCCCGCCCGATGCGCTGCGGTTGTCATGGAGGCGTGAATCAGGCGCGGGAGGAGAACAATATGAATCGACGCCAGGCCATTAAGATTACGGCTCTCGCCAGTGGCGCGCTTGCCACGTTGCCGCTGAGGGAGGCTCAAGCAAGTTTCGCTGCATCCATGCCCAAGGTGGCCGGCGGTCCCGCCGGCACGCGCGAGGCGGAATTAGCCACGCAAATTCTCGCCGATCCAACTTTGCGTCAGGTGCACAGCATGGCCCAGGAGCTGTTGAAGAGCGGAATCAATGCCGGCACCGGTTATGAAACGATCTGGATTCGCGACATGAATACATTCATAGATGTTGCCCTTCAGGTCAACCCGCCGCAGCGTTTTCGCGATGCGCTTCTGATGTTCTTCAAATTCCAGGGACCGAGCGGCGACATCATCGACTGTTACAAGGCCACATTGCCCGGCAAGACCTATCAGGACAACCGATACAGTCCGCTGGCTCCCGGCTTTGTCGCCGGCAAGAACACCGTTGAAACCGACCAGGAGTCGTCCCTTGTACAGGCGGTTTTCAAATACATCGCAGTCACGCATGACCGCACCCTCCTCGATGAGCGGATCGCGGGCATTGCGGTCCACGAACGTATCGGCCAGGCGCTGGAATACGTTCTAAGCGAGCGCTTCGATCGCGAGCACGGCCTGGTCTGGGGCGCGACCACAATCGATTGGGGCGATGTGCAGCCCGAAACTCCCAGGGGCGTGCTATTGGATTCCAACTCGCATCGTGCGCTGTCCATCTACGACAACGCCATGCTTCTCATCGCACTCAACGACTACCTCCAGCTCCTGGGCGATGACACGCAGGCAACACGGCATTGGAAAACCGTGCGCGACGATCTCAGGAGAAACATACGCAAATATCTTTGGGATGCGAAGCAGCAGAAATTCATTCCCCATGTCTATCTGGACGGGTCGCCATTTCCGAAGGATTTCGATGAGAACGCAATTTATTATCACGGCGGCACCGCCGTGGCCATCGAGGCCGGCCTGTTGACTCGGACCGAGGTGGCTCACGCGCTGAAACAGATGGAGGAGGATGTGAAGTTGGCCAAAGCCTCCTCCATTGGACTGACGATCTATCCGACTTATCCGCTGGGATTCTTCAAGAATCCGCAGTTGACCGTACCCTACACCTATCAGAATGGAGGCGACTGGTGCTGGTTCGGTGGGCGCATGATCCAGCAACTGGTCAGGTACGGCTTCGTCGAGGAGGCGTACCGCGACCTTCGCCCGATGGTGGAGCGCGTGCAACGCGTGGGCGATTTTCACGAGTGGTGGACGCCCGACAACCAGCCGCGTGGTTCGGCCCAATTCCGCGGTTCGGCCGGCGTTCTGGGCCAAGCCATCGAGATGCTGCAAGCCTGGGCAGCGCAAGCCAAGCCGTGAAGGGTTGAAATGCGGGCTGAAGCGGTTGCTCTTTCCAACGCATGCACCCTGCCAAAAGGGGGTGGAAGAGTTCCGGGTGTTGCGGGATATCAGGAGCCTTAACTCCGTCTCTTACTCTGCAAGGGGACGAAACAAATTGGAATCCGGATCGCCGCCGGCATTGCGCAATCCCAAGCCGAGATGGTAATCGGGTTCGTGACGCGAAAAGGTTGAATGAAAAACCCGCCTTTGACAAAATCGGGCACGGTGATCATGAAAAATACGTTTGTAGCAGCTCTTACCGTCTTCGCTTTTTCCGCTTCTGTGCAAGCGAGGACTTTCCACGTTGCCTTCAATGGCAGCGATGCCAACCAGGGCACAAGAACGGCCCCGCTCCGTACCATTCAGCATGCAGCCGACCTTGCGCAGCCAGGTGACGTGATCACCGTGCATGGGGGTATTTACCGCGAGCGCGTCTCTCCTCCGCGCGGCGGCACATCGGACGCAAAGCGCATCGTCTATCAGGCTGCGCCGGGGGAGAAGGTCGTAATCACCGGCGCGGAAGTGGTGAAGAACTGGGTAAATATTCAGGGAGACGTCTGGAGGGCGACGCTACCCAACTCATTCTTCGGCCAGTTCAATCCTTACAACGATTTGATCCACGGCGATTGGTTCAATCCCATGGGGCGCCAGCACCATACCGGCGCGGTTTATCTCGACGACAGCGGGCTCGCCGAGGCAGCGAGGCTTGACGATGTGATGAAACCAATGGGAAGCGACGCTGTCTGGTTCGGGCAAGTGAACAACGAGAATACGACGATCTGGGCGCAGTTCAAGGGCGTAGATCCCAACCGGCAACGGGTGGAGATCAACGTACGCCAAACGGTTTTCTATCCGGAAAAGACAGGCATCGACTACATCACCGTGCGCGGATTCACGCTGGAGGATGCAGCCACACCGTGGGCGCCGCCTACGGCGGAGCAGATCGGCGTGATTGGACCACATTGGAGCAAAGGCTGGATCATCGAGAACAACGTGATCCGCAATTCGATTTGTTCGGGTATTTCGCTGGGCAAATACGGCGACAAGTGGGACAACACCTCGGCCAATACGGCTGAGGGCTACGTTGAGACGATTCAGCGCGCCCTTGCCGACGGATGGTCAAAGGAGAAGATCGGTCATCACATCGTTCGCAACAATACGATCTACGATTGCGGCCAGACGGGGATTGTCGGCAGCATGGGAGCCGCGTTCAGCATCGTCACCGGAAACACGATCCACGACATTCATGTGCGGAGATCGTTTAGCGGCGCGGAGATCGCGGGCGTCAAGTTTCACGGGGCCGTCGACGTACAAATCTACCGCAACCACATCTACCGCACACCTCTGGGCCTTTGGCTCGACTGGATGGCGCAGGGCACGCGCATCTCGCGGAATCTCTTCGATGACAACGATGCGGATATATTTGTCGAAGTGGATCACGGGCCCTTCATGATCGACAACAACCTGTTATTCTCGCCGGTGTCGCTGACGGACAATTCGCAAGGCGGTGTGTACGCGCACAACCTGTTCGCCGGGACAATCCATGTGAATCACTTCGATAGCCGGCAAACGCCGTTCCTGAAAGCGCATTCCACCGCCATTGCGGGATTTCATGATAACCCACGCGGGGATGACGGCTTTTACAACAATCTGTTTGTGCAACATGCCGATTTGAGCGTCTATGACGACGCCCCCTTGCCGATGCGGATGGACGGCAATGTTTATCTCAATGGATCCAGGCCCTCAAAGTTCGACAAACACTCCGTCGTCGAACCCGATTTCAATCCGCGGCTGCAACTGATCGCAAAGGCCGACGGTGTCGACCTCGAAATCAGGATTGATGAGGCGCGGGTCGACGAACAGCCACGGCAACTGGTGACCAGTGCGCTGCTGGGGAGGGCTGCGATTCCCGATCTGCCTTATGAGCAGCCTGACGGCGCGCCGATTCGCATCGACACCGATTACTTGGGGGAGAAGCGCAATGAAGTGAATCCAACTCCAGGGCCGTTCGCGCATCGCGGACAAGGGCTTCTAAAACTCAGGGTCTGGTGATTCTCGACGCCAAGCTGGAACCATACCGTAGACCTGGACATTCTCGTTGTGGTTCCCAATCGCCTGGCTTGTACGTCCAGATCAGTGGAGATTGGGATACACCCGGTAAGCCTGCACGGTGGCGGTCAGCGGAGTGCCTCGTACCTGCGATGTCTTCAGCAACACTTCAAAATAGGGAAGGCCGGTGGCATGAAGCATCTGCAGGAACGCGGAAAACTGCTCCCCGGAAAGAAGAAAGTCGCCTGCAGCCTCAGTGGCTTCGGATGAGGTTCCCTCAAGAAGGAGAACCTTGCCTTCTTGTCCAGGGTTGGGCATGTAAGCCACCACGCAATAGCCCACAGCGTCCGTCGAAGTATAAGTTTGCGGCTCACCCGCGGCCGGCGAGCGGTTCTCCACTATGGTGATGCCGAATCCCTCGAATTTCGTATCTTCAACGAAATTCAGCCGGTTTTCAAAGAGTTCGGACCAGGGATTGGAGACGCGGCCGCCGATGAGGATCACGTTGTCCTGCTTCACGAGAGCGGGCATATATTGGCGGGCGCTGTACATGTGGATCTTCTTGCCGAGCGGATCCAGGGCCAGGATGCGTTGCGCGAGCTTGAATTCGCTTGTATTTCCGAGACTTTTTGAAGCGAGCAGCGCCTGGACAAACCGCAGCTCCGGGCTGAGGGTCCTATCTGACGACGGAGTGAGATAGCTGCGGCTCAGATACCCGTAAAAAGGGGTTTGCTGCTTGTTGAGTTCTTCAATGAGGAGAAAGGAATCGTCGCTCAGCACGATGTCTGTGTCGTGATTCGAGTCCAGGAATCCTGACCACAACGCGTTCAATGCGGGCTGGTACTTCCAAGGTGAGAGCGCGTGATGCAGGGAGTCAAGCGCGTCCTGCTGGTTGCGATTGCGCACCCATAACACAGAGCACGCAGCAGCAAGCACGAGAATCACTGCAAATGCGGCCGCCAAATCGAGCCGGAAAGGCCGGCGGCCTGGCGAAGCAGGGTTCGCCACAGCATCGCTTGCGGAGGCCTGCTGGACAGCAGTTTTCTCGTTGCCCGTTGGGGCGGGTGTCTCCTCCTGGGAGACGCCGGCATCGGTGGCAACCGGCAATGTTGGCTCGGACTTGGCGCGCGGGCTGAAGAGCGGCTTGTAGGTGCCGAGGGCCACCGTAATCACCGTTGCTTCGCGCTGGCCTTCAGTCGAAAAATACACATCGAGCTTTTTGCGCAAATGGGCCATCTGGACGCGAACGATATTGTCATCCAATGGATTGAAATCGCTGCGCCGGCCCAGAGCCTGATACGCGATGTCGAATTCGTGAATGGGCTCGTCGGGGTTAAGAATCGTCTGGCGAACGATGAAGAGGAGCATATCGCGCAACTGCGTAGCCCGAAATAGCGCGGGGCTTCGGGCGACTCTCTCGGCAAGCTTCCAGCGCGGGTCGCTCTCCAGGAGGTTCGCTTCCTGCTCGACGCTCACTGCGATCTTGGCCTTCGCTGTCACCGTCCCTGTCCTTATGAGTGGACTGAATGAGTGGACTGATTATCTCCGACCGAACGAACGATTGACAAGAGAATTCATCGGGGATGGCCATTAAGTGATTCATTTATAAAGATCGTCACGTTAATGATTCGCTAAAAGCGCTATCGTAGCATTAAATTGACTGCCCAACTGCAGGTTCACTCGGCAACAATTCTTCCGTCAGTCCAGAGAGGCCGGAACACCCCATTTTTCAGCGCTTCACATCGGCTCCCAGCCGAGTCGGCTTCAATGACTTGCAAACGGCCGCAAGAAGTTCCGCGGCGGAGACGCAATTCCGACCAGTAACACATATCGTGCGTTTCCAGCTACCCTCGCAGAACTGTCTTGGGGCAAACCGAATGCCTTAGGAGGAATTGAGATGAAGGAATTAGCCAGCAAAACGACGCACAAACCGGGAATCCGCTCACTGG
>Ga0181539_1004186_pt1 | contig 12546 bp, 7 predicted proteins | sample PEATcosm2014_Bin_46_FD_119767 | JGI IMG/M metagenome (GOLD analysis project Ga0181539, IMG submission 119767) | Peatland microbial communities from MTU Mesocosm Facility, Houghton, MI, USA - PEATcosm2014_Bin23_60_metaG | ecosystem: Environmental > Terrestrial > Soil > Wetlands > Peat | place... | reverse complement strand
TGCACGCCAAAAACCAACTCGCCCACGGGTCATGGGTTCTGCAACTGATGTCCCCAAAACCGGCCTAAATCTCCTGTGAATAACTTCTATGAAAAAGCAATTTACAAGCCAGAGAACAACTTCAGTGGTCAGAACATTCAGATTGCCGGACAAACAATCGCGGTGCTGGCCGACACGCGCGGCGGCATCATCTTGGCGGGCGACCAATTTGTCTGGTCCAACACCGAGCGCAGCCCTGTCGCCAATCATTTGAAAATCCAGGCCAAAACTCTGGGCGCGGCGGCGATGTGAACCCATGAAAGCCATTGTATTCATATTGGTGCTTTTAATCTTCGCGACGCTGCTGGCGGCGCAAACAAACCAACCGGTCCGGCTCGCCATCATTTCGGAAATGGACGAAGCGGGCCCAGCGGCGGATATTTTGACCGCGCAGTTTTCCAGCGACCCAAAAATCCAACTGCTCGAACGCAATGAGATCGAACGGGTTTACCGCGAACAGGGGTTGTCGGCAGGCAACCGGGACTATCTCAAGCTCGGCCAGATTCTGGGCGCGGATGGATTGCTCTTGCTCAATGTCAACAGAACCGCCCAGGCGACCAACTTGACCACACGATTGATCGCCGTGAAGCCGGGAGTGGTGCTTACCACTGAAAGTTTTTCCTGGCCACTGGCCGGCTTGCCCGAATGGGCCTCTTCGACCGCCCAACATCTGGGATGGCTTCTGGCTAAATTGACCGTGCTGGAAAAGGACGCGATTCCTGTTTCCATCGTTAATCTGCGCTCCGCCATCCAATCAGACGAGGCCCGGGAAACGGAGCGGGAGGTGAAGTTGCTGACGATTCAGCGGTTGAGCCAGCAGCGGCAATTTTTTGTTTTGGAACGGCAGCGGATGGAATTACTGGGCGAGGAAAAGGAGTTGAAGTCGGATGACTCGCCCTTCTGGAATGGCAGTTACTTGCTGGAGGGCATCCTCGATCAAAACGGTTATGCCAAAGACACCATCACCCTCAATGCGCGGCTGACTCCGCCCAAAGGGGGTGCGCCGACACAAATTGAAGTCAGCGGTTCCCGGACGAATCTCGCGGTCCTCGTCAACCAACTGGCGGGGAAGGTGGAGGAATCGCTCAGGATTAGCTCAACCGCCAATGCATGGAATGCCGCCGATGAAGCCCAACAATACTTTGATGAGGCGAACTGGGCGTTGCGATGGGGAGTTTATTCGGAGGCGCAGATGGCCGCCGATTCGGCTTGGGCGTTGGGAAAACACGATCTGGACTGCGCCTTGGTGCGGGTGAAATCTTATCTGGCCGAAGTCAAGGCCGACAACGTGATTTACGATTGTCCCGATACCACCTTCACCCCACCCTTCGCTGCCAACGGGCCGCCCGTGCAAGCCGAAATCAGACGAATGAAGGCCCAACATCCCACGGGAATGGTTTACCGCATCGAGACCAACGGAGCGGCCTTTATCACCCATTACATTATTGCCAACAGCGCACCCAATCCCCTGAACATTGACCGTGCGGCGCGGGCATTGGAGCTTTACTCTGATTTCCGCCGCAGTTCGCCTGACGGCGAACCTGAACTAATTCCACATGGCGGCCCTTGGAACAATTGGCATAACTCAGACTGGTATCAATTGGGAATCGACGACCTGGTTACAGCTTCCATGGTGTTGGAGGATTTCTATTTTCTTCCCGAATGGCGGGGAGCCGCGGCTGACAAACTGGCGGAGTTGCGCGCACGGGCACGATCTGTCGCGGAATTCATTTCCCAGGCACCCTCGGTGCATGACAGTTACTTTGTCGGCAACCGATCCGTCAAGCAGGATGAACTCGACCTGACGATTGATCGGCTGCCGTCGATTTCCCGGTGCAAGTTGACGTGGGGGGCTCTCTGGCAGGAAACACCGGAGGATTGCGTCGCGCTCTATCGCGAATTGATGGCCAGCCCGGTATTCTTTCACTTTCACGTCATCTTTTGGGGGCACCAGTTACAACAATCGTCGAGAGTCTATCGCGGTTTCCCCTATTTGCAATACTACGGTTACCACTTTTTGGAACCACCGCGCCTGGTGGCATGGAACGAGAAAGATCGCCCGCGCGTTCCGCTGGTGTGGAACAGTTTTCTAAGGGAGCTGGACAACTCGACCAATATTCTCTGGCAATTGGAGTCCAAAGCCGTCCGGTTTGCGGATGCCCAAGATGAAAAGACGTTAGGCGAAGCCTTCACGAACTTGCTGGATGCCATGGTCGAAAACCGTTTCGCGCTTCTGACCAATACTGTGGAAGTGCCACACCAGGTTTTGGGTAAGGTGACGATAGGTTGGGGCGTGGATGACCTCCTTGACGGCAAACAGGCGAACATTCCCGGGGCCGACTTCCGTACTGAATACCTTCCCAAAAGTGCCGCGAAAGATGCCGAATACGCGAGGGAACAGGTTAGTAACGCCCAAATGGCCGCAGCAAACAGGAACCGCGAGCTATTCGAAAAGCAAAAGCAGTTCTTAACTGAACACAAACCGTTCAACGCCCAGGCTTTTACCCAAATGTTCCTTTTCGGCTTTAAGAATTACTCGGTTGAGCAGGCTCTCGAAATCCAGCCGCTGCTGGCTGCATACGAAACCAATATGCCACCGAACGCGACCGGTCTTATGGGGGCTGTGCAGGCAAATTTGAGCCGAATTATCAATCCGCCGGCGCCAGGCTCCCGGGCATCGGTTCCACCGCAAACGCCCAAACCAGCCGCTGTGCGGCAGCCTCCTGCGGTCGGCCCGGCTCTCCTCCATGAGCCGGAAATTGTCACCAACCTCCTGGTCGTAAGCAGATTTAGTGAAATCCCTCTCGATGGCTTTCAAGTCGGCGCAGCTTCCCAGGTTAATATAATCTCACATGAATGGGTGGAAAGAAAACTTCTGCTCGACTTCACCTGGAAGTCCATCGCTGCCTTCGATGAAAATGGGAATTGGAACCCTGGTGCCAACGGAACCATGCGCGCTGTCGCGATCCTGGATCCTGAAACCGATCATTGGGAGGTCATTGGCAGGCCCGGAATGGCAATGGGACAGTATGGTTATTATCATCGCGTCGCCCTTTGGCGCGGCCAGGTATTCGCTTGCGACGAAGGACAGATCAAAAAGTATGATTCTAATTCCAAAGAATGGAAAACCGTCGAGATTTCGGATGGCGGCAATTATGGATTGTTCGTCGTCAACGAACACCTTTACGCGGCCAACGGCGTTACGGTTTTTGAAATCATGGATGGCGGCAAGAGCACCCGCATCCTAGCCAGCACCCGCCGCCAACCGCCCATCTCAGCATTGGACACTCAGGAACTCGGCACCCCCAGCTTGTTTGAAGGGCCGGGACATTCCCTCCGCATCCTCACCAGCCACAAAATCTTCACGTGGACGGGCAGTGACTGGCACGAGGATTCCGCCGCGCCACCCGCTTCGGGGACGGCCATTACTTCGGGGCCCGCTTCAGGGACGGCCATTACTACTGAGGACGTCTTGTTTACCGATTGTCCAATCGGAGCCGAACCGGGCATTTATCGCCTTCCAACTGAAGCGAACGCGGTGGAATTCTGTCTGGGACGAAAATCTGGTTCCAAGAACATTCCAAATCTTTCCAGCCAGGGCGCAAATGGAGTTCTGCCAGCGAAACCGATGTGGAAACTACCCTCCGGTTTAAATTTGCTCAATCTGCCCGCCGCTTCTCACCTGTCGGATTTGTTTCTCTTAGTGGATCATTCCGAAGCGCATAATGTCACGGTAGGCGACATGGTTAGGCAGACGCAGATTGTTGCCAAGGAAGGATACCATGCCAAGTTGCTCTGTCTTTCACCCGGCCTCTCTGCTCCGCAAACCTTGTTTTTGAAATTTGACGCGCCGGGCGATTGTGCCCCGCTGGAAGGCCTCGATCCAGGATCGCGTCAGGGCATCCCACATCCGCCCGGGAATTGGATGCTGTTCACCAGTAATTTTCTCGTCTTCGAAAACGATGGGTGCGGCGTCAAGCCGGGTGTCTGGCTCATGCCTGTATCCCAGCTTGAAGAAGCCCTCGCTCCGCAAAAGCAGGCGCAACGTGCCCAAATGGCGCAAGCGGCTGCCGCAGCGGCTGCCGCGGTGGAACAGACCCGGAAGAATCTCCTGGCGAAGTACGACCGCAATCACAACGGCACCATTGACCCGGATGAAAAGGAAGAGGCGTTGGACGACCCGGCCTTCATCGAATCGGAATTAGACGTGATAGACGCCAACCACAATGGCTGGCTCGACGCGGACGAACTGGCTTATTTCGACGCCAACACAAATAAAATCCTCGACCCCAAAGAACAGGCCGGAATTGAGATCGCACAACACCTGCTGGCGGAAAGGCTCCTTAAAGAATATGATGTCAAGGGCGATGGCTTGCTGGACAACGCGGAGTTTAACGACTTGGCGCAAGTCTTCATGGCAGGACCCAGAGGCGGGCCAAGACCCGACTTGTCGTTTCAAAGCGCCGATGCGAATCACGATGGACACGTTGATCTGGCCGAGTTGGAAACGTTACTCAAGCGGCAAACGCTCCGAGCCCTGACTCTTTCCAACCGGATGCGGGGAGCAACTCCAGTCACCCCCATGATCGGGAACCCGCGACAGAGTGTTGACTCTCAACGAAGGTTCAAGGAGGCAGTGGAATTCTACTGGCAGAATCCCGGCGGCAGGATCAACAAGCCGCCAAAGCAAGCGACGCCATAAGCAAAACTATGGTTTTCCCAAAGGAACTGATTTTGTGAATCGTCATACTGGCAGGAAATGAAACTCGCAATTCTATGGAGATTGTCGGTCGTGGTCTGTTGCTCTTCGGGCGCGGCTCGCGCGCAATTGGAGATCATCACCAACCCCGCGCCGCAATCGGTTTTCTTTGGCGACGTCAGGAGCATTTCCGCGACCTTTCACAATCCGGGCGGCCTGGATTTCAAGCAGCCAATTCGCCTGGTGATTTCTCAGACCACTTCGGCGACGTTGGTTCCCTTGGGCGAGAGGCCTTGGAAGGAATTGCAGGTCTTGCCAGGGCAAACCGTGCTGGAGTCGGCGCCATTGGATTTTCCCCCGGTAAAAGCCGGGACTAAATTTCTCGTCCAGTGGGTCTATGGCAAGAATGACATCATCGGCAAAACGGAGGTGCTCGTTTATCCGACCAATTTACTGCATGAGTTGCGGCTGCTCATGGACGACAGTCAAGACAATCTCGGCGTGCTCGATCCCCATAATCAAATCAAACCAGCCTTGACCCGTGCCGCCATAAAATTTGTGGATTTGGCGGAAACCGAGTTGGATTCCTTCCACGGAAAACTGGCGATGATTGGTTCGTGCGTTTCCGACGACCCGGAATGGCGCGGCTTGTCGGATCGCATCGCCGGCCTCGCCCAAAAGGGAACGCCGGTGGTATGGATTCAATCGCCACCCCAAACGCGGGGGAAAATCTGGCCCTCCTTTTTTACCGTGCTGGAAAACACCAATGTCGTCGTCATGGTTCATCCCGAACTCGTGGCCGGCTTGCCGGACCATCCCCAAGCGCAACTCAACCTGGTTTATTTTTGCCGGATGGCGCTCAACCCACGACCATTGACATTGCCTGATTTATCTCCACACCCATAAACCGAATAAAACTATGAAACACAAACTCACACTTGCGCTGGCCACCCTGTTGCTGGCCAGCGGGATGGCCCGCGCCGCCGCTTCATCCCCCCTTACCGTCGCCGTCTATGGTTTCGGCGGTAATCAGGATGTCGCCAATTACAGCGCCACCGTGACCACCCTCGTCACCGCCGATCTCACCGCCGAGACAAATTTGGTCCTGGTCGAACGCGCAGAATTGGCCAAGGCCTTGAGCGAACAGGCCTTTGGCGTTTCCGGCATGGTCAGTCCGGACGCCGCCGCCAAAATCGGACAAATCACCGGCGCGAAAGTCTTGGTCGCCGGACAAGTCATGAAAGTCGGCGACAACCATCTGGTCGTCGTCGCCAACATCGTCGGCACCGAAACCGGACGCCTCTTCGCCGCCAAGGTGGAGGGTGCCGCGGACAATTTGCTCGATTTGACCTCTCATTTGAGCCGCCAGATTGCCCAGACCATCAGCGACCAGAGAACCAACCTCATCGCGTCGGCGGAGGAATCCAAGGAGGAACGTCTGGCGCGAATCATCAAAGGCCTTGGGACAAATCGTCCGACCGTGTCGGTCAGCATAAGTCTTCCGTCGCTTGGGGGACAACATAGCGAGGCCATTCAAACAGAGTTTGGAATTATCCTGTTGCAGGCTGGGTTCACCCTGGTGGACGGCAAGGCCGACCGGAAACCCGATATAGAAATCACCGGGGTGGATTACACCAGCGCTGGCCCGCGACAGGGCTCTCTCTATTCAGACAGCTCCGTCCTCGATATAAAGGTGCAGGAACGCAAGTCAGGCATCATCTTGGCCTTTCTCCATCAGGAAGCCTCCGCCACCGCTGCGGCCAGTATGGAGGCCAACCGGGCCTCACAGGTCAATGCCGTGGACGCCCTGGCCGAAAGAATTCTCCCCGTCCTCGCCAACCAAAAATATGAACCCTAAAAAAATACCAACCCTCCTCTTGTTCTCCGCGCTGGCCATGATGGCTCGCGGCGCCGACAGCCCGAAATCACCGCTCACGGTGGCCGTCTATGATTTTACCGGGGAGGCGGTGGCGGCGAGTTACGGAAAACCGACGACCAGCCTGGTGACGGCCGATCTCGCTGCCGAAACCAATCTCGCGTTGGTCGAACGCGTCGAGTTGGCAAAGTCGTTGCAGGAAGAAGCCTTTGGCGTCTCCGGCTTGGTTAGTTCCGAGGCGGCGGCCCAAATCGGGCACATCACTGGCGCAAGAGTTTTAGTGGCCGGACAGGTGCTCAAAACCGGCGACAGCCATTTGGTCATCGTGGCGAACATCATCGGCACGGAAACGGGAAGGCTTTTTGCCGAAAAGGTCGAAGGCGGTGGGGATAACCTGGTGGATTTGACTGCCCAATTGAGCCGCAAAATCGCCCGAACCATTAGCGACCAGACGACCAATCTGATCGCCGGGGCGCAGGAATCCAGAGAAGAGAGCCTGGAGCGAATCGTCAAAGGCGTCACCGGCACCAATCGTCCGAGCGTGTCCGTCAGTATCGTTTGGGCCACCGACCATGCCCGTCACACGCCCTCGGCGGAAACGGAATTCGGACTCCTCCTGCTGAAGGCAGGGTTCAAGGTTGTGGACGACAAATCGGACCGGAAACCCGATGTGGAAATCACCGGCGTGGAAGATACCAGCCCGGGGCCGCGGCAAGGCGGTTTATATTCATTCCGCGCCGTCATTGATTTAAAGGTTCAGGAACGGCGGTCTGGCGCCATCATTGCTTTCGCGCATCAGGAAGGCTCGGCGACCGGCGCCGCCAGCGCCAGCGCCGACAAATCCGCCAAAGTCAATGCCGTGGACGCGCTGGCCGAAAAAGTTCTTCCCCTCCTCGCCAAATAATCCAATCCAAAGAAAATATGAAAGCATTATTAAAACTCCTCCTTGCTGCGGCGTTCGTTTTGACTGCGGGAAAAACCATCGCCGCCGATCAGATCCTCACCATTGCCGTCTTCGATTTTGAATCGAAAGACGAAGCCGTGCGCGATCTTGGCCCAAAAGTCTCGGCCCTGATTAACGCGAATCTTTCGGCGGAGCCGCAAATCATCACCGTCGAGCGCGCCGAATTGGAAAAGGTGCTCGGCGAACAGGAGCTTGGCCTCTCCGGCACGGTCAGCACCGAGAGCGCGGCCAAGGTTGGGAATCTCACCGGCGCCAAAGTCCTCGTCACGGGGCGTGCCTTTGAAATTGACAAGGGTCTGACCCTCGTTGCCAAGATCATTGGCACGGAAACCAGCCGCGTTTATGGCGAGGCGGTCAATGGCAAGCCCGGCGCGAGCCTCGCCGATTTATCGGTGGAACTGGCCAAAAAAATCGCCGGCGACGTGGCGCAGAAAGGCGACACGTTGGTCGCCAAAATCCAGACGCATGAGGACCGGGTTGCCAACATCAAGAAGGCGTTGGGCGACAAAAAGCTTCCCTCCGTTTCGGTGAAAATTCCCGAGCAACATTTTGGGCAGCACGTGATTGATCCGGCCGCGCAAACGGAATTGTCGCTCCTTTTGCAACAGTGCGGCTTCACGCTGGTGGACGACCTTTCCACCAACAAGCCGGACATCGAAATCACCGGCGAAGCGTTGAGCGAATACGGGATGCGCAAAGGCAACCTGCAAAGCTGCCGCGCGCGCATCGAAATCAAGGCGCGCGACCGGGAAAGCGGAAACATCATTGCCGTGGACCGCCAAACCAGCGTCGGCGTGGATCTGGCCGAACACATCGTCGCGAAAACCGCGTTGCAGAATGGCGCGGAGGAACTGGCCCAAAGGTTCTTGCCCAAGCTGGTGAAGTAATCCATCGCAACATAAGCGAACAACGATGATCCGAGAGATCTTTCATCCAATTGGGGCATATCGGCTCGGCTGGGGTACTTTTTGCTCGCTGGTAATGCTCGTCATGACGGTTGCCTTTGACGCGAAGGCGCAATCGAACTCCGTCCCCCTCCGGCTGGCGGTGATTGCCGCTGATACGGCGGCCGCAACGGCTGCGGATTGGCTCACGGTTGAACTCACCAAAACGGATCGGCTTCAATTGCTGGAGCGCGCCGAGATTGACCGGGTGCGGCGGGAGCAGGGGTTGTCCGCGGCGAACAAGGACAACCTCGAGCTGGGACAAATCCTTGGCGCCGACGGGTTGCTGTTGCTCGATACGGCCAAAGAAGGCACCAACCAATTCCTGACCGCTCGCCTGGTAGCGGTCAAGCCGGGCGTCGTGATTGGCAGCTTTCGTTCCCCGTGGCCGGTGGCGGACCCCAGGCAATGGGCCAAATGGATCCCCGCCCGTTTTGGCCCGCTTTTTCCCAAGCTCGGTGTCTTGGCCAAGGACGCGCTCCCGATCTCGGTGGTCAATTTGCGCTCAGCGGTGCAGTCCGCCGAATCCCAGGACGGAGAACAGCAGTTGACCGCGCTCGCCATCGAGCGTCTCACGCAGGAGCGCGAATTGTTCGTGCTCGAACGACGGCGCATGGATCTCTTGAGCGACGAAAAAGAGTTCAAGGGTGTGGAGGAATCGGCCTTCTGGGACGGAAGCTATCTTCTGGATGGCATTATTGACCGTGACGGCTATTCGCCGGACACGATAACGCTCAACGCGCTCCTGACTCCCCCAAAGGGCGGCGCGCCGGTCAGCATCGAAATCAAAGGCAGCCGCACCAATCTGGCTGGCCTGGTCAACCAATTGGCGGACAGAGTGAGCCACGAATTGAAACTCGGCCCCGGTGTGGCCTGGAACCCGGCCGATGAGGCCGAACAGTATTTCGAAGAGGCCGGGTGGGCCTACAAATGGCACATGATCGAGGAAGCCAGGGCCGCGTGCGAATCGAGTTGGAGTCTGGGTAAGCGGACCAAGGAAGTGGCGGAATTGCGCATTCGAATCTGCGGTTTCCCGATTCTCAACACTTCGCAGTTAGCCTCCCCGGATTCGGCTACCGACGCCATCATCATTGGAGCCACCACAACTTCGCTCCGCCTGTACGAGGCAGCTTTTCAAGCCTTTCTGGCCACAGATGAAAAGCCCGATATGACTTGGTACGATCTCGGCTTGAATTTGCTCAATTCAGCATCGTCCGTGCTCAACCTCTATTACTTTGCGGGAAAGGAGACGCGGCTGCCACACAAGGAAGAATTTGCCGAAATCAGGGCGTTAACCAGGGAAACCGCGAATATGATCGGCGGAAACCGGGCCTACCAGAGGTTGGATGCCTCTCAAGGCCACGATTTTCTCAATGTTCACAACGAAACAGCCTCGTGGATCTGGGCGGGTCACTTCGGGTTGGCCGTTTTCCAAGCCGTGCAAGGCCCCTTATGGCTTGAGACGCCCGAGGAGTGCCTGCAAAAGTATCGTGATCTTGCCCGTTCCGGCGACCTTGACCGGGTCCTTCTTTACATACCTCACCTTAGAATCATCGCCTGGAACACCGAAGATAGAAAGCCGTCGGCGCTGATGTGGGAAGAATTCGTGCAGGAACTCTGCCACTCATCTAATGCCATGACAGAAGTTGACGGGTATTGGCTGGATCTTGCCGATGCGACGACTGATCAGCAAATCAAGGATCGAGGCAGGGGCTTTTTCCGCGCCGCCGTCCAAAACGCCTACGCCTTGGTTGGGGCAAATCGGCAACAGGATGTTTTTGGCGACGCTGCGCAGGTGTTGGCGGACCGGACGGGGGGCAATTATTTCTCGCCTTCGTGGGAAGAATTGGAACATTACAATCAGCACTCTTTTAGGCAGGACTTCGGCGCCGCCGCATTTGTCGGCTATCTTGAAACGGATGCTCTGTTTAACTCCCAGGACTTTGCCAAATTTGCCAGGACCATGCGCGAATCGGGCGGGGATGGTGTCCTCGCCTCCCCGGAACGAGTGAGGAATGTTCTCGCCGCCATGGAGAGCTACAAAGCCCGCATCACCCAAGAGCAACAGCAACATCAACTTGCGTACGATTGCCATAACTATGATGCGATCCAGAGTTGGTTGCGGAGGGCTATGCCGCCCGAAATGGGCGAGGCCGCTTCGCTCACCAATCCGATCGCGCCCTCGAGCGTCCCACGGCCTCTGCTTCCGCCCCGATTGGCCGCAGCCAGCAACGCGCCGGCGGCTCTAAGGACCACTTCCAGCAGCGGCGTCCATGTGACCCGTTTCTGGGGTGTGCCGGCGGAGGTTAAAATTGACTACTCTTCCGTGCAGCCTGGTGTGGAATTCAGTGGCGGCAAGTACCGCCAAGGGCGATATTGGTTCGAAGCGGTCAGCGGCCATAATGGGTCCTTTCTGCGCCAGGCGTTCATCTTCGCGGTGAATTTGCGGGATTTGCAAACGGACGCTATCGCGTTGCCCGTCTCCGGGCCGCTCCCGGACCCTTTTGATGGGCAGCCAGGATTCCATGGCACTTGCGACAGCTTCGAGGCCGCCAGTGATTTTGTTTACATTAATGGCGGTGACAAACTCCGGCGTTATTCACTGCGGGCGAAAACGTGGGAAACTCTCCCCGTGCTGCTGCAGGGCCGCACCCGCCTGACCCTGCTGGGAGGGCGTTTGTTTATTCTTGGCACAGACATCCTCTTGGAATTGAAGGAGGACGCAAGCGGCGCGGACATTCTGGCCAGCAGCCGACGCCGACCGGCGCTGAATCCGTTGGATTCAAATTCCGCCTATACACGACTCTCACTGGGTGCGGATGGATCCCTTCGCTTGTGGCTTGAGGGAAAGATATACGAGCGCAAACAGGCGGCGAATGATTGGTTGGAAAAGCAGACCATTCCAGGAACCTACGACCGGAGGGCGGCAATCGCTCTTGATGAAGGACTGGCCATCTGGAAACGGGATCCCGTAAAGGGAAACCAGTTGTGGTTGTTGCCGGACGATCAAACGACGCTGGAATTCGCTCTGAACCTGGCCGCTCCGATTCCGGAGGGAAGGCGTCGGCCGATGCCGCTTAACCGCCCGTCGCCCCCCGGGCCAAGTGAGAGCGAGAACCCGCGCTGGCAATTTCCCGCAGACGCTCCGACGGCGGCCAGCGCCATGATTCGAGGTACGTCAAACAGCCACTTTGTGCGTGATGCGTCAGGTAACCCCTCATCAGATGACATGATTAAGGGGACGGTGGCTCTCGACGACGGCGACCTGTGGTTTTTCGCTGGCTACTTAACCGTCAAAGGAGATTCGGCCCGGGGAGCCGTTCTAAGCGAAGGGGATGGCCGGCACGCCCTCCTCCTGCATTTCCAAAAGGATCGCTCCGAGGCGCAACAAATCCCGCTCTGGTTTGATGTGTCGGACGGCGTGCTGACGCAAGATTGGTGGCGGGCATTCAGGCATTTCAAACCTACCGAGGCGATTGCACTCTTCACCAGTATCTTCCAATTCACGCCGCAAGGTCTTGTGATCGCGTGCGAGCATATCCCCGGATTCTGGCTCATCCCCCGCTCCGATTTGGAGGACAAATCAGCCAGCCCGGACTCGAACACGCAACTCCTGGCGGCAGCCGAAGGGGGCAACGCTGCGGTCGCCACGGAATTGCTCGCCCGCGGCGCTTTAGTCGAGGCGCGAAACTTCAAAGGCTGGACTCCGCTAATCTTCGCCGCAGAGAACGGCGACCTGGATATGGTCAGACTGCTCATCGAACACGGCGCGGACGTCAATGCGAAGGCGACTGCTGATCCTGGTGCTACCGTTCTTTGTTTCGCCGTCGGTGGCGGCAATCTGGATGTGGTCAAGGAATTGGGAAAGCACCGGGCATCGGTCAACGCGCCCGGCCAGGATGGTCTGACGAGAATGGCAGTTAGTTTAGGCCCAATGTCTTCTTGCTGAGCTTCTTGCGCCGCGCCGTTCCTGGCAGGTTTCGCCACATGTGTTCCAGCGTGTGGCGGTGCATTTGTTCCAGGA
>Ga0181539_1004180_pt1 | contig 12554 bp, 8 predicted proteins | sample PEATcosm2014_Bin_46_FD_119767 | JGI IMG/M metagenome (GOLD analysis project Ga0181539, IMG submission 119767) | Peatland microbial communities from MTU Mesocosm Facility, Houghton, MI, USA - PEATcosm2014_Bin23_60_metaG | ecosystem: Environmental > Terrestrial > Soil > Wetlands > Peat | place... | reverse complement strand
CGATTCTTCCTTCCGTATCCCAGATTCTCGACACGGCGTTTGCCGCGTAGCATTCGGCTGAAATCCGCTCGTTCCAGTCGTGGTACGGGAACGCCGAATCCTGGATCTCGATGGCCTCCAGCCAGGGGTTTTCTCTGGGAGGTTGATAAAAATGCCCATGGATACAAATAAATCGCTCCATCAGTTAATCCTCCGGTTGAAGACTTACAATGAGAAAGGTATTTTTCGTTAAAGTGACCGAGACTTCTCCGTCTGAATGAAGCACTGTGGGCAGATTGCGACCTGGACCGTTCCATGGTTCATCTCCCGACGCCAGACGTTTCAGCCAGCGTCCGTAAGGCAAGGGGACATTGACAGACGCAGTTGTGTCACCAAAATGAAAGATGGCGGCAACCTGCTCTTTGCGGCCCCAGCGCCGAACGACCAGTGTACTCTCCCTCTCCAGACAAACAACTTCCATGCGATCCTTGCTTAATCCCGCAAAAGCTCGAATTTCGCTTCGGAGCTTTGTCAGTTCCTTGTACAATTCATACAGGATGCGATGGTTCCCCTGATGCCGCAGGCTGTGATCCAGTTTTGCGCTCTGCCGGGTCGCTTCTTCCTGAGGGTCAGGCGGCTCATCCGGCCCCTGCAAATATGCAAACTCTTGACGACGCCCGCGGCGTACCGCCTCTCTCAGGTCCGGGTCCGAATGGCTGACGAAATAGGGAAACGGCGCTGTTTCCCCGTATTCTTCGCCCATGAAGATCAGGGGTATGAAAGGGGAAAGGAGCACCACGGCAGCCGCCAGCTTCAGCCCTTCGAAGGAGACCAATGCACTGAGCCGATCGCCTTTGAGACGATTTCCCACCTGATCGTGGTTCTGGGCAAAGACCACGAGCTTGCGCGCGGATATTGTTTTGGAGCTGTTCCCGTGTCGACGCCGCCGCGCCGGGGAATACGCCCCCGAATAGACAAAGCCCTCGGCAAAGGCCTTGGCAAGATCTTGAATACGCCCGAAATCTTCATAGTACGCGGTTCGTTCCCTGGTAAGAAGCGTGTGGAGCGCATGATGGAAATCGTCGTTCCATTGGGCATCCAGCCCATAACCACCCAGTTCTCGAGAGCGAACCAGCCGTGCGTCGTTCAAATCACTCTCGGCAATGACGTAGATCCGGCGATTGAGCCGCTCGGCCTGCTCATGCACCGCACAAGCCAATTCCTGCAGAAAATGGAGTGCGGAAAAGTCGAAAATCCCGTGAACCGCATCGAGGCGCAAAGCATCTACGCGAAATTCCGTCACCCAATAGAGCGCATTTTCAATAAAGAACCGCCTGACTTCGTCGCTGTCAGGCCCATCAAAATTGATGGCTGAACCCCACGGAGTGCGGTATCGGCCGGTGAAGTAGGGCCCAAAATCATTGAGATAATTTCCTTCCGGCCCGAGATGGTTGTAAACAACATCCAGAGTCACAGCAAGACCACGCTGGTGGCACGAATTGACAAGTCTTTTGAGGCCTTCCGGGCCACCATAGGAATTTTGCACAGCGAAAGGGTAGACGCCGTCATAGCCCCAGTTGCGATCCCCCGGGAATTGAGCGACGGGCATGATCTCAATTGATGTAATGCCCAGATCCTTCAGTTCATCCAGGTGTGGGACGATGGCCTCAAAGTCGCTTTGAGCAGTAAAAGTCCCCACATGGAGTTCATAGAGCACATAATTCGAAAGAGGTATTCCGGACCAGTGAAACTCTTCCCAAACAAAATGGGGGTCCATGACCTGAGATGGCCCATGAACGCCTTCAGGCTGGAACTTTGAGGCGGGATCGGCACGCTCTTTGTTTCCATCGAGACGATAAAAATATCGGGTTCCCGGCTTGACCCCCTGCACCACACCATAGTGGTAGCCCCGTGAGACTTTTTCCAGTGGCACAATTCGTTCTTCCGGAGAAAGAATATGGACCTCCACCTGGTTGATCGCGGGGGCCCAGACCTGAAATCCACATGTGTCGTCTCCCAGGGGTGTGGCCCCCAAACCGCATTCGGAGTTCACAGCGATCCCTCCCTCATAGCTAGTTTCCGTCCGGAAAGGGTGCTTTTCCGCCCTGGGGCGGTTGGACCGCCGATCTCGACAGCCCACCCACCCACCCGCGAGGCGGCACCTCTTCCGGCTAAACGCCTCGCGGAGCGTCGAGACAAGATTATGTACGCCTGCGCGCAAGCCCTCGATTGCCTTGCCATAACGAAAACGTTCCGGCTAAAGCCGGTAAGAGCATCTTCCGCCTAAAGGCGGTAAGAGGAATGACCAGATTAAGACCAGATTATCCCTCCTTTCCGAATCGGAAACCGTAAGCGTCTCATCCGGTGTTTCCGGATGGACACTAGCTAATCATCCCCTGTGAGGTGGATGGCCCGGAAAGATTCCGTCATGAAGAGAATAAGAGCGATCCGCACGCTTTGCAAAGCTATGCCGAAAACATTTGAGGGCTATGAACATGCTTTATGAGGGTTTGAAGGACAACGGAACGATTGTAATTGTACCCGGCACGGTCGTGGAAACCATGCAACTGGGAAAGTATTGCCGGGTTGACGGCCTTGACCATGGGATTGGGCCATGAGGGCGCAAACAAAGAGAAGGCAGGCGAGCTCGGGCAACAAGAATGACTTCAATGAACGATTGTTATTTGCGATCCGACTGGAAGTCGCCCAAATCCTGTGGCAAACAAATTGATTATCCCAAATAATGCGCGAAGCTTGAGAGCCCCGTCATTGCACTTTTGACGAATGCCGGACACCCGAGGGCCGAACTCGCTTATGCCATTGGCCAAATACAAGATTGGCGCGGATGGTTCCAACGAAATTAGAATTACGTAAGCCGAACCTGTGCAGAGTCCGGTCTGGGCCTAACCGGCATCGCATCAAATGTGCAGGGGCTTATTATCATGGGGCGCCGCTCTCTTCTTGATACATGGACAAACCACCGCTGGCGTCAGATGATGTCCGATTTGAAAAACCCGTGTTATTCCTTATGGTCGAGCACCGCGCTCAAAGTTGACATTGCAAAGGAACACTCGATCAGAACGCGCGTCATAAGGAGAATGGCAATGGCATTGAGCACTCCACAGGCGATCCATGCCTGTGAGGCGGCTGAAGCGGCCCCCAGGGCGGCGAAAAACAGGGTCATGAATATCCCGGCGGGAGTGCAGCGGGGCCAGCCTTTTAAACGGATGAACTGATTTCCGCCGCCGTGCTCTTCGACCGCCATAAGCACACGAACCGAACCGAGCAGACCTCCGCGCAGTTCCAGGTCCCAGCCGTCAAAGTCGCCGCCTCGCAGTACGACTGTCCGCAGGGTCCTTACGCCTGCCTCGAGCGATTCGAGCCAGGCAATCGGCGAGCGCCACTGTTGGCTCCAGATCGTGAAAGTCTTGGGGAAAGGCAGAGGAAGCGCTATGCCGGAAGCGAAGCCGCATCTGCGCCAGGGGGTCAAACCGAGTTTGATTCTACCTATGAGGCGCGCCATTGGCTGCATCAGATAGAGAAAAGCGGTAAGCGCCTTTAGCCTGAGCCGCTGTGCTGCCGGAAATTGGAGGAAAGGCAACCTGGATGCGCACGATACCGCATGTACTACCGGCAGGCAGACGGCCAAAAGGAAAAGAGGAAGCGCCAGCAGAAGGGGGTGCCACTCGAGTCCTAGCAGTGAAAAGAAGCCTAGAACCGCCACTATGACAAGCCACTCGGGCATGAGGGGCAACGACCACAGAAGGCTGGGGGCGGGCTGGTAGATCGATTGAAACAGGGCGCTGCCCCATGTGCCCTGATAGATTCTGCCCCGGAAGCAGCCCAGAAGCTGTTCAAAGCCTTTAAAATAAATCCTTCCGGCCCAGGGGACATGGCCGGCGGCATTGTATTTTTCAGGCCATTTGCGCTCCAGGCAACCTTCCGCCTTCCCATAGTTCAACTGTTGTTTCCAATAGCTTTTTACGGAATTGCGACGATGGTGCCACACCACCGCTGCCGGATTAAAACCGAGTGTCCATCCGCACTTCAGAATCCGCCAGCAAAGATCGACGTCGTCTCCGGCGATCCGGAACTGAGGGTCGAAACCGCCGATCGCCTCCAAAGCGGCTTTTCGGAAAGCCATGTTGCAGCCTGGAATATGTTCGGCCTGCTGGTCGGTCAGAAGGACGTGAATTGGTCCCCCGGGGGAGTTTGCAACGCATTCGGCTTTAGGGCCGTCATCGGCGGGCGGGATATTCGGGCCGCCAACCCCAACGTGATCCGTAGAAAGAAAAGTCGCCGCAAGATAAGTAAGCCAGTGCGGGTCAGGGACAGCATCGTCGTCGGTATATGCGACAATTTCACCCTTTGCGGCGCGCATTCCGACGTTGCGGGCGTTGCTGAGGCCGCCGTTAGGAATGGAAATCACCCTGAAGCCGTACTCGTTTGCTATTATCTCAGTGCCGTCGGCGGAACCGTCGTTTACGACGATTACTTCGAAGTTGGGATAATCGACCTTTCGGAGGCCTTCGAGGCAGTCGCGAATGGTCCGATGCCCGTTGTAGGTGCAGACGACAACCGAAATGCTCGGCCAGTTCAGGTCGGCAGGGAAGGGGACTTGGACGTAAGCCCTGCTGACGCTTGCCAGCGAGGGCTTGGGGTTGCGGTTTCGGTCGGTGAGGCCGAACCCCCAGTCTTCGATATCGAAGCCACCCCTGTGCCATTCATCGGTCCAGGAAAAGACGAAAATACCGGAACACCCGGTCGCAAAAGTTGACCTGATCTGCCACTCCAGCGTCGATGCCTGAGCGTCCTGGCCGTTGCGGATGCTGTCCAGGCCGATTTCGGCCATGACCAGCGGCTTTTCCCCCGCCAGGTTCTGGAGACGCGCCAGGTAACCTTCGAGCTTTTCCCTGGTCTCCAGATAGACATTGAAGGAAACGAAATCGATGAAGGGAAGATCGAGGTATTCGGTAGTGGGAAAGTTCACATAAGTGACCAGAGCTTCCCGGTCAACCTCTTTTACTGCTTTGTACAGCCGCTCAAGAAAAGATTGAATGCGCCGCCGCCCGTGCCAGCGCACAATCGATGAGGGAATCTCGTTGCCAATCGTAAAGCATAGCACGGCGGCATGTCCGGCGCAGGCCCTGACTCCTTCGCGCACCCGGCGCTCGATATCCTTTGCCAGTTTCTTATTGTCCAGGAAGGTAATATGTTCTTCCCATGGCAGCCCTATCATGACACGCAGGTTATGCTTCAGCGCTATATCAAGAAGCCACCTGGGAGGTACGGTGTAGGTTCGGACCGCATTTATGCCGTTTGCGGCCATTTGCGCGAAATCGCGGTCAACTGTGCCCGGATCGTGGTATTCACAACCCTCGTCGTCGGGCCTGAAAGGACCGTAGGTTACCCCGCGGATGTAGAATTTCTCATCGCCGACGTAGATGAACTTTCCCTTTACGACAGTCCGGACGCCTTCCCGGACCGCAATATGCCTGGGAGGATTGAGGTAGAACTCGGCGATACCGCTGGACTTGGGTTTTTCGAAAAACGGCCGCAGTGCGGGTTTTTCTTCCGGAAATCGGAGAAGACCTCCGGCTTGTTTAATTTTCTTTGAATTTGCACCCTTCAGTTTGACGTCGGGCCGCAAAAACCTGCTTCCTCTATCCGGGGCCGGGGGAGGCGAATCTGCGACTCCCACCAGGTTTGGCTGGATTTCGGTATCCTCGGCTGATACATCGGATACTGCACTACTTCGCCTGCTTGTCATCTTTTTGCTCTCCAAGGGAATATTCGGCTCGGTGTTGAGCGAGCGCCACATTATACTAGGCAATAAACGTACCATTACTTAAGACGCTAATATTGCTGGTAAATCGTGCCAGTCCACAAAGTCCCTACCTTAGAAGTTACAAATTTTTGCGCACATTGGTTACGATTTGTGCGCGCTCAGCCCTGCAGAGAAGCAGGACTGAGGACTGAGGACTGAGGACCGAGCAAAAGCGGCGACCGTGCGCGCAGCCCTGCAGAGAAGCAGGACTGAGGACTGAGGACCGAGCAAAAGCGGCGACCGTGGGCGCAGCCATGCAGAACGGACAGACATTAAACGTGGTGCGTTTGAAGGCAAGCGAAATGTTAAGCACATCAGAAAGTTAAGTGAAAATGGTGTCAAGGTTTCACTCTCAGTCCTCAGCACTCAGTCCTGATAGCGAAGTGCGAGCGCGTAGCGCGGAAGGCGACCGCATCGCTTGTCTATCGTGCGCGTTGAGCGGGCGCGGGATGCCTTCCGTGAACTCATTTCTGCTTTCGAACCAGATACTTGTTAAAAAAACCGGCGATAACTATACTTATCGGGATTGTTTGAATGCCTCGCATCAAAATGACCCGGCATTGGAGATTGATGAATTCGGATCTTCTCGAAGTAAAAGACTTGAAAACATATTTTCTGACCGAGGCGGGGATAGCGCGGGCGGTGGATTCGGTCAGCTTTAAGATGTCCGAAAGACAGGTGCTGGGAATTGTCGGCGAGTCCGGATGCGGCAAAAGCGTGTGCGCCCTTTCCATTATGCGCCTTGTTCCTCCCCCTGGGGTAACGGCAGGTGGTGAGATCCTGTTCCGGGGAGAAGACCTTCTTTCGATTCCGGAAAATGTAATGCAATCGATACGGGGAAACGAAATCTCGATGATTTTCCAGGAGCCTATGACTGCGCTCAACCCCGTTTTCCGTGTCGAAGACCAGATCGCTGAGGTGCTTTTGCGGCACAAGGGAATTTCGAAAAAAGAGGTTCATCTTCAGGTAACCGATCTTCTGCACCGGGTGGGTATCGCATCGCCCGAGACCAGGATGAGGGACTATCCGCATCAGATGAGCGGCGGCATGCGCCAGCGGGTCGTGATAGCGATGGCCGTAGCCTGCAATCCCCGCCTCATTATCGCGGATGAACCCACGACTGCTCTGGACGTAACCATCCAGGCACAGATACTTTCGCTTCTCGATGATTTGCGCCAGACACACGGTATGGCGATTTTACTTATTACCCATGACCTTGGCGTGATAGCCGAGATGGCCGAGCAGGTCCTTGTGATGTACACCGGACGGGTTGTGGAGCACGCCAGCGTGAAAGAGCTTTTCGAAAATCCGCTCCATCCCTACACCCAGGGGCTCATGCGCTCGATACCGGGCCGCGTGATCGGCGAGGACAGGAGCAGGCTCGAACCAATCCCGGGAGTCGTTCCCAGTCTGCTCGCGCTGCCGCCCGGGTGCAAATTCAACACCAGATGCCCGTGGTCGTTCGATCGCTGTTTTCGAGCAGAACCTGAGCTGCTCGCGCCCGCTGGAGGTCATCTGGTGCGCTGTTGGCTCTATTAGGAGATATCCGAATCAGAAAGTCCCAGTGTTTCATCTGGTGTTTCCGGATGGACACCAGGAGGGTTGAGCTTGCTTCAAGGATCGGAGTTTTTAAGAATTAGCGGCGTCAAGAAATACTATCCCATAACCGAGGGGCTTTTTCGCCGCGAAATCGGGACTGTCAAGGCCGTGGACGGAGTCGATCTGGAGATCGCCCGAGGTCAAACACTGGGTCTGGTGGGAGAGAGCGGATGCGGAAAATCCACCTTGGGCAGGGTGATTCTTGGTCTTGAACCTCCGACGGAAGGCCGGGTTTTATTTGACGGACAGGACCTCTCCTCGGTGCACGGCGAAAAGCTGCACCGGGTGAGGAGGCGCATGCAGATCATATTCCAGGACCCTTACTCTTCGCTTAATCCGAGGCAAACCGTGGGGCGCATTATCGGAGAAGGCCTGCTCATACATAAGATAGGGACCCCTGTCGAGCAAAAGGAAAGGGTGCGCCGGATCATGGAGGTGGTTGGCCTTCGCCCCGAGCACATCAACCGCTACCCACATGAGTTCAGTGGCGGACAGCGCCAGAGGATTGGAATAGCGCGCGCCCTGGCTCTCCACCCTGAACTGGTCATCTGCGACGAGCCGCTTTCCGCACTCGACGTCTCGATACAGGCACAGGTGATTAACCTCCTCAAGGATTTGCAGCAGGAGTTCAAACTGACCTACCTTTTTATCTCGCATGATCTCTCGGTCGTGCGCCACATCAGCGACCGGGTTGCCGTTATGTACCTCGGGCAAGTCGTCGAACTCGCAGAAGCCGTAGAACTGTTCAGAAACCCCGGGCATCCTTATACTCGGGCGTTGCTCGAAGCTATCCCGCTGCTGGACCCGAATCGCCCCAAAAAACACTGGGAGGCGCACATGGAAACTTCCGGGCCGGCGCTTCCGGAGTTCTGTATTTTTCAGCCGCGCTGTTCTCAGTCGAAATCGGAATGCGAAAAGATTACACCCGAACTGAAGGAGATATCGCCCGGCCACTGGGTCAAGTGCCTGGCCTATAATCCGGTCTCCGCCCGTGTGTAGATAGAAGTGAAGAGTGAAGAGCCTGCCCGGTATCCGCCCGTGTGTAGATAAAAGGGTGGGCCAAGCGGATAATCTCTGTTTGTGGGGCTTGCTGTGAAAAGGCGATCGCCCTTCATGACCGGAGGATCAATGAGCCTCAATATAATCGACGCTCACGCCCATTGCGGCCGCCTCGATACCTTCCCGCCGCAGGACCTTCGTGACTATGTTGCCCACATCGGAGGCAGCGGTATAGGAGGAGCGGTGATGTTCTCTCCGGTAATTGAAATCTACGACAGGTACGATCGGCATTTCAGGGATACCGAGGAATGGCGGCGCAGGAGAGCCGAGTCAAACGAGTATCTTCTTTCAGTCTCGACATCTGAGTTCGTAGTATATCCATATTTTTTCATCTGGAATGACTTTGCCGTGGAGCAGTTGAGCGCAGCCCACAAGGGGATCAAGTGGCACAGGCATCCCGGAGAGCCTGTCTATAATTATGACGATCCGAAGTGTGCGGCCGCGATCGCAGAAATCCGAAGGCGAAACATGCCTGTCTGCCTTGAAGAGGAATTTGTAAATACGCTCTATTTCATAAACGAACTGGCCCACGGAGTAAAAGTGATCATTCCCCACTGCGGAATGCTTAACGGCGGATATGATCTTTTCCGCCGCGAGGGTATATGGGAAATGCCCGGCATTTATGCGGATACCGCCCTTGCGCCGGCCAGCGACATCAGTGACTATGTTTCGCGCTATGGTTGTGAAAGGTTGATGTTCGGGTCCGATTTTCCCTTCGGAGATCCCGCCTTCGAGCTGCACAAAATTCTGCGCCTGAACCTCACCGGCGAACAGAAAGAGGCGATTATCGGCCGCAATGCGGCAAGGCTGCTGGCAGGGTGATGAAAAAGGATTCCATGGTGAGAGAAACGCCTGAAAATTGCTAATGATTTCGTCATTCTGCACCGGCTTACGCCAGCCTGACGGGAATCGAGGCCTCTTACCAACTAATTGATATTAAAGCAAAAGACGCTCTACCCCGGCTTTCGAGACTGTGTCGCAAACGTAATATTTTTCGTATTCTTCCCCTTTACACAAGGGGGAAGCAAGACTTGATCCCGTGGGATTTTGCCCGGGGATTACTCAATTACGACACAGCCTCTTTCGCCGGGGTGACGTCTATAGGGTTTTTCACCCTGATGTGGGAATTCCAATCCTTTTTCATCACCCGGCTAGAGACAAGCAACCGGCAAATAGATCCTGCATTAAAGCGGTTTTCATCCGGATCAACACCAGGTTTATCTATAGTAGATCAGTATGAAATAATCGGTTAGAGGTTTTACAAGAAATGTTTTTTATTTTAGATCGGAGTGCAAATAAATGTTTGTAAAATTTCCATGATAGTGCACAATAGCGAAACGAATTATGTTAGAGTAAACCGCAGATTGTGCTGCATATAAGATTGGTAAGAGAAGCATAATGGTTCCCATCGACAAGGGAGTGCTCGAAAAGGAGCCAGCCATTCGCCTATCTTTCCCGATTGTCTGAAGCTAAGGTCCGGTCTTGAAATGGCGGGAAAATACGACGTTATAGTGATAGGGGCAGGCCATGCCGGCTGTGAGGCGGCGCTTGCGTCCGCGCGACTGGGCTGTAAGACTCTGGTTATGTCCATGTATCTGGATACGGTCGCCCACATGCCCTGTTCGCCTTCAATAGGAGGAATTGGCAAAGGCCACCTGGTGAGGGAAATCGACGCGCTTGGGGGAGAGATGGCCAGGGTTTCCGACCAGAGCGCGATCCAGTTCCGCTTGCTCAACACAAAAAAAGGACCTGCCGTTCGCGGGACTCGGACTCAGAACGACAAAGTGCGCTATCGAACAGCGATGAAGCACAGATTGGAGCTTCAGCCAAATCTGGACTTAAAGCAGTGCCTGGTCGAGTCCCTGCTTATCGAGGATGGAAAGATATCGGGAATAATTGACCAACTCGGGGTTTTTTACGAATCTGCAACGGTGGTTGTATCAACAGGGACTTTTCTGCACGGGCTCATCCATATTGGGAACTGCCGGATTCCGTCGGGCAGGGCGGGTGAGTTCCCGTCCATCGCGCTTGCCGACCAGTTGCAGGACCTCGGGTTTGTTTTCGGCAGGATGAAAACGGGGACTCCGGCCCGAATCCTCCGCCGGAGCATCGATTTCGGCTCTTTTCGCGAACAGCAAGGCGATCCCGAACCGAGGCCTTTTTCATTGTTCACCGAAAATCTGCCTCTCCCACAGAGGCCATGCCACATCGGGCGCACTGCCGCAGGGACCCACGATCTGATTCGCCGCCATATTCATCTTTCCCCACTGTACAACGGCGCCATCCAGGGTGTTTCAGCCCGTTACTGCCCGTCACTGGAAGACAAGGTGATGAAGTTTCCGCAAAAGGATTTTCATCAGATCATTCTGGAGCCTGAGGGTTTGGATACTGAGGAGATATATGCCAGCGGCACGGGCAATTCGCTTCCGGTTGAAATTCAACTCAATTTGATTCATTCGATCCCGGGGCTGGAATACGCCGAGATAATGCGGCCTGCCTACGCGATCGAATATGACTTCATTCAGCCTACGCAACTTTATCCCACTCTTGAGACGAAGCTGGTGGAGGGCCTTTTCCTGGCAGGTCAGATAAACGGGACCTCCGGCTATGAAGAAGCGGCTGCACAGGGAATGTGGGCCGGCCTGAACGCCGCCCTTAAGGTTCAGAAAAGGCCGCCATTTCTCTTGGACCGCTCGGAAGCCTACATTGCCGTCATGATAGATGATCTGGTCACAAAAGGGACCAACGAGCCATATAGAATTTTCACCTCCCGGTCGGAATACCGACTTTTATTGCGGGAGGACAACGCCGATTTGCGCCTTTTGGAGAAAGGATACGAGCTCGGACTTCTTGATTATTCGGTCTACAGGGAGCTTCTAGACCGGCGTGAAGCGGTTGGCGCCGAACTGGAAAGACTTCGGAAGACATTTGTGCGGCCCTCTTCCCTGGTGAGCGAAGTGCTAGTCCGCAGAGGTTCGAACCCGCTCGAGGAGCCGGTCTCGCTGGAAAAGCTGCTTAAACGGCCAGAGCTTTCTTATTCCGATCTGGATGCCATTTGCGGGGCAGATCCGACGCTTTCGCAAAGAACGAAGGAACAGGTTGAAATCGAGTGCAAGTACGAAGGCTATCTGCGGCGGCAGGAAGCCGAAGTGAACAGGTTCAAACAGATGGAAGAAATTCGGATCCCGCCGGATTTCCCCTGCGATCAAGTACCTGGGCTATCGAACGAGGTCAGGCAGAAGCTCGGGGCAGTGCAGCCGGTTTCGATTGGACAGGCATCGAGAATACCTGGAATAACCCCTGCGGCCATTTCCATTTTGCTTGTTTTTCTCAAGCGTTTCAAGGATTTGCCTTCTAAAGTGGAAAGTGCTGCTTAGAAATACACATTATTAGTAGATTTTGCTTGCGTAAATTTGAGTTTACATATAGTAGTAATTAGGGTTTTTCTATTGCCGCTCCCATTCCTGCTCAAAAACAAGGGGGAAAGAGATCATGGAGGTGAAAAGCGACAAGGATTTCATTGCAACCCTGAGAGAACATGGCCTTCAGGTAACCTACCAGCGGCTGGCCATCTATCAGGCCCTGTATTTCACCAAAGAACATCCTAGTGCTGAGGCTATTTATCAGCAGGTAAAGAAGCGCTTCCCAATGATTTCTCTGGGAACCGTCTACAAGACGCTCGAGAAGTTCTACGAGGTCGGCCTCATTCAAAAAGTTAGCCCGATAACGGAAGTTGCCCGGTACGACGCGATAACCGGTCCACACCACCACATGGTCTGCCTGGAATGCCAATCGATCCAGGATGCTGACAGTATAGTTGGAGTGCCTAAAATATCGGTTTCCGAGCAAAACGGATTCCGCGTACTGCGGCAGCAGGTGGTTCTTCACGGGTATTGTCCGGGGTGTAAGGGCAATATAACCGATTCCCAGTCTTAGGGTTCTCCGAGGCATGTCGTCCCGGCGGAACTAGCCTGCCCATCCTGCCCCCAATGAGAAGAGGGGGTTGGTTTGCGCCCTTCCGGGGAGCGGTTGTTAAGCTTTCTCTTCTAACGGGGTGATGAAAAAGGGTTCCCTAGGAGCTTGTCGGAAT
>Ga0181539_1004176_pt1 | contig 12560 bp, 9 predicted proteins | sample PEATcosm2014_Bin_46_FD_119767 | JGI IMG/M metagenome (GOLD analysis project Ga0181539, IMG submission 119767) | Peatland microbial communities from MTU Mesocosm Facility, Houghton, MI, USA - PEATcosm2014_Bin23_60_metaG | ecosystem: Environmental > Terrestrial > Soil > Wetlands > Peat | place... | reverse complement strand
GCCATCGTGGACGAGCGTGGCCGCGAAAAGGAGCGCTACCAGGTGGTCTACGGCGCGCGCCTCAAGGTGAAGGACGGCGAGCACGTGAAGCTGGGCCAGGTGCTGGCCGAGTGGGACCCGTACACTTACTCGATTCTTACCGAGATCGGCGGCGGAGTGCAGTTCAAAGACTTGCAGGAAGGCATCACGCTCAACGAAGAGGTGGACGAAGTGACCGGCCTCTCGCGCTGGGTGGTGGCCGACGCTCCGGACGAGAAGCGGCAGCCGGCTTTCGTGGTCAAGAACTCGAAGACGCACAAGCGCTATCTGCTGCCCCGCGGCGCCCACCTGATGGTTCAGGACGGCGACGATGTGGGTCCGGGCGACGTGCTGGCCAAGATTCCCAAGGAAAGCACGCGCACCAAGGACATCACAGGCGGTCTGCCGCGCGTGGTGGAGCTGTTCGAGGCGCGCAAGCCGCGCGAGACGGCCATCATCAGCGAGATTGACGGCGTGGTTCGCTTCGGTGAGGTTGCCAAGGGCCAGCGCAAGATCTACGTGACGGCGGACAATGGCGACGAGAAGGAGTACTCGGTTCCGCGCGGCATCCATGTGAATGTGCAGGAGGGCGAGCGTCTGCGGGCCGGCGATCCGCTGATGGATGGCCCCTTGAACCCGCACGACATTCTGGCGGTGCTGGGTGAAAAGGAACTGCAGGGCTACCTGGTGAGCGAGATCCAGGAGGTCTACCGGCTGCAGGGCGTGGCCATCAGCGACAAGCACATCGAGGTGATTGTGCGCCAGATGCTGCGCTGGATCAGGATCGACGAAGTGGGCGATACCAGTTTTCTATTGGAGCAGCAGGTGGACCGGTTCCGCTTCCGAGAGGAGAACGAGCGGGTGCTGGCTCTTGGAGGCCGTCCGGCGATCGGGCGTCCGCTCCTGCTGGGTATCACCAAGGCATCGCTGTCGACCGACAGCTTCATCTCCGCGGCCAGCTTCCAGGAGACGACGCGGGTGCTGACAGAGGCCAGCATCAACGGCGCGGTGGACAACCTGCGCGGCTTGAAGGAGAACGTGATCGTGGGACGGCTGATTCCCGCCGGCACGGGCCTCGAGTACTACCGCAACGTTCAGCTCTCGCCGGAGCTGGAGGAGGCGGCGGCCCGCGTGCAGCAGGAGGTTACGGCGGAGATCGAGGCGGCCGAGCGCGAACTGGAGTTGATGCGCCAGGAGGGCGAGGCAGAGGAGATGGCGGCCGAGTAGAACTGGCGGTTCAGGCAACGCTTCTTTCCCTTCACTCAGGAGGCTCGGCTTGCGCCGGGCCTCTTCTTCATGACCGGCTCTCGCGGATGGGTTGGAAAACCGACGTTCGGGCAGCGTCTACAGGACTTCGAGTTTGGTGTGCTTGTTCACGTACATTCCGGCGTCGGCAGCGTTGAGAAGCTCGTCCTTGGTGGCGCCGTCCTCGGGGTAGAGAGCGATGCCGACGCTGGCCGAGCCATGCAGAACCTGGTCCTCGACGATAAACGGCTCCTGGAAGCAGCGTTCCAGCCGCAGGGCAATTTCCTCCACCCTGGCGCGGTTGCGGACGTGGGGCAGAAGGGCGGCGAATTCGTCGCCGCCGAGCCGGGCCAGCATATCGACGCCGCGCAACTGGCGCTTCATGCGCAGCGCCACCTCCTGCAGGTACAGGTCTCCCATCTGATGGCCGTAACGGTCGTTCACTTCCTTGAACTTATCCAGGTCGATGTAGATCAACCCAAAGATGCCGGCATTCTGGCGCGCCTCCTCAATCTGCCGGTCGAGATGCTTTTCCAGCGAGAAGCGGTTGTGGATGTCGGTGAGCAGATCGAACTCCGAGCGGTGAACCAGGTCTGAATACAGACGCCGGGTTTCAATGGCCAGAGCGGTCAGCGCCACGGCCATGGAGAGGGCCTCGGATTCGTCGGCGCTGGGTTTGGCGCGCAGATCGAAGGCGGCAAAGAGGGCGCCGAGCGGGGGCCCCGTGCGGCCGGGAATCTCGCTTTGGATGACGCGCAGGCCGGTGAGCTTCGGCGGGCAGTTTCCCAGTTGTGCTCCGTCGGCGATCTGGCACCAGCACGGGGCGCCGCGCAGCTTGAAGGAGACCAGTTCCGTGATCTCTTCCACGATCTCGGCGAGTGGATGGGAGCCGTTGATGTCTTCGAGGATGCGGCTGCGCCGCTGTTCGATGAGCGCCAGCGCGGCGGTTTGGCGGCGCACTCTATGCTCGATGGCCCAGCCTCTGGCGACGACGGCGAAGACCACCGCAAGCAGCAAGCTGACCAGAATGATGAGGTTGCGGATGTTGAGCAGGGAAGGCTGGGCCACCATCGAAATATCGTCGGGGGTACGCATCAGAATATCGAAGGCCACCTGGGAGGCGAATGGGTTGGAGTCTTCCGTGATGCAGATGCCGGTAACCCGGACCCTGGAGCCGATCGGAATCTGCTTCATGGGAGGAGGCGAAACGTATACGGAGGGATGGCGGTAAATCGCGGTGAAGAGCTGGCCATCCGCCATCAGGTCGTACTCGTCCTGCGAAGCCCCCCGGGCCGCCGACATCACCTGCCCTTCGACAGACACCAGATCGATGACATGGTGGCTGGCGGTGAGTTCCTGCCTGGTCGTCAGCAGGGGCGCGATGGGCGCGTTTACGTGGCTATCCAGGATCTCGCCCCGGATCAGGGCCAAAAAGCCGTTGTGCGACTCGGGGAAACCGGTTGCGTCCACCACATCGCCCATCCGCAAAGGCTGGTCCGTCAGGGTTGAGATCCACAGGCTTCTTACTCCGTCCTGCAACACCACCGATAAGCCGGGCTGGTAGTAGGTGATGGTTCCATGCACCCGGACCCTCTGGGTGCGATCCGTCACATGATATCGACGGATTACCTCGCCCATCGGTGTCAGCGGCAGGGACCAAGGACTGGCGCCTGCGCGTCGCAGAGTCTTAATGTCAGCGGGTGAGGAAACGTGGATCTGAATGGCATGCATCTGCTCCTTGCCATCGAACTCCCCGCCGGCTACCCCGGTAATCGCCACTTCAGAATCCAACAAATCGTCGAGTTCCTTTGTCGTAAAGCCGTCCCCAACCGCCTCCACATTACCGCCCTCGGTGGCCATCTCCAAGTGGGATGTGCCAATAGGCGATGACGAAACCAGGTCCGCGGCGCGCACGACCCCTCGCATGGTGACCATCACGCAGTCGTCCTGGCCGCGGATCAACTCATCGAAGGTGGCCGGCACGGGCGTGGGCGGATCGCCGTGATGGAGCAGCGTGACGCTGTCGGCGTCCACAATGGGGCGGAAGCTGGCACGGGTCTTGCCCCGAATAAGGACGCGATCGCCGGGGACCAGCAAGAATTCCCTCTCGCGGGAGATGTAGATCCCCACGCCGTCGTCCTGAACGAACAGCACGTCCTCATACTTCTGGTAATAGGTGACCGTTGCTTCAAAGGCGACAGGCAGACCCTCCTTAGCCTCGGCATTGCTGAGGGCGTGAACGGCGCGCAACGTGGTCAACGGGGCGGGCGCGGCGGCCGCAACGGCCGTGGCCCATCCAAGGATGATCGCAAATGCGGGAGTCAACCACTTCATTGGGCAGAGTCCTGTGCCGCAGCTATTGTGATACTGAGCCCCTAAGAGCATCTTTCGGCAAAACTGGCCGATCCATCATTTCGGCGTGGAAAAGGAGGCGGGAATCCTCACAAGCAGAGACAACCGGAATCCATTCGTTCCCCATCTTACTCTCGCGGGAGCAGGGCCGGGCAGTCATTTTCCTGGCATGCGGGGGTGCGGGCCTGCGCGGCGGGCGCATCCGGGGCCGGTCTATCCTCTCTTGGGTTCTTGCTTGCGGTCTAGAGGAATCTGGTGTGCGGCCTGCTCTGAACCGATCTCATGTCTGGCGGTTTTTACCGCATACATGGCGGCGTCGGCGGCGCTGAGAAGCGCGTCCTTGGTGGCGCCATCCTCCGGATAGACGGCAATGCCGATGCTGGCCGAGCCCCGCAGGCGGTGTTCCTCAATGACAAACGGTTCGTCGAAGGTGCGCTCAAGGCGCTGGGCGATCTCCTCCACCCTGGCGCGATTGCGAACCCGAGGCAGAAGGGCGGCGAATTCGTCGCCGCCGAGCCGGGCCAGCATATCGCCGCCGCGCAACTGGCCCTTCATGCGCAGCGCCACTTCCTGCAGGAAAAGGTCCCCGCTCTGGTGGCCGTAGATGTCGTTCACCTGTTTGAACCAATCCAGGTCGATGTAGATCAACCCGAAGATGCTGGCATCTTGTCGCGCCTCCTCAATCTGCTGGTCGAGATGCTTGTCCAGCGAGAAGCGATTGTGGATGTCGGTGAGCAGGTCGAACTCAGAGCGGTGGACCAGGTCGGAGTACAAACGCCGGGTCTCGATGGCCAGAGCAATCAGCGCCACGGCCATGGAGATGGCCTCGGATTCGTCGGCGCTGGGTTTGGCGAGCAGATCGAAGGCGGCATAGAGGGTGCCGAGGGGATGGCCCTTGTGGGCGGGAATCTCGCTCTGGACCACGCGCAGCCCAAAGAGCTTCGGCGGGCAGTTTCCCAGTTTTGCCCCGTCGGCGATCTGGCACCAGCATGGGGCGCCGCGCAGCTTGAAGGAGACCAGCTCCGTGATCTCTTCGACGATCTCGGCGAGTGGACGGGTGCCGTTGATGTCCTCGAGGATGCGGCTGCGCCGCTGTTCGATGAGCGCCATCGAGACGGTCTGTCGGCGCACTCTGCGCTCGATGGCCCAACCTCTGGCGACGACGGCAAAGACCACCACAAGCAGCAAGCTGACCAAAATGATGAGGTTGCGGACGTTGAGCATGGAAGGCTGGGCGACGACCGAGATATCGTCAAAAGAACGCATCAAGATGTCGAAGGCCACCTGGGAGGCGAATGGATTGGAGTCTTCCGTGATGCAGATGCCGGTAACCCGGACCCTGGAGCCGATCGGAATCTGCTTCATGAGAGGAGACGAAGCGTATGCGGCGGGGTGGCGGTATACCGCAGTGAAGAGCTGGCCATCGGCCGTCAGGTCGTACTCGTCCTGCGAAGCGCCCCGGGCCGCCGACAATACCTGCCCTTCGACTGACACCAGATCGATGACATGGTGGCTGGCGGTGAGTTCCTCCCTGGTCGTCGGCAGGGGCGCGATGGGCGCGTTTACGTGGCTATCCAGGATTTCGCCGCGGGTCAGAGCCAGAAAGCCGTTGTGCGACTCGGGAAAGCCGGTTGCGTCCACCACATCGCCCACTCGCAAGGGGTCGACGGTCAGTGTTGAGATCCACAGGCTCTTGCTCCCGTCCTGCAACACAACCGACAAGCCGGGCTGGTAGTAGGTGATGGTTCCATGCACCCGGACCCTCTGGGTACGCTCTGTTCCGCGTACGTGAGAGCGGGTGATCACCAGATCCATGGGAGTAAGCGGCAGGGACCACGGACTGGAGGTCGCCTGTTTGAGAATCTTCAAGCCCGTGCCCGTGTATGAGGGAACGTTGATCTGCACTCCATGCATCTGCATCTTGCCGTCGAATTGTCCGCCGGCAACTCCGGTGACCTCGACCTCGGCATCCAGCAACTGTTCCCGTTCCTCCGCCGTATTGAAGTGCGACAATACCGACACGTAACCGCCGTCGGTGAGCAACTCAATGAAGTCGGCGCGGTCATTCTCGTCGGTATTCGATTTGTCGGCGGAGTGAACGATGCCCCGCACGGTGACCAGCATGCAGTCGTCCTGGCCGCTGATCAACTCGTCGTAGGTGGCCGGCACGGGCTGGGGAAGGTCGCCGTGGCGGAGCAGGGTGATGCTCTCGGCCGCCACGTTGGTGTGGAAGCTGGCGTGGGTCTTGCCCCGAATCAGCACGCGATCGCCCGCAACCAGGGGTACGTTTGTGTCGGCGGAGACGAAGATGGCTGCGCCGCCGTCCTCCACAAAAAGAACGTGTTGCGGCTGGACGAAAAAGGTCACTGTCGCTTCAAAGGCGACCGGGAGCCGCTGATCCGCTTCGGCGTTGCCAAGGTCGCGAACGGCGCGCACCGTAGTCAATGGGGCGGGCGCGGCGGCCGAAACCGCCGTTGTCCATCCGAGAACGATCGCGAATAGGGCAATCAACCTCTTCATCGATGCAACTCTGCCGAACCGACTCTGTGTCGTTTGGCCCCCCCCAATCCTCATCGGCAGAGTTCGATCCATGAATCAATCCGGTGCGAACAAAAGCCCGGAAGCGCCCTCGAAGGGACTCCGCCTGAAAACCGTGCGTTCTCATCCTACTCCCATATCAATCGGCCTGAATGACCCTTTCAGGGGATGGTTGCCGGGATTTCCCCGACCGGATCGCCTGGACGGTCCGTTCCAGGCTCGCTTTGGGCTCGTCCCAGGCTTGCGACTTTATACTTGATCTGACATGCAAGAATTCCTGCCCGTAGACGAACAGATGGACCTGCTGGAGAAGGGCGCTGCGGAGATCATCCGCACGAGCGACCTGCGCGAGCGCCTTGAAGAGAGCCGCAAGACCGGACGCCCGCTGAGGGTGAAGGCCGGATTCGACCCCACCGCGCCCGACCTGCACCTGGGCCACACGGTGCTGATGCGTAAGCTGCGCCACTTTCAGCAGTTGGGCCACCGGGTCATCTTTATGATCGGCGACTTCACCTCGCTTATCGGCGACCCGACGGGCCGCAACGTTACCCGCAAACCACTCACCCGCGAGCAGATCGCCGCGAACGCTCGGACCTATACCGATCAGGCCTTCAAGATTCTGGACCGCGGCGCGACCGAGGTGCGCTTCAACTCCGAGTGGCTCGACAAGCTGGGCTTCGAGGGGACGATCCGGCTGACGGCGCTCTTCACCGTCTCGCAGATGCTGGAGCGCGACGAGTTCCACAAGCGCTTTCAGGATGAGCAGCCCATCAGCCTGCACGAACTGCTCTACCCGGTGATGCAGGGCTACGACTCGGTGGCCCTGGAGTGCGACGTGGAGCTGGGCGGCACCGACCAGAAGTTCAACCTGCAATGCGGGCGCGATTTGCAGCGCCACTACGGGCAGAAACCGCAGATCGTGCTCATGACGCCGATCCTCGAAGGCCTGGACGGCGTGCAGAAGATGTCGAAGTCGCTGGGCAACGCGATCGGCATCAACGAGCCGCCGGCCGAGATGTATGGCAAGCTGATGAGCATCTCGGACGAGCTGATGTGGAAGTACTGGGTGCTGCTGACCGACCTGCGCCTCTCCGAGGTTGACGCGCTCAAGGCTGATGTGTCCAGCGGCAAGCTGCATCCCATGGAGGCCAAGAAGCGCTTGGCGCGAACCATTGCCGCGGGCTTTCACGGTGAGGACGAGGCCGCCCGCGCCGATGAGAACTGGGCGCGGATGTTCCAGCAGAAGGGCGAAAGCGAGGACCTGGAAGAGGTTGCCGTGGCCTATGCGGATGTGGCGGGTCCGGAGCCGAGCCAGATTCGCCTGCCCAAGCTGCTGATGAATTTGGGACTCGCGACATCGGGCGCCGAGGCTAGCCGCAAGATCGCAGAAAAAGCTGTCAAGCTGGACGGAGAAGTGGCCACCAGTGCACTGGTTCCAATAGCGCAACTTCCGGCGCGGCTGGTGGTGCGGCTCGGCAAGCGCGCCAAGGTTGCCGTGATCGCATAAGACAGTACCGACACCGCTGCACTGCCAGCGTTGGAGGATGACATGGAAGGATTCCCGCCAGCAGACCAGGAACGGCATGTTTACCAGTTGCATTGGCTGTGGCAAGTGATTCATCTGGCCGAAGGGATGCTTTTCGGGGGGATTGGAATCGCCTTCATTGTTTGGAGTGTCGTCATGGACTGGAATATGGTTTTTCTCGCCCTCTTCGTCTCCGTGGTCTGCGTCCCGGTTGGATTCTACCTTTGTGCCTATGCGCTGCGCTCGAGAGTTGTGCTGGAAGATACGCGTATCTATGTACGCTACGCACTTTTCGAGAGGTGGGCAGACTTAAGCGAAATCGAATACTACTACATGATACGCGCCGGGGGTTGGGGCCATGATTTTTTGTATTGGCGGCTCGAATTGAAAGAGAACCGCGGCCATATTTCAATTCGTCGGGATTTTCAAGTGGATGACTGTTTTCGCGCTTTTCTGTCGCAGATCCATCACCCGGACGAGGGCAGTGGCTTGGTGAGCCTTCATCTCTGAAATCAGATCGTGGCGGCGATAGCCCTGCGCCACTTGGCGTCGTCGTCGGTCTGGGTAAGCGGGCCGAGGTTGCGCTGATCGCGTAGTTATCGGAGGGAGCAGGGGCCTTCAGGCCCCTGAAACCGCCTGTATCAAGACCGGCTTCAGCCGCGGGCCTTTCGTTCATGCCGAAGGCGCTTCTGCTTCCGCCTCCATGTCCGGTTCGGTCCAGAGCAGGATGGCCTGCGGCAGGGTGAGGCCCAGCATCAGCGCGACCAGCAGCCCACCGTGGAGCAGATCGAGGATGCGATCGGCGGTGAGATGCAGCCAGCCCACCAGGTATGGGTTCGCCAACAGGGACAGGAACAGAAACGCGATGGCGAACCACCGAAACGCCTGGTAGTGGGCGCGATCGCGCTCGCGGAATTCGCGTTCGTCGTTCAGGCTTTCGCGCACTGCCGGCGCGGCCGGGTCGCCGTTCAGCTCTAGCGCCGTTGACGGCGGCGATACATTTCGCCTGCGGACGTACCCGTCAAAGGGTCTCAACAAGCCGCCGGGGTAATAGCCGCCCAGAACGAACCAGCTAACTAGCAGCGCAAAGTTCATGAGGAAATAGGTTCCGCTCATTCGCCAGCGGTCGAGGAACCAACTGGCGGCCATCAGCGCGGCAAACGCGGCGTAGATGAGCGCCACCAACACGCGGCGGCGGGCGCGGCTATGCATATCAAAGCGCATTCCAAACAAGGCAAGTTCGGCTCTCATTGCGGTTCCTCCATGTCGGGTTCGAATCTTTGCGTGGCCTTGGTTCTGCTCGTCCCGTACACCTGCTGGCTGAGGGGCTGGAAGGGCTGCTTCGAGAAGATCGCCTCGACCGGGAGGGCAAAGTACTCGGCCAGCGAGAGGGCCAGCTTGAGGCTGGGGCTGTAGTCGCCGCGCTCCAGAAAGCCGATGGTCTGGTAGTTCACGTCCATGGCGTCGGCCAGATCCTGGCGGCTGATGCCGCGCTCGGCGCGCAGGACGGCGATGCGGTTGTAGAGGCCGCTCTCGCCGGGAGGTCTTTGGGGTGCGCTGTTCATTATCTATAAGCAATTGTTATGTAATACGAATATTTTGTCAAGTGGAAAAACAATCCTTATGGGAATATCGTCGGCTGACGATTTGGAATCGGTGAAATTCCAGATCTCGAAGGCCTGGTCCGCGACGCCATCCATGCTTGCGGGTCTGCCTCGGGAGAAAGGCAAGGTTCGCCATCCCCTCCCAGGTGGTGCAAGATTGGCGTGTGCGGTTTGGCCAAATGGCGTATACTGGGTTCGGAGGCAGATCATGGCCACATTCACAGCTCCCGGTGTGTTGGGTGGAGAGCCGGTTCTTGGCAGGCCGATGCAGCAAGGCGGCGCGCTGGCTGACCTCGTGCGCGAGGGGCTGCCGGTAGAGGCGCTCTTTCTGCTGGCTGATCGGATGGGCCTGCGCCAGGCGGAGATCTCTGAGAAGATCGGGATTCCGCTGCGCACGCTGACCCGGCGCTTGGCCCAGCACGCGCGGCTGACGGCGGCCGAATCCGACCGGACGGTGCGCCTGGCCCAGGTGTTTGCCACGGCCGCGGAGACGCTGGGCAGCGAGGAGAAGGCCGCGCAATGGCTCAAGACGCCCAATCGCGCCCTGCGCGGAGGGCGTCCGCTGGACCAGTTGGATACCGATCCCGGCGTGCGCGAAGTGGAGGACGTGCTGGGCCGCATCTCCTACGGCGTTTACAGCTGATGCGCATCTGGCGGCTTTGCCGGGAGCCATTCGCGCCCGAGGCGTTCTCCGGCGAGGGAGCGCGGCGCTTCGGCGGGCGTTGGAACTCGCGCGGAGTGCCGATGGTCTACGCTTCCACCTCGCTGGCGCTCGCCGCCGTCGAGTTGTTTGTCCATCTGGAACCCGGCCAGGCGCCGGACGACCTGGTTTGTCTCTCCGCGCTCCTGCCGGAGGGAGAACCGGCGCGCACCCTGCAATCGGTTGAGTTGCCGCCCGCATGGTGGGCGGACAACGGCGCGGCTGGAGCAGCCACGACCCGCGATCTGGGCGACGCCTGGATACGAGCACGCTCTTCGTTGGCGCTGATGGTTCCCTCAGTTCCCATCCGCGCCGAGTGGAACGTTTTGCTCAATCCGCTCCATTCCCGCATGGGCGAGTTGCAGATTGAGCCGGCACAGGCGTTTGTCTTCGATGAGCGGATGTTCCGGTAGACCATCTTCACTGCTCTGGAAAAGCAAGTGGATGGCAGCCGTCAGGGTTGAATATCTTTGCCACAAACCATTTCTTATCGTCTAAGGGCATCTTGTCCACCGCACTCACGAATTCCAAATGCTTCACTCGGCAGACCTTTTGCATTTGTATTGCATAGTCGCTCTCCGGGTTCTGGATCGAGATGTACGCGTAGGTGACATAATCCTGCATTTTGTCTGGGACAAGCAGAACGGCCCTCGCCAACAATCGAGGCAGATGGTACTGAAGACGAAAGAGTGGCATCAGATCAGAATGCGACAAGTTTCCCGACGGGCATTGAGGTAGTTCATCAAGCTCCAGCCAGACCTTTTGTTGTGGACCGTCGATGTCCTTTGGGATCAGATTGAGCAACAACTCAGCGGCGCTCTTATTATTTGGATCGATTTCCAACATCCTGGCAGCGTAGATGACTTGAGCTCTGTAACTGTCACCCGCCTCTTGTTTCCGCGCCTTCAATGTTGCGATTGAAGTAGCCCCGGCCATTTTCCCCATGGTGGATGTTTCAAGACATCCTGGTTCCTGTGCAAATACCGACGCGCACAACGCCAAGGTAATCGCCAAGAGAGCCGCCGGTATGATCATCTGAGGTCTTTTCATTTACCTCCCCAAGTTATTCTCACCCGCCCAGCGCGAACCTCCGCGCCGAATCGAGCAGGCGGGCCACGGATTCCTTGGAGCAGGACTCGGTGTAGATGCGCATCAGCGGTTCGGTTCCGCTGGCGCGCAGCAGTAGCCAGGTCTCGGCGGCGTTGGGCTTGGTGGCGGCTTCGGGGTTGTCCAGGTAGAACTTGACGCCGTCGAGGGTGTCCTGGCGCAGGATGGGCATTCCGGCAAAGACCGGGTTGCCTTTCAGCAGCGCTTTGGCGCGGGCGACTGCGCCATCGATTACCTCTCTCGCGATGTGCAGGTCGATGCGGCCGTACTGATGCTCGCCGTATTCGGCCTGGAGATCGGCGACGAGTTGGCCTAGCGTCTTGCCCTCCTCGGCCATTACGTTGGCCAGCAGCAGCGCGTTGAGCAGGCCGTCGCGCTCCGGCAGGTGGCGCTGGAAACCGATGCCGCCCGACTCCTCGCCGCCCATCACGATCTCCCGCTCCAGCATGTAGTCGCAGACAAACTTGAAGCCGATGCCGTGCTCGATCAGCTGGCGGCCGTGCTTCTTACAGATGCGGTCGAGCATCTTGGTGGTGTTGAAGGCGCGGGTTACGGCGCCCGGCCAGTCGTTGTGGCGCTTGAGCACCCAGCTCAGCAGGACACAGAAGATCTTGTGCGGATCGACGAACTCGCCGTGCTCGTCGGTGGCGCCGATGCGGTCGGCATCGCCGTCGGTGCAGAGGCCGGCCTGGCAGCCGTTGGCCACTACCGCCTCGCCCAGGGCGCGGATGTGCGGCTCGATGGGCTCGGGATTGATGCCGGGAAAGAGCGGATCGGGGTTGCCGCGAATCTGCACGGCTGCGACGCCGATGCGGGCAAAGATGTCGGAGATGATCGTTCCGCCGGCGCCGTACATCGAATCGATGGCGAACTTCATGCCCGACTTTGCCAGCGCGTCGAGGCTGGTGAAGTTCTTGATTGCCGTGAGGTAATCGGGCAGGAAATCGACCTCACGGATAGTGGCTGGCTGCGCGGTGCGGGCGACAGGCCGGCCCAGAAATGACTCGATCTCGGCAATGATGGAGGGCTTGCCCGACCCGCCATACCAGGCCTTGTACTTGACGCCGTTCCATTCCGCCGGATTGTGCGAGGAGGTAATCATGATGCCGCCTGCCATGCCGCGCTGGCGCACGCCGTAGCTGAGGGCCGGGGTGGGCGTAATGCGATCAGCCAGCAGCACTGGAATGCCGGTTGAGGCGACAACATCGGCACAGGCGCGGGCAAAGGCCTTTGAACCGAAGCGCGTGTCGTAGCCGATCGCCAGCCCCTTGGCGGGGTCTTCGCCGGCAGAACCTCTGCAGGAATGCAGATAGGCGGCGATGGCTTCGGCGGCGACGCGCACATTGGCGAAGGTGAAGTCGTCGGCGACAAGACCGCGCCAGCCGTCGGTGCCGAACTTGATCTGCGGATGAGGCATGGTTGGGCTGTTGCTCTCCCTCAAGACTAGGGTAACGGATGGCGGCAATAACTT
>Ga0181539_1004172_pt1 | contig 12572 bp, 8 predicted proteins | sample PEATcosm2014_Bin_46_FD_119767 | JGI IMG/M metagenome (GOLD analysis project Ga0181539, IMG submission 119767) | Peatland microbial communities from MTU Mesocosm Facility, Houghton, MI, USA - PEATcosm2014_Bin23_60_metaG | ecosystem: Environmental > Terrestrial > Soil > Wetlands > Peat | place... | reverse complement strand
CGCCGGATAGGCATTCGCCAGGCGCTCGGCAACGATGCGCATCTCCGCCTGGGCTTGCTTGACGGTGACGCCATCGCGCAGCCGCCCGGTTACCTGGTAGTAGTGCGCGCCGCGGTCGGCGAGTTGCCCAGGCGTAGGCGCAAAGGGTAGATAGAAATCGGCGTCCGAGGGATACTGCATGGTCTTGGGCATGACGCCAATGATGGTGTATTCCCGCTGATCGAGCTCGACTTTGCGGCCCAGCACTGCCGGATCGCCGGCAAAGCGCCTCTGCCAAAAGCCGTAGTTCAGCACCGCGACTGCGTCGCTTCCTGGCTGGCACTCGCTCTCGCCATAGACGCTGCCCAGGAGTGCCTGCGCGCGCAAAACGCTGAAGAAGTTCGCCGACGTCAGCGCCGCGCGCACGTGCGCGGCATCGCCCGCCCCGGTCAGGCTCATGTCTTGGCTGGTGCGCACGGCCAGTCCTTCAAACGAGCGGCTCTGGCGGGTCCAGTCCTGGTAGTTGGCCAGCGCCGCCTGCTCAACGCCGCCGCGGTCCTGCTGCTCGTCAATCGTCACCACGCGGTCCAGTTGGGGCACCGCCAGCGGATGCAGAACAACGGCATCCATGCTGCTGAAGCCCGCCGTGTTGGCGCCAATGCCGATGGTCAGCGTCAGTACCGCCGCGATGGTGAACCCCGGCGACTTGGTCAACTGCCGCAGTGCGTAGCGCAGGTCTTGAAGCACGGTCTGCAACGAAGCCTCCAGGCTGGTTTCCGTTCCGGCGTGGGAAACCTGCCTTTAGACAGTGCATTCTGTCGGCCAAACCGCCTGGTCGGCTAGATGTTTATTCTCAATCGCTTAGGGCGTTGAAGATGCAGGCCGCGCGCGCCCGGTATGTTCAAAAGCGAAACCAACCGTTCGCAAACGGACAGTTGCGCCCGTCGCGTCCCCGCTCAGGTGAACAGGTGGGGATCATCCCGCAGGCCTCATTGCGGGGGCTCTCCGATTTTGTGCCGGGGCTCACGGTTGGTTAGAAACGCTTCGCTGAACTCGATGTCTTCTTCCAGCACTCCCTTTCCTAAAGACAGATGCATCTGCATCGCGCCGAGCTTCTCTGCCACGGCGCTGGCCTGTGCTTTGGTGATCCTGCTGGAATGACTCGACCGAAAATTGTATTTTGCGATCAGGCCGTTGATGGCGGCTACATCTTCGGCCGGCTTGTCCTCCATCGCCATCAGGGCGTCCTGCGCCTGGTAGATTTCGGTATACCGTTGGGCCTCCTCATAGGGCATGTAGGCCAGCGCGCCGGTGGACTGCGCCGTTCTCCACGCCGTATCCGAAAGGGTGACCGCGCTGAAGCTGATCGCAAACTTGGCGTGCTGATTCTTCATGTCTTCAGGATGCTCCTGAATGCGCTCCATTAACGCCAGGTCGGTATCGACCTGGTCGCGCCACTTCTTTAGCCCCGGCAGCAACCCCTTCAGGTCGTTCAGGTTCTTTTGGATCTCGGCGCGCAGCGACTCGCGCGCCTCCTCGGCCACATGAACGTGGTGCCGCCACTCCATGCAGCTCTCTATCTGGGTGGCGATCAGCAGGCCCACGGTGATGGTGAACAGGTGAATGAAGAACTCCTGGAACCCGTGAATGGCTTTATGCGGCAGATGAACGTCAAGCATGAGAAGGCGAACCTCGTGAGCGTCTTTCACCCACCCCGCGCGGTCAAGACCGAAAGCCAGGCTGGCTCTCGGCCCTTCGCCCAAGGAGTGGTGCCAGACAAGCATCTTATATCACGAAACGGGCCTGAACTTATCCTGAATTCCGGTCCCGCAGTGGACCCTTCGATGCGGCTGCGCGCGGGCCGCCCCGTAATTGACGGGCCGCCGCGGAATCACTTATCATCCAGCCAACTCAATCTCCCGAACGCCGCGATCTCGCACGTTGTTGGTTACGCTGTGGTCTGTCGCCGGGGCTTGTATAGACACACAATCAAGTTGCCGTATGACTCGTCTCGCCTTCTGTGCTGTGCTGCTCTTCTCGATCTGTCAGGCTCAGCAGGCGCAACAGCCTGCCGCGGCGCCTGTATTGACGCTCGATGAGGCAATCCAGACGGCTCTAAAGGACAACCGGCAACTGCAGAGCGCCCAGTTGGACGTCTCCAAGGCGCAGCAGGCGACCGCCGAGATTGGCGCCTCAAGATACCCGCAGTTCAGCGCCGACGTGCTGAGCGGCATTGCGCTGAATCCGATTCATTTCACGATTCCCGAAGGGGCGATAGGGGATATTCCCGGCATCGGGCCGCTGCCTGCGGAGAACAAGGACGTCACCGAGCCGCGGCGCGTCACCGCCATCGTTCACGGATCGGCAGTTCAGCCGCTCACGCAGCTTTACAAGATCGATCTGGGAGTTCGCTCTTCGCGGATCGGCGAGGAGTTCGCGCGCCAGAGCCTCCGCCAGAAGCGGCAGGAACTGGCTGAGCAGGTGAGGGATGCGTACTACCAGATTGTGCAGGCGCAGGGCCAGGTGGCGGCGGCCGAGGCCTCGCTGAGCGCCCTGGTCGAACTCGGCGGGCTCACCGAGCGCCGCCTGGCGGAGGAAACGGTTCTCAAATCCGACCTGCTCTCGGTCAAGGCCAAGACCAGCCAGCAGCGACTTCAGTTGCTGACGCTGCGCGACGGCATCGCGACCAGTAAGGAGTCCTTCAACCGCCTGCTGGGACGCGATCTCAGGACCGAGTTCTCCGTGGAACCGCTGCCTGCGCCGTCCGTCGAGGAACTGGACCTGGAAACGGCGCGCGCCAAGGCCCTCGAACAACGTCCCGAGATCCGGGAGGCGAAGCTGCAGGTGGAGAAGGCCGGGCTCGACATTCGCCGCGAGCGCGCCGAGTACCTGCCCAACCTCAGCGTCCAGCTCTCGTATCTGTCATTTGCGAATATCAGTTTTGCTCCCCAGAACCTGACCAGCGCGGGCTTCCTATTCCAGTGGCAGCCATTCGACTGGGGACAGAAGCACCACAAGATCGAGGAACTGAAATCCGCCGCCGCACAGGCCGATCTGGCCAGCACCGATGCCGGACAGCAGGTGCTCATCGACGTTGGCGCGCAGTACCGCAAGCTGGCCGAAGCGCGCGCGCTGCTCGAAGCGCAGATGGCGGTTCAGGAATCGGAGCGCGAGAAGCTGCGCGTGGTGATGCAGCGCTTCGAGCAGAAGGCGGTGCTGATGGCCGACGTGTTGCAGCAGCAAGCCGCGCTGGCGGAGGCCGACAGCCAGTTGAGCCAGGCGGTGAGTGGATTCTGGACGGCGGAGGCGGCCTTCCGCCGCGCCCTGGGGGAGGAATAGCGATGGCACGGCTCTCAAAGGATCGGAATCCGGCGCGCTGTGGCGGGCTGGCGCTGCTGGCGATGGGAATTGCCGCGACCGGCTGCCACGGCAATGGTCCGGGGGCGGTACCGCAAGCGGTTCGCGTGGACGTGGTTCAAGAGGTTCGACCGGACACGGCAGAGCGCTATTCGGCTTCGTTCTTGCCCTGGACTCAGGTGGACCTGGCATTCAAGTCGCCGGGGCTGGTGGAGTCGATCCTGCAGGTTCGCGGCGCCGACGGCCGGATGCGCGACGCCGAGGCCGGCGACAAAGTGGCGAAGGGGGCCAAGCTGGCCGTGGTTCGTCAACTGGACTACACCCAGCGCCTGGAGCAGGCCGAGCAGCAAGCCAAGCAGGCCGAGGCCCAGTTGGCCGCGGCCGAGGCCGTCTTCCGCGATGCGGAGCTGGATTACACGCGCGCCGTGAACCTCTATAAGACGGCCAGCCTGACCAAGCCCGACTTCGACCAGGCCAAGGCGCGCTACGAATCGACACAACAGCAGGCCGACGCCGCCAAGGCCGTGGTGCAGGCGGCGCGCACCGCGGTCAGCCAGGCGCAACTGGGAGTGAGCGACACTACGATTCGCGCGCCCTTTACCGGCTGGATCACCGCCCGGAATGTAAGCGTGGGAAGCCTGGTGAGCGGCGCCACGGTGGCCTTCAGCATGGTGGAAACATCGACGGTGAAGGCCATGTTCGCCGTGCCCGATACCTCGCTGCGCAGCATCCACGCCGGCCAGCAACTGACGGTGACACTGGACGCCATCGCCGAGCCGGTCAACGGGACGGTTACGGCACTCTCTCCGGAAGCCGACCCCAAGAGCCGCGTCTTTACCATCGAGGTTTCAGTGCCCAATGCGAGCGACGAGGTCCGGCCGGGAATGATCGGGTCGATCGCCATCGGCGGGCAGAAGGATTCGCGGCCCCGGCTGATGGTTCCCCTCAGCGCCGTGGTGCGGTTGCCGGAGAGCTCGACGGCCTTTGCCGTGTTCCTCGTCGAGCAGCGCAATGGCGCTTCCTATGCCGCGGCCCGCGAGATCACGGTGGGCCAAACCTACGGCAATTCGGTTGAGGTCACCAGCGGCCTGACGGCCGGCGACCGCGTAATCACGCTGGGCGGCGAGCTGCTGCGCGACGGCCAGCAGGTCCGAGTTCTCTGACGAGGCAATCCGTGGCACACAAGACCGAATCCGACCTGATTGCGCACTGCCACAACACGGCCCGGTTCTTTGTGGAGAATCGCATCCTCGCCTGGGCCGCGCTCGTGGCCTGCACGGTTTGGGGCGTCTGGGGCTATCTGTCCATGCCGCAGCGCAAGGACCCGGATATTCCCGTCCGCGTGGCCGTGGTGGCCTGCCAGTGGCCGGGCGCCACGGCGCAACAGGTGGAGCAGCTCATCACCCGCCCCATCGAGCAGGTGATCGCCCAGAACAAGACCATTCACGCGCCCGCGCCCGACGACTTCGGCATTCAGTCGCTCTCCCTGCCCGGCGCTTCCTTCGTCACTTTGCAGTTGGCTCCCGATATGCGCGACTCGCGGGAGCAGTTCAACGACATCAACCTGAAGCTCCAGGTTCTGAACGGGCGGCTGCCAGAGGGCGCCAGTCCCATCCAGTTCCAAAGCGAGTTCGGAGACACGGCCGCGCTGATGCTGACCGTGGCCAGTCCCAGCGCGGATGCAATCGAGGTACAGATGCGGGCGCAGGCCATCGCCCAGGCCATCCGCGAGGAGCGCGCGCTTCCCGGCCGCTCAATGCCGAGCGCGGTGAGCCTGGTCATCTGCTATCCGCTGGGAGCCTCGCGGAGCGGCGTCGAAAAGGCGGTCGCGGTCTTCGAGCGCAGCGCCGAACGGGACGGCGTACTGGAGCGCGCAGACTTGTTCAGCGGCAGCGGGTTCATTGGACTCGACGGCGGCTCGCGGCTCGACGACGCAAAGATCGCCGAGTACGCAAGCCAGTACATGGCCACGCGGATGCAGCCCGCAGAGATCAATCCGGACGTCTGGCCGCTCATTATTGTGCGCGATCCGGGCCAGGTCGAGGAAAAGCTCCAGGCGGTGGCCGGGCCCAAGTACTCCTACGCCGAGCTGGACCACTACACCGACCTGATCTCGCGCAGCCTGCTCGGCGTTTCCCAGATTTCGCGCGTGGACCGCAAGGGCGTTCAGCCCCAGGCAGTCTATCTGAACTACTCGCAGGAGCGGCTGGCCGCCTACGGCCTGCAGGTCTCCGATCTCTCGCGGGCGCTGAATGCGCGCAACATCACGCTGCCCGGCGGCGTAATGGAGACCGGGACCGAGCAGGTGCGCCTGGACGCCTCGGGCAAGTTCGAGGATGCGCCCTCGATCGGCGATACCGTGGTCAGCCGCTCCCCGGACGGTGCTCCGGTCTACCTGCGCGATCTGGTGGACATCAGCCGCTCTTACCAGAGCCCCGCCACCTATCTCAATTACTACGTCTGGGTGGACAAGGAGGGTCGCTCGCACCGCGACCGCGCCATCACACTGGCGGTCTTCATGCGCTCCGGAGAGCAGATTCAGAAGTTCGGCGTCGCCGTGGACAAGCGGCTCGACGAAGTGAAGCGCCTGCTGCCGCCCGACCTGAGGATGGTGCGCACCTCGGATCAGCCGTTACAGGTGAAAGAGAACGTAGACCTCTTCATGGATGCGCTCTATGAGGCCATCGCCCTGGTGGTGCTGGTGGCCCTGATCGGCTTCTGGGAGTGGCGCTCGGCGCTGCTGATGGCGCTCTCGATTCCCATTACGCTGACCATGACCTTCGGCATGGCGCACATGGTGGGCATCGATCTGCAGCAGGTCTCCATCGCCTCGCTGATCATTGCCCTGGGCCTTCTGGTGGACGATCCGGTGGTGGCTAACGACGCCATCAAGCGCGATCTGGCCGCGGGCCATCCGCCCATAATCGCCTCCTGGCTCGGCCCGACCAAGCTCGCCCGCGCCATCCTCTACGCCACCGCAACCAACATTGTGGCCTATCTTCCCCTGGCCATGCTGCCCGGCAACACAGGCGACTTTCTCCGTAGCCTGCCCATCGTGATGACGGCGGCTCTGGTCTCTTCGCGGCTGGTCTCCATGACCTTCATCCCGCTGCTCGGCTACTACCTGCTGCAGCCGCCGAAGAAGCGCGAATCCACCATCGAGGAGCGCCGCACGCGCGGCTTCTACGGCTTCTACTACCGCATCGCCAGCGCCGCCATTCAACACCGCTGGAAGGTGCTTGGAGCTTCCCTGATATTCCTCCTGGTGGGTGGATTGGTCGGACTGAGCCTGAAGAGCCAGTTCTTCCCCGAGGACGTTCAGTACTGGTCCTACGCCGACGTGTGGCTCCCGAACAACGCGCCGCTGGCGCTGACCAACAGCACCTCCGCCCAGGCGGAACAGGTGATTCTGCGCGTGCTGCACGACTACGAGCGCGATCATCCGCACCCCTCCGGCCCGCTGCTGAAGGGGCTCACCAGCTTTGTCGGCGGAGGCGGACCGCGCTTCTGGTTCTCGGTCTCGCCGGAGATGCAGCAATCCAACTACGCGCAGGTGCTGATTCAGCTGAGCGACAAGGACGTCACGCCGGAGGTCGTCGGCACCATGCAGGAGGCGCTCTCCCGCGAGATTCCCGGCGCCTTCGTGGTGGTCAAGCAGCTTCAGTCCAATCCCGTCTCTTTCCCCATCGAGGTGCGCCTCTTCAGCGTCTCCGACATCGACCCGGCCGACGAGCCCGCCGACATTCAGAATCTGCGCCGCCTGGCCGGGCAGGTGCAGGATATTCTGCGCGCCGCGCCCGGCGTTCAGACCGTCCAGAACGACTGGTTTGCCGAGAGCCCGGCGGTGCGCCTCGACATCTCTCCCGACCGCGCCAACATGGCCGGAGTGACCAACCGCGATGTGGCCAATTCCACCTCGGCGGCCATCAGCGGAACCACTGTCACCTCGCTGCGCGAAGGCAACGACCAGATTCCCGTGGTGGCGCGCCTGATTCCCACCCAGCGCGCGCAGTTGTCCGATTCGCGCGGTCTCTACGTCTATCCCGCATCGGGAACGCAGAAGGTTCCGTTGCAGTCGGTTGCGTCCATTCAGACCGAACTGCAAACCGAGCGAATCCGGCGCCAGGAGCACTTTCGCATGATCGGCGTTCACGCCTGGCCGCAGCCCGGCGTCCTTCCCTCGCAGGTCTACGGAAGCGTCAAGAAGAAGCTGGCCGAGTTCCAGCGCACCCTGCCCCCCAGTTACCGCATGGAGATCGGCGGAGAAAAGGCCAAGCAGACCACCGGCTTTTTCAATCTTTCGATGGTGCTTCTCGCCTGCCTGCTGGGCATTTATGCGGCGCTGCTGGTGCAGTTCAACAATCCCCTGAAGCCGCTGCTGGTCTTCGCGGCCACGCCCTACGGTGTGGTGGGCGCGCTGCTTGCGCTGGCTCTGATGGGCACTCCCTTCGGCTTCATGGCCTTCCTCGGCATCACCAGCCTGGTGGGCGTCATTGTCAGCCACATCATCGTGCTCTTCGACTTCATCGAGGAGATGCACGAAAAGGGCGAGCCTTTCGCGCAGGCCATCTGCGACGCGGGCATCGAGCGCCTGCGCCCGGTGCTGATCACGGTGGGCGCAACCATCCTCGCGCTATTCCCGCTGGCCAGCCACGGCGGCCCGCTCTGGCAGCCGCTCTGCTACGCGCAGATCGGCGGCCTGGCCGCGGCAACCTTCATCACCTTGCTGCTGGTTCCGGTCTTCTATGCCATCGCCGTTCTCGATCTCAAGATCGTGCGCTGGGAAGAGAAGCCATTGCAAAGCGACGCCGCCCGCTAGCAGCTTCGCGCTCCCTTTCCTTCCGTTGAGCCTGCGTCCCGCTTACCACCAGGTCTCCATCTGCACGCCCGCAGTGTAACCCTGATCGCGATGGGCGTAGTCCAGCCCGCCAACCTGCCCCATATAGGCATCGGACCAGTGGGCGTAGGTAAAGAAGCCGCGAATTACCGGGCGGCTCATGAAGAAGTTGCTCAACGAGATCTGCGGCGCCAGCGTCGCCTTGGTCAGATAGCCGCTTTGATGCGCGCTCTCATCCTCGGTCCAGTCCACAAAGGGCTCGAAGGCCAAACTCGCGTAGCGATTGAAATGGACGATCGGGCGGGCGCCGGCCGAGTACCACCGCTCCACTCCGCCGTACTGCTTGTAGTTCGTCAACTGGTACAGCAGCACCGGGCTGAAAGAGAAGTGAGGCGAGGGCTGCAGGATCAGATTTTCGGTAATCCGGAAGCGGTAGGAAGCGTGCGCATCGGGACGGATGAAGGTTCCCGCCGCGGTGGCGTAGGTTTCAAAGCTGGAAGTAAATGTCTTGGCCGCCTCCCGCCCATACTGAATCGAGAACCGGTTCACGCTGTTTGCGTCGGCGAAACGGCTGCTCGTATGAATGAATGTGAAGGCCGTGCCGGTGGTGTTGGGAGCTGTCATGCCATTGGCATCCAGCCCGCTTGTGGCTCGCGTCCAGGTCAGGCCGAAGAACCCCTTCCCGAAGGGCAGCGGAGTGTCGTGCAGGTCGAGAACCAGGTTCGTCTTGCTGAATCCGGCCTGGTTCGCGGGATTGGGCTGCGGCGTGTCGCTGAATCCGCTCTGGCTGCCTTGCCCGATCCAGGCCGCGTCCACCTTGCCCAGGGGGCTGCGGATGTCCTCCACGCCGCCGCCGCCGCCGCTCATGTTGTAGAGGAAGAAGTCGTTGATGTGGATGTCGTAGCGCTGGTAGAAGCGGTTTCCCGCCCAGAACTTCATCTCCGGCTGGCTGGCGCTCAGGTTGCCGATGGAGGCCCAGGCTTCCGCCAATCCAAAACTCGTAGCCGTGGCATCCGCATAAGCCTGATAGGGATCGTACATGGAAAGGCGCACCTGGAAGCGGGCGATGGGATCGCTCGGCGTCCCGTTATCGCGCGCGGGTTGAAGAGAAAACGCGCCGGGAAGATAGAAGTTCTTGCTGAAGATCAGCTCGCCATAGTTCTCCGCCTCGTTGCCGAGCCGTCCTTTGGCCAGGGCTCCGGGGGCCATGAAAGCCACCTGGGGGCCCCCTTCGCCGTCGCGGCCATACCCGGCGCGAAAGTATCCCGAGATATCGACGAAGTTCTGCAGTACCTGTTCGGCTCGTTCCCGAAGAGCCTGGTTCGGCGCGCCGGCCGGAACCTGATCTCTGGACTCGGTCGTGTTGCGAAACAGCTCGTCTGCATATTGCCGCCGGCTTTGCTGCGGGGGCGCGGGCGCGGCCGCTTGGCCGGCTTCGGCAGCCACGGGCGCCGCCGGCGATGTTGCGGCTGACGGCGCCGAGGCCTGCGCCGCCGCAGCCTCCAGTCGGTTCAGGCGCTCTCCCATCTCCTTCAAGCGGCGCTCATAGTCCTGCCGCATCTGCTTCATCTCCTGACGGAGTTCCTTGATCTCGTTTTGGTTGGGGGATTGGCCGGCGAGGCAGGCTGGCAAACAGAAAAGGGGGCAAACAAGCCAAAACACAAAGCGACGAATTGACACTGGGGCTCTCTCCAATCCAGACACAGATTACGACCTCCGCCTTGACGCCGACTGCGATTTCAATCATGGATTCCATCGACGCACGGGCGAGACACGGCTGGCGTCCGGCGTTGAGCATTGCGGACAGCGGCAGTGCGACGTCACTGTGGATTGCTCTCATCGCTGCCGGGCGACGGAATCCACTTCTGAGCGGCCATTACTCCCGCAATCTGCTTGGCCACCGCCTTTGCCAGGCGCGACGCGTCCCCATCCACTGTGGCTTTTTTGTCCGTCGCGTCCCCGGCCGCGGCGCCCACCGCCAGCGAACCTACGCCCATGGTTGCAACCGCTCCAGGCTTCACGCCGCTGGCAGAGCGAAGCTCGAATTCGGAAACCAGAACAGGCGCACCTCCGGCGGTGAGCGTAAGGGTGACGTGGGCGCGAATCGAACTTGCGCCGCGACCGAAACCGACCATGACGCGCTTGGTCGCATTCCCCTGGTCGACGCTCGTGAACTCTCCCCGGACAAGCAAGGTTCGCCGGGCGACATCCGGCGCGGCATCCAAGGCTCTGCCGGCCGGTATTGGGGCCTTTTGAAGCGCCTTGACCAGCACTTGCGAGAAGACCGCTTGGACGTGAGCGGCAACCGCATACGGCGAAGTCTCGTCGACTCCTTTCCGCAGCGAACGCCGGGCATGAATCCGCCCCGCCGCGGACTCATCCATCGCCACCGCTTCCGGGGGAACTACGAAGTCATAGACCTGCACCAGATCGGGTTTGGGCAGCGGATCGGTTCCGGAGTAACCGCGTACAATCCGCACTTGCGTGCTCCCTGCCAGGGGATTCTGAGGTGCGCCTTGCGCCTGCGCGGTCCCTGCCGTCAGAACGGCGATGGCGCAGATGCTCAAGACATAGATCGCCGGTCTGAACACGGTTCTCTCGCTTTCTGGGGGTTTAGAAGGAATCTATATGAGCGCGCCAGAAGGACTCCCAAAGAGCCGAGCGGCCACAAGACAACGAGAGGAGCTGAGTTTCTCGCTCTTTCCCCCTCCGCCCTTTGTACCGGCCCGCCCGCCGGCGTGATGCTTCGTGTATCCTACTGGAATCATGAACCTGGACAGGTACACCAAGATCGTCTTGACGGCGATTGCGCTGTTTCTCGCTGTAATCGCGCTCCGCCCCTATCTGAGCCCGCCACCCACCCTCGCCGGCGCAACCGCCTCCGACCTCTACATCGAACCCGGCGTTCACATGCTGCGCGCGCCGGACGGCTCGCGGCAGCAACTCGGCAAGGTCGTGGTGGACCTGCGTACCGGCAAGATATGGGGCTTTCCCACCGGAACCGATGCTCCCTATCCCATCTCGCTAAGCACTTCGGAGATGCCCACCTCCACGCCGTTTCTGCTCGGCAGGTTCGACATGGGAGCCCTGGATAAATAGATGTCTCTGCCTGGCGTTGGAGGAACCACATGGCGCAAATTGTCAGAGCGATAGTTCTCATCTTTACGGCGCTCTTCCCCATCGTCAACCCGATGGGCGGTGCGCCCATCTTTCTCTCCCTCACGCACGACTGCACGCCGGTTCAGAGACGCACTCTCGCCTGGAGAGTGGCCCTCTACAGCTTCTTCATGCTGATGGGGTCCATCCTGATCGGCTCCCGCGTCCTCGCGCTGTTCGGAGTCTCGCTGCCCATCGTGCAGGTGGGAGGCGGCCTGGTTGTGATCTCCGTTGGCTGGGCAATGCTGAAACACGAGGATGAGGAGGAGCGCAAGGAGATCCATCGCACCGCCAACGCGGGCGTTCCATTGCACAAGGCCTTCTACCCCTTGACGATGCCCCTCACGGTGGGGCCTGGATCGATCGCCACCGCCATCACGCTGGGCGCCAACGCGCCCCACCCTGGAGGCGGCAGACTCCTGCTCGCCCTGCTGGAAGCGATCATCGGCTCGCTGCTGTTGGCGCTCTATGTGTTCATCTGTTACGCCTTCTCCGACCGCTCCGGCAAGCTGCTGGGACCCGCGGCCATGAACGTGGTGACGCGGCTCTCGGCGTTTCTGTTGACCTGCATCGGATTGCAGATCGCCTGGAATGGGATCTCCGCGCTGATTCACACGCTCTGAGCCCGGTCAGGGCGCCAGCTTGCCAGGAACGGCAACAAGGCGCGAAAAATCGGGCTGCAGATGCGACAGTGGAAGGGAACCAGGGCAGGGCAATCGCATTTGGAGCTTGAGCCAGGAATGCAGAGGTATTGACTTTCCAAATCGTGGAAGACTCGATGGGAGGACAGCTTTGTAACAGTCGTCCACCGGCTTCGCCGACCCGCGGAGAAATGAAGCTTTGCGTGCCCCACCCTCGCGGCGTGTCGCCACGGCGAGCTTTTTCCGCCAGTTCTCTGGCTGTATGAAGATGTTCCATTTGGAAATGTAGTGCCGGCCTCCCGGCCGGCTGTAACGTGGGCCTCCTGGCCCGCGTTCGCTCATTCGATAGAACATCTTCTCCCGGTCACGGACCTGGAGCCAGCGTCCCCATCAATTCAAGTGCGATCGCCTGGGTGTGACTTTGGTCAGTCTTGCGCTTCCTCCTCAGAACCGCTACAATGGCGCCAGTCAAATCCAGAAATATGGATATGCCGGCTGGGATGGATGGGATCGTCCAGCCATTGAAACACTGACGTCCATTTAGTTGCTTCGGTCACGGGAGCTGCGATGAAACGTGTGACCGCCTATGCCCTCCTGGCATT
>Ga0181539_1004163_pt1 | contig 12594 bp, 25 predicted proteins | sample PEATcosm2014_Bin_46_FD_119767 | JGI IMG/M metagenome (GOLD analysis project Ga0181539, IMG submission 119767) | Peatland microbial communities from MTU Mesocosm Facility, Houghton, MI, USA - PEATcosm2014_Bin23_60_metaG | ecosystem: Environmental > Terrestrial > Soil > Wetlands > Peat | place... | reverse complement strand
GAGTTTACCTCTTCGGACCCGAGGATGGTTCCATTCCACAGGTCTACCGCGCGCTCTGCCATCGGTTCATCAAGATCCCGGCCTACCACTGCTTCAATCTGAGTGTGGCTGTCGGAATCGTCATGACCCACAGGCTGTGCCAACGAATCACGATGGGCATACAAGACCCGGTGACGGTCGGCCAGGCAGAGCTGCGCGGTTACGAGCATCACGATACCGACGTGATCGAACAGATTGGCTGGGATCCCCAGTAGGAGCACACAATGCTGGATGAAGCGAAAGAACTGATCAAGGCCATCAAGAAGTTCGACGTGGCCAAGGAAGGCGACTCTGGCGACGCGGAGTACGACGCCGCAGTCGAGATGGAAGACGCATCGAAAGCCTTCCTGCGCGCGTCAAGCGCCCGGAACATCGAGCTGGCAGAACTGATTGACCAAGAACTCCCAGAGTAGATGTGGGAGATGATGGGCGGTTTCACTGGATAGCCCGCCGGCCTTGGCGCCGGTTCCCTGGATCAACCACGAGTCCGAACCGTAGTAGCACGGCCTGCGGCGTTGCTGATCTGGGGACTGCAGGTTCAAATCCTGCCATCTCCCCCAAGACCTAAGCAGTTTCCCTTATCCCAATTTGCAAGCTCACAGTTCAGTCTGGTTGTAGCCAGTCAAGGAGACCCATGCTTCGTCCCACCAAATACAAGAGCCCTGCCTACGTGCTGTGCAAGCACGTTTGGAACAGGAATCAAGAAGCCACGCCCGGGCATGCGTGGCAACGCCTAAACCATTCCATGCACTCGGCAGTCGTGCTTGCGATCACCAGCGGCATGAGATTTATGAAGTGCGACTTTAAGAAGTTCATGGATGACTTTCGGGGCGGTTATTGGTTTGGCTGCGAACACGAGCGGTTTTACAGCGCCGCGGTGGACGTTCGCAACATCTCCGCCTGCCAAGCCTACGAAGAATGGGTCGGCCGGAAGCCCTTCATCTTCGAGGGTGAGCGCATGTATGTCGGCCGCCAGTTCATCTGGGATGGACATCGAGTGACCTGCACCAGTATCACGCCAGACCACTTCATCGCCGTAGAACCGCGGGGAGCAACAGAGGATCATGTGTGGGTCGATAAGGTGGAGCGATTCACTCGATATGACCGCACACCGAAACGGCGATTCAAGATCACCCGTCCGATGGTGAAGGCTCTCAAAAGCACATTAAGGGCTGCAAAGTGCTCTCACAAGCAGACGGAACAGGTTGCGGCCTAATGGCTAAAGCACTCGGCGCAGAGATCATGGAGTTCTACGACCACCATTGGCCGGAGGGCTACTACCACGACGACAGCCAAATCGAATTCCACGATCAGAACCCGCCGCCGGAAGCAACGGACGACATTTGGATCCTTGAGCCGGAGACAAAGTACGATCTCGAGCAGTGTGGCGTTCTGATAAGCGAAAAGGACGGCGAAGCGATTGATTTCGCGCTAGCCTTCAATCGGTGGAAGAGAACCAGGGATGTTGCGATTCTGGCTGTTCACGTGCCCAAGGCCCGTGAACAAGAGATTCGTGACTACCTGAAGCTGCAAGGCTGTAAGGTCCAATGAACCCGAAACTCTTGCCAACCGTAATGGTGGCGCTCTCCCTGGGTTCGTCCATCGGCTATCTGCTGGTGAAGGACTACCGGCATGCCATTTACTGGTTCGCGTCGGCCATCCTGATCGCATCAGTCACCTACTGACCCAACTGGAGAGAACGATGATCCAACCGATTGAATCAGCCGAGCACGCCTTGCATGAAGCGGATGCTTTACCGAGCATGTGGCACATCGAAACGCACCTGATCTTGCGCGTGTTGATCTACTGCGCGTTCATGCTGGAGAAGATCTACGCCAAGGTGGAACCGCTGCGGTAGCTTTGGTAGCCGGCGAGATCCTGCTGTACTGAACACTGGAGAAATCATGGGTAAGCAAGTCGTATTCACCGACCTTGAATGGGAGTTCTTTCAGCAGCAGACTCATCAGGGTCTTCTCAACCTGGCCATGGACGCCTACGCACCAGGACTGCCCACCTCGGCGCTCCCGCCTTCGCGGGAGGAGCTGGTGGAAGACAACCTGGCTGAGAACTGCCTGGCGCGCTTGGCCGCGGCGATAACAGTCCCCGACCCCGGGCCGCCAGTGGCCTCCCCTGGCGCTCCACAGGCGATGGGGCCTGAGACTGTAGCTACAGTGGCGCCGACTGAAGAAGCAGCTCCACAGTTCTATTGAGTTCAAGTTTGGGTGCGGATGGGTAGCGGGCGACGGGTTGATATTCCCGCCGGCGAAGTCACCAGAGCAGGAGCCGCAAGGCGTCGACTGCAATGACTTCGTGGCTGACCAGTTGAACGGGTGACCATGTCCAGAGGCGAAAGCCGGAGTGTACAAGGTCAGTTTCAACACAGCGGACGAGGCTTTGGCTGCACCCAAAGCAAATTGGGCACGGGAGAAAGAACCACGCGGGGACGCACACCGCGATAACAACGTAGACACTGTGCCCAAGCACAACGATCGGGTGACACGCGGCAGCGGGGAGATCGCATCAAGCCAGCGAGTAACCGGAACATCCTGCCTCTTTTCCGAGGCGAGGACTAGACCGATCCTGTGCATCAAGTTTCCTCAGCAATGGGGAGTATAACGCTCGTGAGAAGACAGATCGTCTTCACGATTTCGGACGAGGGTTCGATTCCCTCCGGGTCCACCAAAGCCCTCATGCTTTAGCTGAAGTTCACCGAACTTCGGGGGAATGTAAGTCAGAGAGGGCTTTGGTGGGCCCGTCACGGTTTCGACGGAATCAGTGACGGACAGAGATGACGAGCCGGGTGGTGTGGCTGCCGTGTCGATCTTCGGATCGGCAGAAGGACACACAGACGCATATATGCCAACACTGGGTATGTCGCCAGCATGACGTTTGAGGTCTTCGAACCGGCCACGGCCGCGGAGAACACCACGGGCGTTCTTGCTGCTGTCTAGTCCGAAAGACTAGACGGGGCCAAGTCTGCTTGGCCTGGCAACAGAAGGGCGCCTTCGGGCGCCCAGCAGGCCGACGCGCATTTAACACAAAAGTAACGTATCCGTCGTCACAAAGTAACCACATTGGTTTCCTTATTCTCAGATTGGCCATTTTCCAGGCCACAAGTAATTGAGAGGAAATGGCCTGTGATTCGATGTGTTTTGGCAGACGACCACGTTCTGGCCCGCGAACTCCTGTGCAAAGCCATGGAACAGACATCCACGATCCGAATTGTCGGGGATTATGGAGATGCACGCGAAGCAGCGGAATACGCTGTCGATCAAAAGGTCGACGTTCTCATCTTGGCTGTGAACATACCGGGAAGTAGTCCGTTTGAAGCAGCTCGCTGGGCTAAAGCCTCCCATTTTCCCCTGAAAACGCTCTTCCTGACAGGTTCCACTGAAGAAGAGCACGTTCTCAACGCAATCGAGGCCGGCGCCTCCGGCTACTTGATCAAAACGTGCGGACTTGACGATCTGCAGCGCACGATCATAAAAGTCCATCAGGGCGAGAAACACATTGCCATAAAGCCTCGACTCGTCGGACATAGCCATTCCGCTGGTTATCACCGTTTGTCTCCCCGGCAGACCGAGGTCTTGAAACTGCTCGCTGAGGGCAACAGCGTAAAAGAGATCTCCATCCTTCTCGGCCTGAGCGCAAAGACTGTAGAGGTGCACAAGAGTAACCTCATGGAGCGTTTGGGCATCCACAACAAAGTTCAGCTGGTCATGTATGCCGTGCGGCACAAGGTCGTTGCAGTGACCACCTGATGTGAGGCCACAATGAAGTTGAAGATCGAGCAGCTCGACTCATCAGTTAAAGGTCGAGTGATCAGAAAGACCTACAAGAGGCGCAATGCCAAGTTGAATCGACGCTTGGCAAAGGCCGATCCGGAAAACGCACCGACCAAACCTCGATACCGAGGATATGTGTCGTGAGCCAGGGCGCCTTCGGGCGCCCTTCGTACGTTTAGGGGCTTTCCTCTATGCGCGTTCACCGAACAATTCCATAGGATGCAGTAGCGGAGAAGCAATGAGACAGTTCAGCGAGGTCACCCTGAAGGTGACTGTTGAAAAGCCGTATGCGGCCGAAACCCGGCAATTGTTGGTGCAGGCCGTCGACACGATCCACGAAAGCAATTTCGTGTTCGAGCACCAGGTGACGGAAAAGGATGTACCTGCGCCGGCGAACGCGAATGAAGGAACCGAGGAAGAGGAGCTGTCAGAAGAGCGAATGCGGCATGTACAAGAAGCGCAATCCTCCCCGTAATCGTGCGCGCTGCAATGCTTGCGGTGCCGTCAAGGGAATGGGAATAGCTTACCGGGAAATCCCGGGCGAATTGGTGGATCAACCATGAAACAGTTAGTGATCAAAGTCGACATAGGAATTCTGGAAACCGGCATCAATCTAGGCGACGCTATCCAGGCCATTCAGACTTCTCTCGAACCGATCAAAGCCAAAGCCTTCGCAGACGATGCGATCTCGACGACGTCGGGCGAGATCATCGACGAAGTGAATGGCGACGAGCTGATCGGATTCTGGGAGATCGGAGACCGGAAGTAAATGGGCCTCCTCGACGCAAAGACGAAAGCGGCAATCCGCCGCGGCGCCTGGTTCAAGACGGTCAACGATCCGATCCCAGAGCATCTGAAACCGCAGATGTATCGGGGATCTGTCAGTCTCGGAATCACGAAAGAAAACCCCCTTGGATAGCGCGGATCGTTGCCAGCTGATTACCGACATCGCAGAGTACCTGAGCTTCAAAATGAGTGAAGGAGAAACGATCGGGTCCAATGTGTGGTTCGATCTGGCTTGGGTTATCTTCCCGGCCATCGCTCAGGACAAGGTGTGCTACTTCCCGTCGTCGCGCATGAAGGCTCTTGCGCTGCTGAAGAAGAACCCACCTCTCTATGCTCGCTTGGCCGGGTTCATTCGGATCAACTCGGCGGCCTATCCCTTGCTCGAACGGAAGCGCGTGAACGGTGATCCCGACATGAGTAAGTACCTCGATAGCTTAGGCATTCAGACTGCATGAATTCAATCCTGTAAGGAGGCACCGTGCCCCAGTTTAAGCGCACCGTTTGCGTCTGGATTCTGTGTTTGTTCTTGTTTGTTACGGCAACAGCAAGAGCAGTCACAAGAACCATGAAGACCGTGGTTGGCATCGCCAGCTATTACGGGCACGTCCACCAGGGCCGGCGCATGGCCAACGGCCAGAGGTTTGACGAGAACAAACTGACCGCCGCCAGCAGAACGCTGCCACTGGGTACGCGCGCGAAGGTCACATCGTTGCGAAGCAAGAAGTCTGTGATCGTCACAATCACTGATCGAGGCCCGACTGCAAAGACGCGGGTGATCGATCTGTCTACTGCGGCGGCGCGCACCCTCGGGATGATTTCCCGAGGGGTCGATAGAGTCATGGTCGAACCTCTGCGTTAAGGGATTTCCCTGATACCTCCGGTCACCAGGAAAGGAAACACTGAATGCCAGCGAGAACCCTTGTGAAGGTTGAACAAGATCCGGAAGCACCAATCGAGAAATCAGTCCTGGCCAAGGCCATCGTTGACATCTCGGACAGCCTGACTCGGCTCGGCAAGAGCGGCCTGAACCAACGGGCGATTGTCGCCCTGCTTCACGACCATAACGGTTTGCCCAAGAAGACCATCACCGCTGTGTTGAGCAGCCTGATGGTGCTGAGAGCGAACTACTGCCGGTAAGGAGAAACATGACCACGTTTCGGATAAAGGTACAGACAGAAGCCTTGGTTACTGCCTACATCGAAGTCGATGCAGCCACCGAGGATGACGCCACCGATAAGGCGGCGGAACAGGCAAGAGAACAAGGCGGCGATCTCGTATGGAAGTACGACGGCCTGATCGAAGACGCTCCAATTACGGCAACACTGTAGCCATGCCACGATTGACGATTGAGCTGGTCCCATCGAGTTGCTGGTTTTCCAATGTGAGATCCAATGTGCCTTCCTCGGTGTGGGAAGTGCTGAAGAAGCAGACGGCCAAGTTGACCAGGTATCGCTGTGAGATCTGCGCCGGCCGAGGCCGTCGCTGGCCGGTTGAATGTCACGAGGTCTGGCTGTATGACGACAAGACTCACACCCAAACGCTGGTGAGATTGATCGCTCTCTGCCCCATGTGTCACAAGGTCAAGCACATCGGCCTAGCCAGTGTGAATGGGGAGTTCGACGAAGTTCGTGCTCACCTGATGAAGGTGAATCAATGGCCTCAACAGGCCACTGCCGATGCCTACATCGCCAGAGCCTTTCATATCTTTGAAGAACGCAGCCAGCACGAATGGGCTCTGGACATCTCATACCTGAAGCAGTTCGGGATCGATCCGGCCGCCTTCTCACGTCCTGTCGATGTCACCGTTCGGATACTTCCTGTGATGATACCGAGCGGTGTCATACCGAAGAGTATTGCACCCTACGTTTCAGCAGCGGACTTCGATCCGTTCGATCACATCATCTGCGAAGAACGAGTCGCTTGACCGAATTCTAGCCAACATCAACAGCCCATTGGGCGAGGACAACCATGTTCACAGAACTGATGCCGGTTCTTCAGAATCGGCCCGTGACGATTACGATCACTTCGGTTGACAAGACCAAGATCAGGGTCAATGTCATTCCCAAGGCGGTCGACAGCGACAGCCAGCTGACCCGCGACGTGACCCAGAAGGATGGTGTGACGAAGGATAATGTTGCAGCCTTGATCACACCTCTATCCCTGGTGGGCACGCCCGAAGAGATCGACGCCGAGCTGCCTCAACTACTGGCCAGCTATTCCGAGGGCCACACTACCGTTTTGGAGAGCCTGAAGGAACTCCAGGAGGCGCTGGCCGCGGCTGCCAAGGCAGCCAAGGATGCAACAGCGAAGGCCAAGACCAAGACGCCGGCGAAGCCTGAGAAGAAGGATGAGGGCAAACCAGCTCCTCACCCGACCAAGACTGCAGCCGGCACTGCCCAGGCTCCTGACAGCTTTACCCTCTGGGCTGCCGCAGACGATGCCAACGCAGCGGCCGCCGCCGTTCACGCCGACGAGCCTGCCGCGGCGCCGCCGGCAGAGGATGACGAGCTTCCTGCTGAACTGCCTGACGGCTTTGATGAAGGAGAGGCCGAATAATGGCAGTCAAGATCGAAAAGATGACGAGGGAGTTCGTGTTCGATGATGCAGTGTTGCCGGATCCCAATCCGGACTTCACCATCGAGCAAGTGCGGGCGATGTACGCCCCGCAATACCCTGAGATCACAACAGCCACAGTCGTAGGCCCCGAGGCCCGCAACGGCAAGCTGCGGTTCCGTTTCGGCCGGGCAGTAGGCGCCAAGGGGTAGTCCGTTGAACAGATCACCGAGGAAGGTTGCCCTGATCCGCAGGCTTGAACAGTTTGCGGATCAGGGTGACCCTGCATCGATTGCCATCGTTGGCGAGGTTATGAAATGCGAATCCGCGCGAAAGATAGGGCAATCTCTGCACGCCGCATTCGACAGAGGTTACCAAAGCAAGGAGCTACTCACTCCAGCTGCGAGCTTAATCCATCCGTTGGTCTGATCGCGCCGGCAAACTTCCTCCGTCTGCCAACTCTGCGCGGGGTGCAGTTCCAATACACCGTTCGTCGGGACATGGAACTGGCGCTCAAGCCCTTGGAAGTCCTGGTGGACAAAGGCTACGTGAAGAACGAGCACATCGAGGGCGCCAAGGACATCGTGGACGTACTGATCAGGGCGATCCGGGACATGCTGGCATCCTGCTGGTGCGATGAAGGGTTCGAGATCCACTTCGAGTTGAGCAGTGAAGAGTGGATGCAGAAAGCGAAGGAGAAACCTCTGTACCTGTGCTTCTCCTGGACCAACGGGTCGATGCAATACATGGCGCTGGACACAGTGGTTCAACGCCTGGCTGATGTTCCGGATTACGAAAGGCTGATGGCAACGTTCTACTGCCTGATCTACAGTGCTGCCTGTGCCGTAACGATGCCCTTCTCTCTGGATGAAGCCAAGTCCGAGTACCAGATGCGTCAGGAGTATCTGGATGAAGAGCGGGAGCAAGGGGAAGAACCGCTGGTCGATGAGATCGCTGACCCTGAAGACTGTCCGGTGTACATCAAGAATGCCCGCCGGCTGAAGCTTCCTGAACGACGAATCAAAGATGCCTTCAATGCAATTCCCGATGAGGAGTGCAGGGCTTTGTTCCTGACCTGCTTGGATGCCTACAAGCTTTCCAAGACGATCAAGTTGCAGAGGACTCCACCCGAGTTGGAATACTCGGTCGAGAATGCCAGGTACTACGATGGCCGGCCGCAGATCGGTCTCGCCCTCGGCGTCGACAGGAAGGACAACATCACCGCCTGGATCGATGCGTACATGGAGGACCTGTACAACGCCGGCTGCGATCCGGAGCCGACCATCGCGCGCGGCTACAGTCCCAGTGACTACCAGGCGTTCGTGATGCTCTTCGAAGCCCTTCCGCGAATGGTCAAGTTGATTGGTCTTCTGAGCAAATGCGTCGCTACGGTTGAGGAGTGGGAGAAATGCAGCTCGAAGTAAACATTGGGATTCGCCATGAGTACACCCTGAACAAGGTGCTGCTCTACTATGCCGGTGGAACCGAGAAAGAGAAGTCAGGGTTCCTGACCGAACATGAACCGGTTTCCGTGGACGGTGAGCTGCAGGTTGGTCCGGGCCACCTGATGTCGATCGAGTTCCTGACGTATCTTCTGGAGACCCTGGATCAGAAAGCTGGTCTGGATTACCTCCCTCCGAACGTCATCGCCTGCAACTCGAGTGCGATGGTCTGGTGGACACCGGCACGCAAGCACGCCATGTTCTTCCATCGGGACGACACCGCGGCCTTGGATGGCCAGGTGTTTCCGCATCCTGCCCTGATATGGATCGTCAACCGCGGACGGTTATCGCTACGGGCATTGGCCGGCAACCATCGGCCAGAGCCGGAAGATCCGCTCTTCGTAGCTCCCTATTGGAACACCGAGCCCGGTCGTGGAAGTGTCTGCACTGGCAGCATGAAACGACCGCGCGTTACCGATGTCTCCACCTTGGAAGTCTGGGAAGAAGGTTTCTTCGACAGTCAGTTCACTCATCCAAGCGGGTCCGGTGTGCTGACCAAACACCCTGGAGGGTTCCTCGGACTGTGGACCGCGATGGCAGGCCTCGAAGAGTTCGGTATCGAATACCTGCAACCCACCAAGCAAACAGTCCATGACCTGCTGATTGAAGGCTGCCAATGAAGAACACTGTTGCCGTCGCAATTGGATTGCGCTATCGCTTTCACGACTTCGAGGTTGGAACCATCCTGCAGAACGAGGATGACTTCTACATCAAGACCACGGGCAAGTACCCGCTGGTCAATTTAGCAACGGGCGAAAGCCTTCACTATGCCCTGGTGGAGAAGATGGAGTTCGCGCTGCTGAATATGGGATCGAGGTTGACAATCACGATCGTCAACAAGCAGAGGCTGCGTCTCCGCAACAAGTACAAACGGGTCAAGAGACCGGTGGCAACCATTTGAACCACAAGCTGGACCATAGGTGTTCTCGAACCCGTGTCGCAGTGGTGGGGTGCGGTGGGACTGGCAGCGCGTTTGCCGGCGGCCTGCCCTACATCCACCAGTCGATCGTTGCCGAGGGACAACCGGGGCTGAACGTCGTCTTCGTCGATGGCGATCGTATCTCATCCACCAACTGTGTGCGGCAGCCGTTCTCCCAATCGGAGATCGGCCTGTACAAAGCTCTGGTCATCGCCAACCGATTGAACCTCTTCTGGGGTTTGAAGTGGTGTGCTTCGACCAGGGATTTCACAGAGAAGACGGATGGCATCGTCGACATTCTGATCACCTGTGTGGACACGCGGGCGGCACGTCTCGCCATTACCAGGTCTCCGGCTTTCAAGAAGACCCTGTACTGGCTGGACATAGGCAACAACGCCGATACCGGCCAGTTTGTTCTGGGCCAACCGCGGAATCGGCGGAACCAGCACGCCAGGTATCGTCTGCTCACGGTCGCGGAACTCTATCCAGAGATCCTCGATCCGAAGCTGGACGGGTCCGACACACTGCCGTCATGCAGCTCCGTCGAAGCATTGAAGAGACAGGAGCCCTTTGTGAACCAGGTGCTGGCCAATCACGCGCTCGCCTTACTGGCGCGCTTGTTCAGGCACCGCGAAGTTTCCTATCAAGGAGGCTTCGTCAACATCGCCACGGGTCAAATGGCGCCCATACCGGTGACCCAGTGCGAACGCAAGAGGAAACATGCTGCAAGAGATTCTGTTTCGCCAGCTCGATCCGGCGGAAGAGGCCGAGTTCCGCAAGTACGCTCAGGAGAACGACCCGCCTGAGCTGGCCAAGTGGTGGCTGTACCATCCCGTCTGCCGCGAGGAGTGGGAGAAACGCGGGCTGATCGCACCACCTCTGCCTGCGGAGCAAGCCTAAGGGCTTTACCCGAGTGCAGTCCGGTGTCTGGCAAGCTACCTTACGGTTAGTTTGGTACTCGCTCAGATTGATGTCAACTAAAAGAATTCCCGGCCGTAGGGCTGGATGAAAGAGGAACAAGGAACATGGCAGGAATCAAGGTTCATTTCGAAGGCAAGATTGGCAAGCAGCCGGAGTTGCAGGGTGAAGGCGACAAGGCCTGGGTGCAGGTCGGCGTAGCCACCGAGCGGTGGGTCGGCGAAGGCAAGGGCGACGTCCGAGACTACAACGGCCAGCAGCAACAGACCGCTTACAAGACCACCTGGGTCAACATCGTGGCGTTCGGCCGTCAGGCGCAGTACATCACCGAGCGGTTTAGCCCCGGCGACACGATCGTCATTAACGATGGCGAGTTGGAAGTGTCGGTTTACACGAAAAAGGACAAGCAGAGCGGCAATGTCATCGACGACAAGGCCGTTGGCCTCCGTGTGATTGCGCGCGATCTCTCCGGTCCGTTCCGTGTGGTGCCCAAGGGTGACAACAACGGCAATGGCAATGGGAACGGCGGCAACGGGAACCATCAGCAGGCTCCCGCGCAGCAACAGCAGGCGCCGGCGCCCCGCCAGCAGGCAACTCCTCGTCAGGGGGCAGCGCCTCGCACACAGACAGCCGCTCCGGCAGCCCGGACACAGCAGCGCCAAGCCGCACCCGCGGCGGTTCAGCCGGCGCAGCAGGCCCTGATCGACGACGACATCCCCTTCTAGGAAGGCGGAAAGAGAGCTGGGCGGTAATCCCGCCCAGCTTCCAGAGATATGAGCGAACTCATTGTTCCAGCACGAATCATGATCGAAGAGGTTGTCGACTACGTGTACATGTCACGGGTCGGGATCACTTGTTTGAATCAATTCGGGGAGTTGATCAGCTTTGTGTTGGAGCCCAATGAGTCGCCTTACACCGTGGTGGTGCAGGACGGACTTGTGCTTCCCGGCCTTCATTTGAGAGTCAGTCACGCCTTTGTCGACCGCTACATGCGATGGGCCGGCCTGGAAGAACCATTCCAAGTCTGGCGCTGGCACCTCGATGTGTATCCGCCCATGGGAATCGTTCCCGTGCAGTACGGAACATACGGAGATGCAAACCTGCGAGGGAACAGGATCTATCGCTCGTCCTTTGAACCCATCGGCGGTCCTCAGCTGACCGATCCGGTTCTGCTTGGAATGCAGTTTGCAGCCCAGAACATACCGACAGCAGCTTGCACTTGCGACCTGGTTGCAGAGCGCGAGTTGTACTTTCGGAACTCCCCGTTTCTGCCGCATCCCGGCAATTTCGACGCCAAGCTGGGCATCCTGGTTGACTATGAAGCCGTTGTCGAGCAGGACAAAACACCGAAACAACAATGGGTGATGTGATGAGTTTGAATGCAGCACTGAACGCGACCATCGCGTTGATTGAGAATCGGCCGGCACAGTTTCGGGAGATGCTCCGCGAGCCAACGTCGGATGTGAAGAACATCTCGCCGGTTTATACCCGCATGATTCGCTCTCTCGACTTCTATGCGGCCACGAAGATCCGCATCGCTTTGATGGCTGCCTTGCATGTCCAGCCTGCAGAAGAGCAGTTGAAGGCATGGGATGACCTGGTCGACAGCGGCGCGAAGCTCACACGCGCTGATTACGAGCGTGTGTACTTCGACGGGGTGACATCGGTTGAGAAGGTCTTTGAAGGCATTCTCAACATGCTGGAGGAGAAGTGATGGCAGCGATTTGCGAGTATCCGAACGGCGTGATCCTGAAGACCTGTGAGCCTTGGGAATCGAGTGTAACCGATCCCTATGGTCTCCAGCGTTTGCTCGCCGACATGAAAGCAGTCTGTGCTCTGCACAAGGGCCAAGGCCTGGCTGCCAATCAGATCGGTGTGCTGAAGCGGGTCATCATCTTCCAGGACAACCAGGGGCAGATGCAGTCGTTGGTCAATCCCGAGATCCTTGAGCTGGGCTCCGAGACATCGACATCAATGGAAGGCTGTCTGAGCCTGCCCGGTCTCCAGGTTAAGGTCACCCGTCCGACAGAGATCACCGTCACGGGGCTGACTGAGAACCTCGAGCCTGTCACATTGGTCTCCGAGGGCCTTG
>Ga0181539_1004159_pt1 | contig 12599 bp, 13 predicted proteins | sample PEATcosm2014_Bin_46_FD_119767 | JGI IMG/M metagenome (GOLD analysis project Ga0181539, IMG submission 119767) | Peatland microbial communities from MTU Mesocosm Facility, Houghton, MI, USA - PEATcosm2014_Bin23_60_metaG | ecosystem: Environmental > Terrestrial > Soil > Wetlands > Peat | place... | reverse complement strand
CCTGGAAGGCGCCGCCTTAACCTCCGCTGCCGCCTCCGCGCTGTGCGCCTGACCTGACACCGAGAATCGTGCCACCCTGGCTCCTGGCGGGCTGGGCGGCCCGGCCATGCAGGAGGCAAGACTTGCAGAAATGCAAGCGCCGGTACCCATCTGAAACAATGGCGCGACACTCCGTTCTCAATCAAGAAGCTCTGATCGGACAGGAGATCTGTCTCAACTGCACCGCCATTGCGTTTTTAACGTCCTTTTAACGGGAAGGTGCCGAATCATTGCTTGCGGCCTCAGGAGAGGCTTCAATCAGGAGGTTTCGTCATGACTACTGTAGCAAGGACAGGTTTCATCATTGCCATTGTCGGTGCTTCCACCCTGGGAAGTGAGAGCTGTGCCGCGACTTTCGCCTCAGGAATGGACGGAACGTCCACCGCCGCACAACACGCGGCAATAGGAGACGATATTTGTGCGGGGGTGCCGGCCAAGGAGCGCGAGATGGGCTTGCTTGCGTTCCGTGATGGCATCGTGAGCGTAGCGCCACTCAGAGAAGAGAGTTTCGTCGGAAAGTCCAAGATCAGCCACACTGAGGGGGCGATCATAGGGCTGAGGGCAGCGCCAGGCATCTCTGTCCCATGGCTGGAGCGGGTAAATAGCTGCCATGTTGCGCTGGTCGAATCGGGTCGTCTGGTCGGATACGGGGCGGCGCTCGATCCATTCGTGATTCCGGGAACGACCGTTGGTGCCGTCGCAGTCTACGCGGGGTACGCGGTGTACGTGAGAGGTAACAATTACGATGTGGCGCGCAAGATCATACAACGGTCCAACGCGCTTCTGCCAGCGCCGAGCCGCCTGACATCGACGTCGCCCAATTCTCCTTGAGTCCAGGTTGCTTCCAGTCGGTCGTCCAAACCATGGGGGCGAGAATACCAAGGGTCCCATAGACACGCATGGGCATCGAGGTAGTGCGATCATGAGCACGACGATAAACAAGAGCAAGACCGTGCGCGACGGGCAACTGTGGCGTCTGAGCCAGGCTTTCAGGCATGCTCTCCCCGGCATTGCGGCAGTCGCCGCAGTGACCGTCTTGGGGCTGTGGCTCGGCGGCCGCGCGGATCTCACGAACGTGTCCATCGCCTTTCTCTTCGTGATCGCCGTCGTGTCAATGTGGCTCGGTTACCAGGCGGCCATCCTCGCAGCAATCGCAAGTGCGCTTTGCTTTGACTACTTCTTCTTGCCTCCGTATGGAAGCCTTCGAATCACCCGCAGCCGCGATTTACTGACAGACCTTGCCATGTTTGCGGTGGCGGTTTTGGTCAGCACGCTTCAGGAACGGCTCCGCAGACAGGCGCGGGAGGCGCGTCTCAGCGAGCGCCGGACGGAATCGCTGTACTCGCTGGTCAGGGAGCTAGCCGATTCCTCTTCGATGGACAGCTTGAACATCGCTGGCCTACGTCAAATCGAGTCAGCCGCCCCAGAGATATTGGCGCGCGTCCTGATTCGGGATGGAGCGGACAGGTTCAAGCACGCCTTCTCAAGCGGCGGCCGAGTGGCCTTGGAGGGTGAAAATCTCGACGTCGCGAACTGGGCCGCCATTCACCTGGAACCCGCCGGTCAGGGGACGCGGAACCTGCCCGTGGCCTCTGCCTGCTACGTCCCCCTGGTTGCCACGCGGGGGTGCGTCGGCGTCCTCGCGCTTCGCTCACGTGTCAGCGACTCGACGGTTGCTGTCCGGCCGTCCTCGTTGATTCAGTCCATGGCACAGCAGATGGCCATGGCGATCGAACGGAGTTTGCTCTCCGAAGAGAAGCACGCCGCGGAGATTGAAGCAGAGACCGAGCGGATCCGCAATGCAGTCCTCAGCTCGATCTCCCATGATCTGCGCACGCCGCTCACGGTGATCACGTCTGCATCAAGCACGCTCGTCGAGAACGGCGATCGCTTGCAACCCGCCGCCCGCGCCGAGATGGCACGACTTATCCACGACGAAGCCAGGCGCTTGAGTGAGCTGCTCAAGAGCCTGCTGGACCTCACGCGGCTGCAGTCCGGGGCACTGGGCGTAAATCGTGACTGGGAAAGCCTCGAAGAAGTGGTGGCCAGCGTGCTCCGGCGGGCGGACGAGCGGACGGGGCTGGGAGCACTGCAGCTGCGAACTCATGTTCCGAGCGATCTGCCGCTATTGCAGATCGACGCCATCCTGATCGAGCAGGTGTTGATGAACCTGATCGATAACGCGCTCACCTATTCACGGACTGACTTTCCCACTGAAATCAACATTGCAGCGCGAGGCGACCGCGACGTGCTGGTATCCGTGATTGACCGTGGTAGGGGATTGCCGAGCGACGATCTCAGACACATCTTCGATAAGTTCTACAGAAGTGACAACACCGTCGGGGCAGGATTGGGACTTGGCCTGACGCTCGCGCGCGGCATCGTCGAGGCCCACGGGGGCAGGATCTGGGCAACGCATACCCCCGGCGGCGGGCTTACGGTCCAGTTCACCCTGCCCATCACTGGCGTAGCGCCGGGCCTGCTTGAGCCAGAGCTGAGTGAAGAAGGCATCCAGTCATGGGGGACTTGACGGGAGAGGCATGCATATTGGCTGTCGAGGACGATCGCAAGATCCTGCGCGTGTTCGCGACCAGCCTGGAAGCCGAAGGCTACCGCGTGGTCGATGCCAACACTGGCCAGCGAGCTATCGAGGAGGTGCGGACCAGAAACCCCGACATCATCCTCTTAGATCTCGGTCTACCCGACATAGACGGATTGGCTTTAGTTCCGGCCATCCGTGCGCACAGCACCGCCCCGATCATCGTGGTGTCCGCGCGAGAGAAAGACGCGGACAAGGTCAAGGCGTTGGACGCGGGAGCGAATGACTATCTGACGAAACCGTTCTCCGTTCCCGAACTCCTCGCTCGGATTCGGGTCGCGATCCGCGGCCATGCCCAGGTGGGGAATGCCCTTCGCACAATCGTCGCCTTCGGGAATTACCGTCTGGACCTGGAAGGTCGCACGCTCCTGCGCGGGGACGAGCACGTTCGCCTCTCGGCTACCGAGTTTAAGCTTCTCGCGACGCTGGCGCGCCATCCCGACGAGGTAGTGACCACTCATGCGTTACTCAGGGAAACCTGGGGATCGGCTCACTACAGCAAGAGCGGATATGTGCGCGTCTACATGCATTCTCTGCGCCAGAAGCTCGAATCTGATCCGACCCGTCCTCGTTACCTGATCAACGAAGCGGGTCTCGGCTACCGCCTGCGCACGTCTGAATAGTCTGCAATCTGCACGACGGCGAGCCCTCCATCTTGCAATTTCCAATCGCCGGAGGCGACGCCCACCGTCAAAGGTGTATGGAAAACGTCCAATTGGTCATCGTCCGTGCGCGGATGCGGAGCTGGATTCCGTCTTGCAATCCGTCTCTGCGCAGGCGATCCGGAGCTCGCGGTTCATCGCGCGACGCCAAGAACTTGGCGCAGAGGATTCAAATGACCATTGAGCCTCTCATACTTGTCGTCGAAGACGACCGCAGGTTGATCCATGTGGTCGCAATGGCGCTCGATACCCAGGGGTATCACGCGATCGACGTCAGCACCGGCCAGTGCGCGATCAACGAAGTCAGAACTCGAAATCCTGACCTTGTACTGCTGGATCTAGGTCTGCCCGACATCGACGGACTGGCTCTGCTCCCGACCATCCGCACTAACAGCACTGCTCCCGTCATCATCATGTCGGGTCGTGGCGATGCCATGGAAAAGGTGAAAGCGCTGGACGCCGGCGCAGACGACTACCTCACCAAACCCTTCTCGGTGCCAGAACTCCTGGCGCGTGTGCGCGTGATACTGCGAAACCATGCCCGGTTGGCCGACGGCGATGCAACCACGGTATCATTTGGCGAATACACCCTAGATTTCGTGAACCGCTGGCTGCTACACGGCAAGCGCCAGGTTCCTCTCTCTCCCACGGAATTTCGCCTGCTCGCGACGTTGGCACGGCACCCGGACCGCCTGGTCGCCACAGACGCCCTGCTCAAGGAAGCCTGGGGCACGGCGTACCAGCGCAGATCTAACTACGTCCGTGTCTACATGCACTCGCTCCGTCGCAAGCTGGAACCCGACGTAGCGCACCCGAAGTACCTCATCAACGAAGCTGGTCTCGGCTACCGCCTGAGTACCTCAGAGGGTTGACGACATTCCCTCCGTCCCCCTGATCGGGGAAAGGGAAGCTGGGCGTTTCGGGGAAAAAAAGCACGCTTGCGTCGCCATCGACGCCATCGCTGGGCTGCAACGCAATGTCCGAGGCCGCGCGCGACGATAGCGTGCAGGCGCCAATTAGCACTGTGTAAATTGCACAATGTTTCGGGCGTGTCTCTCGTGCGTCTCCACGGCGATAACAAGTGCGCCCGTGCCCTCTGACCCCTCTTTTTAACAGAATTTTAACAGCTCCCGTTGCTACGTTTCTGGATATCGCAATTCCAGTCCGATCTCCCCGAAGCGACCTTTGCAAGATAACAATGAATGGTGGTGCCCAATGACAATGCGATTTCAGGTGTTGATTGGTTGTCTTTTATCGCCGGCCATGCTTCTGAGTCTACTCACAGCGGCACATGCCAGCCCTGACTCATCGGCCACGTCTACTCCGCCGGCTAACCCACAGCCATCTCAGGAAAGGGCAGAAATCGACATCCCTCCGCTGCCCCTTGCGGCGACGTCGCCAGCGATGCCATCGCCGGCGGAGACGCTGGCCCCACCCAGCGTTCCCGAGGGGGCAAGCGAGCCGTTTGCCTTTGGTGACTTTACTTGGTTAAACGGGAACAACCGACAGAAAACGGCTCTTCTCGACACCAAGTATTTCACGGGCTCCCTCCTGGTCGATGTCAACTACACGGCATCGAAGAACAATCCGATTGACGACACCGTCGTCGGCTCAACTGCGCTTTCGCGGAACAACGAGTTCACTCTCGCCTTCCTCGGCTTCGGCGGCGATTTTCACGCTGATGGAGGCCGGGCGCGGCTGATGACACAATACGGAGTCCGCTCAACACTGGTGCCCCGCAACGATACGAGCACAAACCGCGGCCAGTTCGATTTGCAGACGGCTCTCCGCTATATCAGCGAGGGGTGGGGCGGCTATCACTTCAACGTCTTACATGGCATCAACGTCGATGCCGGCATTTTTATGTCCTATGTCGGCCTGTTTTCCTACGACAACTTCGAGAACTGGATGTACTTGCCGTCATTCACATCGGACAACACCCCGTGGTTCTTTAACGGGATCCGGATCCAGATCTTCCCCACTGACAAGCTGAAGATCGAGCCGTGGCTCATCAACGGATGGCAGACTTACGGAAAGTTCAACGAAATGCCAGGATTCGGTGCGCAGATCCTCTATCGGCCCGTGGAATACCTGTCATTCATCACCAACGACTACGTCGGTTGGGACACGCAGGACGCTCCCGGGCGGATGCGGTTTCACTCGGACAATAGCTTTTTGATGAGGTGGCTGAACCTTACCAAACCGAAGTACGGCGTCACGCGTGCGGCATTCTCGGTGACCGCAGACCTCGGTTTCGAGCATGGCGATGGAGTCGTCGGTTTCGGTGGCACGGGCACCGAGGGTAACTGTACGAATGCGACTCCTTGCACGCAGCACTTTCTCAGTGCCATGGCCTACCATCGGGTGTGGTTTGGCGAGAGATTCGCGTGGAACATCGGCGGTGGGTACATGAACAACCCGGGACGCTACCTGGTGCTGTCTCCGACGGGCAATGCTTCCAACCCTGCTTTAGTCCAACCGCTCGGCGTTTCGCCTCCCACGGTGGGGTTCGATTTCAATGCAGGCACGAAGTTCAACGCCTTCGACTACGAGACAGGCGTTCAGTACATGCCGAGTCAGGTGGTCACATTCGACATCGAGTACAACCACCGCCAGGCCAGCGTTCCTTACTTCGCCGGCCATGGGGGCGTTACGTCGCCGGATGGCTACATCAATACGCCGATTCCTCCCGGTTGGCGGCCAGACCTCTCGAAGACCGACGACCGGATCATTTTCGCAATGTTGACGCGCTTCTAGCAGGGGCAGTCGAGTATCAAGCGCCAGAATTGGGAGAATTGTCATGATGAAGAGAACGATCTCGGTAAATGCGAAGTCCAGTGGGTTGCGTGTTCTTGTGGTCATTGTCGGAGTGGCGGCATTGGCACTCGGCAGCGGGTGCAACCAAGGAAAGGAAGGGGATCGCTGTAACCCCGATCTCGCCCCGGGGGAAAGCGACTGCAATAACGGCCTGACCTGCCAGAGGTCCCCGACCTGCGCTGAGAACTACTGTTGCCCGACTCCGCTTACGTCTAGTTTGAATCCGTTCTGTAACGGCAGTGCATGCCCACCAGCGGACGCCGGGAACTAGGCGGATCCTGAAGTTCCTCGAAGCGACAGGAATTTTGGAGAGGCGATGGGAAGCGCCATGGTTACCATTTTGCGGCACAGTCAGAGTCAGGCATCGCGTGCGCTTGAGGCCCGGCGCGCTGTAAGTGTTGCCGGTGAGACTCCCGGGTATTGGCTGCTGGACTCGCCAGGGCTATGCGAGGTGCTGGATACAGCGAGACGGCTGGCACATGCGCCCGGCTCGCCCGTGTTGATCGAAGGCGAGAGGGGTACCGGGGTGCCGGAGCTGGCACGGCTGATTCGCGACGCGGATCCCGTGGCTCGGATGGAGCGGCTGCGGGAGATTCCGGCTGGCCTGGTCAGTCGCTCCGAGATGCGGGGATGGGGAGGCGTCGGGACGGTCTTCATCGAGGACATCGAGAACCTTGGGTTGGAGGGCCAGGATTGGGTTGGGGAGATACTGGCGAATCGCAGCCAGGCGGCTCAGCCGCTCCGGATTATTGGGGGTTCTCGGCTGAGTGCTAAAGAGCTGTTGGAGCGCAAGGGGTTCAGTCAGGAGTTGGTCCACGCCTGGGACGTTGGCAGACTCGTCATACCGCCGCTGCGCACTCGAGCGGGCGACATCTTGAGACTGGCGCGTCGGTTTCTGAAGCACTTTGCCGAATGGCAAGGCGGACGTTCGTTGCAATTCTCAGAGGCGGCGGAGCGGAAGCTCCTGCTGCATTCGTATCCGGGAAACGCCCGAGAGCTGCGAAGCATCGTGGAGCGGGCAGCGGCGTTGACCGCCTCGGAAGAGGTTGGCGAGGAGGCAATCGTCGTGTTCGACGCGGCCGGAAGGGCGACCAATGTGCGGGCAGCGCTTCTTCGGCCGGTGGCGTCCGTTGCCGGGCAGGGAGCTGGGCACTTCCCAACTCTGGTCGAATTGGAACGCGACTATCTCGTGATGTTGGCTCGGGAAGTCGGAGGGCGAAGTGTGGCGATGTCGCGAGCGATGGGTGTCTCGTATGCCACCGTGCGCAGGAAAATCCTCCGGCACGGCCTTGACGTCCGCGCGATCGTCGACGCGGCCAAGCCGTCGCTCGCATCCACAGACTGATCGTGGAGGTTCCATGCATGTCATGACTGACAACAATAGGGGTACTGACCAGAGATCAGTCGCCACCGAGCCAGGCGACCGGCAGGTGAAAAGGGCATCGCCCAAGAGCAAGGAAGATCCGTGGGACAGTGAGCCTGCCTGGCCGGGCGGAGAATACGATGACGACGAGGCCGTGGCGGATGGGATGTGCGATGACGACAACGATGCCCCACCAGCTCCGCGACTGTCTGCGCCCCTGAGTTGTCGCCAATCGTCGCTGTGGAACGAGGCCATCGCCCGAATTCGCGCTTTGAGATCCAGCAGTGACGCATTTCAATGAACACGGATGCTCGGGCCGAGCCTTGTTTCCAAGTGTCCTCTGCACTTCCGCCCCGATTCCTCGAACAGAGGGCGGGCCGACACCGTGGTGGCTACCTTGCTCGTCCGTCGAGAACCTCATTGATTACGCGGCCCTCCGGTCGCGAACCAGCGAATCCAGGTGCCGGTCGCCGAGCAGGATGACATGGTCGAGCAGCTCACGCCTGCCACTGCCCACAAATCTCTCCGCGATCGCGTTCATGTTGGGGGCTCGCACTGCGATGTTGATCACCTTCGTCCCGGCCGTGCCGGCTACCATGGCTGTCCGTTGAGAAGTCCATTGATTACGCAGCCTCCCGGTAGTCAGCATGCAGACCGCCGGGCACAGGTCTGATTAAGTTGGCCTGGCTGCCGCCGTGGCCAAGATCCCACAACCCCGGATCGCGGCGGCGCTGATGGAGATCGCGCGGGCCATGGTGCTCGGTCTGCCGCTCCGTTGACAGCCGATGCTGATTTCCCGGCGCGCCCGGCTGGTTCAACAGCTACGCCGCCCTGGTCATCTCGATCGGCACGGCCTTCCGCCCTGTCGCTCTCGCCGCCTCACCCACAGGCCCCGACCCTGCGTATGGGTCGAGCACCACGCCGCCCTTGGGCACGAACACCTTCACGATTTGGGTCATCAACTTTACGGGCTTTGCGCTGACATGTGCCTTGGCATTCCGGACCTTGGGCACCGTGAAGATGTGGCTCATGTCGCCGAGAACATTGTCTGTGGCCAGCACTGTCGTTGGATAGCGGCCAAGATCACTGGCGACGAAAGGCTCATGGCCGTAGGCGTTCAGCGACTCGTGGTAGACGGGGCGCCGGCGACCAGCCGCTCGCAGCGGATTGATTCGACTGGCCTGTTTCTTATCCTGTTCATTCAGCCACGGAATGCGGGCCTCGTCGACGTTGATCGGAATCGGTTTGCCCGGAGCACGAGCGATCAGAATGGGATCGTGCGCGGGGAGCAGGTGGTAAAGAGATGGGGCTCGGCCCCCGCGATACATCCAAATCGCTTGATCCGTCACGATGAATCCCGCCTGCCGCACCCGCCAGCCCAAGATGTCGTACAGCCGACGAGCCGCGAAGGCCACCGCACCGCGCCCGGCTTCAGGAGGCGCCGCACCTCGCGCCAGACTTCAACAGCGGGTACATCTTGATCCCAGTCAGCCATGTGGAGTCCGTAGGGTGGATCGCAGATACAGGCGTCAAACACACCCGGCGGCAAGAGGGGCATGACGTCCCGGCAGTCGCCGTAGATCACTTCAACCATCGGGCTGTCCCCGTCGTCAGCATTACACACCGCCGCGCCAGACCCAAAGTTCGTGGCGGAGATCGGATCGGCGGTGGCGGGTGGAAGCACCCATTTAGGGTAGCTCGTTCCGCAGGCAAGTCAGCGGTGGAGCAGCCGACGCCAGCCGAATCGGTCAAAACGGTGAAAACCATCAAATCCGTAAAGACGATCAAAACGGTCAAGACCGTACAGACTGCCACCCTTCGGGCGGGAGACCCGATCACGAGATCTCGCCCACTTGCACGCCTAGCCCGTCGCCGGATTACCTCATTCCTACCTCATGCAGCCGAATTACCTCATGGCGCATTGTAGGCACAAAAAAGCCCTAGAATTACCAGGGCTTTTGAGCGGGCAAAGGGACTTGAACCCTCGACGTTCACCTTGGCAAGGATGACATCACCCACGTGATTTCAATGAGTTAGCGGACTTGGACGGGACGAGAACGGCGTGAAACGGCTTGAAAAGCACTGAAACGACCTGAAAACAACCGCAGGATTACCTCATTCCTACCTCATGCCGGAAACGACTACCTCATTCTGGAATCTCCCATGCCGCCAGCCGGCATGTGGACCGCGGCGGCTTCTGGTACCCTACGGATCATGCACGCGCACAAGACGACCGTGACCGTCCACGAGGACCACCAGGTCGTCGTACACCTGCCCGACGACTTCCCCGCTGGCGAGGCCGAGGTCATCGTCATGCCGCGTTCCATTCCGTCTTCTTCGCATGAAGCCGTTGCCAAGTTCGACCGCTTGCTGGCGTCACTGCCCACGGCGCCGGTTGTCTCGCTGGACTCTCTCGATCGCGGCGAACTCAACCGGTGACCACGTACCTGCTCGACACCAACGTGGTTGTGCGGCTGATGGAGCCAGCGGCTCCCGAGCACGCGATGGTGAGGGATGCGATTAGGCACCTCATCACAGCTGGTCACACATTGGTCTTGGCCCCGCAGGTTTTGACCGAGTTGTGGGTCGTTGCCACGCGGCCGGTGGAAGTGAACGGATTCGGATGGCACCCCAGCAAGACCGCTGACGTGATCGCCCGCCTGCGCAGCCAGTTCGTGTTGCTCGATGAAGGTCCTGCTGTCTTCGAACGCTGGCTAGCCATGGTCCAAGCCACCAACGTCCGAGGCAAGTGCGCACATGACGCGCGCCTGGCAGCGCTGATGTTGTCCCAAGGTGTGACCAGCATCCTGACCTTGAACACCACCGACTTCGACGGCCTGCCAGGAGTATCGGCTCTTCATCCGTCTGCGGTCCTCGCTGGTGAATGACCTCCTGATTGCTGCAAAGAAGCCCAAGCCCGCTCGAAGAGCGCGGCCCGATCATCAGCAATGACTTTCAGGACAGCACGGGGCCCGCTTGCGGATGCGGCACCAGATGAGAATCACGCCCAGCAGGCCGAGGACGCTCTCGGTGCCAGGACCGTCGGCGGGGGCACGGCCCACATCGCAGTCGCAACCACTGTGGCCGAGCTTGAGTGGTGGGGCGGTGCCGCCGCCGGTGGAGCCGCCGGAGGTGAACCCTCCGTAGCCGGTGGAACCGCCGTAGTCGGTGGAGCCGCCGGAGGTGAACCCTCCGTAGCCGGTGAACCCACCGGAGCCGGTGGAGCCGCCGGAGGTGAACCCTCCGTAGCCGGTGAACCCGCCGCCGCCGGTGGAGCCGCCGGAGGTGAACCCTCCGTAGCCGGTGAACCCACCGGAGCCGGTGGAACCGCCGTAGCCGGTGGAACCGCCGCCGCCGGTGGAGCCGCCGGAGGTGAACCCGCCGTAGCCGGTGGAGCCGCCGGAGGTGAACCCTCCGTAGCCGGTGAACCCACCGGAGCCGGTGGAACCGCCGTAGCCGGTGGAACCGCCGTAGCCCGAAGAGCCGCCAGTCCCGAGGAAGCCACAGTTCGGGTCCGGCATGTCACAAGTGCCCATGCCGTCACAGATCAGGCAAGAGCCGCAGGTCGAGCCGTATGGTGGGAACACGCACGATCCGACTCCGTCGCAAGTGGACTTGCAGCTCCCCGAACCCTTGCCACATTCATTTTCCGGGTCGCTCCCCACCGCGTAGGGGCTGCACGTCCCGGCAAGCCCAGCCTGATTGCAGGAAACGCAGGTCCCGGTGCAGGCGCTGTCGCAGCACACGCCGTCGCTGCAGAATCCGCTAGCACAAGCGCTGGCGCTCGTGCAGGTCTGGCCATTGGCGGTCTTGCACGCTCCGGTGGCGTCGCACGCCTGGGCGCCCGAGCAGCTGCCTGCCACCTGTGTTCCCGGGGACGCCAACACGCAGGTTCCGAGCTGGCCCGAAACGTTGCAGGACATGCATGGTCCCGCGCAAGAAGCCGATCCACAGCACACGCCGTCCACACAGTTGCCCGAGGAGCATAGGCTGGCAGTCACGGCCGTGCATCCCGTGCCGTTGCCCCAGCCAGTCACGCTGTATTCCCAGGTTTCGTCCGTGGCGAAGCCGTTCACCATGCCACCGAACAACACCACAACACCACGCTGGTTGTCGAAGGCCATGGACGGATACTGGCGATCAGAGGGCTCGCCGGACGGAGGGCGCGCATACCAGGTCGGGCCGCTGGTATCGAGCTCCCAGGTGGACATATTGCCCATGCTGCTCATCATGGGCATGCCGAGCAGTACCACGCGGCGCCGGATCGAATCGTAACTCACCATCGCATCGGAGACGCCCCCGCCAAGCGCTTCCCCTGTCACTTGCTGTGACCAGGCGCCGCTGGTTGGATTCCACTCCCAGTAGTCGCCTGCCGGGGAGCCGTACCCGTAGCCGTTGTAGCCGCCTGTTATGGTCTCGAGCAGCACCAACTCCTCGCGCCCGTCATCGAAGACCATGGTTGGGTAGCTCCCGCCGGAAGGCGCGGAAACCTCCAGCGTGGGTGTGCGATCGGTCCAGGTGCTGCTGGCACCGTTCCATTCCCACACGTCGGTCTTGTTCGGGTTCGTGTACGCCCCAGCATCCGGATAGAAACCGGGAGGCAACACTACTATTTGGCTACTGGAATCGTATCCGGCGTAGAGAATGATTCTATTCCTCGCACTGTCCGTCACCATGCCGTGCCCACTCCGCTGCGAGGGCGAAATCGCCGGGAAAAGCTGGGCCCATGTGCGCGTCCCGATGCTCCACTCCCAGGTGTCAGCAAGAACGCCCGCCGTGCCGTAGGGTGTGTAGGTTCCAGACGTCCCGCCAAACAGGATGAACGACTTGCGCGCGGGATCGTAGGCCATCGCCGAGTCCATGCGCGCCGGGGGCTTGACGTCCCCAGTGCACTCGACCCACGTGGCCCCGTCCCACACCCACAGGTCATTGAGGACGTTCCCCGTGACGTCCTGTCCACCGAACACATAGACCTTGCCGGTAACCGGGTCTGCGGCCATGGCCTGCGATGAGCGCTGCCCCGGCGAGTCGCTGGGTGCCGAGCGGTCCACCCAGGTGGTGGTCGCCGGATTCAGTTCCCACACCTCCCTGCTCGAGCTGGAGGAACTGAGCGTGCAGG
>Ga0181539_1004157_pt1 | contig 12605 bp, 10 predicted proteins | sample PEATcosm2014_Bin_46_FD_119767 | JGI IMG/M metagenome (GOLD analysis project Ga0181539, IMG submission 119767) | Peatland microbial communities from MTU Mesocosm Facility, Houghton, MI, USA - PEATcosm2014_Bin23_60_metaG | ecosystem: Environmental > Terrestrial > Soil > Wetlands > Peat | place... | reverse complement strand
TGTCTCTGTGTCGTAGACAAAGAGCTTGAGCTGCCTGCCGTTCACACCCCCCGCGGCGTTGATGGCATCGATGGCGATATCGAGTCCCTTCTTCTCGGCCTGGCCGATATTCGAGATGATGCCGGTCAACTCAAGGGCGACTCCGACCGGATACGGGGCTAGTTTCTGCTGCCCAAAGCCCCGAGCGGGAAACAACCATATGGCTGCCAGGCAGACTACCGAGCCGATCATAAGCACACGTTTCATTCCCCCCCCCTTCTCCCCTGTTTTTTTTGTGCCTTTCTCTATTCTGAGCTTTTTACCCTCCGAGATACGCGGACTGGATCGTGGGACTCTCGATTACATCCTGGCAGGACCCCTCGAGCACGACTGCACCCCTTTCAAGCAGATAGACGTAATCCGCGATCTTAAGGGCCGCCCGGGCATTCTGCTCAACAAGAAGGAGCGACACCTCCCAGCTCGCGCAGATTTCCTTGAGCGCCCGCATCATTTCCCCAATGAGCAGTGGAGAAAGACCGAGGGACGGCTCGTCGAGGGCGAGGAGCGTCGGCATCGCCATCAAAGCCCTCCCGACCGCGAGCATCTGCTGCTGCCCCCCTGACAGTGTATCTGCGCGCTGCTTCAGCCGCTCCTTCAGGATAGGGAAGAGGCTGAAAACCATCTCCAATCTGCCCGCGAGGACCTCTTTCCGTTTCCTGGCGCTAAAAGAGTAGGTGCCGAGAAGGAGGTTGTCCATGACCGTGAGGGGACCGAAGAGCTCCCTTCCTTCAGGCACACTCGCGATGCCATGCCTGATGATCTCGTGCGCAGGTTTCCCCTGAATGGCTGCACCTTCAAAGAGGATTTTCCCCTTACGGGGGGTGAGAAGGCCGGTAATGGTCTTGAGAAGTGTCGTCTTTCCTGCGCCGTTGCTTCCCAGGATCGCTACTACCTCATGTGGATGAACCTCCAGGGAGACGTTCTTGAGAGCCTGCGCCTCGCCGTAGAAGGTGGAAACGCTTTCCGCGACGAGGCAGGGAGCCCCATCTCTCGCGGAAGGGATTTTGCAGACGTTATCCATATCAGACCTCGTCGCCTAGGTAGGCCCTGATGACCTCCTGGTTCGCCCGTACCTGTTCGGGCGGTCCTTCCGCGATCTTCGTGCCCTCGTCCAGGACAATGACCTTCTCGGAAAGGGACATGACAAAGGGCATGTTATGCTCCACGATGAAGATCGTAAGCCCTTTGCCTACAAGCATATAGATAAGGTCGACCAGCTTTTTTGCCTCATGCGCCGCAAGCCCGCCTACAGGCTCGTCGAGCATGAGCAGGGTCGGGTTCATGGAGAGCGCCCTTGCAACGCCCACAAGTTTTCTTTCGCCGAGGGGGAGCTTTGAGATGGGGTCGTTGGCCCGCTTTTCCAGGCCCACGAAGGTGAGACTTTCCATCGCGATCTCCCTGAGGCGTTTTTCCTCTTTTCTCGCCCAGGGGAGAGACAAGCCGCAGGCAAGCATCCCCGAAGAGCTCTGCGTGTGGCATCCCACGAGGGTATTCTCCATTACCGAAAGGCCGGCGAAGAGTTCCTCGAGCTGGAAGGTCCTGCCGATGCCTTTCGATGCGATCACGTGGGCCGGGAGTCCGGAAATATTTTCGGCCTGAAAGACGATTTCCCCCGAATCCGCGGCATGGATACCGGTGACGACGTTGATAAATGTCGTTTTTCCGGCCCCGTTAGGCCCGATAAGGGAGTTGATGCTTCCTTTTTCCAGCTCGAAAGCGACATCGGCGAGGGCGTGAATGCCGCCGAAGCGCTTGCCGAGGTTGTCGACTTTAAGGAGAATATTATGGTCTGGTGAGGCGCTCACCGACCCTCCTTCCTGCATGCATCAATTGCTCGACCCACCCCGCGATGCCTCCCGGCATAAATATAAGGGTGAGGATGACAATGATGCCGAAAAAGACGGCATCGACCTCGGCCGTCATGACGGGAAGCAGCCTTGCCAGATACGCCTGGATAACCTCACGAAGCCACATGATGGTAAAGGCCCCGAGTATCGGGCCGTAGAGTATCCCCCCGCCTCCCACGATCACCATGGTTAACAGCTCGATCATGAGAGGTATACCGAACATCGCCGGCTCGATGAAACGGAGCCAAAAAGCGAGGATACTCCCCGTGAGGCTCGCCATGACCGACGTGATCACGAATATCCTCAACTTGTACTGTGAAACATTGATGCCCATGCTCTTGCTCGCTACTTCGCTGTACATGAACGTTCGCAGCGCCCTGCCTGCCCGGGTAGTCATGAGGTTGTGGAAGAACCATAAGCTCCCGATACAGAGCCCCCATGAGAGGAAATAGAAATCGCGGTCCCCTTCAAACTTTATCGGGCCGATCGTGAGGGGGGGTATGCCCATCAGGCCTTCATGACCGCCCGTAAGAGACCCCATATTCCCGATCCCGATTTCCATAATGATCAGGAGACAAAACGTCGCGTTGGCAAGGTAGTATTCCTTGAGACGAAGGAGAGGCGCGCCCATGATGTAGGCGAGACACGCGACGCACAGAGCGGCAACACCAATCGAAACCAACGGGGGAACGCCCCTGATCGTGGCGATGGCCGTGACATAGGCACCGATGCCGAACCACGCAGGGTGGGCCACCGAGAAGATGCCGCTGTTCTCCATGAGGACCGCCTTGCCCAGCGCCAGGGCCCCATAGATCGCGATAAAGCACATGACGCCTATTATATAAGGGCTCGGAACGATAATGGGGAGAAGGAATATGGCAAGCATGACGAGTCCGGGAAGAATGTGCCCTTTCATGTGCCTCGCTTCCATAGCGGCAGGCGATACGTGCCGACTATGAGGACAATAATCATGACCGTAAGGGCAAAGACGTCCTTGAGCCCCGGTGAGATGAAGCCTGCGCCGAACCCTTCGAGGAGCCCGAGGACAAGGGCCGCCGCCACCGTGCCGGGAATTGTCCAGTTGCCTACTATTGCCACCACGAGCCCCTTCAGCCCTGTAAGGAGACCTATCTCGTATCCGGTAAAGGTGATAGGGGCGGTGATGATGCCTGTCACCGCGCCCAGGCCCCCGGCAAGGCCAAAGCAGAAAAGGCGGAATTTGCTGACGTCGATGCCGACGAGCCGGGCGCCTGTGCTATTGAAGGCAGACGCCCGGAGTGCCTTGCCGAAGAGCGTATAGTTGAGGAACCACGAGAGGCCGAGGGTGACGATCACCAGCAGACCCACAACACAAATGACCTGAGGAGTGAGGGTAGCACCGGAAATGTGAAGAACGTCGGCGCCGAAGATAGGGTCGATCTTGCGCGTTTCGGAACCGAACTTAAGGAGCACCGACCCCTTGATGACGGCGCCCAGGGCAATGGTGAGCATCATATAGGTCCTCGCCGAAGGGTATCGAACGGAACGGATCGTGGTCCGCTCCATGACGGCCGAGATACAGATCGTGGCAGCTACGGCGATCACGGAGGCCGGGAAGAGGCCGAGACCTGCCGCGTGGAAGCCCCAGGTGAGCATGCCTCCGAGCATGACGAACTCGCCGGTGGTGAAGTTGAGAACCGAGGTCATCAGGTAGACGACGCTCCAGCATATTCCTATGACGCCGTAAATGCTGCCCGCCGTTATGCCTGAGATGGCATACTGGAGTATCTGCGACAAGAGGTCCATAACGGGTGCTCTCCTGTTTTCGCGTCTTATTCCCGGCAACCTTTCAAAACAAGCCTTGCGGTCAGCGACGTTTATGATCCTAAATTACACTTTCCGTACCACCGTTTAGTGAAACCCAATAGCGCTGAAAAATCAAGAGATCAGCCGAATACATTGCAATTCGGCCTACGCTCATATCGGCACTATACCGGATGCTCCCGGTAATTGAATAAGAGGGAAGGTCGCATCACGCAAGACAAGGAGTAAGAGAAAAAAACAACGGGCAGGCTTAAGAGGTCAATGGTTGCGACGACATTATCGGTGACGGGTCTCTTTTCAGCACGTCCTGCGACGTTTTTTCAGGACCAGGGAACCGGCGCCGCCTGCGAGGGAGACCGCCAGGGAGAGGAGGAAGGCGTACGTGAACGTGCCCGTGGCGTCCTTGATGTAGCCTCCTACGACGGGTCCAAGGGCCTGCCCGATGCCGAAGAAAAGGGTGATGAAGCCGAGGCCCGCGGGCGCCAGTCTCCCGCCTACCGCATCTCCGGCCGCAGCTGCCATTATGACGGGTATGGAAAAGGCCGCGATTCCGAAGACCGCGGCAGACAGGTAAAAACCCGTGTAATCTTTCCAGAACGCGAGGACGAGATAGGAAAGGGCGAGGGTAAAATAGGCGATCATCGACCCGTATCTTCTGCCCACGACATCGGACACCCAGCCATAGATCACGCCGCAGAAGATGCTGAAGATACCCAGGACCCCGAATATCCTCCCCGCCGTGACCGCGGGTACCTGCATTTCCCTGGTGAGGTAGGCGACGAAAAAGGTGAGGTAGATGATGTAGGAAAAGCCGTACATGAAATAGACACCCCCGAGCTTCCATATCTCGGGCTGGACCACGATGTCCCTGAAGGCGGAGAAGAGCGTAATCCTGGGGCCTGACGGACCCGGACCTTCCTGCCCTTCCCCTCCGTACAGGCCGAGGTTCTTTTCCTTCGGGTTGTCCCTGAGGAAGGCAAAGCATACGAAGGCAAGCACGAAGACTATGATCCCGAGCATGAACCAGGCATACCGCCAGCCTTGCCGGCCGAAGGCAGCGATCACGGGCGGGAGCATAATGCCCGACAGGAAGAGGCCGGTACCGATGCCCGCCGACACGATGCCCGTTGCGAGACCTCTTCTCTTCATGATAAACCAGGCTGCGGGCAGTGCCATGATGGGCACGTAGCTGCCCCCGTTTCCCGCTCCGGAGACCAGCCTCATGAAAAAGGCAAAGAGGAAGGAGTTGGCGAGCCCCGTGAGAAAGAGACTGACGCCGATGACGATGAGGGACACGAAGACGACCTTCCTCACGCCGAAGCGGGCGGCCAAAAAACCGCCGACGATGGCGAGGCAGAGGTAGCCGATGAAGTTGCCCGTTGCGATGGAGCCCAGCTGCGTGTAGCTGAGCATGAGCCCGTCCTTCATCGACGGGAGGATCACAGAGTAAGACATCCTGCCGAACCCATGGGCAAGGATGGTCACGAGACATCCGGTCGCCGCGATAACCCAGGCATAGTGCATGGTTTTACCCCCCTCTTTCATTGTAAAAGGGGACAGCAGGCCGTGTCAACAATTATCGCCTGTATCACCCGATTTTCACGAAGGGTCGGAAACCCGACGCGAAGGAAGACATCGGGCGTTTCTTTCCCCTGCAAACGCGAGAGAAAATGAGGTCGCCACTCGCCCTTCGCCATGTCTCCGGCACGTGGTCGATTGTGTCCCTCACGAGCCTCCCGGCGTTCATGTGACGACGTGTGCTTTAGCCGGATAAACCCGGAAAACTTGACTCAGGAGGGGCTAAAGTAGTATTTTCAAACGGAAAGGCTTATGAGGCGCCATATGCAATCCAACGCAGAGTGAGGATGCTCTTGGAACGCAGTGATACCCTTCTCGTATTCACCCTTTCCGAACAGCGTTGCGCATTAGCCCTTTCAGACGTTGAAAGAATCGTCCATGTAGTCGAGATCAATCCGCTGCCGAAAGCGCCTGAGATTGTCACGGGCCTGATCAATCTCCAGGGTCGGGCCATACCTGTTCTCAACATCCGCACACTATTCAATCTGCCGAAAGTCGAGATTGCCTTGAGCGATCAGATGATTATTGCCCATACATCAAGCCGGACAGTTGCGATTCTCGTGGACAATGCCGTGGGTGTTGTCGATTACGGACGGGAAGATAGTATCGCAGCGGAAGAGCTTTTTCCCGGGATAGGGTATTTGAAAGGCGTCGTAAAACTGAAGGACGGCATTGCGTACATTTACGATCTCGACAAGTTCCTGTCCCTCGATGAGGAGGCCATGCTCGACCGGGTCCTGCGCCCGGCATAAAGATATCAGAGGCGGATGGGCATGACGCGCGGCACACGAAACGCATCTCCAAAACCGGACGGCGGCGCAACTGACGATAGGGGATTGACAAATCCGGATCCTTCTCTGCTTTCCGACATCAGCAGGTTCGTTGAAATGTGTATGGGCTTGCACTTCCCGGCGGAACGCCATCGAGACCTCGAAAGGGATATCTGCTCGGCGGCGGGAGAGTTTGGCTTTTCGGATGTCGGGTCGTTCATAAGATGGCTGCTGTCATCTCCGTTGTCACATGATCAGATCGAAATGCTGGCAAGTCATCTTACTGTCGGAGAAACGTATTTCTTCAGAGACATGGGAAGTTTCGACGCCCTCGGCGAACACGTTCTTCCCGGGCTGATCTGTTCTCGAAAAGGAACGGACCAGCGGCTCAGGATCTGGAGCGTGGGGTGCTCGACCGGCGAAGAAGCTTACTCCATCGCAATATTGCTCGACAAAATGATCCCCGATTTGAAGGACTGGAGTATTACTATTCTGGCAACCGACATAAATCCGGATTTTTTGAACAAGGCTGCGGAGGGAGTGTATCGCGAGTGGTCTTTCCGTGATACGCCGCAGTGGGTGAAAGAACAGTATTTCACAAAAACTCACTACGGATTCGAGGTCCTCCGGCGTATCAGGAAAATGGTCACCTTTGCCTATCACAATTTAGCGGCCGATCCATATCCGGCGCTTGCCACTAATACCAGCGCAATGGACGTCATTTTTTGCCGAAATGTGTTGATGTACTTCTCGTGCGAGCGAGCGCTGGAAGTCGTGCTGCGCCTTCACCGATGTCTCATGGATGACGGATGGCTCATCATCAGCCCTGTCGAATCCTCCCTTGCGAAACCCCCTTTGTTCGAAGGCGTCACATTTCCCGGTGCGACCCTCTACAAGAAAACGAGCAGCGGGGTGCAGAGTGCAGCGATAAGGGACCCGGAGAGCTGCGTCATCAGTGAAACAGGGAAATGGAGCACGGAAAAGAGCGTCGATCAGGCGGGCAGACCGCAGAAGGACGAACCGGAGAAGCAAGGGACGCACGAACAGACACGGATTCGCAGCGCCGCGTTTTCTCCGGAACCTTTGCCTGCCGCCTCCCCGGCTCAAGAAGATATTCCTCTGCCGGCATTGGCAAGGGCGGCTGCCGATAAAGGCGAGCTTTCCAAGGCCCTGGAATTGTGCGAAAAGGCTATCAACGCGGATAAGCTGAATTCATCTCTGTACTATCTGCACGCAACAATCCTCCAGGAAATCGGCAGGGCACGCGAAGCCGCGACGTCGCTCAAGCGGGCGATCTACATCAGTCAGGATTTTGTTCTGGCCCATGTCGCCCTGGGGCATCTGATGCACCAGCAGGAAAGATACAAGGAGGCTGAAAAGTGTTTTGAGAGTGCCTGCGCGCTCCTGGAGTCGTACGGAGGTGAAGAGATACCACCCGAATCGGAAGGCATCAGTGCAGGCAGATTGATGGAAGTAATTCGCACGATGAGACAGATAGTGCATAAGAGGTGGTTGAATGCGTGACGGTAAACTTGACTGGGCCGCAATCCGTCTGCGACTTGAGAAGGTCAGCGCCGCGATAGAGAGCGGCTACTCGCCCAACCCGGAGGATACGAAAAGAATCCTTAAGGCGAGGGCGACCGCACTGGCGCGGGCGCCCGAAAAGACGCGGCATGGAGACGTGATTGAAGTGCTGGAGTTTTTACTCGCACATGAATCTTATGCTGTCGAGACACAGTTCGTTCGCGAGGTTTACACGATAAAAGATTACACTCCTCTTCCGGGTACGCCGCCGTTTGTCGTCGGACTGATCAACGTGCGCGGACAGATCGTTTCCGTCATAGATATAAAGCGGTTTTTCGGTATGCCCGATAAAGGGATCAGCGATCTTCACAAGGTCATCATCATTCATGATGATACGATGGAGTTCGGCGTCCTTGCCGATTCCACGCCCGGCGTGCTGCGCATTCCTATGAATGAAATTCAGCCTCCGCTGCCCACGCTCACGGGAATCCGGGAGCAATTCCTTAAAGGCGTCACCCCGGAAGGGACAGCGATCCTGGATGCCGGCAAGCTTTTGGCAGACAAGGATATTATTCTGTATGAAGAAGCCTGACTATAAAGAGAGGTGCGTATGAAATGGTTTCGCGGTCTTTTTGCGCCCGGAAAGACAGAACAGGTCTCCTCGCCACCGACAGACGCGCGTGTCTCTGCCACGGGTCGTGGGGGTACAAAAAACCTTGAGGAGGAGCTCCGGAAGGCATCGTCATATGCCCGAAGCCTCCTTGAGGCGAGTCTCGACCCGCTGGTAACGATAAGTCCGGAGGGAAAGATAACGGATGTGAACAAGGCGGCGGTAAAAGTGACGGGGGTCTCACGGGAGCACCTTATCGGGACCGATTTCTCGAGCTGCTTTACCGAGCCCGAAAAAGCCAGCGAAGGCTACCGCCAGGTCTTCAAGGAAGGCTATGTCACGGATTACCCGTTGACGATCAGGCATGTCAGTGGAAAATTGACGTATGTTCTGTACAACGCGTCGGTCTACAAAGACGCGGAGGGGAGCATCCTGGGCGTTTTTGCCGCTGCCCGCGACGTGACGGAACAGCGGCAGGCTTCTCAGTATGCCCGAAGCCTCCTTGAGGCGAGTCTCGACCCGCTGGTAACGATAAGTCCGGAGGGAAAGATAACGGATGTGAACAAGGCTACCGAACTGGTGACGGGGCTTGCCCGCGACCGTTTGATCGGGAGCGATTTTTCCGATTATTTCACGGAGCCGGAAAAGGCGAGAGAGGGATACCGGAAGGTAATATCCCAGGGGTTTGTCAAAGATTACCCCCTCACCGTCTGCCATGTATCGGGACAGTTGACGTATGTGCTTTACAACGCCACGGTATACATGAGTGATTCCGGCAAAATGCTGGGCGTTTTTGCCGCGGCCCGTGATGTCACCGAACGTAAGGAGGCTGAAGATAATCTTCGCACACTAAATCAGCAGGTACGGGAAGCGGCGAATATCCTTGCCTCCTCGGTGGGCGAAATCCTGGCATTGACAACCCAGTTAGCCACTGTTTCGTTGGAGACGGCAGCGTCCGTAAACGAGACGACATCAACGGTTGCGGAAGTGAAGCAGACTGCCCAGCTTTCGGCGGAGAAATCAAGGAGTGTGTCGGAAGGCGCGCAGAAGGCGGCATCAGTTGCCCAGCAAGGCAACGCAGCCGTGACGAGGACAGTGGAGGGGATCAACCATATCAGGGAGTTGATGGAATCGGTCGGCGAGAGCATTGTGGAGCTGAGTGAGCAGACTCAGGCCATAGGAGAGATCATGGCTGTGGTCAACGACCTTGCTCAACAGTCGAACCTGTTGTCGGTCAACGCCGCGATAGAGGCAGCGAAAGCCGGCGAGCACGGGAAAGGCTTTGCCGTGGTGGCCCAGGAAATCAGGAGCCTCGCCGATCAATCGAAAGAGGCGACCGGGCAGGTGCGCACCATCCTTAGCGATATACAGAAGGCGACCAGTACATCGGTCTTAGCCGCGGAACAGGTAAGCAAGGCGGTCGAGGGCAGCGTCAATCAGGCGGCTGAATCAGGCGAAGCCATCAGAAAGCTCTTGGACAGCATTGAAGAATCGGCGCATGCGGCCACCCAGATTGCAGCATCGAACCAGCAGCAGTTTGTCGGCATGGACCAGATTGCGCAGGCCATGGAAGCTGTCAGGCAGGCGTTCCAGCAGCACGTGGCCGGGACGAAACAGGCCGAACAGGCAGCGGCCAACCTGAACGAGCTTGGAAAGAAGCTCAGGGAGATGGTGGGAAAATATAAGGTGTAGTGTAAGGGTTCGATATGGACAGGAAGGACGAGGAATTCCGGAAAAGACTCCTTTTAACGTTCAAAGTTGAGGCGCAAGAACACCTCACTGCCATGACCTCCGGTCTTATTGAGATTGAGAAGGGTGACCCCCGGAGGGAGAGCGAGACTATCGAAACTGTATTCAGGGCATTGCATAACCTGAAAGGCGCAGCTCGCTCCGTGAATCTGGCTGACGTGGTTGCCATCTGCCAGGCGGCGGAGAACGTGTTGTCCGCCCTGAAGCGCACAGAACTCATCCCCTCTTCGCCCATGCTCGACCTGCTTCATAAGGCAGTTGCCTTCATCGGTAAGCTCGTTGGCGAGGAAGGACTCACCGCGTCAGAAAAGTCAGGGGTGAGGGAATTAATCCGGGGTCTGGAGGGAGAGATAGAGAAACCTGCTCCGGTTTCCGGGCTCGCCAACGAGCCGGCACGCCGGCTGCCCGCAGCGCCCGGCCCGTCGCCGGCACACACTGCGACGATAAGAATCTCTGTCGCAAAGCTTGATGCCCTTCTCCTTCAGGTCGAGGAGATGCTCCTGGTGAAGCTTGCCATGGCCCAGCGTGTACTCGATCTGAAGCAGGTGAAAAAGAGATTCGATCTGTGGCAAAAGGAACGGGCGAAAAGATCATACAGGGCAAAGGGAAGGCAAGAGATAAAGGGAGAAGTGAGGAGCAAAGACGGCATCGATTCGTCTATCGCCCCCTTTGAAGCCGCATTGACAAGGGTGCTGAAGGCGGCTGAGTCTGACCAGCGGTCGTGCAGCGTCATGGTGGATGCGCTGCTTGCCGATACGAAGAAAGCGCTGATGCTCCCCTTTTTGTCGCTTCTGGAGGGCTTTCCCGGCTTAGTGCGCAACCTGTCGCGCGAAGCGGGGAAAGAGACGGCGTTCATCATACAGGGTGAACAAATTGAAATAGATCGGCGGATATTGGAAGAAATAAAGGACCCCTTGATTCATCTTGTGAGAAACTGCATAGACCACGGCATTGAACTACCTGAAGAGCGGCTGAAAAAGAAAAAACCGCCACGGGGGGAGATAAGGATTGTCGTCTCTTCCCGGGACGGCATGATCGAGATCGCGGTATTCGACGACGGGGCCGGGATCGATACATCAAAAATGAAGGCCGTTGCCGAAAAGAGCGGCTTTCTGTCACAGGAAGAAGCCGGCCGGCTCAGTGACGGCGAGTCGCTGCTCCTGGCTTTCAGATCGGGGATCACCACGAGCCCCATGGTGACGGACCTTTCCGGAAGAGGGCTCGGGCTGGCCATTGTCAAAGAAAAGGTGGAAAAACTGAACGGCAGGATTGAAATTGAGTCGCAGCCCGGCGCCGGCACAACGCTCAGAATGATCCTCCCTCTCACGCGTGCCACATTCCGTGGGGTTGTCGTCAGGGTGAACCGGCAGCCCTTCGTCCTTCCATCCGCAAATATCCGGAGGGTGGCGCGAGTCAAAAAAGAGGAAATTCGGACCATTGGAACGCGTGAATCTCTCACCTTAGATGGGCGGGCGGTCTCGCTCGTCAGGCTCGGAGAGGTGCTGCGCGTTCCAACGGGAGACAACCGGTCAGAGGCCGACACCCCCTTCGAACAAGTGGTGGTGCTTGGTTCAGACGAGTTGCAAATGGCTTTTCTCGTAGACGAGATCCTCCACGAGCAGGAAGTATTGGTTAAACCTCTGGGCAGACAGCTTTTACGGGTACGGAACTTTTCCGGAGCCACGATACTCGGCAGCGGGAAAGTCGTGCCGATCCTGAACGTCTCCGATCTCATGAAGTCCGCGGTAAAGACTTCTTCCACGTATGCCGGGGCTCCCGCGGAGGAACCGAAGAAACGGATATCCATACTTGTTGCGGAGGATTCGATCACCGCACGGACCCTGCTGAGGACCATTCTCGAATCGGCGGGCTACGATGTCAAGGTAGCTGTAGACGGCGTCGATGCATTCACGCGCCTGTCGGCGGAAGAGTTCGACCTTTTGGTGTCGGACGTAGACATGCCCGGGATGAACGGATTTGACCTCACTGCAAAGGTACGGGCGGACAAGAAACTCTCGGAATTGCCCGTGGTGCTCGTGACGGCACTCGAGTCGGGCGAAGACAAGAAGCGCGGGATAGATGTCGGCGCAAACGCCTACATCGTGAAAAGCAGCTTTGACCAGAGCAACTTGCTAAAGGCGGTGAAAAGACTTATATGATCAAAGTCCTCGTCGTGGATGATTCTCCCGTGGCACGTGAATTACTATCTCACGTCTTACGCACGGATCCCGACATTCAGGTAATCGGTGCTGCCGGCAGCGGGAAAGACGCCATAGAGTCAATAAAGTACAACAGGCCCGATATTATCACCATGGACATCAACATGTCGAATATGGACGGTTTTGAGGCAACACGCAGTATCATGGAAACCGATCCCCTCCCTATCGTTATCGTGACGGACCGGCCTGATATGCATGAGCTGGAAATGTCCTTTCAGGCTATTGAAGCGGGAGCCCTTGCCGTTCTGCAGAAACCGCACGGGATCGGTCATCCGGCCTATACGACAAACGTAAAAGAGTTAATTACTACCGTAAAGCTCATGTCGGAGATTAAAGTGGTCAGGCGCTGGAAATCGATTGCAGAAAAAAAAGGTGCTCCCCGGAGAAGTGCAGCGGATAGCCTCTCGTCGCAGCCCGCCGAAGTCAAGGTCGTTGCTATCGGTGCGTCGACAGGCGGACCTCCGGT
>Ga0181539_1004154_pt1 | contig 12611 bp, 10 predicted proteins | sample PEATcosm2014_Bin_46_FD_119767 | JGI IMG/M metagenome (GOLD analysis project Ga0181539, IMG submission 119767) | Peatland microbial communities from MTU Mesocosm Facility, Houghton, MI, USA - PEATcosm2014_Bin23_60_metaG | ecosystem: Environmental > Terrestrial > Soil > Wetlands > Peat | place... | reverse complement strand
GCTCGCGCAGCGTTCGGCCGAAGCGGCCAAAGAGATCAAGGGCCTGATTTCGGCCTCGACGACGCAGGTCGATCACGGCGTCAAGCTGGTGGCCGAGACCGGCGCGTCGCTGGGGCGGATCGTGACCCAGGTGACGGAGATCAACAGCGTCATCGGCGAAATCGCCTTAGGCGCCAAGGAGCAGGCGACGGCGCTGGCGGAGGTCAACACGGCGATCAACCAGATGGATCAGGTGACGCAGCAGAACGCGACAATGGTCGAGCAATCGACGGCGGCCACGCACGCCCTGACGCAGGAGGCCGAACTGCTTGCGAGCCTGATCGGCGAGTTCCAGGTCGAGGGGGCGCGCCGCGACGACGCGTTGCGCCGCCAATTGCAAGCGGCGACGCCGCACGCCTTCCGCCAGCCGGCCGCGGCCGCCGCCGATCCCCGCGCGGAGCCGCGCGCCGCGCCGGCGAGGCCGGTGCGCGCGGCGCTCAAGGCGCGCGCCAACGCAACGAACGGCAACGACGATTCCGACGGCTGGCGGGAATTCTGAGGCGCTCGGGAGGCGAGACGCCCTCGCACGCTCGCCGCATGACGGTCGGCGGCCAAGCAGCCGCCGTCCCGGTCGGCGAGGAGACGATGGCCGCGCACGGGTTGTGAGGATTCGTGACGCCGGCGGCGGCGTTGGCGCCGCAGGGAAATGCAAGGCGAAGTCTTCGCCTGTCGTTGGGTTGCCGGGTCGATTTGTTTCTCGGGTCCCGCGTTACATACTAACCATTACGGTGCATCATGACCCTGGGTTGGAAGGCTCTCGGCGTCCAGGCGCGTTTCATGGCGATCGCCGCCGTCGGCGTGCTGGCGGCCGCCGCCGCGATCTTGGCTCTCGTCGGCTGGGCCGAGTACGCGTCCATGGAAACCAAGTTGCGCGTCCTTTCCGAGAACGAGTTGAGGTCGCTGAACGCGTTGGTCGAAACGGCAATGCGACAGCGGATCGACGACCCGCAAGACGTCGCCATCAAGGTGTTCAACAGCTGGTTCGAGAGCCGAAACAAAGAGTATCCGGGAAAACTGTGGAGTGTCTGGAGCCCGAAGGTGACCGCCTTCGTGGAGCAAGCGTATCCGCAGCGCGCGGTTAAAGCGCCGTTGGACGAAATCGACCAGGAGGCGTTGCGCACCGGTCGTCCGATCGCGCGCTTCGTCGAGGGCGCCTATCGCTACAGCCTGCCGATCGCCCTCGGCCAGACGTTGACGGGGTCAAGTGAAATTTGCGAAAGCTGCCACGGCGCCGGGATGGAGCTAAAGGACGGCGAAGTGATCGCCGTGTTTTCGAGCAGCCTATCGACCGCCAACGACATGGCCGCCCTGCGGGAGCTTCTGCTGCAGACCGCGGCCGGCGCGGCCCTCGGTGGACTGCTGGTGATCCTTGGGGTCCGGCTAATTCTCGGGCGGGTGGTCACCCGGCCGTTGACCGGCATGACGGGGGCGATGCAACGTCTGGCCGAGGGCGACACGACGATCGAGGTTCCGGCTCAGGATCGAGCCGACGAGATCGGCAAAATTGCAAGAGCGCTGCTGGTGTTTCGCGATGCGGCGGTCGAGAATGCGCGCCTTGAATCTGAGGTGGCGGAGCGCCGCACCCAGGCCGAATGTGAGCGGGAACGCAACGAACAGGCCGAGCGGGAGGCAATTCGCCAGACGCGCGAGACCGTCGATTCGATCAGCGTCGCTTTGGCCAAATTGGCCGCAAAGGACCTGACCTACCGAATGTCGTCGGACATACCCGAGGCGTATCGCAAGCTCCAATCGGATTTCGATGCAGCGATCAGCCAGCTCGAGGACGCGATGCGGAGCGTGACCGGCAGCGCGAATGCGATCCATTCAGGAACGGAGGAGATATCGACGGCGGCCCACCACCTGTCGCGCCGCACCGAGCAGCAGGCGGCCAGTCTCGAAGAGACCGCGGCGGCGCTCGAGCAGATCACCGCGACAGTGAGTAAATCCGCCGAAGGGGCGGCGCACGCTCACGGCGTCGTCGCCGCCGCCGACACCGACGCCAAGAAGAGCGCCGTGGTGGTGCGACAGGCGGTCGAGGCGATGGACGGAATCGCCAAATCGGCGCAGCAGATCAGCCAGATCATCGGCGTGATCGACGAGATCGCCTTCCAGACCAATCTGCTCGCCTTGAACGCGGGGGTCGAGGCGGCGCGGGGGGGCGAGGCCGGCCGCGGCTTCGCGGTCGTGGCTTCCGAGGTCCGTGCGCTCGCCCAGCGTTCGGCGGAGGCGGCCAAGGAGATCAAGGGCTTGATCACGGCTTCGGCGCGGCAGGTGGAGAACGGCGTGGCGCTCGTCGGCGAAACCGGCAAGTCGCTCGATCGGATCATAACCCAGGTGACCGAGATCAGTTCCATCGTCGGTCAAATCGCCGCCAGCGCCAAGGAGCAGGCCACCGGGATAGGAGAAGTCAACATCGCGATCAACCAGATGGATCACGTGACGCAGCAGAATGCAGCCATGGCCGAGGAATCGACGGCGGCGACCCATTCGCTGTCGCAGGAGACCGCGCGACTTTCGGGTCTGGTCGGCGAATTCCGCATCGACCGGGCCGAGCGCGCCCATCGAGCGCCGCCCAGGTCGTCCGCCGCTTAGGCGCAAGCCTCGGCGCGCCTTACGGCCTCGCCGGTCGCCCCGCGTGACGCAAGTTTCATTTCGGAACGTCGCGGCGGTGGTATGATCGCTCGCCACGCCATCGGGATGGGGTTCCATGAGCGCCACGTCGATTCCACCGTTCCTGTCTGCCGCGAGCCTCATGGCGGCGAGCGTGGGCGAACGGCTCGACAGCCGCCGCGCGCGCGTCGGCGGCTGGGTCGATCCGGGAAGTGGCGAGAAACGGGACGACGCGCTCGCGGCGCTCGCCCAGCGCGCGATCGTGCTGCTCGGCGAGTCGCACGCCGAGGCGGAGCACCATCGCTGGCAGCTCCACACGATCGCGGGGCTGTTCGGCCGCCGACCCAATATGGTCCTCGGCTTCGAGATGTTCCCGCGGCGGATCCAGCCCGTTCTCGACCGCTGGTCGCAGGGCGAACTCGACGAGGCCGCCTTCCTCGGCGAGGTCGACTGGCCGCGAATCTGGGGCTTCGCGAGCGAACTCTACCTGCCGCTGTTCCATTTCGCCCGCATGCATCGCCTGCCGATGCTGGCGCTCAACGTCGATCGGGCGACGAACCGCCGGGTGGCGGCGCAAGGGTTCGCCGCCGCGCCGAGCGCCGAGCGCGAAGGCGTCGGCGATCCCGCGCCGGCCTCCGAGGCCTACCGCGCCCGCCTGTTCGCATGGTTCAAGCGGCACCCCGGCGCCGGCGAGGACCCGCGCATGGACGCCGAACCTTTCGAACGATTCGTGCGCGCCCAGTCGTTCTGGGACCGCGCCATGGCCGAGGCGATCGCCGGCGCGCGGCGCGAGGCCCGGCGGCCGCTCGTCGTCGCCGTCCTGGGCAGCGGCCATGTCGAGTACGGGGACGGCGTGGCGCGCCAGCTCGCCGCCCTGGGCGTGGACGACGTCGCGAGCGCCCTGCCCTGGCGCGCGGACGCCGATTACCCCGCCGGCCAACGGAAGATTGCGGATTTTCTCTTCGGCGTGGCGCCGCCCGGCTGACGAACCGAAGGCGCGGCCCTCGTTCGCGAAGGCTCGCTACCTCCCGCGCGCCCAGCGCCACAGCGCCCATTGGCGCCGCCAGGGCCACGGCGCGGCGAAGGGGTCGAACGGCGCGCGCGCGCGTCGCAGTCGCCCAAGATCGAGCCGCACGGTCCCCAAGGGAACGAAGGCCGGGACGACAATCGCGGGTAAATCGCCCACAAGCGCCTCCGCTTGCCCCAATCGCCGCTCGGCGAGCCCGCGCAGTTCGGCGAGCGCCGCGCGCACCCCGGTTCCGTCGCGGCGCGCGCGCACGTCCTCGAGCGAGGCGCCATGGCGTTCCAGCATCTCGCGCGGCAGGTAGACGGGGCCGCGCGCGCTCGTCTCGGGAAACGTTCGCAACGCCTCGGTCAGGCCGAAAGCGTTCCCCGCGGCCTCGCTCGCTTGCGCCCCGCCGAGCTCGCGCCCTTCGCCGAGGATCAGCGCCGCGAGCTGAAACAGCAACGACGCGGTGTGGCGGCAATAGGCTTCGAGATCGGCGAGGCTCGCCATGGCGTCGTCGTAGAGATCGAACGTGCGCGCCTGCAACAGATCCTCGAACGCCGCGGCGGGCAGCGCGAACTTCGCCTTGGTGTCGATGAGCGCGGCGGCGACGGGATGGCTCGAGGCCTCCGAGTCGCGTTCCCCCGCGAGCGCCTCGCGCCACCAGGCCAGGCGCATCTCGCCGGCGAGCGGTTCGCGCGCGGCGACGCGAACGCGCGCGATCTCGGCGTCGAAGGCGGCGAGCGCGTGAAGATGCGCGCGCGCGCGCTCGGGCGCGAACATGGCCGAAAGCCAGCGGTCGCGCGCGCGCTCGCGCGCAACATCCGCGCAATGGCCGTAAGCCAGCGCGAGCGCTTCGGCGCGCGCTCTTCCTTCGCTCATGGCGCGGCGATGAGCAGCGCCGCGACGCGGCGGTTCTCGTCCATCATGACGTTATAGACCCGCGAGGCGGGGCCGGTCGCCATCGCCTCGAAGCGAAGCCCGGCGGCGCGCAGGCGCGCCTGGAGCGCCGGCGCCAGCGGCGCCATCCGCGCTCCCGTGCCGATCACCAAGAACTCGATCGAGCCCGGCTCCGCCTTCAGTTCCGCGAACAGCGGCTCCAGCGCGGCGGCGTCGATCTCCCCGGGCGCGCGAAGCGCGACGGCTGCTACGCCCTTGGGCGTCGCCAGGATCGAGCCGACGTGCGAAAGGCCGGCGAAGCGAAACCCGCCCAGGCCGTAGGCGTCGATCGCGTGGCGACCGGGAACGTAGCCTTCGAGCGCGGGGCGCGGCGCGCTCACACCTTCGCCTTGAGGGCGGCGTCCGCCTCGGGCTCGCTCGCCTTGTCGAGCGTATCGGCGCGCACGCCGAGATAGATGAGCATCGGCGAACAGATGAAGATCGAGGAATAGGTGGCGACGAAGATGCCCCAGATCATCGCCGCCGAGAACGAGCGGATGACGTGGCCGCCCAGGAAGAACAGCGCGAGCAGGGCGAGGAACACCGTCGTCGCCGTCATGATGGTGCGCGGCAGCACGGCGTTGACCGACATGTCGACGATCTCGGCCGTCGACAGGCGCTTGTACTTGCGCATCACCTCGCGAATGCGGTCGAGCACGACGACGGTCTCGTTGAGCGAATAGCCGACGATGGTCAGGATCGCCGCGATCGAGGTCTGGTTGAACTCCAATTGCGTGACGCAGAAGAAGCCGACCGTCAGGAAGAGATCGTGCATCGTGCCGATGATGGCGCCGACCGCGAACTGCCATTCGAAGCGGAACCAGAGATAGGCGAGCACCGAGATGATCGCGACGACCACGCCGAGCGTGCCGCTCTGCACCAGTTCGCCCGAAACGCGCGGCCCCACCGCCTCGACGGCGCGGAATTCATAGGCGCCGCCGAACGCCTGGCGCAGCTTGGCGATCGCTACCTGCTGGCCGGCTTCCCCGCCCGGCTGCACGTTGAGCCGCATCACCACGTCGGATTCGGCGCCGGTGCGCTGCACTTCGACCGGGCCGAGCCCGAGGCTTTCGCCCTCGGCGCGCAAGGAGGCGAGATCGGCCGAGCCGCTGACGGCGCGCAACTCGACCTGCGTGCCGCCGGCGAAATCGATGCCGAAATTCATGCCGACGGTGAAGAACATCGTCACCGCGACGATCGACAGGAACGCCGACAGGGGATAGCTGACGCGGCGCAGCCGCATGAAGCCGAATTTGGTGTTTTCCGGCGCGAGGCGCAGCAGTTTCATGACGTCAGGCTCCCGGTGACTCGCGTCGACTCTCTCCAAACAGCGCGCCCCCTTCCCCCCTCGCGGGGGAAGGTGGCCCTCGCGTCAGCGAGGGCCGGATGAGGGGGGTCGCGCCGAGCGCGACGCCCCCGCAAGCAGAGCGCGCACGCCGACGGCGACGCTCGAGACGATGTTTCCTCCGATTCGAAACACAATCGGATAGCGGCAAGCGCCGCTCGAAGCCATCGCGCGTTGCGCGATCCCCCTCATCCGTCACGCTACGCGTGACACCTTCCCCCGCGAGGGGGGAAGGGGTTCGCGCCGATCCAAGCCGGCCGAACCGCGGCGTTTGCCTCTCTCTCATATCGGCAGCACGCTGGGGCGGCGGTTGCGGTACCACAGCGCGATCATCATGCGCGTCATCGTCACCGCGGTGATCACCGAGGTCAGGATGCCGAGGCCGAGCGAAACCGCGAAGCCGCGCACCGCCCCCGAACCGAAGAGATAGAGGATGACCGCCGCGACGAACATCGTCACGTTGGAGTCGATGATGGTGGCGAAGGCGCGTTTGAACCCGGCGTCGAGCGCGGAAATCACCGAGCGGCCGAGATGCGCCTCCTCGCGAATGCGCTCGTAGATCAACACGTTCGAGTCGACCGCCATGCCGATGGTGAAGACGATGCCGGCGATGCCGGGCAAGGTCAGCGTCGCCCCGAGCAGCGCCATCGAGGCGAAGATGAGGAGGATGTGCACCGCCAGCGCCAGATCGGCGAAAATGCCGAATACGCCGTAGGTGGTGAGCATATAGACGATGACCAGCGCGCCGCCGACCAGCGCCGCGCGCTTGCCCGCGTCGATCGAATCCTGACCGAGGCCGGGGCCGACGGTGCGCTCTTCGACCACCGTGAGCTTGGCCGGCAGCGCGCCGGCGCGCAGCAGCACCGAGAGATTGTTGGCCTCTTCGACCGTGAAATTGCCGGTGATCTGGCCGGTGCCGCCGGTGATCGGCCCGAGAATGCGCGGCGCGGAAATCACCTTGCCATCGAGCACGATCGCGAACAGGCGGCCGACGTTCTCGGAGGTGACCTGGCCGAAGCGCTGGCCGCCGCGCAGATTGAAGCGGAAAGTGACGTCGGGCTCGCCGGTGCGCGAATCGAAGCTCGGCTCCGCGTCGACGAGATCCTCGCCCTCCACCATCACGCGCTTCTGCACCGCCATCGTGCCGCCGCCCTGCTGCATCGGCAGGGTGTCGACTTCGCTCGGCGGATCGCCGGGATCGGCGATCAGACGGAACTCCAGCTTGGCGGTCGCGCCCAAGAGCTCCTTCACCTTCGTGGTGTCCTGCAGGCCCGGCACCTCGACGAGGATGCGGTCGGCCCCTTGCTGCTCGACGTTGGTTTCCTTCGTGCCGGTGCCGTTGAGGCGGCGGTTCAAGACTTCGATCGACTGGGAGACGGCGTGGTGGATCTTTTCGGTGATCGCCGCATCGGTCAACAGCAGTTGGACCGCGCCAGCGCCGGTGTCGGAGATGTCGAGCGAATGCCCGGTCGCGCCGGTCAGCGCGCCGCCGACGTTCTGATTGAGCGGCAGCAACAGCTGCAGCGCGCGCTCGCGCTCGGCCGCATCGGCGATGCGCACCACCACGCCGCGCGGCAGCATCGCGATGCCGCCGCTGATCGAAATCTTGCCTTCGCGCATCTTGCCGCGCACGTCGTCGCGCAGCGCCTCCACCTGCCCCTTGGTCACCGAGGCGCTGTCGACCTCCATGAGAAGCTGCGCGCCGCCCTGCAGGTCGAGGCCGAGCACGATGGCGCGGAACGGCACGAAGGAGGGAAGCCGGCCCTCGACGGCGGCCACCGTCCCTGGCGCGAGAAAGCTCGGCACGATCATCAGCGCCGCGAAGACGACGAGCGCCAGTATGGAGGCGACCTTCCAGGGAGCAAGACGAAACATCGGGAATGAAAGTCTCCGCGGACGCAGCGCCTTCGACGCGCTGGCGGCGCATCAGGGGTTCGAAGCGTCCTTCTTGGACGGCGTCTTGGCGGCGGGGGCGTCTTTGACCGGCTCGCCCTTCGAGCGCACCTCGGCGATGCCCGATCGCGCCAGGCGAATCCTGACGTTCGACGCGATCTCGAGCTCGACTTCGGCGTCGTCGGTCGACTTGGTGATCTTGCCGATCAATCCGCCGCTGGTCACGACGACGTCGCCGCGCCGCGCCGCCTTCACCATATCGCGCTGCTCCTTGGCCCGCCGCTGCTGCGGGCGCAGGATCAGAAAATACATGATCGCGAAAATGGCGATGAAGGGAGCGAATTGAATCAGCGTGTCGGTCGACCCGAAGGGGGACGCGCCGCTGGCTTGGGCGAAGGCTGGCGTAATGAACAAGGGCGATGGCTCCGGCGGCGCGCTGAGAAAGGGCGCCGATCGAGGGGGTGATCAAAGGCGAGGCATATATAACGGGCGCCGCCGCGAAAGCAACGCCGCACGTAAAGCGCGGGCCAGACGGCGGCCAATCACCCCGCCCCTCACCCAACCTCTCCACCGCAAACGCGAAGCGTTTGGCGGGCGTAAACGGGGAGAGGAGCGCGCGGGGCGCCTTTCTTCTCCTCTGCCCGCGCGTCGCGGGGAGAGGCAGGGTGAGGGAGATGGGGGATTGGCCGCGGACCGCCCCAATCGCCCCGCCGCCGCCCCTTGCCTTGCGCGCCGCGGCGCGCCAAAAGCGCCCCCATGCTGCACATCAACGATCTCACCTATCGCCTGGGCGAACGCCTGCTGATCGATCACGCGAGCGCGGCGCTGCCGACCGGCGCGCACGTCGGCCTGGTCGGGCGCAACGGCGCCGGCAAGACCACGCTGTTCCGCCTGATCTCAGGCGAAATCAGCGGCGAGAGCGGCTCGATCTCGCTTCCCAAGCAGACCCGCATCGGCCGCGTCGAGCAGGAGGCGCCCGGCGGGGCCGAGGCGTTGATCGACTTCGTGCTCGACGCCGACCGCGAGCGCGCCGCCCTCATCGCCGAAGCGGAGGAAGCGAGCGATCCCCTGCGCATCGCCGAAATCCAGACCCGCCTCGTCGATATCGACGCCCACGCCGCGCCGGCGCGCGCGGCGCGAATCTTGAGCGGCCTCGGCTTCGACGAGGCGGCGCAGAACCGCGCCCTTGCCGAATTTTCCGGCGGCTGGCGCATGCGCGTCGCGCTCGCCGCGGTGCTGTTCTCCGCCCCCGACCTCCTGCTGCTCGACGAGCCCACCAACTATCTCGATCTCGAGGGCGTGCTGTGGCTCATCGACTATCTCAAGACCTATCCGGCGACGGTCGTCGTCATCAGCCACGACCGCGACCTGCTCGACGACGTCGTCGAGCACATTCTGCATCTGGAGCGCGCCAAATTGACGTTATGGAGCGGCGGCTACACCAGCTTCGAGCGGCAACGGCGCGAACAACAGGCGCTGCAGGGCAAGGCGCTGAAGAAGCAGGAGGAGCGGCGCAAGCACTTGCAGGCGTTCGTCGACCGCTTCCGCGCCAGCGCCACCAAGGCGACGCAGGCCCAGTCGCGCCTGAAGATGCTCGCCAAGATGGAGCCGATCTCGGCGGTGGTCGACGAAACAGTGGCGCCGTTCAAGTGGCCGCCGATCGCGCGGCGCCTCAGCCCGCCGATCGTGGCGATGGAGAAGGTCAGCGTCGGCTACGGCGATCGCGTCGTGCTCTCCAGGCTCGATCTGACCCTTTCCAACGACGACCGCATCGGCCTGCTCGGCGCCAACGGCAACGGCAAGTCGACCTTCGCCAAGCTGGTCGGCGGGCGCTTGTCGCCGATGAGCGGCAAGTTGGTGCGCGCCAACAAGCTCGACGTCGGCTTCTTCGCCCAGCACCAGGTCGACGAGCTCGACTTGCAGGGCACGCCCTACACTCACGTCGCCGAACGCATGCGCGGCGCGCCGGAGGCGAAGATTCGCGGCCGCGCCGCGCTGATCGGCTTTTCCGGCGCCAGAGCCGACACGAGAATCGCGGCGCTGTCGGGCGGCGAAAAGGCGCGCCTGCTGATGGGGCTGGCGACCTTCGACGGGCCGCAGCTCCTCATCCTCGACGAGCCGACGAACCATCTCGACATCGACAGCCGCGCCGAGCTGATCGAGGCGATCAACGAATATGAAGGCGCCTGCATTATCGTTTCGCACGACCGGCGCCTGCTCGAGGCCTGCGTCGACCGGCTGTGGCTGGTCGCCGACGGCACGGTGCGCGTGTTCGAGGGCGACGTCGCCGACTACGGCCGCTTCGTGCTCGGCCAGCGCGCGCCGCAAGAGCGCGCCAGGAAGGAGCGCGAGCCCGCCCGCCCCGCCCCGGCGCCCGAGCGGCGCGAGATGAGGCCGCGCCGCGACCTTGCGCCCCTGCGCAAGGAGATCGTCGCGGTCGAGCAGAAGATGCACCGTTTCCAGGACCTGCTGCGCCGCGTCGACGAGGCCTTGGCGCAGGCCGGCGAAACCGCGAGCAATTCCGCCAAGGTGATCGATCTCGCGAGCAAGCGCGCCGAGCTGGAGGCCGCGCTGGCGGCCGCCGAGGAGGCCTGGCTCGAATTGTCGGCGCAGGCGGAAGCGACGGCGTGAGGGGCGCGTCTCTTGGTCAAGACCTGCCGCTTGGCGCCGGTCGTCCGATGTCGCGCGAGGGTGGCGAAGAGACATTCGCACCACAAATCTGCACGCGATAAGTGGCTGATATGTCGAACAGCGGGATCACGCGCTCAAAGGCGCGAACGGCGCTTTCGGGCTTGGCGCGCCGCAGGACGAGCCGAACCGCTGTCGGGATTGCGGTCTTGCCGCAATTCCGGGCCGCCTTCGTCCGCCGCGTCGAAGGCGCGCCGTACGCGGAGGTGTCCTTTCCGGCGGGACGAATCCGAGCAAAGGGTCGCGATCGCTTCGATCCTGAGCGCAGGCTCTTGCGGCTTGGACTGCCGAATGGAACATTGGCGGCCGTCGATTCCCGGAGTTCGCCGCAGGACCGACATGGCGGAAAAAATCATGCGTGACGTTCGAGGCGCGATCAATTCGAGATTGACCCGTCGTGTCTTCCTCGCCGGCGTTCTCGCCTTTCCAGCCGGATGCAACGCCCCCGGGACCGGCTGAGTGAACGCCGGCGCCAACTATGGCCCCGTGACCAACGAGCCGTTTCCAATCGACGGCATCGACTTCGGCGCGCGCAGTCCAGAATTGTTTCGACAGGAAGTCGCATTTTCCGGGCCTTATCGGCCTGGAACGGTCGTCGTGAACATTGCCCAGCGGCGATTGTATCTCGTTCAGGCAGGGGGACGGGCACTGCGCTACGCCGTCGGAGTCGGACGCGAGGAGGCGCTCAATTTCCAAGGCTCGGCGATTATCGGGCGCAAGGCGGAATGGCCGAGTTGGACGCCGACGGCGACCATGATCGGCGCCATCCCGCGATACGCAGCCTATGCCGGAGGCATGCCGGGGGGACCAGACAATCCCTTGGGGGCTCGGGCCCTCTATCTCTACCGCGACGGCCAGGACACGCATTTCAGATTGCATGGAACGATGGAGCCGGAGACGATCGGGACGGCCGTCTCCAGCGGTTGCATCCGCCTCGTCAACCAGGACATCATCGATCTCTACAATCGCGTTCCCGTAGGAGCGCCCGTCGTCGTCTTGCAGAATTAGCGCATGTTGCGTTTAGGCGTGAGCACCCCTCTCCCCGCGAAGCGGGGAGAGGCAGGGTGAGGGGCCTGGCGGTTGTCCGCTCCGTTGCAGCTAATCGCCCCGCCCCTCATCCCAACCTTCTCCCCGCAAGCGGGGAGAAGGGGCGAAGCGAGTCGAGGCACGAGCAGAACGCTCTAGCGAGCTCGCCGGCGCCTGCGGGGTTCAATCCGGCTGATGGCGCGCTGCGACGAGGCGGCCGCCGCGTCAGCGCTTGCGCGCCGCTCGACGCTCTTCCTCGGTCATCCACTCCGACAAGTCCTGCGGCGGAGGCGGCGGCGGCTCGGGCGGCGTCGAGGCGTCGAGGCGCGCCGTCTCGGCAGCCAGACGCTCGCGCCAACGTTGCGCGGCTTCGGGATCGGTCACGAGGTTGCACAGGTAGTCGAACGTGCGCTCGGTGTGCATGCGCACGACGGACCAGTTCCAGGGCCAGGTCTCCGCCGCCTGCATCTGGGCAAGCAAATCCGCGAGACGGTTGGTGACGTGGATTTGCTTGGGAACGTAAACTTCGGGCTTCTTGTGCGCCTCGCCGAACAAGTCGGGCTGCTCCGCCGGACGGAAGAGGTCCGGCTCGGTGGAGGGTGAGGATTTGCGACGCGATTCGCTGCGGGCCATGGCGAAACCGTAGCATTCGGGAGGGGCGCCGGTCACGCGCGGCGCCGCGTTTATCCCCGATGCGGGAAACTTTCATATGTGTCTGCGACAACCGGATAGGCACGGTTTGAAGCATGAAAGGCGCTCCGCGAGCCCCTGCATGAACCCAACCGGCGGAGGCGCCTATAAGCCCTAGACCGTCATTTCTTCTTGGTCGTCGTCTCCCGCCTCGTCGTCGGAAATTTCCGCACTCTGGCGAGGATTGATGTCGATAGCGTTGAGACCCGGCTCTCGGCAAAGCTGTTCTCGAACAGGCTTCAAGTCTGGCAACCCTAAGAGTCCGTCCGGAGACTTCATGAGGGATTACAGAGTTTTCTGAGCATCAGGCGGATGGAGGCGAGGCGGAGGAAGGCGAGGGCGTTGTGGTTGCGGTTTTCCCAGTCCTTGGCGAGG
>Ga0181539_1004152_pt1 | contig 12614 bp, 11 predicted proteins | sample PEATcosm2014_Bin_46_FD_119767 | JGI IMG/M metagenome (GOLD analysis project Ga0181539, IMG submission 119767) | Peatland microbial communities from MTU Mesocosm Facility, Houghton, MI, USA - PEATcosm2014_Bin23_60_metaG | ecosystem: Environmental > Terrestrial > Soil > Wetlands > Peat | place... | reverse complement strand
GTCCAGGACGTAGTCGGCTTTTTCGATGATCTCGGTGGTGATGGCGAAGGCGATTCGCTCGCACACGGAACCGTCGGGGCGGCCTGGATAGACACGGTTGAGATTCTTGCCGTCGATGGGACTGAAGTAGACCGTGCGGCCCAGGAAAGACGGCATATTCGCCACGTGAACCATGAGGATGGAGCCGCTGATTTCGGCGGGGCGGATCAGGCCGGGAAACTTCTGCAACGCCAGCACGGGCGGGTATTCGTAACCGTGATTGCCGGCGATCAGCGCCAGAACCGGCCCGGGGCGGCCGCCGCGCAGCATGGAAACAGGGATGATGGTGCCGGCATCCATGCCGGCGGGGACTTCAATGAAGCGGGATTCCACACACACATCCTGACATATCCCAAGCGGCCATGTTAACCAAAGTCAATGTACGGATAGTACGTATATCTCAGTAGGGCCCCTACGTTCATTCCGATTGGATGACTTGGCGATTGGCCAAGGATCGGGTAGTCTCGATTCTGGACGCGAAAGACTACATCCACATGACACACGATCTCCAACCTCTCACTCAACTTCTCGCGGGAAACCGGATGTCGGTTTCCGGCACAATCTGTTATGCCATGAACATTGGCGCCGCGCTACGGCGTATTCACGCCGAAGGCCGGTGCCATGGCGCCCTGACGCCGGAGCTCATTCAGGTGAGCGAGTCGAACGCCCGATTGCTGCCGGCCACGCCCGGAGCGTTGGAGGATCTGACGCCTTATACGGCGCCCGAGATCCTCCAGGGCTCGCCGGCTGACGCCAGAACGGATATCTTCGCGTTCGGCGCGGTGCTCTACGAGATGGCGTCGGGGCGGCACGCATTCCTGGCCGACAGCCCGGAAGTCCTGGAAGAAGAGATCAGGGCGAAAGGCTTTTCACCGATCGGCCACGAGGGACTGGACCAGTTGGTGCAGCAGTGCATGGCGAAGGATCCGGCGGCGCGCTGGCAGCGCATGCAGCATGTGCAGATGGAGCTGAAACTCCTGGCGATTGCCGAGCGCCAGAGCGGCCCGGGCGTGTTCTCGCGCCAACAGGAGTTGGAGGCGGCGGTGCGCGCGGAGCTGAAGGGGCAGGCGGGCTTGCTGGCGGATTTGGAGCAGGCGGTGACCGCGCGGACCAACGAACTGGCGCAGGCGGTAACCACGGCGCTCGACGATGTGCAGGTGCAGTTCGCCGAAGTGGAAAAGTGCCTGGAAGCGTCGCAACAACGGGCGGACTACTTCGCGCAGTCGGCCGTCGAAGCCGCCGAATCCACCCAGCGGGAGATCGCGGTGCTGCAAATGGGGCTGGCAAGCGAAGTCCACGCCATCGAACAGGCGGCCAAGGGCCAGGCGCACACCATCGAATCGATCAAGGCATCCATGGCGCGCAACGAGGATTACGTCGAGCGGGTGGTGGAAGCGCTCGAAGCGCTCCAGAGCCTGGTTCTCGACCAGCCCGACGAGCACGAGACCATGGCTGTGGCCATAGCCTCGTAAATCCCGGCTGGAGCCGACCTCCGGGGAGCCACCGCCAGTAAGCCAAATTGGTGGGGCGGGCGGTGCCGCCTGCCCGCCCGCGACCTAGGGAAAATAAGACCAACTGGTAGCGCCGGCGGTCTTGCCGCCGGTGTCTTGTGCGCGCTCGATCATCGCCGGTCTTCGGGACAGGCTGCCAGGCCGCTTCTTACCGCCCGCGCCAGTCGTCCGCCAATTCCGCCCCTTCAGCGGAAATCCAGCCCTTTGGTCGCCTGTCAACCGCACCGAACCCCCTGCCGTGTTACTTTGACCTTACGCATGAATGAGGTCGCGCAACTTCGCAAATCGTTCGGGGAACTGACCGCGGTAGACGGGGTTTCCTTCACGGCTGCCCGCGGCGAAATCTTCGGCCTTCTCGGCCCCAATGGCGCGGGCAAAACCACCATCATCGGTTGCATTTCCGGGCTGTTGACGCCCAGTTCCGGGCACGTGCGCGTGGACGGCCACGACGCCGTGCGCCATGGCCCGGCGGCGCGGCGCGTGCTCGGCGTGGTGCCGCAGGAGATTTCGCTTTACGAAGATCTCTCGGCGGTGGAGAACCTGGCGTACTGGGGCGGCGCGCAGGGCATGCGCCAACCGGCGCTCGGCGAGCGCATGCGGACGGTGCTGGAGCTTACCGGGCTGGAGGATCGCACCCGCGAGCCGGTGAAGCGCTTCAGCGGCGGGATGAAGCGGCGCCTGAATTTCGCCTGCGGCATCATCCACCAGCCCAAGGTCCTGCTGCTCGACGAGCCCACCGTGGGGGTCGATCCGCAGAGCCGCGTGCGGTTGCTCGAACTGGTGCGGGCGCAGGCGCGCGACGGCGACTGCGTGCTCTACACCACGCACTACATGGAAGAAGCCGGGTCGCTGTGCGACCGCCTCGCAATCGTGGACCACGGCCGCATCATCGCGGCGGGCACGCTGGCGGAGTTGCGCGCCATGCTGGCGGAGCGCGATCTGCTGCGGCTTTCGGGAAGTTTCCAGGCGGAAGCGGCCAAGGCGGCGCTGGCGCACATCGACGGCATCGAGGTGCTTCAGGCCGATGCGGAGCTGCTGATTCTCGCCCTGCCGGAAGCTTCGCGCCGCTTGCCGGCCATTTTCGCCGCGCTGGCAGCCGCCGGCTCGGAGGTGCGCGGCACCACCCTGACGCAGCCCAGCCTGGAAAGCCTGTTCATCAAGCTCACCGGCAAGGAGCTGCGCGAATAGCCATGCGGTTCCTGTGGATCTCGGTGCGCAAGGATTGGAGCCGCGTGCGGCGCGATCCGTTTTCGCTCGCCACCTCGCTGGCCATCCCGCTGATTCTGGCGGTCATGATGAGCCTGGTGTTCGGGCGCGGCCAGGCTGTGCCGCAAGGCCGGCTGCTGGTGGCCGACGAGGACGATAGCGTCTCGAGCAACCTGCTGCTGGGGGCCTTCACCCGCGACCCGCTGGGCAAGATGTTGCTGGTGGAGAAGGTCGCGCAAGCCGACGGCCGCGCGCGCATCAATCGCGGCGATGGCTCTGCCTTGCTGATTATTCCAGCCGGTTTTCAGGAAGCCTTCCTTCGCAACCGGCCGTTCCAGTTGCAGCTCTTCACCAACCCGGCGCAGCGGATTCTGCCGCAGATCGTTCAGCAAAGCCTGTCGATCATGGTGGACGGCGCCTTCTATGTGCAACACGTGGCCGGAGACCAACTGCGCGCGTTCGACACCGGCCACGCGCCCCCGGATGAGTTGATCGCCTCGGTCAGCGTCTCCATCAATCACCTGGTCACCAGCCTGCGGCGGTATCTGCGGCCGCCCGCGATGGACCTGGAGACCGAGGTGGTGGCCGACCCGGGCGAGAGCAGGAGTTTCGCGGCCACGTTTCTCCCGAGCATGATTTTCATGGGCCTGCTCTTTATCGCCAACAGCATGGCGCTGGACATCTGGAAAGAGCGGCTGATGGGAACGCTGCGCCGGCTGGCCGTTACGCCGGCGCCGCTGGGAACGTTTCTGGCGGCGCGGCTGATTTTTGTGGCGACCGTGTTTGCGCTGATGGCCCTGGTTGGCCTGGCGGCCGCGCGCGGCCTGGCCGGCCTGCCGGTGGCGAGTATGACCGCCGCGGTAATGTGGCTGACCTTCTCCGGCTCCGCCCTGTTCCTGATGGTGCTGGTGGTGGCGCTGGCGGCTGCGACGGCGCGCGCCGCCAGCGTGATGGGCAACCTGATCGTGTTTCCGCTGGCCATGATCGGCGGATGCTTTTTCCCGTTTGAGTGGATGCCCGCCTGGATGGCGCGCATCGGCCGCCTCACACCCAACGGGTGGGCCATCACCCAGTTCCAGGCCATCCTCTCCGGTGAAATCGACGCGCGGAAACTGGCCGTGGCCGTCGCTGGATTGACCGCCGTGAGCGCGGTGATGTTCATCGTGGCGCTGCGCCGTCTGCGCTCGGGGTTCATGGTCTGATGTTGCGAGACGCTCTATTCCTGGCCCGCATGGACGCCCGCTACCTGCTGACGCGGCGCGAGACCATCGTCTGGACGTTCGTGATGCCGGTGATTTTTTTCTACTTCATCGGGACCATTGGGAAAAACGCCGGAGGCGGCGATGCCCGAGATCCCATCGCAGTGAGCGTGCCGACGGACGCGGGCTTTCTGGCCGGCCAGGTGATCGACCGCCTCAAGGCCGCCGACTACCGCGTGGTGCGCACCGAAACGCGCAAGGAGTTCGAGGAGTTCCGCACGCGCCTCGAGATCCCGGCCGGTTTCACCGCCGCCGTGCTGGCGGGCAAGCCGCAGAAAATCCGCCTCACGCGCACCGGCAAGGACATCGGCGCCGATTACGACCGCGTGCGCCTGACGCGCGCGGTCTACACCGTGCTGGCCGATCTGGTGGTGGTAACGGCCGGCGGCGGCGAGGCAACCAAAGAACGGTTCGCCGCATTAGAGGGCGAACCCCGTACGCTCACGCTGGAAGTGAAGCCGGCCGGCCGGCGCATCGATCCGCCCACCGGATTCGAGCAATCCGTTCCCGGCACCATGGTGATGTTCACCCTGCTGGTGATGTTCACCAGCGGCGCGGTGAGCCTGACCATCGAACGCCACCAGGGCATTCTGCGGCGCCTGGCGTCCTCGCCCATGTCGCGCGGCGCGGTAGTGGCCGGCAAGTGGGGCGCCCGCATGGCGGTGGGTATCATCCAGATCGCCTTCGCCATGATCGCGGGCAGCGTGATCTTCCACGTGCGCTGGGGCAGCAACCTGCCGGCCGTGGCTCTGGTTCTGCTGGCCTACGGCGCGCTGGCGGCCACGCTCGGAATGCTGCTCGGCAACTTTGGGCGCACCGAAGGCCAGGTGATCGGCTTCGGCGTGATCTTGAGCAACCTCTTGGCGGGCTTGGGCGGTTGCTGGTGGCCCATCGAGGTTACGCCGCTATGGGCGCAAAAGCTGGCGCTGTTTCTGCCCACGGGCCTGACCATGGACGCGCTGCACAAGCTGGTGAACTTTGGCGCCTCGCCCGCCGAAGTGGTCCCGCACTTCCTGGTGCTGGTGGCCGCCACCCTGGCGGGCATGTGGCTTCTGGCGCGCTCGTTCCGCTTTCAGTAGCGCACCTTGCCTTGTGGCGCACGAACTCGGCGTGCCGCGTCGACACTCGTGTCGACGTGCGTCGACACTCGTGTCGACGTCTGGTGCCATCTCGCGTTGGCAGATTGCGGTAATATGTCAGAGGGTGAGCGAATGGGAATGGCGCACAAACCGGGAGCCCGATACAAGGGCAAAGTGGACAGCGCGGGGCGGGTGCTGATACCGGCTCCGCTCCGTGAAAAACTCGGCGTGCAACCGGGCGCGACGGTGAGTATCACGGAAGGCCGCGCCGGGCGGATCGTGCTCGAATCCCGGATGGCTGCCGTGCGCGAAGCGCAAGAATACTTCTGCGGCATCGCTCCGCCCAGCAAAGTGTGGTCGGACGAACTGATCGCGGAGCGCCGCCAAGAGGCCCGGCGTGAAATTGCAGACTGAGCGGCCGCGATACGCGCTCGACAGTTCCGCCGTCATCGCGCTGGTAAGGCGCGAGCAGGGATGGGAGAAGGTCAACGCGGCTCTGGAGAACTCGGTGATATCGGCCGTCAATCTCACCGAATCGATGACCACACTGATCCGCCAAGGCGGCGAACCGCGTCTGGTGGAGCGCCTGCTCAGGGCTCTGGATCTCGAGGTGATTCCGTGGGATGAGGAGTTGGCATGGGCAAGCCGCGACCTTTGCCCTCTCGCCTGGACGAACGGCATTTCCTTCGCCGATCGGGCATGCCTGACCCTGGCGCGTCACCTGGATTTGGCCGCGATGACCGCCGACCCGGAATGGAAGAAAGCAAGCCACGGTGTCCGCGTGCACTTGTTTAGGGAAGGCCGGCGCAAATGAACCCGCCGCCCGCCCCGAAGCGCCGTATCATTTGACAAGCCTTCCTCCGCGTCCGTATCATAAAGCTTCACCTTGAAAAAGGCCGCTTATGCGGATTTCTGTGAAGCATTCTCCGCCCAAGCGGCGACTTTCGTGTCTGCTGTGATCTGGAACAAAACAATATGATCAAAGTCGAGGGTCTGACCAAGCGATACGCCCGCACCGTGGCGGTCGATAACATTTCCTTCGAAGTGGAAAAAGGAACCATCGTGGGTTTTCTGGGGCCTAACGGCGCCGGCAAGACCACCACCATGCGCGTCCTCACCTGCTTCCTGCCTCCCACGGAGGGGACGGCCTCGGTGGCCGGCTTCGACGTGTTGGAGCACCCTATGGAGGTGAAGAGGCGGATCGGCTACCTGCCGGAGACGCCGCCGCTGTATCCGGAAATGGAGGTGTCGGAATACCTCAAATTTGTCGGGCGGCTCAAAGGCATCTCTTCCACCGATATCGCCAAGCGCGTGGATGAAGTGGCCGGGCGCTGCGCCCTGGGCGATGTGCGCGATAAGCTGATCGCCAAGCTCTCGAAAGGTTTCCGGCAGCGCGTGGGCCTGGCGCAGGCCATTATCCACAATCCGGAAGTGCTCATCCTGGACGAGCCCACCTCGGGCCTCGATCCCAAGCAGATTATCGAAATCCGCGAGCTGCTGAAATCGCTGGCGGGCGATCACACCATTATTCTGAGCACCCACATTCTCTCTGAAGTGGAGCATTCCTGCGAGCGCGTCATCATCATCAACCGGGGAAAGCTGGTGGCCATCGATTCGGTGGCCAACCTGACCAACCGGTTGCGCGGATCGGAAGCCGTGGCGCTCGAAGTCGAGTCGCCGGCCGGGCATCCGGATCCGACGGAAGTGCAGCAGCGTCTGGAAGTGGTTTCGGGCGTGAGCCGGGTGGTGATGAAAGACTCCAGGAACGGCCGGCTGATTTTTGAAGTGGAGAGTCTGCAGGGCCGCCACATTCGCGCCGAACTGGCGCGTACCGTGGTGAACTCGGGCTGGAACCTGAACGAGCTGCGCCCGGTGGGGCTGAGCCTGGAAGACATCTTCCTGCAGTTGACGGCTACCGAAAAAGGCGCCGACGGCGGGAACGCGCCGCTAGAAGTCGAAGGAGCCAGGAAATGAAGAATATACTTCTCATCTGTTTCAAGGAATTCAAGGGCTATTTCGTCTCGCCCATCGGCTATGCGGTGATGGCGATGTTCTCGCTGATCCTCGGGGCCGTTTTCTATTCTCAAACCGCCAACATGGTTAGCCTCGGCTTCCGCTCCCAGATGATGGGCCAGAGCCAGCCCATGAGCGTTAACGACTTCGTGATCCGGCCGGTACTGGACTTCGCCGGCACCATCATGTTGTTCCTCATGCCGATGATCACCATGCGGCTGGTGGCCGAGGAAAAGCGCACCGGGACCATTGAGCTGCTGCTCACCTCGCCGGTAAGAGATATCGAAATCATCCTGGGCAAGTGGTTCGGCGCGGTGCTGTTATACATGTGCGTGCTGGGGATGTCACTCCTCAACATCGCCATGTTATTCATGTGGGGCAAGCCCGATCTGAAGCCGGTGCTGGCGGCTTACCTGGGGCTGCTGCTGCAGGGCGGATGCCTTCTGGCTATCGGGATCTTCGTATCCACTACCACGCGCAACCAGATTGTGGCCGGCGGAGTCACGTTTTTCGTCAGCCTGTTGCTGTGGCTGCTGAAGTATTTCACGGAGTTCGGGAGCACGCTGATCGCGCAGGTGGGCAATTACCTGTCAATCGTGACCCACATGGAGAATTTCAGCAAAGGAGTCATCGACAGCAGAGACCTGGTCTTCTATGCATCCATGATTTTCTTCTGGCTGTTCCTGACATTGCGATCCATGGAATCGCTGCGGTGGAGGGCCTAATATGAATGCCAAGTGGCTGAAAGCAAGACAGACTAAGTATTGGACCTACGCCGGCACTTACATCGTGGTGATCCTGGCGGTGCTGGCGGCGGTGAATTTTCTGGCGAACCGCTACGACAAGTCGTACGATACCACCGCCAACAAGCAGTTCAGCCTGTCCGACCAGACTCTGAAAGTGGTCCGGGGGCTGAAGCAGGATATCACCGCGACTTACTTCGGCGATACCGGGACCTTTCCGAACGCGCGCGATGTCCTGGATCGGTACTCGGCGCTGTCGCCCAAATTTCACGTGACCTACGTGGATGCGGAGCGCAGGCCGGCCATCGCCAAGGCTGCCGGATACCGGCCGGATTCGCCGGTGTTGATCCATAGCGGCGCGCGCACCGAAGCCGCCAAAAGCCTTTCCGAAGAAGAAATCACCGGGGCCATCATCCGGTCGCTCAAATCGGGCGAGCGCAACGTGTGCGTGCTGAGCGCCGCGGGCGAGCACAGCATCGACGACCAGGCCACGGGCGGTTACGCGCTCTTGAAACAGTTACTGGAGCGCGATAACTACAAAGTCCGGACGGTGGATTTCAAGGCGGCGGCGCCCGACTCGAGCAAGCCGCTCACGGTGGGACAGGCGCCCGCCGCGGCAGCCACCGAAGTGCCCAAGGACTGCACCGTTCTGATCGTGGGCGGCCCGCAGTTGGACTATACCGCCGCGGCGGTGGACGCACTCAAGCGTTACGAGGAAGGCGGCGGGCGCGAACTGATCATGCTGGACAACGTGATTCGCCTGGGACGGGACGAGGCCGCCGCGGAGAACGCCGCCTTCACCAAAGTGCTGGCCGATTGGGGCGTTACCGTGAACAAGGACCTGGTGCTCGATCTCAGCGGCATGGGGCAGCTTTTCGGGCTGCCGCCGGAAGTTCCGCTGCTGCTCTCCTACGATTCGCATCCCATCACCGCGCCGCTCACCCGCGTGCCCACGGCTTATCCGCTGGCGCGATCGCTCGATATCAAATCGGGCGATAAGACCACCGTCTCGAAGCTGTTCGGAACCACCGAGGACAGCGTCGCGGTCACCAGCATCCCTCCCGGCGGAGCCATCGACCCGAAGAAGGGAAAGAAAGGTCCGCTCACTCTGGCGGCGGCCGGCACTTACAGTGGCGCCGCGCCCGGAAGATTCATCGTTGTGGGTACTTCGTTGTGGGCGCAGAACAGTATTCTGGGCTCGCGCTCGCTGGGCAATCGGGACCTGCTGGGCAACATGATCAACTGGTTGTCTTCCGACGAAGACCTGATTTCCATTCGTCCGAAAGAGCCGGAAGACCGGCCGTTGACGCTCACGACGCAGAAACTGTCGAGCATTTTCTGGTTGAGCTTCGTGATCTTCCCGCTGGGCGTGGTTGCCATCGGCATGGTCACGTGGTGGAAGCGGAGGTAGCCATGCGGCCGCAAAGTGGGACAGGCCTCCTGGCCTGTCATTCCGGTTTGCAACGGAAAGCTGGTGAGCAATGAGGCCGAAAGGGCTGCTGATCGCCGTGGCCGCTCTGGCGGTGCTGGGCGGCGTGATCTGGTATTCGAATAAGAAACAGGCCGCTACCCCGGCGAAGTCCGCCACCGATACCACCACCAAACTGTTGACGATTCCGGACGACCAGTTTCAGGAAATCCGCATCAGGAAACTTACCGGCGAAGTCGAGGATCTGAAACGCGAGGACGGCAAATGGCGGTTGGTCGAGCCCAAGCCGCTGGCCGCCGATCAGGATACCGCGGGTTCCATGGTCTCGACACTGGGGGCGCTCACGGCGGACAAGACCATCGAGCCGAATGCCACGGACCTTGCGCCCTACGGCCTCAACCTTCCCACGCTCGATATCACCATCACCAAGAAGGACGGCAAAACCGCCGACTTACTGGTGGGCGATTCCACGCCCACCAATTCGGGCTCGTACGCCAAACTGGCCGGCGATCCGCGCGTCTTCACGGTGGCGAGCTACGTGAAGACCAGTCTCGACAAGAGCGTCAACGATCTGCGCGACAAGCGCCTGCTGACCTTCGATTCCGACAAGCTGACGCGCGTGCAGTTGACCGCCAAGGGACCCGCCATCGAGTTCGGCAAGAACGGGCAGAACGAGTGGCAAATCCTGAAGCCGCGGCCGCTGCGGGCCGACAGTTCGCAGGTGGAAGCGCTCGTCTCGAAGCTCCGCGATGCGAAAATGGCCCCGGCGGTATCCGACGAAGACGCCAAAAAGGCGGCCGCGGCATTCGCCTCCGGCACAAAGGTGGCGACCGCCGTATTGTCCGATAACTCCGGCGATCAGACTCTGGACGTGCGCAAGGACAAAGACAAGAACTACTACGCCAAGAGTTCCATGGTGGAAGGCGTGTTCAAAGTGCCCTCCGATATCGGCGACTCGACCGACAAGGGGCTCGACGATTTCCGCAATAAGAAGCTTTTCGATTTCGGTTTCAGCGATCCGGCCAAAGTGGAGCTCAAGGCTGCTACTTACATCAAGAGCGGCGACAAGTGGATGGCCGGCGCAAAGACCATGGACAATTCCAGCGTGCAGAACCTGGTTGACAAGCTGCGCGATCTGGCCGCCACCAAGTTCCCCGATAAGGGCGCGGGCGACGAGGTTTTCGAAGCCACCGTGACTTCGAACAGTGGCAAGCGCGTGGAAAAAGTGACCATCCACAAACAGGGAACCGAATATTTCGCGCAACGCGAAGGCGAGCCGAGCATCTATGAACTAGACGGGACGGCGGTGGACGATCTGCTCAAAGCGGCGTCCGGCGTGAAGGAAGCCGCGCCCGAGCCGGCCAAGAAGAAGTAGGACAGGCCTCCTGGCCTGTCATTCCGAATCCGCCGGGCGAAGACAGGCCGGGAGGCCTGTCCTACTGAACAGCATGAACGGCCTTCTCACCGACCTCTACGAACTGACGATGGCCGCCGGCTACTTCGAGGCCGGCAAGGCGGCCGAGAAAGCCACCTTCGAATTCACCCTCCGCCGTCTGCCGGCGCAACGCAACTTCATGCTGGCGGCGGGCCTGCCTCAGGTGGTCGATTACCTGCTCAACCTCAGCTTCACGGCGGATGAAATCGCTTATTTGCGCTCGCTCGCGCAGTTCCGCCTGGCGCCCGGCGCCTTCTTCGATTACCTCCGCGATTTTCGTTTCACCGGAGACCTGTTTGCCGCGCCCGAAGGCACCCCGCTGTTTCCGGACGAACCGTTCCTGACCATCCGCGCTCCCATCATCGAAGCCCAGATTCCGGAAACGTATCTGCTTTCGATGGTCGCTTTCCAGTCCATGATCGCCACGAAGGCGGCGCGCACGGTGGAAGCGGCGGCCGGCCGCGACGTCGTGGAGTTCGGCACGCGCCGCGCGCACACTCCCGAGGCGGGCGTGCTGGGAGCGCGGGCGGCTTACATCGGCGGCTGTTCCGGCACCAGCAACACCCTGGCCGGCTACCGGTTCGGCATTCCCGTGATGGGGACCGCGGGCCATTCGTGGGTGATGTCGTTCTGCGGCGAAAAAGAGGCTTTCCGCCAGTTGCAGCGGGTGCTGGGCGAAGCCTCCGTGCAGTTGATCGATACCTACGAACCGCTGGAAGGCGCGCGGCTCGCGGCGCAAGGCGGCAGCCCGCTCGGGGGCGTGCGCCTCGATAGCGGAGATTTTCTGGCGCTTTCGCGGCAGGTGCGCCAGATCCTCGATGCGGGCGGCCAGCGCGAAGCCCGGATCATGGCCAGCGGCGATCTGGACGAGTACCGCATTCGCGATCTGGTGAAGGCGGGCGCGCCCATCGACGCCTTCGGCGTGGGCACCCAACTGGCCACCTCCGGGGATGCTCCCAATTTGAGCGCGGTCTACAAGCTGGTGGAACTGGAAATTTCCGGAATTCACCGTTATACGGCGAAGTATAGCGAAGATAAGCCGTCCTACCCCGGCGCGAAGCAGGTCTTCCGCGATGCGGCGCGCGACGTGATTGCGCGCTCCGGCGAGTGCGGCAAAGGCGAAGCGCTGCTGCGGCCGGTGATCCTGGGCGGGCGGTTGGTGGAACCGCTTCCCACACTCGGCCAGGCGCGGCAACGTGCCGCGGAGTGCCTGTCGAAGCTGCCGCCGGCTTTGCGACAATTGGAAACAGGGGAACCGTGGCCAGTGATTTTCAGCCGCGAACTACGCGAGCTGATCGAGCGCACCCGCCACAATCTGCTGGGATGAGAACAGTATTCGTCGACGTCGATTCGCAACTCGATTTCCTGTTTCCCGCGGGCGCGCTGTACGTTCCGGGAGCCGAACGGATTCTCGGCCCGATCGCGCGGCTCAACCGCTTCGCCGCGGCCCAGGGCATGCCGGTGGTCTCGACTACCGACGCGCACGCCGAGAACGATCCCGAGTTCGCCCAGTGGCCGCACCACTGCGTTGCCGGGACCACCGGCCAGCACAAGGCCGCATCCACGCTGCTGGAGCGGCGCGTGACCGTTCCGCAAGGTGGGGCAGGCTTCAGCCTGCCAACGCCCGGCCAGGAGGCCGGTCCCACCGAGATCGAAGGCGTGCAGCAGATCGTCGTCGAGAAGCAGACGGTGGATGTTTTCCAGGCGCCCAATCTCACGCGCGTGCTGGATCTCCTGAAGGCCGGCCGCTACGTGCTCTACGGCGTCGTGACGGAGATCTGCGTCCTGTATGCGGCGCGCGGATTGCTGCGGCGCGGCCAGACGGTGGACCTGGTGATTGACGCGATCGAGGCGCTGACGCCCGAGGGATCCCGGCGCGCCATCGAGGAGATTGTCGCCG
>Ga0181539_1004147_pt1 | contig 12626 bp, 11 predicted proteins | sample PEATcosm2014_Bin_46_FD_119767 | JGI IMG/M metagenome (GOLD analysis project Ga0181539, IMG submission 119767) | Peatland microbial communities from MTU Mesocosm Facility, Houghton, MI, USA - PEATcosm2014_Bin23_60_metaG | ecosystem: Environmental > Terrestrial > Soil > Wetlands > Peat | place... | reverse complement strand
CATTCTCGACGCTTTCCCTGACCTGTCTATGACCAGAGACGGGGCGGGAGCGGGAGGCCTTGAAGAAGAGAGCTATGAGCATATGCTGGTGCGTTCATTCATGGCTTGCGCTTTCCCGAACACTCAGATTGGATGTCCATCGCCCTGGCTCTCCTCACCATCCAGGTGCTCCCCGCTCATATTGCCTTCTTCAGCTCAGAGCAGTTGGTGATCTTAGACAGGTAATCGGCATAGGCCAACCGGACGCCCCGGTCGAGAGGGGTGGAGGGCAGCCAGCCGATGCGGTTTATCTTTTGGCTATCGAGAAGTTTCCGGGGGGTGCCGTCGGGCTTTGTGGCGTCCCAATCGAGGGGGCCGTCAAACCCGACGATGCCGGCGACCTTTTCTGCAAGCGCGAGGATGGTCGTATCCTCGCCGTATCCGATATTGATGAGGTGGTTCGATGCGGAGAACTCACGAGGTGCAGGCTCCCCGAAGAGCCGATCCAGCTTTTCCATGAGAAGCACACAGGCATCGGCGAGATCGTCGGAATACAGAAATTCGCGTCTCGGAGATCCCGTTCCCCAAAGCTTTACGGCGGGATTGGGCGGCCCAGCGTCCTCAGCTCCTATTGCAAAGCTTTCCGGAATGTCATGTCCGTTGAATTTGGAAATTGCCACGAGATTGGCGGCGAAATCGTCAGGAATTGGCCCATAGGCGGCCTCGCTTCGAGCTATAGCTTCCCACTCACCCCGGGCGGCGCTTTTGGCCAGATGGAATTTTCGTATGAATGCGGGAAGTACATGAGAGTTTTGCAGATCGTAACTGTCGTTTGGGCCGTAGAGGTTTGTGGGCATAACACTTAAGAATCGCGCGCCGTACTGCCGGTTGTGGGCTTCACAAAGCTCGATTCCGGCTATTTTTGCAATCGCATAAGGTTCGTTGGTCGGCTCGAGAGATCCGGTGAGAAGATATTGTTCCTTCATGGGTTGAGGGGCGAGTTTGGGATAAATGCACGAGCTGCCCAAAGATAGGAACCCTTTTACACCAGAGCGCCATGCGGCTTCGATTACGTTTGTCTGTATCTTGATGTTTCGAAGCAGGAAGTCCACCGGATACGTGCTGTTGGCGAGAATTCCACCAACTTTGGCCGCGGCGAGGAAAACGAATTCCGGATTTTCTTCGGCAAGGAAATCCCGGACTTGCAGCGGGTCCTCCAAATCGAGTTCGGAATGCGTCCGAAACAAAGTATTTGAGTAGCCTTTGGCGTCAAGGCGGCGCAGTAAGGCAGACCCGACAAGGCCCCGGTGTCCTGCCACATAGATTTTGGAGTTATTGTCCATTGAATGGGGCTTTGAAGAAGAGAGTTATGAACAACTCACAGGCAATCGTTCACCACAAAGACGCACGGACAAAAAATTCTCACCGCAGTGACGCAGAGGTAAAACCACTTAGACAGGATTAACAGGATTAACAGAAATGGTTATGGATTAAGGAATTGCGGAATTAAATTAGTTAATCCCCAAATCCCTAAATCCCTAAATCCCTAAATTCGTTTTTGTCCTAAATTCCTAAATTCGTTTTAAATAAGGAAAAGATTTTCCGGGAAATTTTCGGCGAAAAAGAAGCGGCAGCCGGGCCGTTGACAAAGGGGACCGGGGCGCCGGGTATTACACGTTCACCGCCAATGATGCGTCTCGGCGTTTCCATTACCATTGAATCGGCGGCTTCCCGTCCCAAAATCCCTTCGACCTCTTTCATGGCCCCCGAGAGCACCGGAGTGCGCATCCGCGGGTCGTGGGCATCGGTCCCGAGCACGTGCGCCAGGCCGTGTTCGAGCAGAAGAAACGAGAACCTCCGTATCTCTGAGCCAAAGCGTCCCGTAACGCTCGCGGCAGTCATCTGAACGAGCGATCCCATCTCAACCCACCTGAAGAGAGGCATGGGGTCCCTGAGCAGACCGTGATTTCTTTCCGGGTGGCAGATAACGGGAGTAATCCCTCGAGACAGCATATTCCGGAAGAAAACCTCCAGGTTTCGCGGCAGGAACATATCGGTAAGCTCGATCAGGGCAAAGCGTCCGGTATCGTTCAGTGTAAGGATCTCGCCCGAGCCGATTTTTCGAATCAGATCGGGATCCAGGCGCAGTTCCGCCCCGGGGTGTACCGTCAATGGGATCCCATTGTCGCACAGTTTCTCTTGAAACTCCTTCACAGCTCTCAAGACGGGGACGCGGGTGTTTTCAAAGGCGCCGGGAGCCCAGTGAGGCGTGCACACAACATCTCTGATTCCGTCCGCCACCGCGATGCGCGCCATGGCAAGGCTCTGCTCGCAGTCGGGCGAGCCGTCATCCAACCCCGGCAGCATGTGATTGTGAATATCGATCATCACTTGTCTAAAATCCAAAAGTCGAAAATCATCTCACGCGGAGGCGCGGAGAACGCAGAGAAAATAACAGATTACAGGGATCTCTCCTTTAAGGGAATTCATCTGTGACATCTGTGTAATCTGCGGATGATTTATTTCTCTCTGCGTTCTCCGCGTGAACACTTACCGAAAATGCGACACCGACGCCCGTCCGCCCCGTCCGGAAGTGCCCGAGACCTCCATGTCCACATACTGGCACAGCATTTCCGCTATTTTGGGCGGAGGCAGGATTGCGAAATAGTGGTCTATGATGCAATGGCCCATCTCATGGGCAAGCATTCCAACCGTCAGGCTCTCCGGTTGTGTGTGAATGGTGTTTGTCCTTTTCCAGTAAAATGAGGGAGCGTTGCTCGACCCTCCCGTAATCTGCGTAAATACCCTGGCAACTTCCTTCTCATCCCGGTGGATTTGAATTTCCACGCGCAGCTTCGGCATGGGCATATCCAGTATGAGCTGAACGCGCTTAAAAAGCGAGTCGACAACTTCTCCCAGATCGGATTGACCGGAAGACCTGCCCCCGCCAACGAACAACTGGTCCAAGGTGCGGCTAACCGCGCCGCCCCGTATCTTGCCTGTAAAACTCTCCAGTTGTGAAGCCTGACTGTAATGAATGGTGCAGCACTGTGACTGAAAAACGTAATCATCCGCCCGGGACTGGCCGGCCGCCATGAACTGCAACACAACCATAAAGACAGTGAGCAGTGAGCAGTGAGCAGTGAGCGGATAAAGACTGTGAGCTGTGAGCTGTGACCTGCCCACCGCACTAGTTCTTTTCTGTTCACTCATCACTCTTCCTCGCGAAGCGATAGAACCAAGAGGAATTATTTTCTTTTGCTTTTTCTGTTCACTCTTCACTCTTCACTCTTCACTGGGTTCTAAAAACCTGGAAAACCGTCTCATAGAGCCGTTCTACATCATTGCCGAGTTCAGGTCCCTCACAACCGGGCGCTTGTATCTTCGCTCTAAGCCGGGCTACCTGGTCTTGCACTTCCCTTGCCTTCCCGTTCAGGCTCTGCGTCATCTCATTGATTTGATCCGCAAACTCCTTGAGTTGATCGTTCTCGCGCAGGCGTATCTGCACCTGCAAGTCGCCTTCCCCAATCGACTTAAGGCTTTTCCCGAAGTGCCACAGCGGCCCTCCAACCTTATGTGATACATAGATAGTCATAAAAATTGTTGCAAACAGGAAACAGACCAGAACGACCGCGTTGGTAATGAGCAGGGGCCGCAGTATGGCTTCGGCTGTTGTCCGAAGCGCAAGGTGATGAAACTGGTAGGTCGCCGTTATAGTTTCCCGCGAAAGAAAATAGAGCAGGACCCCGGCTATTACCATCGCTGCCAGGGCCACCAGGCAAGATTTCAGGATGAAACTGCGCTGGTATTCCCGGTGAATATAGACGATGCGACGTCGATAAGATCTCACACTCTCTTCCGCCATAAGACAAGCCTTTCATTTCGACATAGTTGGGCCTTCCAATTCTGCTGTGTTCTTTAAACGCTTTCGCCAGTAGAAAGGTCGGCGCTTCTGGTGAGCGAACGCCACGATTCGTATTCGTTCCGGATAAACCGCGTATATCAGATTGTAAGGGAACCGCCATAAGGACTTCCGCCGTACTCGCCTTCCGATTCTCTGGGAAGCCTCCGGATTCGTCAGAATCTGATCAAGAGCTCGTTCCACCTCTCCGACCAAATCCAAACCCAGTCCTGGCTCACGCGACTCGTAGTACCGCGCCGCCTCGTTGACCTCCGCATCGGCATCCGGATGCAATCCAGTCAGCTTCACGAGATGGCTGCCCGCACTCGGCGAAGCGCCTCTTCAGCAGGTATCTCGGTCACCAACCCCTGCTCCAAGTCATCCAGGCGGAGTTCAGCCTCTTCAACCCACAACGCCTCGACCTCTGCTTCGGACAACTCGTCAAGGCTCTCGACTACCCACTTTGCCAATCCAGCGCGCTCCTTCAAATCCAGCTTCTTGATCTCAGCCTCGATTTCTTTGAGACTCATATGATCCTCCCTCGCTGTTCATGGTTGCCTCATAATACATTCCCAGCCAAACAAGAGGCACCACAACGATTCCTTTTATGAGATTTTACCCCTCCTCCGATCCTTTTTGATCCCCCTTTGGAAAATTAGTCATAATATCTGGGCGTGTAAAACATTAATAGTGAGCAGTGAACAGGAAGCCAGAAGCACCAGGAGTTTTGAGTTTTGATCTTTCGGTTTTGAGTTACTTGCTTCCCGCTTCACTATTCCTCGCGAAGCGATAGAACCAAGAGGAATTATTTTATTTTGCTTTATCCGCTCACTGTTCACTGCTCACTCTTCACTGTCCTTATCCGCTCACTTAAGAGAACTGAGGTTTTCTTCGTTCAGGTTGATCTTCGCTTTTTTCCAAAGATCTTCAGTCCACTCTTCCAGGGCTTTTGTCTGCTTCTCATCGCGGATTTCTTTTTCGAGTTTTTGCCTCAGATCTGCAAGTGGAGGCAGTTCGGTTCCCGGTTGCGCCATCTGTCTATAACGGTTTTCGATCTCGTCCTCGGTTACGATAATGCGCGATTGGATTGACGCGGATTGCCGCTTGACCAGCGACGCTATCAGGGTTTGCTCCCAGTAGCGCTCGATCGTCTGCCGGAATTCAGGCTCTTTGTCGAGCCCCAGTTTTATGGCTTCCTGAATGAGCAGTTCCTTGCGGATCTCTTCATCGAGAATGCGCTTCTTATCCGCGAGGCTCAATCCGACGATATCGTTGAAGTAGGCGGACCTTGCCAGCACCTGTCGAAAATCATCCGAAGCGATGACATAATCATTTACCCTGGCTACAGGTTTAGCTTTGTTCGTACCCTGGTCGGCGCACGAACACAATAAAGCCATAATTCCCGCCACAATTAAGATATGAATTGGTCGGATCATTAGATGGACCCCCTAAAGCATTTCACCGCAGTACACGTTCACCACGGAGGCGCACGGGCAAAAAATTCTCACCACAGAGGCACAGAGGACACGGAGTAAAACCAAATTTAAAACGAATTTAGGGATTTAAGAATTTAGGGATTCAATTCCTCAATTCCTCAATTCCTCAATTCCTCAATTGATTTAGCCAATTCCCCAATTCCCTAATCCATAGCCATTTGTGTTAATCCTGTTATTCCTGTCTGAAAAGCTTTCCTCTGTGCTCTCTGTGGTGAATTGCTTTTTGTCTTTTAACTGCGCAGCGCTCTCTGCGTCTCTGCGGTGAATCGTTTCTCGTCTTTGCCTATCGAAAATCACTGACAATAAAAAGCGGAATCCCGGCCGGAAGCGGATCTTCAACGCCTGCTCCCCGCGGAAGGTGATCGCGGTTCCAGTAGAGTATGAGTTCAGGAGTGAGGTTTTTCCCGATGCACCGTGTTTCGGAATCATCGGCTGCAGAGGACTCAAAGGCGTCGCTGACGGTATCGGCGATTTCCCGCAGGGTTTGGTCCTTGGCAGTGTAGAAGCGGTAGCCGGCCCCGGAGGATGATTGTGCCGACGACACAAGCGTTGTGGTGGGGGCCAGCCGCGGAATCACGACGATGTCACCGGGCTTGGGATTGCGCGGATACCGCTCCTTCCAGCGCCGGTTTACAGGCTCATCCAGGATTGTAAGCAGATCCACGCCGAACGTGCGTGCCAGTTCGGGCAGAGAGTTCCCCTTTTGAAAGGTATAAATGATTTTGCAGAAAGAATCGTCTTGCCCTGCCGTGCCGCTTGCCCCGGGCTTATCAGCGGTTTTTCCGAAAGCTCCCTCGTTCGTTGCGCATGAGACCGGAGACAGTTCCATGCCGGCGTCCGAGGACCTGATTTCGCCCTGGTTCTTTTCCGCCGGATTTTCCAACCTTGCCGGCTTGATGTCGCAGCCTTTCGAATCGGTAATGAGAGCGTAGCCGCCCGTGCTGGCGTAGCAATAGATGCGATCCGCATAGGTCAAATCCTGGTTGTGGGCCACAAGCTCTTTATACTGAAGGGACAGTTTAGCAACAGGCAGAGCCTCTCTGATGTTCTCGTAGCGGACCCCGGCTTCGGGCAATTTATCGAGATGGGCCTGGTTCATGTAACGATACAGGAAGGCCGCAGCCAGGCACTGGGGAATATATTCCCGTGAATAGGGTTCAAGCTCGCCGTGGTTGAAAATGGGACTGAAAGACCTCGTTTTGGATCTTTCCGCCACTGCCAGAAGAACCTGCACGACCTTCATCGACCCATGATGGTAGGCCCCAAGCGCGAGCACGCTGGAGCCGAATACATTTCGGCTTTTCACCAGGTACCGGGCCGCCGCAGGGGCTTCTTTCTCCCAATCCAGGCGATCGTCCCTGCCCTTCGCATCGATCTGCATTCCGTATTCCGTGGCGGTGTGCGGCATAAACTGAAACATTCCCAGGGCGCCGGCAGTCGAGCAGGCTGCAGTCGTGAAGCGCGACTCAACAAAAGGAACGGCAAAAGCGATATCTTCGTGCAGGTTTTGCCTGGCGAAAACGTCCCGGATATAGGGCATGTATTTCCTGCTGCGTTCCACGGCGCGATTTGTCTTTTCCGTATCGCAAAGCGCATAGAACTTGACGAAATAACTGACATGCTGCACCAAAGTGTCATCGACGGCAAAAGCCGCTTCGCCCCATTCCGAAAGCATGGCTTCAAGGACATTCTTCACTGAATCCGGGCTGAGCGAGCCGTTGATGTCACCGGCCGCACCGCCTCCCATATTCGCCCAGGCGCATTCAGCAGACCGGGTTTGAGCTACCATTTTAGCCAAAGCCGCCGCGCTGAAGGTCTTGGCATAAGCCGGCGCATCTTTCAGGCGGTCCGCCAGGAACTGGTAGATGGTTTCATCCGAGACCTTGAACTTGGATGAACGGCCCAGGAACCGGACAGCGCTCTCCCTGGCCTTGTCCATTCCGGCCAGGAAACTCTGCCTGTCGCCCTGTTCCTGGGCTTTCAGGGCAGATTCCAGCCCGTCTTTGATCTGTTTGTAATCCGCTGCGTTCGCCTGCATCACTACTACCCGGTAAGGCTGCACAGCGGACGTCGATTCCGTCGTTCCACAGCCGGGTGCGGCAATGATGGCCAGGCAACACGCGGCGGCGGCGATCTTTGAAGTTACTGTTTGAATCTTGCACGCCAAATTCATGATTGCACCTGCATCGTTTTATACCTTATCCACGAAAAAGCCTCACCACAGAGACACAGAGGACGCGGAGAAAACCAAAATCCAACAAAATCAACAGGAACGCAGGAGTATTTCACCTTATTCTCAGGGCTTAGAAATAGTCATTCCTCTTAATCCTGTAAATCCTGCCTCACAAAACTTTTCTCTCCTTGACCGGACTATGCCCCGCTCTCCGTATAATAATCTGGTCAATCCGCTTACCAGCTTTAGCCGGAAGCTCTGTGGTGGATTTGACCGCCTCTGCGTTGACCGGGTAGTGCCCACGAATACCGGCCCATGACCAGGCCGGCAAGACAGGCGAACACGACCCCGTTTGAGGTGATCTGAATGTTGAAATCGCTCACGCTATGCACAAGGATGGCCACGATGCCTCCAAGGGCGCCCAGGACCGTACCTGCGCAAAGCCGGCTGGAAGTCGTTCGAAAAGACAGCAGGCCTGTTCTGAATAGTGCGGTCAATCCCCAAAGGAGCGGCAGCAATACCGGCAGACCCAATTCGGTAACGATCTGCAGCCAGTCGTTATGTGCTTCCCGATACCGCTCGGTGAGCCCTGCCGGTCTTACTTCCGTAAATGACCAGGGAAAAGTTCCCAACCCCGTGCCCAAGAGGGGAAACTTCTTGATCAGGTCCGCACATCCCCCCCAGACCGCTATCCGGCCGGCAGGCTCGGTGTTCACCGGACTCTTCAGCGTCTGGATCCGGTCAATCATTGGCTTGGAACCGAGTATGGTAATGCCGGCCGCGAGCAGAAGACCGAAAGCAAGAATGCCAATCTTGAACCTGCTCATCTCTCTTCTCAGCATACTCAACACCAGCGTAAATTCCACGGCAACGAAAGCCCCGATCCACGCCCCCCTCGACAGGCTCAAACAAAGCGCAACCAGGATGAGCAAAAGCGCGCCGGTCCAGATCGGTACCGTTTCCGTGGTTCGATGGAGGACCACGGAAAGCCCCAGGGTGAGTATCATTGCCAGGTATCCACCAAGGTGGTTGTAGTTAACAAAGGTTGAGTTAAGATGTGTGGGATCGCCCGTTCCCCAGAAAGCGGGAAATGGTGCTCCACTATACTGCACGAGCCCGAGGAAAGAGACGATCACACCCATGCCGACTATGGTCTGGATCAAGCGTCGGGTTTGCCTCCTCGATTCGGTCATTTCCAGGCTCAGATAAAAAGCTGCCACGTAAAGAAACAGCCGCAACAAAGCCCAGACAGTAGCATCCCTGTAAATCGAACTCAGCCAGGAGGCCGCCGCAAGAACGAGCAGGGCTGCAATCGGAAGATCGAGCGCAGATCTTGGAAGCAGGGGTTCACCCTGCCATAGACGCCGTGCCAACATGGCGGTAAAAGCTATAAGCGCCAGCCACAAGGCTATGCAAAAAGCCCATTGGTTTGTGGCCCCGCGCGCTAGTGGAGTGAAAACGAGGAGGAGGCTGAACGCGATTTGTTGGACGTGGAAAAGTACGGAATGAGAACTGCGCTCTAAGGACGTCGATCCCAAAGGTGAGGAGGCACGATCTGCATGGAGATCGGAGTTGAATGCAAATGTCTTCATTTCGTACCCGTTCAAGAGACGAAAAGCCATTCACCGCAGAGGCGGGGCATAGTCCGGTCAAGGAGAGAGACGAATCCACCACAGAGACACACAGGAAAACAATTGAACGAACAGACAAAACTAAACGGCAGATCCCTGTTTGCTTCCGGTTTTTCCTGCATGCCCATTTTCTTTTCTCTGTGTTCTCTGTGTCTCTGTGGTGGATTTGAGCGGGTCGCGGTGAACGTATCTCTATTGTACCGTTTGCGTAACGTAAGGTTCTCCACCCCCAGGGGAATTGTTTCGTCCACGCTCCGTGAACCAGTACAAGCAAATACACAGCAACAGGGCCATTATTGCGATCAAAATAAATTGGTGCCGCTTCCGAATGTCTATTGGCTTCATATGCCATGTAATACCTTTTGAAACCTTCAGAAACTTCGCTCTACATACCCTGCAGAAGTAGTGCTTGCTGCCTGGTATCAGACACATCCACGGGCTGCGCTTTTTACGCCGCACAGACTCGTTTTCACAAATTGGGCAAAAACCGCCATGATGTATCGCCGCCAAGAGATCGCTGGACTTTGGCATAAATCCCGTACCCATTCATCGCAGAAATGGCTATGGATTAGGGAATTGAGGAATTGGCTAAATTAATTGAGGAATTGAATCCCTAAATCCCTAAATTCCTAAATTTGTTTTAAATTTGCTTTCATTTGCCGCTACCCCCCTGCATCTTCTGAGTCCTGACGGCTTGGAGTTCCTCGATCATCTGGCCGTTGGCCGGATTGACCCCCAGTGCAATCAGGTAGTAGCGCTCGGCTGCGGCATAATCCTTTAGCATTTTGTAAGCCTGAGCGATCTCGCGCGGGTACCCAATAGTCCGCGGAGAAAGCTGCCTTGCAGATTCATATGCCTGGATTGCGGCCGGATAGTCTTTAATGGACCAGAAAAGCCGGCCCTGCATGCCGTAATAGGATTCATTGGGCCGCTGAGCATATTGGATGGCCAGACCTATGGCCTCCAGGGCAGCCATGTATCTCTTTTGTTCCTCGAGCGAACGGGCAAACAGGTAATGAAGGTAACTATCCCGCGGATCGAGCATGGCAGCGCGATGGCTTTCCAGTTCCGCCTTATCCCAGTCTTTGCGTTTCATCGCGATTTCTGCCAGATAACGGTGAGGCGCGGCGGTTTCCCTGGTTTGGAGAGCTTGCTGGAAATAGCCTTCAGCGGTTTCGAGATCGCCGGTAATGAAGAGCACGGCCTTGCCGCGAATCACCGGCAAGGATGACAGCACGCCGGCATCGAAAGAGGCGGTATTCCCGGCCAGCTCCAGATACAGGTCGAGCGCCTTGCTCCCTTCAAAGCGCGGCAATAGGTTATTCAAGGTTTCATTGCGATTCTCCGAATGGCTGAGTCCCAGAAGGAATGCACTCTTCGCTTCTGCTGGATGTCCTGATTTCAAAAGATAGCACCCGAGATCCAGATAATACCTATATTCAATCGGGCCATGCCCTCCGGCTTGTCGAATGAGTTGCTCCATCCAGGTCGTCGCCTGGTTCCAGTCCTTAGCTTCGGCGGCCATACCGGCCAGAATCGCAAGTGCTGAGAAATCAGTCATACGATTGGCAGCGGCAATTTTCAATCCTTCAATGAAACGGTCCTGCACGGCGCCCGACCAGGCGGGGTGACTTCGCAAATCATCCCAGGCGTAAGGGTAGACGCAAGCCAACCTGGTGACATAATTTGTGCTTTGATCGGGTTTTGACATGGAAAGATAGTAATCGACAACGGCATATAGGAAGTTGCCGTTGTTGGGGTCGGTTGCCAAAGCTCTCTGGAAAAAAGACTCAACCTCTTTGCCCTTGTTTTCTTGCCCGCTGAACCTGCTCATCCACCAGTAAGTCCGCGCAAGGCCGAGCCAGGCGTTTCCTTCACGGGGATTCAGTTGGGTCGCCTTCTTATAGGCTTGCATGGTTCTTTGCAAGAGAGCCAGCGCAGCCTCTCCGTTTGTGGCCCGGCCGGCCACGGCATATAACGATTCCGCATAATGCATTTGACGGTCGGGGTTGCTGCCGGCCAGGCTAACACTCCTCGCGAAATACGATTCCGCTGATTCGTACTCTTTTGATTCCAGCTTTCGTAGGCCGATGCAGTCATAGATATCTGCAGCGGCGATCACGAAGAGTTGGGCCGTCGCCCACAAAATGAAAACGGCAAGCCCTGTGGTTATCGAGATATACTTGATGCGTTCTTTATTCATTTGCATGAAGGGCAGTGAGCAGTGAGCAGTGAACAGTGAGCTGTAGAATGCCACGTTCGCCGGCCACCGATCCGCCCACTGCATTTACTCTTTTCTCTTCACTATTCACTGCTCACTCTTCACCGCTCCTCGCGAAGCGATAGAACCAAAAGGAATTATTCTCTTTTGCTTTTTCTCTTCACTCTTCCCTGTTCACTCTTCACTCTTCACTGCTCTCTTGTTCTTCAAGTGCTTTATCAAACCTAACGTCATCTTTCTCACGTCTTCAATGCACTTCTCGACCTCTGCACAGCCCTGGGTAGACCCAAACTCTTTTGACAGGATGTACTGTGTATCAAGCTCTGCCAAAGAACCCAGGGCAATGTGAAGAAAATAGATGAATTCTTTGTCAGTGCCCCTTGCAGCCCCTTCGGCTATGTTGCTGGAAATTGAAACCGCCGAGCGCCTGATTTGAGCGGTCAGCCCATATAATTCGGATGGTGGGAAGTCCCCGCTAAGCTGGTAGACGGCCTTTGCCAATCCAATGCTGTGCTTCCACACCTCAAGATCTTTATGGTTCACTCTTCACTCTTCACTGCTCACTCTTCACCGCTCCTCGCGAAGCGATAGAGCCAAAAGGAATTATTTTCTTTTGCTTTTTCTCTTCACTCTTCACTCTTCACTCTTCACTGTTTTAGTGTAATAACTGTCATAGCGTTTGTAATAATACCGCCCGTAGTAGTAAGGATCTTTTTTGAAATCGAGCATATTGAGCACCAGTCCGACAGTCGGCGCCTGGACGGCGTCAAGTTTTTGCTTGGCTCGTTTAACTTCAGTAAGGTCCGTACTGCCCGCCTTCACGAGTAAAATCAATCCATCGCAAAGGGACGCAAGGACAGCGGCATCGTTTACAGTCGCAACGGGAGGCGAATCTATGATGATCATGTCGTACTGCCGGCGGAGCAATTCGACGAGCACGCGCATCCGGTTGCTTGCCAACAGCTCCGGAGGATTGGGGGGAGTCTTGCCGCTGGTCAGCACCCACATATTCTGTTCGGGGATCTTGTAAAGGCATTCTTGAATTTGATTGAGAAGAAACGGCGTAGCCTGGGAAAGGTCGTTTTCAATCCGGCCCATTGCCTCTATCAGTGCGGTTTCCTTCGTATCCCGGAAAGTGGAATTGGTTAAAGGTCTTTCGTCGAATTTAAACTCTGCATGCTCGCAATGAAAGAGTTCATCGATATTCTCTTGAATGTGTAATCTT
>Ga0181539_1004146_pt1 | contig 12626 bp, 7 predicted proteins | sample PEATcosm2014_Bin_46_FD_119767 | JGI IMG/M metagenome (GOLD analysis project Ga0181539, IMG submission 119767) | Peatland microbial communities from MTU Mesocosm Facility, Houghton, MI, USA - PEATcosm2014_Bin23_60_metaG | ecosystem: Environmental > Terrestrial > Soil > Wetlands > Peat | place... | reverse complement strand
GTGCTCAACACCGACCACTATGGGCTGGAGAAGATCAAGGAGCGCATTCTGGAGTTTCTTGCCGTCCGCCAGTTGGTCAAGAATCCAAAGGGCTCTATCCTGTGCTTCGTCGGGCCTCCGGGGGTGGGCAAGACGTCGCTGGGAATGTCCATCGCCAGGGCCACCGGGCGCAAGTTCGTCCGGCTCTCGCTGGGCGGGGTGCGCGACGAAGCGGAGATTCGCGGCCACCGCCGCACTTACATCGGCGCGCTGCCGGGTCAGATCATCCAGCACATGAAGCGGGCCGGCACGCGCAACCCCGTCTTCCTGCTGGACGAAGTGGACAAGATGGCCTCGGACTTCCGCGGCGACCCGGCCTCGGCGCTGCTTGAGGTGCTGGACCCGGAGCAGAACGTCACCTTCCAGGACCACTATCTGGACGTGGATTACGACCTCTCGCAGGTGCTGTTTGTGGCCACGGCCAACGTGCTGCACACGGTCCCGGCCGCGCTCCAGGACCGCATGGAGGTTTTGCGCCTGCAAGGCTACACCGAACAGGAAAAGCTGGAGATCGCCCGCCAGTATCTGGTGAAGAAACAGCGCGAACAGACCGGCCTGAGCGAGAAGAATCTGGTCTTCGGCGACGACGCGATTCTGGAGATCATCCGCTACTACACGCGCGAGGCGGGGGTGCGCAACCTGGAGCGGGAGATCGGCAACGTCTGCCGAAAGGTGGCCCGCAAGGTGGTCAAGGGCGGCGAGAAGCACAAGGAAGAGCTGACCGCCGCGAACATCCACGAATTCCTGGGCGTGGCCAAGTTCCGCGACTCCGAGGTGCACGAAAAGAGCGAGGTCGGGCTCGTGACCGGCCTGGCCTGGACCGAGGTGGGCGGCAGCATCCTCACCACGGAAGTGCAGGTGCTGGACGGCAAGGGCAAGCTCACCATCACCGGCCAGTTGGGCGACGTGATGCAGGAGTCGGCGCAGGCCGCGCTCAGCTACATTCGCGGGCGGGCGCAGGCGCTGGGGCTCAGCCGCGAGTTCTATCGCAACGTGGACCTGCACCTGCACGTGCCGGAGGGCGCGATTCCCAAGGACGGCCCCTCGGCCGGCATCACCATGGCCACGGCGCTCGCCAGCGCGCTGGCCAAGATTCCCGTCCGCCGCGACATCGCCATGACCGGCGAGATTACGCTGCGCGGCAAGGTGCTGGCCATCGGCGGATTGAAGGAGAAGCTGCTGGCCGCGCTGCGCGCCGGCATCTTCGAGGTCATCCTGCCGCGCGCCAACGAGAAGGACATCGCCGAACTGCCGGACAACATCAAGAACTCCATCAAGCTGCACTTTGTGGACCAGATGGACGAGGTGCTGGCGCTGGCGCTGGAAAGCACGCTGCCCGCGCCGCTGCCCGCCGCGACCGAGGTGCTGGCCGCCGTGCCGCCGCCGGAGATGACGAGCAACCTGCCCGCGCGGCAATAGATATCTATTTGGAATCCCTGGTCCCAAATCAAAAGATGGTGTCGTGCATCTGTTTCTGACACTTCTGTTCCATTCATAAGGAGAGAACTTTCTCGTGGCAATTCTCCCGGCACAGCGGCAGTTATTCGACATTCCCGACGGCATTGCGTATTTCAATTGCGCGTACTACTCGCCACTATTGAATGAATCGAAGGCGAGGCTGCTCGCCGGCGTCGCCGAAAAGAGCCACCCATGGGAGCGCTTGCCGTCGAGCTTCTTCGACGATGCGGAGACGATTCGGAGTCTTGCGGCGCGGATCTTTGGCGGAGAAGGGGACGGATACGCTGTCATTCCCGCGGCCAGTTATGGTTTGAGCGCCGCCGCGCGCGCAATTGAGCCGACTCTGCGCCGGGGAGATCGCATTCTATACGCGGCCGAGGAGTTTCCCAGCGGAGTTTTGCCTTGGATGAGGGTTGCAAAGCAGACTGGCGCGGAACTTGTTGCGGCGCCGATGCCGCAAGGGGGGAACTGGACGGAGGCCATTCTGGGGAGAATCAAGAAGGGCGTGAAGGTTGTGGCAGCCTCAACCTGCCATTGGACGAACGGAGCTCGCGTCGACCTGCAACCGATTGGCGAGGCGTGCCGGGAGGTTGGAAGCGTTCTGGTTGTGGACGCGACGCAGTCGCTAGGCGCCATGCCGTTTTCGCTCGATGAGGTGCAGCCGGACTTTCTTGTCGCGGCAGGTTATAAGTGGCTTCTTTCTCCGTATGGCTTCGGCCTGTTCTACGTTGCGGAGCAATGGCGGGATGCGCGGCCGCTGGAAGAAACGTGGCTGGCGCGCGACAACGCCCGGGATTTTGCGGGATTGGCGGATTACTCCGATGGGTACCTTCCCGGCGCACGCCGCTTCGACGTCGGCGAGACCTGCACATCGACGATTCTTCCGGGAGCTATTGCGGCGATGGAACAGATCGCTTCCTGGGGAGTATCAAATATTGCCGAGTCGCTGGGGGAGATCAACGAGAGGATTGCCGCGTCTCTGAAACGGCGCGGATTCTGCTTGCCAGAGCCATCGCTGCGATCTCCGCACTTGATCGGCGCGCAGATGCCCGCGGGCTTTCCAAGCAATCTGGTGGGGGAGTTGAGAGCAAGGAAGATATTCGTCAGCCAGCGTGCAAGCGCGATTCGCATTGCGCCGCATTTGTACTGCACCGAGCAGGACATCGATCGTCTGGACAAGGCGCTGGATGAACTTTGCCAGTGAAGCTGCCGGGGGGCAGACCCGTGGCAGGTGCGGATAGACTTTAGACTGAGCGCTTGGCTTCTTCATCCGGGCCGGATTCACTCGCCGGGATGCGGACCGGGATGAGCGCCGCAAGGAAGAGAGCCATGTTTCACACCACGGAAGACATTCGCATTCAATGGACCAAGGTCGTTCTCCCGCCCGTGTTTCTTGAGGAGGAATACCCGGTCAGCGAAGCCGCCTCGACGACCATCTATGACGCGCGCGCCGAGATTGTGGAGATTCTCAACGGGCGCGATGCGCGTCTGCTTGTTCTGGCCGGTCCCTGCTCCATTCACGACACCAAGGCCGCGCGCGAGTATGCGGCCCTGCTGAAGTCCGCGATTGATGAGTTCTCCGCCGATCTGCGCATCGTGATGCGCGTCTACTTCGAGAAGCCCCGCACCACCATCGGCTGGAAGGGACTGATCAACGACCCGTATCTCGACCAGTCGTACAAGATCAACGACGGGCTGCGCCAGGCGCGGCGGCTGCTGCTGGACCTGGCGGAGATGGGAGTGCCCACGGGCACGGAGTTCCTGGACATGATCTCGCCGCAGTACATTGCCGGGCTGGTGAGCTGGGGCGCCATTGGAGCGCGCACCACCGAGAGCCAGGTTCACCGCGAACTGGTCTCCGGGGTCTCCTGCCCGGTGGGCTTCAAGAACGCCACCTCCGGCGACGTGCAGGTGGCCATCGACGCGGTCCAGTCCGCCGCCCACTCCCACACCTTCCTGGGACACACCAAGCATGGGCAGTCGGCCATCTTCGTCACCAGAGGCAATCCGGATTGCCACATCATCCTGCGCGGCGGCAGAGGGATGGTGAACTACACGGCCGAAAGCGTGGCCCAGACCGCCGAGCGGATGAAGAAGGCCGGCGTCCCGCCGAGGATCATGATCGACTTCAGCCACGCCAACAGCGGCAAGGACTACCGCCGCCAGGCGATTGCCTGCAACGATGTCTCCCGGCAGATTGCCCAGGGCGGCGCGAACATCATCGGCGTGATGATGGAGAGCAACCTCGTAGCGGGCGCGCAGAAGCTCGTTCCCGGCCAGCCGCTGGTCTATGGACAGAGCATCACCGACGCCTGCATCGACTGGGCGGAGACCCACGGGCTGCTCAAGGAACTGGCAGCGGCAGTGCGGAAAAGACGCACAGCATAATTCCGAACCATGGTGAGCACACTGCAAGAATGCCTATTCTTAGCGTATGATTCTGCAAATCCACGAAGGGAGCTTTGTGATGAATCGGATGCAACAATACGAAGAGAATCAACCCCTTCCTTTCGCTTCCTATCCGGATGATGAGGTAGAGCTACAGAGACCAATCTGGGTTGGGAGCAACTGTCGCCGCGGATATGGTCTCGACTACATTCGGAAGACCCATCAGAGTTGTTGTGCCTATTGCGGTACCGATTTGACCGGACAGTACGACGCCTGGCTAACCATGGTCCTCGACCATGCTGTCCCAATCAACGTCTGCAAACAGCTTGACATCATCAGCAACGGCTGGTGCCGGTCCCTCGCAAATGCGGTTCTCGCATGTGTAGCTTGCAATGGATTTTGCAATAGGTACAGGGCGGTCTCTGAGCGTCGCCCAGAGACCTTCCGAGAATTCCGCGCAATGCGAGATCGGATATTCGTCGATCGAAGGCGCCTCATTCTCGGGAGGCACAAGGTTGAGCAGGGGTTCTATGATGGGAGAGTAGCCGGACGGTCCACGCCTTGCTCTTGAGACCTGTGAGAGCACGAGCTCGTCCCAAGCTGCCGCCTGTCTCCACCGCCCGCCGCCCATCAGGAACCGGGTGCGTTCCCGCGTGACGCGGATTCGGCATGGCAACCCGGCTCGCGAATCCAATCCGGCCCGGCTACTTCGCGCCGACCAGGCGATAGTCCTTAACGGAGGGATTCACCGGGCGGGTGACAGCCGCCGATTGGGCCGATTCACGAAAAACCGGCTGCCGGCAGCGCATGGACCGGTTGAGCAGGTTATACTAAACCCGCAGATCGATCCACCCCCACTCCTCTCCAGAAATGGCGATTGATCGGCGCCTTGCCAGGGCAGTATTCCGCCGAGCGGACTCACCAATTCATGTGATAGGCCTGAACTTATCATGTGATAGGCTCCGGCTCGGGGAACCGTTATTATGTTCGCAGCGTGGAAACAGGCGGCGCGAGAGCAACTATGTCCCCCACGATATTCATCTCGGCAGGTGAGGCCAGCGGCGAGCTGTACGGAACGCTTCTGGTTGGCGAGCTGAAGAAGCGGCTGGCGGCCTCGGGACAGACGGGGCGGTTCTTCGGGATGGGCGGGGCGCGGATGGCCGAGGCCGGCCTGGAATGCGTGTCGCGCTCGGAGAAAATGGCGGTGATGGGGCTGACCGAGGTTTTGCTCCACCTACCGCGCGTCTGGTGGGAGTATCGCAAGCTCAAGCGGTCAATCCGCGATCCGGAGCGCCGGCCGGACGTGGCCGTGCTCATCGACTTTCCAGAGATTCACTTCCGGCTAGCCAGGAAGTTCCACCGGATGGGCGTTCCGGTGGTCTTCTTTGTCAGCCCGCAGATTTGGGCGTGGAAGAAACACCGCATCGGGCTGGTGAAGGAATATGTTGACCGGATGCTGGTGATCTTCCCCTTTGAAGAGGCGTTCTACCGCGAACAAGGGGTTGCCGCGGAGTTTGTGGGCCATCCGCTGGCGGAGCTGCCGCTGCCGGCCATCAGCCGCGAGCAGTTTGCCGCCGCCAACGAGCTGGACGCCGGAAAGGGCTGGATGGGCCTGTTGCCGGGCAGCCGGCCAAAAGAGATTCGCGACAATCTGCCGGAGATGCTGAGTGCGGCGCAGGGACTGGCGGAGACCGGCTTCCAGTTTCTCGTTCCGCTGGCCGCGACCCTGAACGCCAAGCAGCGGGACGAGGTGAATCGGCTGCTGGAAGTCCACGCCGGCGGGCTGGAGATCGGGCTGGTCGACGATGCCCGCGCCACGCTGCTGCACTCCCGCGCCTCAGTGGTGACCAGCGGCACGGCCACGGTGGAAGCTGCGCTGATGGGAAACCCGTTTGTCGTGGTCTACCGGGTCTCGTCGCTGACCTATGCGATCGCCAAGTGGATGGTGAAGGTGGCGCATGTGGCCATGGTCAACCTGATTGCCGGCAGGCGGATTGTGCCGGAACTGATCCAACGTGACTTCACGGCGGCAAATATCGTCCAACAGATCGAGCCTCTGCTACCGGATGGGGCTCCTCGCCAGTCCATGATGCAGGAGCTGGCGCAGATACGGGTTCTGCTGAATGCCCGGCCTGCCAGTCAGGGCGGAGAAGGCGGCGCCATCGGTCGGGTGGCGGCGATTGCTCTGGAATTGGCAGGAGTCGCTTCCCCGGTGCGGACAGAAGAAGCCGTGCATGGATAAATGAACGCATAACCAATGGAGATCTGTGGTCTCCCACCCTTGCGATGCGCCGCGGCGGATCGCAAGGATGGGGCGCCCAACTTCTGCACCCAGCTTTTGCGGATGGAAGGCAGACCAAGGCTGCGAGAATGACTGCGATGCGTAAACAAAGGCGGAGTTTGCGGCTTGAGTTTCCTCTTCTCCGGGGCGCGCTGCTCATGCTGACGGCAGGGCTGGCGATTGCGGCGCCGCTCACCGCGCAGCGCCTGGAGCGGCCCACGCTGGCTATCGCCGGCTACGTGATCGACGCCGAGCTGGATACGGCTACGCACCATCTGGCGGCCAAGGCGTTGGTCAGCTTTACCGCGCCGGAGAGCGCCGAGGTGGTCAACTTCGGCTTTCATCCGGCGCTGAAGGTCACGAAGATCACCGATGAGACGGGCAAGCTGCTCACCGGGGAGCGGACGGCGGATGGGACCATCCGCGTGACCCCGCCCGCGCCCTTTGCACAAGGCCAGACCTCGCGCTGGACCTTCGAGTACGAGGGCACAATTACCGGCAACGAGGACGGCCCGGTCGAGGGGTTCAAGCTGGCCGCGATTCAGGAGCCGATCGCTTATCTGCTCTATCCGGCGCGCTGGTTCCCCATGACCGGCTACCTGACCGACCGCTTCACCGCGGAGATGCACATCCGCGTTCCGCAAGGGATGCGGGCCTTCGCCAGCGGCAGCCAGGGGGCATCGAAGCCGGTGACCCTGGCCAATGGCAAGCCGGGCGACGAGTACGACTTCAACTGGACCAAGCCGGGCTTTCCCGGAACGGTGATTGCCGGCCGCTTTGTGGGCCCGGTTACGGCCGGCTCCGGCAATGTGAAGGTCTACCTCACCATCAGCCACCAGGCCTCGGGCAACGAACTGGCGCAGACGGCGGCCAAGGAGTTCGACTTCTTTACCGACAGCTTTGGCTCACCGGAGAGCAGCCGTTTGAACGTCGTGGAGCTGCCCAACGATACGCTGCCGGCCGTGTGGGCGCCGGAGCTGGCGGCGATTCAGGGCTCGCGCGTGGGCGACAAGAGCAGCGTGCGCCTGCTGGCCAATACCATTGCCCACCAGTGGTGGGGTTCCGAGGTCAGCCCGCGCACGCTCAACGACGCCTGGATCACCAACGGCATGGCGCGCTACGGCGAGTTGATGTACGTGGAGGACGAGAACGGCAAGGGCGCCATGAGGGCAGCCCTCCTGGATGTCTCAGCCAGCGCGCTGGCCTACGACACGGTTCCCCTGTCGAGCGTCAGCCGCATGAGCCCCTTTTCTCCGGAGTTCCAGTCGATGACGCTGGACAAGGGGGGCATGGTCTTCCACATGCTGCGCTGGGAGGTCGGCGACAAGGCTTTTCTGGCCACGCTCAAGGGCGCTCTCAGCCAGTACACCGACAGCTCGATCAGCGCGCAGGACTTTGAGAAGGTAGCCAACGCGCAGAGCCAGCAGGAGTTGACCCCCTTTTTCGCGCAGTGGATCGACGGCACCGGCGCGCCCCAGTTTACCAACAAATACGCTGTCTACCGGCTGGGAAACAACAAGGGCTTCCGCACCGTGGGCGAGATTCAGCAGGATCTGGACCTTTTCCGCATGCCGGTGGAGCTGCGCGTGGAGACCGACGGCAAGACCGAAACCCAGAAGGTCGACGTGGTGGGCACCGACACGCAGTACGTGGCCGACACTTTTGGCCGGCCGCGGCGCATCAGCATCGATCCCAACAACTGGGTGCTGAAGGCCACGCCCGACCTGCAGGTGCGCATCGCCATCCTCAAGGGCCAGCAACTGGTGGCCCAGGGAGACCTGATCGGCGCGCTGGCCGAGTACCAGAAGGCGCTGGAAGCCAATTCGGCCAGTTCCCTGGCCAACTATCGCATCGGCGAGCTGCTGTTTACCCAGCGCAACTACCAGGCCAGCGTCAATGCCTACCGGGATGCGCTGCGCGGCGATGGCGAGCCGCGCTGGACCGAGGTCTGGAGCCATATCCAGATCGGCAAGATATTCGACATCACCGGCCAGCGCGACCGGGCGGTGAACGAGTACCGGCTGGCGGTGCAGACCAACGACAACACCCAGGGCGCCGTGAACGAAGCCCGGCAATGGCTGCAGAAGCCTTACAAGCAGCCCGACAGCCAGTAGAGGGCTGCCGGCGGTTCCCGAGGCTGAGGGCTTTGGCGGGCTGCTTGTGCGGCCGATCGCTCCGGCTCCCCTGAAACGCAACCGCGAATCCCACCCAGCCATTTCACTCGCTCGGCGCCGGATCGATGGCTCCGCTCTATGAGATCGAAGTGGCCGCGGGGGAAGCCCGTTACTGCGCGGCGCCTGGCTTTGCGCGTTCCAGGCGGGAGTGCACAAGTCCAATCGTCACAAATGAGTGTGATCTGAGGCACATCCCAGGGATTCCTCGAAGTATCATTGTTCCAACGGACATCCTCTGGAGAGAAGGTTCCATGGATAGCGCTGGAGGTTGAAGCGCAGGGTTCTCTTTCGCCAGGCAAGCGAAGCGTTGCCGGCGAATGTCTTCTTCCTTTCTCTTTCCTCTCCCAGGGAAATGGTCCAGAAGTGAGGAGGGTCCGGCTGGTGTCGCCCTCTCAATTTTGCGTGAAGCGCGCTGAACCGCGATCCGCAGCGGATGCGCGCATCTGGCGTGGAGGAATGCTGTCTTGCGCCGGCCGTTCGACTCCAGGGGAAGAGCGGTCGACGCCGCGGGACCGCATGCCGGCCTCGCCGTATCTGAAGGGGAGGAATCATGCCGAGTGTTGCCCATGAAGTCCTGAGCGCTCACGAGAAGCTGCTGATCGACCAGGCGGTCGCGGAGTACGGGGACCGGCCTGGAGCGATGCTGGGGATACTGGCGGCGGTTCAGTCTGCCAATGCGCACAAGTATCTTTCCATGGAGTCGCTGCGCTATATCGCCGATGAGACCGGAGTCCCTCCGGCAAGAATCTACAGCGCCGCGACCTTCTATGCCCTCTTCAACCTGGAACCGCAAGGGGACAATGTGATCTGCGTCTGCCGCGGGACGGCCTGCCACACCCGCGGCTCCCGCGATCTGCTGGAGCAGGTGTGCCTGGATCTGGGACTGAGCGGAAAGGAGCTGGACGACACGAACGATGCCGACAAGGTGGCGCTGACTACGACCGACCGGAAATTCACGATTCGCACGGTCGCCTGCTTTGGCCAGTGCGCCATGGCCCCGGTGGTGGAGATAAACCATCACATCCTGAGCCACGTGAAAGAGCGCACGCTGCAGCGCGAAGTGAAGGCGTTGAGACAGGGGAGGAAATAATGCCGCGCATTCTGGATATAGGTGTATTCAACGCGGTACGCGAATCCGGGCTTGCCAAGCTGATGCCGGCCATTCCGCGCATCACCGTGGGAATGGGAACCTGCGGCCGCGGAAACGGCGCCGAAGAGCTTTATCACGCCCTGAATGAGGCCATCCAGCGCAGCGGGCAGGATGTGCTGCTCACCGGTGTGGGCTGCTTCGGCTCCTGTTTTCAGGAGCCCCTGGTGAGCGTCCGGCTGCCTGGGCGTCCGCTGTTGATCTTGAGGCGCGTGCAGACCAACGACGCCACGCACATTTTGGAGGGGCTTGCCACGGGGACTGTCCCGGCGGATCTTGTTTATTGCAAGATCGAGGAATGGGACCACATCACCGGGCACTTGCGCTACGGCCAGGGTTATCCGGATGTCGCGCTCTGGAACGCGATTCCCTTTTTCAAAGGGCAGAAGAAGATCGTTCTGCGCAATTGCGGGTTGATCAATCCCTCCGACATCGAGGAATACATCGCGGTGGGCGGCTACCAGGCGCTCTACAAGGTGCTGATCGACGGGCGCGGGGAGAGCGTGATCGAGCAGATGAAGGCATCCAGGCTGCGCGGACGCGGCGGAGCCGGCTTCCTGACCGGCAACAAGTGGGATTTTCTGGCCAAGGCCAAGGCGGACCACAAGTACATTATTTGCAACGCCGACGAGGGCGACCCCGGCGCCTATATGAACCGCAACGAGATCGAGGGAGACCCTCATTCGCTGCTGGAAGGAATGATCATCGGCGCTTACGCGATGGGGGCGACCGACGGCATCATTTATGTGCGCGCCGAATATCCGCTGGCGGTGCGCCGCCTGACCCGGGCCATCGAACAGGCGCGGGAGTACGGATTGCTGGGCGCCAACATCCTGGACCGCGGCTTCAACTTCAATATCGAGATCGTGCAGGGCGCGGGCGCCTTTGTCTGCGGCGAAGAGACGGCGCTGATTGCCTCGCTGGAAGGCTTTGCCGGCCGGCCGCGACCCCGTCCGCCGTACCCCGCGCAGAGAGGATTGTGGAGCAAGCCGACCAACATCAACAACGTCGAGACCTGGTACAACGTCGCCCCCATCGTCAACCGCGGCCCGGCGTGGTTTGCCGAGACCGGCAGCGTGAAGAGCCCTGGGACCAAGGTCTTTTCGCTGGTGGGCAAAATCCAGAACACCGGGCTGGTGGAGATGCCGCTGGGGACTCCGCTCAAGAATTTCATCTACGACATCGGCGAGGGAGCGACCGCAGGCCGGCGCGTGAAGGCGGTGCAGACGGGCGGCCCGTCCGGCGGGTGCATTCCGCTGGAGATGCTGGATACGCCGGTGGACTACGAGAGCTTGGCGCAAATTGGCTCCATCATGGGCTCCGGCGGCATGGTGGTCATGGACGAAGACAATTGCATGGTCGATGTGGCCCGCTACTTTGTCGAATTCACCCATTCGGAGTCCTGCGGCAAGTGCATTCCGTGCAGGGTGGGACTGAACAAGGCGCTGCGCATTCTCAATTCGATCACCGAAGGCAGCGGAAGCGTCGATCATCTGGGCCTGCTGGATGAGTTGGGGCGGATGATCCGCGAGTGCTCGCTGTGCGCACTGGGCCAGTCGGCGCCCAATCCCGTGCTCACCACCATCCGGCACTTCCGCGAGGAGTATGAGGACCACATTGTGGCCCGGCGCTGCCGCGCCGGCGTTTGCCAGGAGTTGGCCCTATCGCCCTGCGAGAACAGTTGCCCGCTGCGCATGAACATTCCGCGCTTTCTGGAGCTTTATCAGGAGGGCCGGCTTGAAGACGCGTTCGAGTCGGTGATCCTCGACAATCCTCTGCCCGCATCGACGGGGCGGGTTTGCCAGCACCCCTGCGACAATCGCTGCCGGCGCCAGTCCTTCGATGAGGTGGTGAACATGCGCGAGGTGCATCGCTTCATCGCCGACGCCATCTATCAATCCGATCTCTTTCAGCCGATGCTGGAACGAATCAAGGCGCGCAGGCTCAAGCCGACGGGGCACAAGGTGGCCGTGGCCGGGGCTGGCCCGACGGGCTTGACGGCGGCATTCTATCTGGCCATGCTGGGCCACGACGTGACTATCTTCGAGGAGCGCAGCGAGGCGGGCGGCATGTTGCGCTTCGCCATTCCCGAGTACCGGCTGCCCAAGTCCGTGCTGCGGCGAGAGCTGGATCTCATCGAGGGCGTGGGCGTGAAGATGGTCTTCAACACCAGAGTTGGCTTCGATCTTCCGTTGAACGAGCTGGCCAGCAGCTACGATGCGGTATTCCTTTCCATCGGGACGTGGAAGGAGTCATGGCTTTACCTGCCGGGCACGGAGTTGAAGAATGTGCATCCGGCGCTGCCGTTCCTGGAGTCGGTGGCCCGGCACGACAAGGTTTCGATGGGCGCGAGGGTCGCGGTCATCGGCGGAGGCAACGCGGCCATCGATTCGGCGCGAACCGTGCTCCGGATGGGCTGCAACGTCACCATCCTTTACCGCCGCGAGCGCAAGGACATGCCGGCCATCGACGAGGAGATTCAGGCGGCCGAGGAGGAGGGCGTGAAGTTCGTCTTTCTGGCCGCGCCCCACCGCATCCTGGGCGGCGCGGACGGGAACGTGAAGGCCATCGAGATTGTCAAGACGCGGCTGGGCGAATACGACAAATCGGGGCGCAGAAGGCCGATTCCCACCGACGAGGTGCAGCGCTATGACTGCGACAGCGTGATTCTGGCTGTGGGCGAGACCTTCGACGTGGACTTTTGCCGAGCTTCCGGCCTGGCGCTCAAGGAGGAAGGCACGATCGAGGTGGATCGCTTCTCGCTGGAGACCAGCCGCCCCGGCTTCTATGCCGGCGGCGACGTGATCACCGGCGCCTCCAACATGTCCAACGCCATGGGCGGCGGCAAGCAGGCGGCGCGCAAGATCGACGAGCGCCTGATGGGCGAACAGCGGTGGGAGCAGCTCTTCCCGCAGTTTGAATACAGCCGCCAGGTTCCCGGAGAACCGAGCCTCAGCCGCCGCCACACGGCCCATCTGCTGCCCGCGGCCGCGAGGGCTCGTTCGCAGGAAGAGGTTGTTGCCGGCCTCACTCCGCGGGAGGCGCTGGAAGAATGCCGCCGCTGCCTGCGCTGCGATCTGAAAACCGCTGTGAGCGCCCACTGAGAAAGGAGTTTCGCTTTGCCCACCAAAACGATTTC
>Ga0181539_1004143_pt1 | contig 12638 bp, 9 predicted proteins | sample PEATcosm2014_Bin_46_FD_119767 | JGI IMG/M metagenome (GOLD analysis project Ga0181539, IMG submission 119767) | Peatland microbial communities from MTU Mesocosm Facility, Houghton, MI, USA - PEATcosm2014_Bin23_60_metaG | ecosystem: Environmental > Terrestrial > Soil > Wetlands > Peat | place... | reverse complement strand
GTTCCGGTCACCCTCCTTGTGCAGGCGGCGGCGACGGTAACGGCAACCGCCACGCCGCTGTCGTTTACGTTCCAGGCGGGCGGCACGGATCCATCGCCGCAAACGGTGAGTGTTTCCGGCGGCGGGCAGAGCCTGGGCTTTACGGCGCAAGTCACGGCCGGCGGCAACTGGCTTTCCGTTTTGCCCGCGAGCGGGACCACGCCCACCACGGGGACGGCCACACTGACGGTGACGGCGACTCCCCTGGAGGCAAACCTGGGCGTGGGCACGTACCTCGGGACCCTCCTGGTGAGCGGCACGGGCACCGGTACAGGCTCCACCAGCATCAACGTGACGTTGACGGTGACGGCGCCGCTGCCCACCATCAATAGCGTGGTGAACGCCGCCAGCTTCCTCAAGGGCGCGGTTTCCCCAGGCGAGATTGTGACCCTCTTTGGCACGTCCATGGGACCGGCCGCCGCGGCATACGCCACCGTCAACCCCTCCACCGGCAAGCTGGCCACCACCATTGGCGGCGTGCAAGTGTTCTTCAGTGGCACCGCCGCTCCGATGATTTACGCCAGCGCCACGCAGATATCGGCGATCGTGCCGTATGAGATGGCGCCTATTGCCAGCCCGTCGGTGTGGGTCAAGTACGTGGGGCAGACTTCCAACGCCTACCAGTTGACCTCGGCGACCACGGCCCCGGGGCTGTTCACGCAGAACGCGTCGGGCAGCGGGCCGGGAGCCATCCTGAACCAGAACCTCAGCCTGAACGGGCCGGCCAATCCGGCGGCCAAGGGCAGCATCGTAATGGTGTATATGACCGGCGAGGGCCAGACCAGCCCGGCGAGCATCACGGGCGCGATTACCCTTCCGAACTTGCCGCCTCCGCAGGTGACGCCGGCGCCGCTGCTGCCGGTCTCAGTGTTGATCAACGGCTACCCGGCTCTCTGGACCTACGCCGGAGAAGCGCCGGGCCTGGCAGCGGGGTTGATGCAGCTCAACGTGCAAATCCCATCAACCGCCCAGTCGGGCGTCCCGAACTCGATTCAGGTGTACATCGGCTCGAACATCAGCCAGAGCGGCGTGACGGTGTCGGTGCAGTAGGGCCGTAGGGGCCGCGGGGTGCCCTCTGGGCCGCCCGGCCCCTACTGATCGCTACCACGTTTGAGGGCTCGCTTACGTCAAAGATTTTGTGAGCCCTCTTCGGCTATTATTGGGCGTGCTGGCGGTGTCGGCATTTGCCGGCGATGCCAAACTGGATGGTCTGCTGAAAGGCGTGGAAACCCGCTATAACCGGGCGAAGACGCTTCAAGTCCTTTTCCATGAAGAATATACGCCCCCCGGCCCGGGGGGCGGCCCAGCCCGCCGGTCGGAGAGCGGACGGCTGATGTTACAAAAGCCTGGCCGGATGCGCTGGGATTATTCGCAGCCCCAAGGCAAGCTCTTTATTTCCGACGGCAAGTTCATGTGGCTGTACATTCCGGCCGGGCCCAGCGGGCACCCCCGGGCGGAGAAAATGAAGGTCCAGGAAAGCGACGATATGCGCGCGCCGCTCGCGTTCTTGCTGGGTAAGTTGAACTTCCAAAAGGAGTTTCGCAACCTGCAAGCGCGGCCCGAAGGCGCCGGGGCCGGTACACGCATCACCGCCGAGCCGAAGACCGATAGCCTGCCGTATTCGGCGGTGGAATTCGTGGTGACCGCCCAAAATCGCATTCGCGAAGTGAAGGTGACCGAGTTCGACCACTCCATCCTGGACTTCACCTTCGAGGAGGAGAGCCTGAACCCGCCGCTCGATGGCAAGCTGTTCCAGTTTCAGGCGCCGCCGGGAGCGGAAGTGGTGGAGGGGGGATCGTGAGCCATGGCTGAGTTCGTGCTCAAGTACGCGGACGGGCGGGGGCAGATCCACCAGCAGGTAGTGGCAGCGGCGTCCGAGAAGGAATTGCGGGAGCGGTACTCGCAGCAGGGATTCCTCATCTATTCGATGAAGCCGCGGGTGGCCTCGGGCCTGGCGGCCTCGGGGTTGTTCCGCAGGCGCAAGAAGCTCAATCTCGAGAAGTTCCTGATCTTCAACCAGCAGTTCGTGACGCTCATCCGCGCGGGGTTGCCCATTCTGAAGGGGCTGGACCTGCTGGCGGAACGTCTGACCGACCCGGCGCTGGGGCCGTATATCAAGTCGGTCCGCGACGAAGTGCGGGGCGGGACGCTGCTCTCGGAGGCCTTCCGGCAGCAGGGGATTTTCCCCAAAATGTACGTGACCTCGGTGATGGCGGGCGAAAAGAGCGGCAGCCTCACGGAGGTGCTCGACCGGTATATCGCTTACCAGAGAATTGCGCTGGCGGTGCGGAAGAAAGTGATGGTTTCGCTGATGTACCCCTGCGTGCTGATCGTGCTGGTGATCCTGCTGATGGTATTCCTGGTGACCTACGTGGTGCCGACGTTCGCCACACTCTACACCACCATGAACGCCAAGCTGCCGGTCATGACGGTGTGGCTGATCGCCATCGGCACGGCGGCGCACAGTTACATTCTGGTGTTCGCGGGGGCCCTGGTGGGTGGGATCTTCCTGTTCCGGTGGTGGGCGCGCCGGGACGCGGCGCGCGTGACGCTGGACCGCATCAAAATGAAGATACCGATTGCCGGGGACATCTGGCTGAAATACCAGGTGGCGCAACTCTCGCGCATTCTGGGCACGCTGTTGACGGGCGGCATCCCGCTGGTGCAGGCCATGGAAACGGCCGCGGATTCCTTGAACGCGCCGCTGCTGAAGCGCGCCATCGAGGCGGCCGGCAAGAGCGTGCGGGAAGGGCAGCCGCTCTCGGGGTCGCTCAAGGCCTCGCGCATGTTTCCCGGCCTGGCCGTCGATATGATCGAGGTGGGCGAATCCACCGGGGCGCTGCCGGCCATGCTCAACAGCGTGGCGGAGTTCTTCGAGGAGGACGTGAACACGCGCATGACGGCCACGCTTTCCCTCATCGAGCCGGCCATCATGATCGTGATGGGAACATTTGTGGCGTTTGTGCTGATTTCGTTGTATCTGCCGATCTTTTCGTTGGCGGATACGATCGGGGGTTAAGGTATGGCGGCGAGCGACAGGGTTAAGTTGATGGATCCCGCGGCGGAAGTGCAGCAGGCCAAGACCATGGCGGCGCGCTACCGCTGCGAGTACGTGGACTTGCGCGAGGCGTCGATCGATCACGATTTGTTCCGCTCCATCCCCGTGGATTTGATGTTCCGCTACAACTTCGTGCCCATGCAGGCGCAGAACGGAACGCTCGAAATCGCGCTATCCGACCCCCAGAATCTGAACCTGATCGACGAGCTGACGCTGCTGCTGAACAAGAAACTGCGCGTCAAGGTGGCGACGCTCTCGCAGATCGCCGAGCTGTTGAAGAAGACGGAGCAGTCGCAGCGCGTGCTGGAAGAGGTGACCGAGGGCTTCGCGCTGGACGTGGTGCTGGAGGACGGCGACCAGGACGAGACGCTCTCCATCGACAAGCTGACGGCCACCGACAGCGATATCGCGCCCGTCATCAAGCTGGTGGATACCACCATCTTCAACGCGCTGGAGCGGCGGGCGAGCGATATCCACATCGAATCGCGCGACCAGGAAGTGGCCATCAAGTACCGCATCGACGGCGTGCTGCACTACGCCATGCCGCCCATCGCCAAGGACTGGCAATCCACCATCATCTCGCGCATCAAGGTGATGTCCGAGCTGGATATCGCCGAGAAGCGGGTGCCGCAGGACGGGCGTTTCCGCGTGCGCTACAAGAACCGGCTGATCGATTTCCGCGTTTCCATCATGCCCACCATCCACGGCGAGGACGCCGTGCTCAGGGTGCTGGACAAGGAATCGATGAGCGAGAAGTTCGCCAAGCTCTCGCTGGACGTGGTGGGGTTCATGGACACGGACCTGGCCAAGTTCCGGCGCTACATCCTGGAGCCCTACGGGATGGTGCTGGTGACCGGGCCGACCGGGTCGGGCAAGACCACCACGCTGTACGCGGCGCTGAGCGAGATCAAGAACGACGAAGACAAGATCATCACCATCGAAGACCCGGTGGAGTACCAGATCAAAGGCATCACCCAGATTCCGGTGAACGAGAAGAAGGGTCTGACGTTCGCGCGCGGGCTGCGGTCCATTCTGCGGCACGACCCGGACAAGATCATGGTAGGCGAAATCCGCGACCAGGAAACCGCTCAAATCGCCATCAATTCGGCGCTCACCGGGCACCTGGTGTTCACCACCGTTCACGCCAACAACGTGCTGGACGTGTTGGGACGCTTCCTGAACATGGGGGTGGAACCCTACAACTTCGTCTCGGCGCTGAACTGCATTCTGGCGCAGCGGCTGGTGAGGGTGATCTGCGAGCACTGTAAACGGCGGGTGCAACACACGGACTCGGCGCTGGCGGAGAGCGGGCTCGACCCCAACCAGTGGCGGGACGTGCCGCTGTATGAAGGCCCGGGCTGCTTCGAGTGCGGCGGCACGGGGTTCCGCGGACGGACGGCCATCCACGAGCTGCTGGATCTGACCGACCGGATCCGCGAAATGATCCTGGACAAGCGGTCGACGGCGGAAATCAAGCGCATGGCGCGGGAAGAGGGGATGACGTTTCTGCGGGAATCGGCGGTGGCGAAAATGCGGGCGGGGGTCACCACGCTGCGCGAGATCAACAAGGTGACGTTTATTGAAACCTAGGGGCCGGGGGCCGGGGGCCAGGGGCCAGGGAAAGGAAGAATGGCGTTTTTGGAGCGGTTGAAATCTTTGTTGCGGGACCCGCCGCCGGGGATGGCGTTCGAGATTTCCGAGGCGGGGATCGCCGCGGCGCGCATCGGGGCCCGGGCGGAGCTGGAGTTTCAGCCGCTCAAGAGCGGCACGCTTTCAGTTTCGCCGCTGAAAGAGAACGTGGTCGATCCCGACGATTTTTCGATGGCCGTGCGGACCCTGGCCGGGACGCAAACGGCGCGGAGACGCAAGGACGTGGCGCTCATCCTGCCGGACTTCAGCGCGCGGATTTCAGTGCTCGATTTCGACAGTTTTCCTTCCGATGCCAAGGAGCAGGGGGCGCTTATCCGGTTTCGGCTGAAGCGGAGCGTGCCGTTCGACGTGGAGTCGGCGGCCATGAGCTACTGGGTGCAGCCGGCGGCCAACAAGAAAGTCGATGTGGTGGTGGTGATGGCGCCGCTTGAGATCGTGGCGCGGTATGAGTCGCCGTTTCGCGCGGCGGGAATGAATCCGGGGTTGGTCACCACGTCTTCCATCGCGGCGCTGGAATTGGCGCCGGAGAGCGGGTTGAGCGTGATGGCGAAAATCAGCGGGCGGGTGCTTACGGTGCTGGTGCGGGACAAAGGCGCGCTCAAGCTGGCGCGCTGCCTGGAGCTGCCGTCGGCCGAACTGGCGGATGTCGAGGCGGTGCTGGCGCCCACCTGCGTGTACGTGGAGGACAACCTGGGCGGGCGGCCGGAGAAGCTGATGCTGTGCGGGTTCGGCGCGCGCACCGGCGAGGCCGAGCGGCGGTTCCAGGAGGAGCTGGGCGTGACCGCCGAGCCGCTGCGCTCGCCGCTGGCGGCGCCGGGAGAGAATAACGCGGGGCTGCTGGGGTATTTGCGGTCCATCGCCAGGAACAATTGAGATGAAGATTCCGATCAATCTCGCCAGCCAGCCGTTCCGGCGCGACCGCGCCATGCTGGCGGCGTCCATTGCGGTCAGCCTGATGCTGGTGGGGACGCTGGGCGTGTTGATTTCGCTGATTATGACGGACCGCGCGCTGCTGGCCGATGTCCGGAGCGATGTGGATGGGCTCAACCGGCAGATCCGCGCGGCGACGGCGGAGCAGGAGCGGCTGGATGGCGTGCTGCGGAAGCCGGAGAACGCCGAGGTGCTGGAGCGCAGCGTTTTTCTGAATTCGCTGCTGTACCGCAAGGGGATCAGTTGGACGCGGATCTTCGCCGACCTGGAGAAGACCATTCCGTACAACGTGAAGGTGCTGGCCATCCGGCCCTCGGTGAACGCGCAGAACCAGGTGATGCTGGATATGACGGTGGGAGCGGACTCGCCGGAGCCGGTGATCCAGCTTTACAAGGCGCTGGAGGAGTCTCCGCTGTTCAGCTCGGCGATGGGGCACAGCAGCCTGCCGCCCACGCAGTCGGACCCGCTCTATCGCTACCGGATAACGGTGATCTATGCCCAGAAACTTTAAGCTTGCGGGAAAACTGAAGTGGAAGGGCGTGGCCATCAAGCAGCCGCGCGTGCTGCTGCGCGCCACCATCGGGACGCTGCTGGCGGCCAACCTAGTGGCGGCGGTGATGGCGTTCAAACCGTTCGGCGGGTCGGCCGACGATCTGCGGCGCGAGCAGGAGGCGCTGCGCGTCCAGTTAGCGCGATTGCAGGCGCGCATAGCCACCAGCAAGCGGCTGGTGGAGAAGGTGGAGACGGCGCGGCGCGAAGGCGATCAGTTCCTGGCGAAGTACGTGATGGACCGGCGCACGATGTCCTCCACCATCCAGGAGGAGCTCAACCGGACCGCCAAGGAAGCGGGGATCAAGGCGCTTCCCGCCACGCTGGACCTGGAGGCCATCGAGGGCAGCGATACGCTGGAGATGATGTCCATCTCGGCGGGGTATGAAGGCTCGTACGCGGACCTGACGAAGTTTGTGAACCTGCTGGATAAGTCTCCGCGGTTTCTGATTATCGAGAACATGCAGACGGCGCCGCAGCAGGGCGGCCAGGCTCTGACGGTGACGCTGAAGCTGGACACTTTCGTCCGGGAAACGGCAGGGCCGCCGTCATGAAGCTGGGTACGGAAAACAAGAAGAAGGTGGCGTTCCTGGCCGTGCTGACGCTGGTGGCGGGGTACCTGGTGTACACCAATGTTTTCTCGGGCCAGGGGGGCACCCCGGACCGGGGGGGCGCTCCACCGGCGCCGGAATCCGCGCAGACCGGCGCTCCGGCGCCGCCGGGCCCAGAGGGCGCCCCCGGGCAAGACACCGCCCGGACGGAGGCTCCGGGCCCAAAGGGCACCCCGCCGGATTCCAACCGGAGCGGCTCTAGCGCCCGCAACGAGGAGTTTCACCCGGTGCTGCACTCGAAGCGGCCGGAAGACCGCATCGATCCCATGACCATCGACCCCATCCTGCGGCTGGATCTGCTGGCCAAGGTGCAGGGAGTGGAGTTGGCGGGCGGGAGCCGCAACCTGTTCCAGTTCTCTACGCCGCCGGTAAAGGTCGAGGCGCTGAAGGGGCCGGAGCCGAAGGTGATTCCCAAGCCGGGATCGCCGGGCGTCCGGGCGGGGGACGATCCGGCCAAGCCGGCCGGGCCGCCTCCACCTCCGCCCATCAATCTCAAATACTACGGCTTCTCAACGGCGCGCAATAATGGAAGGAAGAAGGCGTTTTTTCTGGATGGCGACGAGATCTCGGTGGCGGCCGAGGGCGACACGGTGAACAAGCGCTACCGGGTGGTGCGCATTGGGGTGAACTCGGTGCTGATGGAAGATATGGAATCGAAGCGGCAGCAATCGCTGCCGCTGACGGAGGAGCAGCCCGGATGAGGCGCGGGCAAGAGTCCGGATTCGCGTTGCTGCTGGTCTTCCTGATGGCGGCGATAGTGGCGATCTCGCTGTATATGGAGATTCCACGCGTGGCGTTCGAGACGCAGCGGCAGAAGGAGCAGTTGCTGGTGGAGCGCGGGGAGCAATACAAGCGCGCCATCAAGCTGTTCGTCTCGCCGCATGGGATGGGCAGATGGCCGGCCAAGATCGAAGATCTGGAGAACACCAATAACCGGCGCTTTCTGCGGCAACGGTTCGTGGACCCGTTCACCGGAAAAGACGATTGGCGTCTGATCCACATTCAGAATGGCGTGCTGACGGATTCGGTGCTGAACAAGCAGAAGAACCCGGCCGACCAGAAGGACGCGTCGTCGGGGGCCGTGCAGTCGTCGGTGAGCGCGCTGGCGGGCGTCGGCGCCTTGGCGGGCGTCGGCGGCGAGGCGTCGAATCCGGGGCAACTGAACTTGAATCCGGCGCTGCGCAGGCGCGCCAGCGAGGGTGGCGCGAACCCCGTGACCATCGGTCCGGACGGCCAACCCGGCCCAGGGGGCACCCCGGGGACCGGCCCGGATGGCCAGCCGTACCCCGGTTCGCAGCCGTACCCCGGATCGCAGCCGTACCCCGGCGTCTCCACGCTTCCGTCAGGCGGGCCGGTGACGCCTTTTCCCGCGTTTCAGATCCCGGGAAGCACTCAGACGGGGCAGTTTCCGGGGCAGTTGACCCAGTATCCGGGAATGCCGGGACCTCCGGTGAGTTCGCAAACGGGCGGCGTCTCGCCCGTGCCGTATCCGACGCAGCCCGGGTCTCAGGGCCAGCCGCCCGCCTTTGGGCAGCCGGGCTTGCAGGGGACCAACCCGGCGCAGCAGGCCGCCGCCGCGGCGATCATCAACCAAATCCTCATGAGTCCCAACCCGCGAGGACTGGCGGCGGTTCAAGGCGCGCAAGGCAACCTGCTGGGTGGGGGCATTGCCGGCGTGGCGAGCAAAGCGGAGAGCGACTCAATCATGGTCTACAACAACCACTCGAAGTACAACGAATGGGAGTTTATTTACGACCCCACCAAGGAGAAGCCGCTTCCCAACCCGGCCGGAGGGGGAACAACCGGTACGCCCGCGTCCCAGGTAGGCTCCCAGACGGGCATGACGCCAGCGGGGATGAGCCCCTTCGGCGCCGCCAACCCGGGCAATTCTACCCTGAACTCAGGGGGGCAGACTGCGACGCCGGGGCCCAGGCAGTAGGGCTGTACTTGGGTTCAGAAGCTGAACCGCGTCTGGAACTCGATGCGCCGATTGTTAGCGGAATTGCCGCCGCCGAAGCCTCCTATACCGCCGCCACCGCCGCCACCGCCAAAACCGCTGTTGAGCGAGGTGGGTTGGCCAAACTGAGGCGAGGTGAGGATGCCTTGATACCCGCTCGGGTTCACGTGGTTCAGGATGTTGTTGAACATTACCGAGAGAGTCACCGTGTAGCGGTGCTCGGAGGATGCAGTGGTGGTTCCCATGCCGCCACGGCCGCCGCCGCCCATGCGCATACCACCGCCACCGCGGCCGCCACCGCCACCGAAGCCGCCGCCACCGCGGCCGCCACCGCCGCCAAAGCCGCCACGGCCGCCCCCGCGGCCGCCGCCCATGCCGTCGGTAGCGGCATTGGCAGCGTTGGGGTTGCGGGGCGGACCGAAGCCGAACGTGCGGCCCACTCGAAGATTGAACGACACCAGGCCCGCGGCCGTCAGGTAATCCCGCGGAACCAGGCCGAGGGTCGAGCCCGGAACCGGATTGGTGTTGAAATATCCGTATGGGGTGGAGACAATGTCTGGCCCGGGACCGGTGGCCAGGTCCGGACGGGCATTCTCCAGCGTGTCACCGTACAGATCGCGGCCCAGCGTGATGTTGTACGGCCGGCCGGAATTCAGAGTCAGGAACGGGCTGAGCTGGATAGCCTTCGGCGCCATCACCGAACCCACCAACTGGAACCGGTGCCGCGTAGCCAGCGTCGACCGCCCCCAGTCCTGCAAGAAATTGTAAGGATTCGACGGCGACCCGGGCAGATCGTCGGCGTAGTTGAGCGAGTAGTTCCCGAACAACGAGACGTTCTTGTTGAAACGCGTGTTGAAGTTGGCCATGAAGAGGTTTTGCTTCATGAGCCCGCCCGATTCGTACTCGAACAGGTTTCCGGCGGCGGCGCCATAGGGCCGCACACCCAGGCTGGGCTGACCCGTGGGGTAAGTGCCCGGCATGGGAGCGTTGATGGGCACGGTCTGCAGCATGTGCAGGGCGCGCGTATTGGTGTAGGTAACGGCGAACGTGGTGTTCCAGGGCAACTGCCGCTCCACGCCGATGGCGCTCTGCATGCTGTAATCCGCCCGGAGACGGGGGTCCAGCCGGAAGATGCTGTTCTGCCCCGGGGTCAGCGTCGAGAGCGCCGGCACATTCGGGAAGAAGGTCGGGTTCTGCACCACGTAGGAGAGTTGGTTGATGCCATTGAGGCGCCAGGCCTGCATAATGAGGCTCTCGTTGATGCGGTCGTAGAACATTCCGAAGCCGCCGCGGATCACGGTCTTCTGCCGCCCGTTCTTGGCGGTGCCGGGGGCCCAGGCGAAGCCCACACGCGGCGCCCAGTCCTTATGGTCGGAAATGTTGGTCTGGATTTCGTAGCGCATCCCCACGCTAAGAGTGAGATTCGGGCGCATGCGCCAGTCGTCCTGGACAAACGGGCCCGCATCAATCTGCGTAACGCTGGCGTACGGGTTGCCGGCGTTGATGCTGAACTGAGAGGCTCCGCCGCCCAGCGCCTGGATCTCGGCCGGCGTGTCCCCCAGTTGCTGGAACAGCAGGGTGCGGCGGTATTGCTCAATCGAAGTGATCTCGGTGGTCTCGGGTAGCCCGGTGGTGGGGTCGAGCACCACCTGGTTATTGGCGCTCAGCACCGGCGCGATTCCGCCCAGGAACGAGAACGTGCCACCGTAGCCGGACGGGGAATTGGACTGGCTGCTCTCGCGGCGAAGGCGCACTCCGTAGCGGATGGTATGGGTGCCGCGGGAAAGCGAGGTGTAATTTTGCAGCTCGAAGTGCTTTGAAGTGCTGTATGAATTTCCAACGTCGTTGCCGCCGCCGGTAAATGCTCCGGCCACGCTGACCCCGGGAATGGTGTTGCCCGGCGAATCGCTGTAGCTGCGCGTCCACTGGAAGCGGGTTTCGTTCACCGCCCGCGGGTTGAGGATGGCGGTCTCGGTGAGCATCAGGTTCTCGTTGTTGCTGGTCGAGTTGTAGGCGGTCTGCGCATAGGGCGCCGGCAGCGTAGTGGCCCCGATGCCGGCGTTGTCCCGATAGCCCGTGGAATACTCGAAGCGGGCTACCAGGGTGTTGTTCTTGCTCAACTGGTAGTCCACTCGCGGGCCGATGGTGGTGCGCACGTTGGGCGTCACTACGGCCGTATCGATATTGCTTTGAAGCAGCGTGGTGGGATCCAGAAAAATCGCGTGGATAATAGCGTTGTCCTGGATATCCCGCCGGGTGAAGTCCACGTAAAACGAAGAGCGATGATTGATGGGGCCGCCGAAGTTGCCGCCATACATCTGGTTGGAATAGTCCGGCTTGTTCTGGGCAAACGGGTTGCGCGAGTTGAAAACGCCGTTGCTTTCATTGAAGTACACGCTGCCGCGGAAGGTGTCGGTGCCCGGCTTGGTGAGGATTTCGATGCGGCCGAAGCCCAGCCGGTCGTACTCCGCCGAGAAGGGGTTCTGGTTGATGCGGATCTCGCGGATGGATTCCTTGGGAGGCAGATTGCCGCCGCTGAATCCATCGATATAAATCTGGCCGCCGTTGGGACCGGCGCCGGGGCCGGCCAGCGCCTGGAGGGCGTCCGCCAGGTCGTCGGGATCGTCGGGCAGGGCGGCGAGGTCCTCGCCTTTCAGTACCAGCGCGGTGGCGTTGTTGTCCGGCTCGACGCTGAGGTGCGGGCCCGCCTCGCCCTGGACCGTCACTTCCTGCTTCTCGGCGGCGCTCACCTTCAGTTGAATGGGAAGCTGGATGGTGCTTCCAGCCGAAATGGCGACCACCTGTTGAAAAGCGGCGAAGCCGGGGAACGTCACCCGCACCGTGTATTGGCCCGTCAGGAGACCGGCAAACATGTAGCTCCCATCGTTTTGGGTGGGAACCGACTTCTGCACGCCAGTACCGGCGATGGAAACCGTCGCGGCGGGAATGATGGCGCCCGAGTCGTCCGTCAGGACGCCGCGCAGGGTCCCGGTTGTCTGTTGGGCCGGCGCGCTGAACACCGTCAGTGCGGCTGCCAAAAGCAAAAAGCCGAAGATTCGCAAGTTAGACATGTTGCCCTACTGACCTCCCTCACCGCCGCCGCCGCCGCCCAGGTTCCAGCCGCTCATGATGTCCCGAGTGGCGTTGGGAGAAGCCGTGAGAAGAGGTTCGACTCCCGCCAGGAGCATCACGGCGGTGACGCGGCCCGGGTCGCTTCCCTGGGTAGTCGAGACCATGATGGCGTCGCCGCGTTTCAGTTCCGAGAGCGGCATCGCCGGCAAGCGATCGAGCATCTGCCCGATGTCAGGGCCACCGCCGCCACCGCGCGCGCCGCCCGGGCGGGCCTGTCCATCGGCCTGCCCGCCACCGGGGCCGTATCGCCTGGCCAGCATTTGGGCCGCCGTCTCCGGGAGCTTCTTCATGGTGGTATCGGGATTCACGCGGACGGTCAGGGATTTCTTGGTGGCCAGATCCTTAATCACGATTTCACCGGTCGCGGCGTTGATGGAGCTGATGGTCGCCGCCAACTGCCGGAAGGTGCCCGAGAGTATCTTCTCGGCCTTGATGCCGGCGCCATCCCCCGTCTTGTCGCCCAGAACGAGGACCTGGTCTCCCACTTTGATTTCGGCGAAGGGACCAGGCTTGGCGTCGCTGAACTTTGCCGAATCCGGAGCATAGCGGAGAAATTCGGCCTTTTCCGAGGGCTGTACCGCGAGAGACCTCTGTCCGGCCTTGATGGTGAGAGTTCTGGCGGTGGCGTCAATCGCGGTGACCGTTCCGCTGGTGCCGCGCTTCTGCCAGTCCTGCCGTTCCTTCTCCGCAATCACGGCAAAATCCGCTTTGG
>Ga0181539_1004141_pt1 | contig 12640 bp, 7 predicted proteins | sample PEATcosm2014_Bin_46_FD_119767 | JGI IMG/M metagenome (GOLD analysis project Ga0181539, IMG submission 119767) | Peatland microbial communities from MTU Mesocosm Facility, Houghton, MI, USA - PEATcosm2014_Bin23_60_metaG | ecosystem: Environmental > Terrestrial > Soil > Wetlands > Peat | place... | reverse complement strand
GGTGGCTATCGTGGGCCACACCGGGGCGGGCAAGACCACCCTCACCAGCCTGATGATGCGCTTCTACGACGTGACCGCCGGCCAGATTCTGCTCGACGGAGTGGACCTGCGGCGGCAGGAGCTGACCGCGCTCCGCCGGCACTTCGCGGTCGTCCTGCAGGACCCGTTCCTCTTCACGGGCACCATCGCCGAGAACATTCGCCTGGGCAACAAGGAGATTACCGAGGCCGGCCTGCGCCGCGCGGCCCGCGACGTGAACGTGCTGGACTTCATCGAGAGCCTGCCCGCGAAATTCGACGAGCCGGTGCGCGAACGCGGCAACTCGCTCTCCACCGGCCAGAAGCAGCTCATCAACTTTGCCCGCGCGCTGGCCTACAATCCCCGCATCCTCATCCTCGACGAAGCCACATCCAGCGTGGACACCGACACCGAGCTGCGCATCCGCGGCGCGCTGGAGCGCATGGTTGAGGGCCGCACCAGCGTCCTGATCGCTCACCGGCTCTCCACCGTGCAGCGCGCCGACACCATTCTCGTCCTGCACAAGGGCCAATTGCGCGAGATGGGCTCGCACCAGCAACTGCTGGCCAACCGCGGACTGTATTGGAAGCTCTATCAACTCCAGTACAAGGACCAGGAAATCAGAGAACAGGGATCAGGGATCAGGGGTCAGGCGCCCCGCCAGTGGTCAGTGGCCAGTTGTCAGTTGAAGCGTGAAATCTGACGCCCTGCAAGGCCACAAAAGGTGGGAAATATGACGCCTTGCAGGGATACAAAAGAAGGCAGCGGATCTCATTTTGCGAAAAACTCGCCCCACAGGTGTTCAAAAGAGCCGACAGGGATGCCGTGGAGGTGTCCAAACCATAGCAAAACTTCGCGAATTCAGGCGAATTTGCATCGCGTTTTGCCCCATGTTCCTGCCCTGAAGGCGAGGAGGACCACCGGCCGGCAGACCTTTCAAAGAGGATGAAATCCGGGATGCTCCGGTTCGCGGGAAGAGGCGTCGGAATCCACTGTGCAACAGGCCGGTTTGAGCGGGAAAAGCCCCTGAACGCCGGCCTGGAGGTCTCCTGGTTTTGAGCATGCAGCCGATGGTTTGCGCAAGCGATTGATATGAAAGGAGATAGTTTTCAATAAAAATATGAGTGTGCAACGCGCACATTTTATGAATCGTTTGTGCTATAGTTGTATCAGATTTGTTGAGTGGCTGGGACTCATGGCCCCGCCCCGCAAATTCCAGAATTCCATCAGGAGGATACAATCATGGCAATCACTCGTTGGGACCCGTTCCGGGAAGTCGTAGCATTGCAGAACCGCGTCAACTCCCTCTTCCGCGATCTGAACGACGGAGAGGATGCGGTGGCGGCTGCCAGCTTTGTGCCGGCGGTCGATATCTATGAGGATGCGCAGAAGGTCGTTCTCAAGCTGGAGGTTCCGGGCATCGACCAGAAGGATCTGGACATTCGCGTGGAGAACCACACGCTGACCGTCAAGGGCGAGCGCAAGTTCGAGGCCGAGGAGAAGGAGCAGAACTTCCACCGCATCGAGCGCCGTTACGGCAGCTTCTTCCGCGCATTCACGCTGCCGTCCAGCGTCGATGCGGAAAAGGTCCAGGCCAGCTACAATGCGGGTGTGCTGAAGCTGGAGCTGGCCAAGAAGCCGGAAGCCCAGCCCAAGCAGATCAAAATTAACGTGGCGGCGTAAAAACAGGGATCAGGGGTCAGAGATCAGGGATCAGTATTCTCTGCGATCATGCGGCGGCAGATGCGGTGCTTGCGGCTGACCCCTGACCCCTGATCTCTGAACCCTGAGGAACACATGGCTATTCGTTGGGAAAAACTGACCGTCAAGTCGCAGCAGGCGATGGCGCAGGCGCAGGCGCGGGCAACCGAACTTGGCAACCCCGAGGTGCAGCCGGCTCACCTGCTGCTGGCGCTGGTCGAGGACCGCGAGGGCGTAATTCCCGCGGTCCTCGAGAAGATCGGCGTTCCCATCGAGCGCCTGGAGCACGAGCTGCACCAGATCGAGGAGAAACTGCCTCGGGTGGCCGGCTCTGCCGCGCAGCCGGGCGTGAGCCAGGCGCTGAACAGGGCGCTGGAGCAGGCCTTCCGCGAGGCGGCCAACTTCAAAGACGAGTACGTTTCCACCGAGCATCTGCTGCTGGGCGCGGCTCATCTGAAGGGCGATCCGGCGCGCGATGCGCTGCTGGCGCTGGGGGCTACGCACGAGGCGATCCTTCAGGCGCTGACGGCGGTGCGCGGCTCGCAGCGGGTGACGGATCAGAACCCCGAAGCGAAGTTTCAGGCCCTCGAAAAGTACGCCAAGGACCTGACCGAACTTGCGCGGCGCGGCAAGCTGGATCCGGTGATCGGGCGCGACGAGGAGATTCGCCGCGTGATCCAGGTGCTGAGTCGGCGCACGAAGAATAACCCAGTTTTGATCGGCGAGCCGGGCGTGGGCAAGACGGCGATCGTCGAGGGATTAGCCCGGCGCATAGTCAGCGGCGACGTGCCCGAAAGCCTGAAAGACAAGCGGGTGATCGCACTCGACCTGGGCTCGATGCTGGCCGGCGCGAAGTACCGCGGCGAGTTCGAGGACCGGCTCAAGGCGGTGCTCAAGGAGATTGAGGAATCGAACGGCCAGGTTGTGCTCTTCATCGACGAGTTGCACACGCTGGTTGGCGCCGGCGCGGCCGAGGGGGCCATCGACGCCAGCAATATGCTGAAGCCGGCACTGGCGAGGGGCGAACTGCGGGCCATCGGCGCCACGACGTTAAATGAGTACCGCAAGTACATCGAGAAAGACAAGGCGCTGGAGCGGCGTTTCCAGATCGTCTACGTGGGCGAGCCCAACGTGGAAGACACGATCGCCATTCTGCGCGGCCTCAAGGGGCGCTATGAGGCGCACCACAACGTGCGCATCAAAGACGCCGCCATCGTGGCCGCGGCCACGCTCTCGCATCGCTACATCAGCGACCGCTTTTTGCCCGACAAGGCCATCGACCTGGTGGATGAGGCGGCGGCATCGCTGGCTATTCAGATCGGCTCGGTACCCACGGAGATCGATCAACTGGAGCGCGAGAAGACCTCGCTCGAAATCGAGCGCGAGGCTCTCAAGCGCGAGACCGATCCGAACAGCATCGAGCGCCGCGAGGTTGTGGAGCGCGAGGCGGCCGCGCTGACCGAGCGGATCACGGCGCTGCGAGCGCGCTGGACCAAAGAACGCGAGGCAATCAGCCGCGTGAGTGAGATCAAGAAGCGGATCGAGGCGCTGCGCTTCGAGGCCGAGGAGCAGACGCGCAAGGGACAGCTCGACCGCGCCGCGCAAATACAGTACGGCGAACTGCCCAGGCTGGAAGCGGAGTTGAAGCAGTTGAGCGCCGCGCAGGACGGCAGCGCGGGTGTCGCGCGCATGCTGAAGGAAGAGGTCGATGAGGAAGATATCGCCGGCATTGTGAGCAAGTGGACGGGGATTCCCGTCTCGCGGATGCTGGAAGGCGAAGTGAAGAAGCTGGTGGAGATGGAGCAGCGGCTGCGGGAGCGGGTGATCGGCCAGGATGCGGCGCTGACCATCGTGGCCAACGCCATTCGCCGCTCGCGCGCCGGCTTGAGCGATCCCCGCCGCCCCATCGGATCGTTTATCTTTCTGGGGCCCACGGGCGTGGGCAAGACGGAGACGGCGCGCGCGCTGGCCGAGTTTCTTTTCGACGACGAGCAGGCCATGGTGCGCATCGACATGAGCGAGTACATGGAGAAGCACGCCGTGGCGCGGCTGATCGGCGCGCCTCCGGGATATGTGGGCTACGACGAAGGCGGCCAGTTGACCGAGGCCGTGCATCGCCGGCCCTATGCGGTGATCCTCTTCGACGAGATCGAGAAGGCGCATCCGGACGTCTTCAACATTCTGCTTCAGGTGATGGACGATGGCCGGCTGACCGACGCCAAGGGCCGCACGGTGGACTTCAAGAACACGGTGCTTATCATGACCTCGAACCTGGGCGCGGCGATGCTGGCCGGCGACGCGCTGAAGACCGAGCACGACTTCGATATGGCGCGCGAGAGCGTGATGCGGGTGCTGCGCGAGCACTTCCGGCCGGAGTTCCTGAACCGCGTGGACGACACGGTGATCTTCCGCCCGCTGGGCCCGGCGCAGATGGGCCAGATTCTGGAACTGCGGCTGAACGAGGTGCGCAAGCTGCTCGACGACCGCCAGATTTCGCTCGAACTGACGGAGCCCGCACGGCAACTGATTCTGGCGGCAGGCTCGGATGCGGCTTACGGCGCGCGTCCCCTGAAGAGGGCTTTGCAGCGCATGATTCAGGACCCGCTGGCCATCAAGATACTCAGCGGGGAGGTGCTGCACGGGGCGCATGTTCGCATCGGCGTGGATCGCAAGTCGAATCAGTTGCGCTTCGAGACCATGAGCCGGGAGGCGATGGCGTAAGACGCCGCTCGGTATTCAGCGGGTCGCGGTGGCGGCGAACTTCTTTACCATGGCCAGCAGCAGCTTGCGGTCGCTCTCGTTCAGGTTGGTGGAGTAGCGCCGGATCTGGGTGAGGAAGCGCAGCTCCTCGTCGGAGAGCTTCTGCAGTTTGATCTGGCGGTTGAGCGAGTCGTCGGCGAAGAATTGGGCGATGGGCATGTCGAGCGCCAGGGCGATCTTCGACAGCGTGTCGAGCGAGGGCACGGTGTGGCCGTTTTCAACGCGCGAGAGGTAGCAGCGCAGCAAGCCGGTCTTCTTTTCGATATCCCCTTGAGAAAGCCCCTTCTGCAGCCGGTGAGTGCGAATGACGGTGCCGATCTTCATGGCGGAAGCGTCCCTTTCAACGCTTGCCGGGGGTTTACAAGCGCGGTAGCAATCAAAGCATTATTGACTCAATGGTTAACATGCGGCGGGGCAGGAACGCAAGCGCATTCGTCACGCATGACCGGTTAATTGGGTCATTTTGTATACCAGTGGATTTGTCACGGCCTCGCGGGCGGGTGGAACGAGGGGAAGACGGGCTTCAATGGCCCAGAGTTGACGCGAAAAAGCCATCGATGCGGGCCAGCGCGTCGGCGGCGTCGGCGGGGCGGAAGCCGGAGGCGTTGTTGGGGTTCTCAAAGGCGTGGCCGGCCAGGGGATAGATTTTGGCGTCGACGGGCTTGCCCAGCGACTGCATGGCGGCCTCGAAGGCGTGGACAGCATCGGGCGGAATGCCGCGATCCTGGCCGCCGAAGTTGCCCAGCACAGCGGCGTGGATCTGGCCCAGAGCAGCCTTGTCGGTGGCCAGAGAACCGTAGTTGATGGCCACGGCCCTGAGCGCAGTCGAGGCGATGGCCAGTTGCAGCGCATAGCCGCCGCCCATGCACCAGCCCACCGCGCCGATGCGTTCGCGCTTCACATCTTTGCGGCTCTGCAGCCAGGCGACGGCCGCCGTCAAATCGCGCACGCCCTGGTCCTGGGGCAGGCCGCGGGAGAGTTCGTGGGCCATTTCGGGGTCGGTTGCCACCTTGCCTCGATAAAGATCGACGGCCAGGGTCACGTAGCCCTTGGCCGCGTAGCCCGCGGCCTCCTGCTTGATCCAGTCGTTCAGGCCCCACCACTCGTGGATCACGATCAGGGCCGGATGGGGTCCGGCGCCCTGGGGCAGATAGAGCAGCGCCTGGGCAGTCGAGTCGCCGCTGGGGAAGGTGACGGCTTGCTGCGCGCGGCCATCGGCGGCGACGGAGGCAAGCAGCACGGGAATTGCGCAAAGGAAGATGCGAAGATACTTCATGGGAAGACCTCGACCATGAGATGCTTTCTCGAGTTATTCGATGCGGGAAGAGCTCCGCACGCGCAAACTTGCGGCGCGGCAGGCGCGGCATTCCACGGGATTGTCATTGTACTGCTGGCGGGGCGGCGGAATCAGCAGCGGTAAACTATCGCGGCGCGGGAATCGTCTGACAGAGTGCGAGCGCAAAGTGGCTGGGAGCGTCAATGCGGCGAGCGGACGTGTGGGCAGTTTGGATGGGGATGGTTGTGGCCGGCTGCCTTGCGGCCTGGGCGCAGGCTCCGGCGCCCGCCGGCGCGCCCGCTGCGGCTTCCAGTCCGCCCGCCTCTGCCGCGCAGAACCCGGCCGGCCAGGCCCAGCAATTGCAGACCGCGCCCGGCGGCGTGCTGCACGGCTTAGTCAAGAGCGGCGGCACTGCCCTTCCAGGCGTGACTGTGACCGCCCAGAACACGCTCACCGGCAAGCGCTTCTCCACCACGACTGATATTACCGGCGCCTGGTCCGTGAAGATTCCGCAGAATGGCCGTTACGTGATCCGCACGCAGTTTGCGGGCTTTGCGCCGGGATCGCAGGAGGCGGTGCTCAACGCCGCCAGCCACGACCAGACGGTGAACTTTGAGCTGCTCCTGGCTTCGCGGGCGGCCGAGCAACAGCAACAGCAGGCGCGGCAAGAAGCCCAGGAAGGTCCGCAGGCGCAAGCCATTCGCCAACTGGCCGCCAGCGGCGCACAGAACCTGAGCCTGGTGAGCGCGCTGGCAGCCGATACGGAGAACCAGGCCGGCCCATCCAACCTCTCCGGCTCGAATGGCGCGGCGGGAGCGGAGCTGCCCTCCATCGCGGGCAACTCGGACTTCGGCGGAGATTCGGTGGCCATCAGCGGCCAGTCGGGACAGGTGAGCCCGCTGGCCGGCATCGATATGGACCGGGTTCGCGATGCGATCGAGACGATTCGCGCCCAGGGCGGCTTGCCCGGCGGCGACAGCGGCGGCTTGTTTGGCGGCGGGCTGGGCGGCGGAGGCTTTGGCGGAGGATTCGGCGGGGGTGGTTTTGGCGGCGGAGGCGGCAGGGGCGGACGCGGCAACTTCCGCGGCTTCAACCCCGGCCAGCCGCACGGGGCCATCTTCTGGATCGGCAGCAACTCGGCGCTCAATGCGGAGCCTTTCAGCATCACCGGCCAGCCGCAGGAGCAGCCGGCCTCGGGAACCAACCGCTTCGGAATCACCTTCATGAGCGCGCCGTACCTGCCGCGTCTGACCAAGCCGAGCGGGAAGGACACGCTTTTCCTGACGCTCTCCGGCCAGCGCAGTTCCAGTCCCCTGGATGAGTACGCGACGGTGCCCACGGACGCGGAGCGGGCAGGCGACTTTTCAGCCCCTGGATTGCCGGCCATTTACGATCCGGCAACGGGACTGCAATTTGTGGCGAGCGGCAATCCCGGTATTCCGGACGGGACGCTCAACGTGATTCCTCCCACGCAATTTGCCAAATCTCTTAACGGAGGATTGTCTCCCGCACTGGCGCTGCTGAAGTATTACCCCGAGCCGAACCTGGCCAACAGTTCCGCCAGCAACGGCTACAACTACCACCTGCTCACCACCGCGCAATCGAACACCACGCAAGCCGGCGTGCGCTACATGCGCAGCCTGGGCAAGAACGCCACCCAGCCCGGCGGCGGCGGGCGCGGAGGATTCGGCGGGGGCGGCGGGCGCAGGAATCAGAACCAGGGGCTGCGGCAGAGCATCAACCTCAACTACAACTGGAGCGACGCGGCCGCGGACAACGTGAACATGTTTCCGCAGTTGGGCGGCAAGAGTTCAACCAATTCCAACAGCGTGCAGGCCGGCTACACGGTGGGTTATCGCAAGGTAACCAACATCTTCAATGCCAGTTGGAATCGCAGCACCAGCCAGAAGACGAACTTCTTTACCAGCGGGACGGACATCGCCACCGAACTGGGCATTCTGGGGCTGGGCGGCGCGCCGCTCAACTCGCTCCCCATCAACTACGGCCTGCCCAGCGTCCAGGTGGGGTCGATCGCCGGCCTGAGCGAACAGCAGCCGAGCTTCTCGCTCTCGCAGACCATCTCGCTGACCGAGACGCTGAGCTGGATTCACCAGAAGCACAACCTGCGCTTTGGCGGCGACTATCGCCGCGTGCATCGCAACTTTCTGGGCGGCTCGAACTCGACCGGAACCTTCACCTTCAGCGGCAAGTTCACCGAGGACCCGTCGAAAGACCCAACCACCGGCTCGGCGCTGGCGGATTTTCTGCTCGGACTGCCGCAGGAGACAGCCATCGACTCGCCGACCTCCAAAAGCTATCTGCGCGACAACGTGTGGGACATCTACGCGCAGGACGACTGGCGCGCGCGCCCCAGCCTGACGCTGAACTACGGCCTGCGCTATGAGTTCTTCGCGCCTTACACCGAGAAGTATGGGCGCCTGGCTCTGGTGGACACCAATGCGGCGGGTGGCTTCACCGACATAGCCGAAGTGCAATCCGGCGGACCGGCGCCTTCCTTTGGCGGCAATCTACCCGCTTCGCTGGTCTATCCGTTTCATCTGGCGCTGGCGCCGCGGCTGGGGGTGGCGCTGCGCTTGCCCAGGCAGACCGTGCTGCGGGCCGGTTACGGCATGAACTTCACGGTCGGTCAGTACGGCGCCTTCGCTTCGACCATGGGGTTGCAGCCGATGGCCCTTCAGCCGGCGTTCGTGAACGAGCAGACCAACGAAGCGGCGCAGGCGGGAGAGTTCACCCTGGCCAATGGGTTTCCGTCGGTTCCCACCGCGGTTACGCCCGGCACTTACGCTCTCGATCCGCATTACCGGCTGCCCTATGTGCAGGCCTATAACCTGGACGTGCAGAAGACGCTGCGCTGGGGCGTGGTGCTCAATGCGGGCTACAACGGATCGAGGGGCTCGCGCCTGGACGTGAAGAGTTCGCCGCGCCGCAGCCTGAGCAGCCCCAATACCGACTTCGACCCGACTACCGGGCTCCCCATTGCCACCTTCAATTACGAGCAGGCGGCGGCTTTTTCCCGCTTCAACGCGGGCACGCTGCGCGTGAACAAGCGATTGACCGGCGGCATTGCCCTGGGCGCGAATTATCAGTACTCGCACTCCATCGACGACTCCACCAGCTCCGTGCAGAACTGGCAGGACATTCCAGCCGAGGAAGGAAACTCGAGCTTCGACGTCCGCCACAAGGTCAGCGGAACCTATCTCTATGAGCTGCCCTTCGGCAAGGACAAGTCCTGGGTGACCAGCGGCGCGGGCTCGCACATCCTGGAGGGCTTCTCCGTCTCCGGGACCTATAGCATTGCCACCGGCACGCCGCTCACGCCCTACTACCCAGCCGCGGTCTCGGATGTGGCGCAGGGCAGGGCCGGAACACTGCGTCCCAATAGCGTGCCGGGTGTTTCGCCCACCGCGGGAGGCGGCAGGGCCAAGGCGTGGTTCAATGTGGCGGCCTTTCAGCAGCCCCAGCCGGATAGCTTCGGCAACGCCTTCGGCAACGTATCGCGCAACTCGATCGCCGGACCGGGGACCATCCAGAACAGTATGTCGCTCGCGAAGACCATGCAGTTGGGCGATACGCGCAGCATGGAGTTCCGCGCCACGGCCAGCAACGTCTTCAATACCGTGCAGTACTCCGGCGTGGATGCGAGCCTGACCTCGCCCACTGCCGGGCAGGTGATCTCGGCCGGCGCCATGCGGTCGTTCCAGTTCACGGGGAGATTCAGGTTCTAGCGGAGCTGGCCGCGCCGCGCGAGTGCTGGCGCCCATGGCCGGGCTGGGGATGACGCTGCTGCTGGCGGCGGTGCGGCGATGAACCTCTGCTGGCCTGGCTAATGGTCAGCGCTCCCCGGTTCTTGCCTCGAGCCACTGTCAGCGGGGCAATGGAGCGAGTCTACCGGCCAAAGCATCAGGGCAGCGTAGCTCCAGCCGCCGAAAGAGATTGAGAAACTGCATCCTCTTCGCGCATGAGACAGGTTCCGGCATGGGCCATGAACCTTCGTGCTTCAGGAAGCGTGTGCACAAGGAACGCTACCGCCCCAGCACCGCCCGCTGCGCGGCAAAAACCTCTTTCAGTCCCGCCTCGGCCAGATCGATCAGGTCATTCAACTGGCGGCGCGAGAAGCTGCCCTTCTCGGCCGTGGCCTGGGTCTCGATGAGGCCGCCGTCTTCGGTCATCACCACGTTCATGTCCACCTCGGCCTGCGAATCCTCCTCGTAGCATAGGTCCAGCAACTCGGTCCCGCCCACGATGCCCACCGAGGTGGCGGCCACCAGTTGCCGGAGCGGCGAGGCTTTGAGCGTTCCGGCCTCGACCAGGGCGTTCAGGCCCAGGGCCAGGGCCACCGCCGCGCCGGTGATGGCCGCGGTGCGCGTGCCGCCGTCGGCCTGAATCACGTCGCAGTCCAGAATCACCGTGCGCTCGCCCAGGGCCTGCATATCCACGACCGAACGCAAGCTTCTCCCGATCAGGCGCTGAATTTCATGCGTCCGGCCGCCGATCTTGCCGCGCTCGCTCTCGCGCGGAGTGCGCGTGACGGTGGAGCGGGGCAGCATGGCGTACTCGGCCGTCACCCAGCCGCGGCCGGAGTTGCGCAGCCAGCCGGGCACGCCCTGCTCGATGGTGGCGTTGGCCAGCACCCGCGTGTTGCCCAGCGTAACCAGCACCGAGCCTTCGGCGGTCTGGACAAAGCCGGGAGCGAGAGTGAGCGGACGAAGCTGGGCAGGAGTCCTGCCGCCGGGACGGAAGAAGATGCCGGGGGTGTGCATAGGGGGATTGTACGGGAAGCGGGCCAGCGCGGAGGAGGGCCGGTTCCAAGGCGGGAAATGGGCGCAAGCATGACCCGAAACAGGAATGGCGGCCTAAGCGGCTGAAACAGAATGGATTAGCTCGATTCATGGGGGCGGGCTTCTTTCCCTCTGTTCCGTTTTGGGAGACGCAGCCCCGCAACGGCACGCCCCGCCTGTCCGGCAACTAGACAGTAAGCATTTCCCTTATCAGGAACTTAGCCAAGCTGTTCTAGTTTGGCACGCCACGTGTAACAGAAGAGGACAGAATTCGGACGCGAGGCAGGATCGGGAAGACGCGAAGAGGGATCGGGGAGAAGGGTCAATTGGGAAGGACCGGGCAAGAGAAGGAGCAAGCTATGCGGCGGAAGGAACAGGCGGCGGGATTGGGCGGAGCGGAGCGCAAGCGGGTGGAAGCGGTGGTGGAAACGCTGGCCAATCTGCGCAGCGAGGGCGAAAACCTGGTGGAGGTGGCGCATGACGCACGAAACATGGTCACGGCGCTGGGGCTCTACTGCGATCTTCTGCAGGAGCCGGGGGTGCTGGCAACCCCGTACCTTCATTACGGAAGCGAGTTGCGGCTGGTGGCCACGGCCAGCCGCCGGCTGGTGGAACGGCTGCTAGCTCTGGACGCGCGCGAGATTCCGGGAGCGGTTCCCGCGACGGGCGGCTGGCCCGAGCTGGGAAGATTGCCCGCGATGACGCCGGATTCGGCGAGTCTCGACCGGCTGGGGCAGTCGCGGCGCTGGGATCTGATGCCCGCCGAGCCGATCGACAGCCTGGCTGCGGAACTGCTGGCCAACCGCAACCTGCTGGCCGCCCTGGCCGGGCCCGCGATCACCCTGACCACGGAGGCCGAGGGGGGCGACAAGCCGGTGCGGCTGACGGGAGAGGACCTGACCAGGATGCTGGTCAACCTGGTGAAGAACGCCGCCGAGGCCATGCCCTCGGGAGGGCGAATCGCGCTGGGCCTGCACGAGTTTCATACCGGAGCGGAAACCGGGCCCTGGCTGATGCTGGCCATCGAAGACAGCGGGCCGGGCATCCCCAGGAAGGCGCTGGAAAAGGTGTTCGCGTCCGGCTACACCTCCCGCTCCTGCGGCGCGCAAGCGAGCGGAGGCTGGGCGGGGGCGCATCGCGGGTTGGGCCTGGCCATCACCCGTTCGATCGTGGAGGCGGCGGGCGGCCGGATTTACGCCGCCAGCCGCACTGCTCCGGGGGCGCGCTTCGAGATCGAGCTGCCCGTCCGGAGCCGCTGAGTTCGGGTTTCCTGCCCGGCGCAAGACAGACAGTCTCAATTCCGACTTAACCAAGCACGCGCGAGGCGAATACAATGCTCGAAACAGTTCTGAACTCGAGGACCATGGAGTTTATCCCCCAACTTGCGGAACCGGTGGCGCGGCTGCACCTGCTGGTGGTGGACGCGGACGCGGCCATCCGCTCGGCCTGCGCCGAGATCGCCGCCAGCCTGGGCTATGCGGTGGAGAGCACCGGCGACCTGGGCCAGGCGCGCAGCCAACTGCGCGGCCGGGCGGCCGACATTCTGCTCGTCAACCTGCCTCCGGGGAGCAACCAGGGCCTGGAGCTGGTCTCCGAGGTCAAGCTGCTTTACCCCGAAACCTCGGTGATCGCCATGACCGCCTCGGGCTCGGTGAACGCGGCTGTGGAGGCCATGCGCTGCGGCGCCTCCGACTACCTGACCAAGCCCTTCGCCATGGACGAGCTTTCGACCGTGCTGGACCGCGCCGCCGCCAGCCACCTGACCGATACCGCCACCCGCCAGTTGCGGGAGCGGCTGCGGCTCTCGCAGGGCCTGGGGGCAATGATCGGGCGCTCCGTGGAGATGGAGAAGCTCTATCGCATCCTTTCCAAGGTCGCCCAAAGCTCGCATCCGGTGCTGATTCTGGGCGAGAGCGGCACGGGCAAGGAGTTGGTGGCCAGGACCATCCACGCCTACGGGCCCAACTCTCAAAAGCCCTTCCTGCCGGTGGACTGCGGCTCGCTGGTGCCCACGCTGATCGAGAGCGAGCTCTTCGGCTACGTGCGGGGCGCCTTCACCGGCGCCAATCGCTCCAAAGACGGGCTG
>Ga0181539_1004137_pt1 | contig 12661 bp, 13 predicted proteins | sample PEATcosm2014_Bin_46_FD_119767 | JGI IMG/M metagenome (GOLD analysis project Ga0181539, IMG submission 119767) | Peatland microbial communities from MTU Mesocosm Facility, Houghton, MI, USA - PEATcosm2014_Bin23_60_metaG | ecosystem: Environmental > Terrestrial > Soil > Wetlands > Peat | place... | reverse complement strand
GCGCCAAACGCATACACCATAAGATACACTTCAATCTGTACCGGGCTCGTATATGTCGAGAGCAAGAGGAATCCCGCCGTGACCAGTATTGAACCGAGGTAGAGGAACGGCTTCACGCCGCGCTTTGGAATCGCTGTGCCGACGCCCATTGCGACGGGAAGTACGATGACGACGAGCGGCAGAAGGCACAGCCCGACCCCGATGACACTCACTCCGAACCCGCTGGGTGTCGGGAGTTCCAAGGCGTACACGAGCGCTTGGAAGGCTATGCCACTCACCAGCCCGTAAGACACAACGATTAGGTTGGCGACCATCACGTTTCTTTGGCCCAGGAGCTTCAGGTCGAGGACAGGTTCGGCGAGTCTCTTCTCGTATAGGGCGAGCGGGACTATCATCACGGGACCGCCTATCACGAGCCCGAGGATGGGCGTCGACGTCCACCCCCAGCTCGCGCCCTCGGACAGGCCCAGCACAATGGCCGTCAGTGCGGCTCCCAGCCAGGCTGCACCCACGTAGTCGAGCCTGACGCCCGGTTTCCTCTCCGTCGATTCCCTGACCACGAAGAAGATTAGCACCGTGAGCACTGCGATGAGCGGTACGGCGATGTGGTAGTTGCCCTGCCACCCGAAGCTGTTGGTGATTACTGCGCCGCCGAGGAGACCGAGCGCCCCGCCGGCGAGCTGAACGGCGCTGATTACTCCCTGGGCCCGAGGCACCAGATGGCGAGGGAACTGTTCTCTCGCCAAGCTGAAGCACAGCGCGAAGACGCCGAGCCCTACTCCCTGCACGAACCTCGAAATTAGAATCAGGTTGAAATTCGGCGCAAACGAAGTCGCTGTTGCAGCGATTACGTAGGCTACCAGGATGCACATCATGACGCGTTTCTTCCCGTAGATGTCCCCCAGCTTGCCGAAGATCGGGATGACCGCGACACCCAGGACCGTGTATAGGGAGATCAACAGGCTCGCCTGGGCGATGGTTACCCCATACTCCGCCACTATCTTGGGCAGCGCCGGAGTGAGCATGATGTCGACGTACATGATCAGAGCGGCAACCAACGATAGCAGTACCAGCGCTCTGTTCGCATAACCGATATCGAACGCCTGCTCGCCTCCCGCTGGAGGGCTATGATTGACCGACGCTCGAAGCTGCATTCTTGTCCGACCTACCATGAGTCCTGCGCCCTATGCCGGATTAAGGTTGTAGCGCACCAGTTCGCCTGAAAGAACTATAACTTAGCCTTGACATGGGACAGACCAGTGCGCAGGCTCGTCGTGGAGTTTTCTCTGGAAGGACTGGCGACGTCTGAAGGGGGATTGTCTGCTCTTCTGACGAAAGTGAAGACCTTCGAGATGCTTCAGATTCTCAAGATGGCCCCGGGGGAACTGGCAGCGATAGTGAGGGTGGAGATGAAGGACAGATCCGGCAGGATTGAAGACATCTTCCCAGCGCGGCCTGACGCAAAGATCGAAACCGAGCTCCTCCAGCAGGAGAGCGAAAGAGCATCAGTCTACTTCCTTAGGGTCAAGACCAAGGATCCGCCAAAGGAGTCGGAGCTGAGCCTGTCCGAATCCCTGCCCTATTTCTCCACCCCGTTCGAGTTCAGGGACGGCAAGGCAAAGGTGGCATTCCTCGGTAACGCAAAGCAGATTAAGAAACACCTCAAGAATCTGGAGAGGCAAGCGCGGGGCCGCTACAAGGTCGTCTCGCTCACAGACGCGAGGTTCGCACCAAACTCACCCATTGCCCGGTTGACGGAAAGACAGCGAAGGGTTCTCATCACCGCGTACAAGCTGGGATACTATGACCTGCCGAGGAGGATTGGTTCGGAGGAGCTGGCCCGCAAACTCAACCTTGTGAAATCGACCTTCGTCGCACACCGAAGGAAGGCCGAACGACGGCTCCTCACGGAGATGCTCAGCGAATTCTAGGCGCGCGCGCGGCGAGTCTCCGCTCGCTCTGGGACAAGGGTTCCTTTCATCCAAGACGAGAAACGGACGATAAAGCCGTTGTGGGGTGGCGTGAGAAGGAACGCGTATGCATCAAGTGGATGACTGAAGTAGCATGAATCAGGCTTATTCGAACCAACAGAGGCCATTCTGAGCTATTTGTCTGCGGGCCCGACGGGAATCGAACCCCGGGGCGTTCGGTTCTTGGATTTGTCTTCGAATCCAGACCCCAATGCGGATATAGTGTATGCGATTTCCGTTAAAAGCACCACGGCTGTCTTGGCCTAGGGGCCAGATGGAGCCTTGTCCGGACTTGATATCGTGCGCGGCGACTTCGCATCTTGTTCGACTATACAGAAACTAACTTTCAACATCATACGCAGGGTGTTGAATGATGCCGGAAGTCAACGAAGGACAGGAATGTGAACCAACTTGGGCAGCGGGTGGCTCACCGTGTGGACTTCCTGGGCGATACCGTCCACAAGCCGGTAAGTCCGCATCAATTGCCCTTGGAAGACACCGGTCTCGATCATCCCCATGCTTTCGAGCCTCTTCATGTGCCAAGTGAGTGCCTGAGAACTCAACCCAAGGAGCTCTGCCAATTTCATATGCGTCAGAGGTTGCTCCTCTGATAGAAGAGTCACAATTTTCCCTGCTGTCCCCTGCCGCAAGAGCGAAATCACCTTACGCTCCATCTCCGTGTACTTCCCAGCTCCGAAGAACCGCCTGTACTTCCCGGTCCGACACTCCTCAACCTCTCCATTCTTGGCGAGCATCCAAGTATGGTACTGGACGGTGCCCATGGGGAGCCCCAGATCCTCGCTCACTTCCCTCATGTAGACGCCAGGGTTCGTGAGGATGAAGGCCATGATCTCTCCTCTCGTCGACAGGTTGGCAGGGTAAGGACCGCTAGCGAATGTCCAATTGCCAAGGGGAGTGACGACCTGAAGGATAGTGCTGACGCCGTTCGGTTGGGCTCCCTGTGCTGTGCCATGGCGCCCTTGGGCCACAGGTGAATCAACCAGCACAGAGGCGTCGAGGAGCACCGCTAGCAAGACGATTGCCGTGAGAGCCCTGAGGCGGTTCGTATCCCTTACCAGCGCCACGCAACAGGGGTCCGTGATAATTACGGATATGCCCGAAAGCTCCCTGCCAATGTAAGTGGTTGTATCAGAACCGTTAAACGCATACCGAGGCTCAGCCGCCTGGATACGAGGTCAGGGGTGTGACTCCACGCTCTCATTTGTAAGGACATGGGCCATAACGAGGTACGAGTTGACATGGGATCTGAGAAAGAAGCGGACTCCCGTAGTCGTCGGCCTGATTCTCCTGGCATCGTTTTACTTTGGCTACCTGGTTCCCATCATCTTCGGAAAGTCGATTACCGAGGAACGCACGCTTCTGGGGATAAGCTTCGGAAGTGGACTGTGGTGGGTGAACACCGTGTTTGACGTGTTCAATCTATTCGCTACTGGTCTTTTTCCCCTTCTCATAGGGGGGTTCATCGCGGCCGACTCCCTCGCGACGGAGTTCGAAGAGAACACGATAGTCCCTCTCCTCTCTCAGCCAGTCAAACGGTTGGAGGTGTACCTCGGGAAGTTCTTCGCGAAGTTTTTGATACTCCTCGCTGTGGCTGTACTCTTCACCCTAGTAACCATCGGCTTTTCCCAAGCCTCGCTTGGGGCGCAGGGGAACTTGGGCATGATTCCGTTGGTGGTGTTCGCCGAGTTGGGGGCTTTCCTGGAGTTCGCTGCAATCGGGTTCTTCCTTGGCTCCATCGCCCGTTCTGGAATGATGGTCCTCGGACTTCTCATCGGATCACTCTTCGGAGTCTTATGGACGGTGCTGCTGCTGGGCTTCCAGTTCGGGATACAGGAGCCCATGTTCCTGCTGCCTGTGGCCAACGCAGGATTTCTACTGCAAGTCATACCCTACTATGTCTTCCAGCCCTGGGGGGTAATGGTGCTACAGGGCGTCGCCTTGGGCGCTTACACTCAACAGGTTGCGGTCACGGTAATCTCGGCCATGGAATATGTTCTCGCGGGTCTAGCAGTGAATCTCGTCGCCTTTCTCGTCGCTGGATATTACTTCTTCAGGAAAGCGGAGGTCAAGGGGTGAGAAACTGAGTCAAAGAGAACTCCCCTCGAGCCCCGGGTCTGGCACCTCGTCGCTCACCCTGGAGGTGAAAAACCTCATGAAATCTTACGGTGCCTATCCAGGCGTTTGGGACGTGAGCCTGACTGTTGAGCAGGGAACGCTGCACGGCTTCTTGGGGCCCAACGGCTCGGGAAAGACCACCACTATGAAGTGTGTTATGGGCCTTCTGCGCAAGACCTCAGGGCTGATCAGATTGTTCGGCGAAGAGCCCCACGGCGATGCGAGTGAGCTGAAGAAACGGGTCGGCTACATGCCCGAGTCTCCTGCTTTTCCGGCCTATCTGAAGGGACGGGAGGTCCTTCTCACCTATGGCCGAATCAGGGCGACTTCGGATGGGGCGAGACTCAAAGAGGAGTCTAGGTTGCTCCTCCAGCGGGTCGGCCTCGCTGACGCTGCTGAGAAACCTGTCGGCAAATACAGCAGGGGGATGCAGACCAGGCTTGGTATTGCAGTAGCTATGCTAGGAGAACCCGACTTGCTCATCCTTGACGAGCCGACTGAGGGCCTCGATCCAATGGGGGTCACCGACGTCCGGAATCTGCTCAAGGGGCTAGTTTCCGAGGGCCGCAGTGTCCTACTATCGTCGCACCAACTATCCGAAGTCAAGCAGATGTGCGGCAAGGTCACTGTTGTGAACAAGGGCAGGACCGTCGTCGAAGGATCTGTGGATGAGTTGGCGAAGCGCCTGCATGGCGGGATTGTGTACAAAGCAGAATTCGACTCGATGGCGCCCGGCCTGCTGGACGAGCTGAAGACGATAGACGGAGTGTCTGAAGTCACGCCTGTAGAGGAAGACGTGATCGCGATCTTGATGTCGAAGGACTACGACGTGAGGCCGTCATTGGCAAGGTTGGCGGTACAACACGGTTCATTGCTCCTATCCTGCGAGAGAGAAGAGGCATCTCTGGAAGAGCTCTTTCTGTCCATGGTGAAAGAAGACAACCAGGCAAATAGGAATCCTCACGGTTAGACACCTCACGCATGTTGGAGAATGATCGCTGGTGTGCCGGTGACCATGGCCATTGTGCGCGCGCGCGCTATGTGATTCGTTCAGTATCCCTGGTAGGGATCATCCTAGTATGGGTTCGCACTTACGGAGTGCATGAGGTTCCGCTCCAGCTGTTGTACCTGCAATCGTGGTACTGATACACTCCGATGACTTGCTTTGCGTTGGAGTTGAGGTAGATTCCTATGGAAAGAGGGCCGTTGACCTGATTCAGGACGACATAGTAGTCGTTCGCGTAGGTCTGATTCCCGGAACTCCCGAAGTGGTAAAAGTAGGGGACGTAGTAGGTAATTCCGCTCGTTATTTGCCGGACGGTTGAGTTAGAGAGAGCGACTTCTATGACCTGCTGCTGCTGGGCAGTGTATGAGATTGGGCCCTGCACAAGGTCAGGGAGCTTGGTTACGTTCATGCTGGTAATCTGATACGAGAACGAAACCTCTGCCGTGATCAACGTGTTGTTCGAGTAGGTGACTAGGTATTGCGAGGTCCAGTTGCCGTTGACATTCTGGGAGCCTGTCACGTTCACTTTCAATATCGGTGGGAGCTCGCTTGTGCAGGACTCCCTAGACTCGTACCACCAGTTGTATGAGAAGGACGTCTTCGTGTATTGTGTGACCACCGAAGAGTTTAGCACTGTGCCTATCACCTTGCCTTCGTCGATTGGTTGAAGGGCGACGCACCCGCTGTATGTCGTAGTGACAATAGGCTGACTCCCCATAGTAGTGGTTGTCGTTATGACGCCTAGGCTCGTCGTTCGAGTAGTGTCTGTGCTTGTCGTCCGGTTGGTGCCCAACGGCAGATAGCTTACGGCGGATGCAAGCACTATCACGACCACTATTGCTGCGACGGCCGCGGAGGCTATCTCTCTCTTGTATTCTGCCACTTTCGCACCACTGTCGTCTTTACCCTTCGTAATCGGAGGGTATAGTGCTACGGTTTAGCTCAAAGGGAACTGCCGCTGTGCTACTTTTAGCACAGGTTACTGTAATTAAAGGGCGGGGAAGTTGCTTTAGTGCTTGGCTTCCGTAGACCGGTCTGACCCGGATGCCCTGAAGGGAACGACGCTCAAGGTCTACCGCTACCTGTTCAAGCTTGGGAAGCCGGCTGGTATCAGGGACATACAGAGGGCGCTGGGTCTCAGCTCTTCCTCAGTGGCCGAGTACCACCTGAAGAAGCTACTCCAGAGCGGGCTGATAAGGGAGGATGGGGAAGGCTACGTAGTCGACCGGAACGTGTGGCAGAACATGGTCAGGATGCGGAGGACAGTCATCCCAGTTCAAGTGTTTTTCGTCGTCCTATTTGCGACATCTATCGTGGTGATGTTGACCGTGCTTAGGACCAACCCAGCCGAGGGCTTCGTCTTCGGTCTGGCCGTTGTCGCGATATCCCTAGGGTTCTCACTGTACGAGACCCTTAGGTCGATACGCCGGGATGCCTAGGCGGATAACGAGATCTAGCAGGACTACTGCCCGTTTCGCTTGGATTGCTAGAACGCGCGCACGCGTCGAGAACCAGGGGATCGTGCAAACCCGTATCTAACACGCATTAGAAAAGCTCGCGAGAACCCGGTGTGTCTGTGGCGAGTGGACTGAACAGGAACGGGCGCGCGCGCGCTATGGCATCTAACCCTTTGATGCAAAGCCCGGCAGCGGATTTGGTTAGCTAGCAACCAATCCGCCAGGACTGCGCTGCCGTCAGGGGTCGCGGAGCCTGGACCCGACGAACTCATTTCGACTGAGTCTGCCTTAAATCAAGTGCACTCGCCAATCGCGGGCATGAGAAGAAGCTGGATAATCTTCCTGCTGGTGCTCGTCATCTCTGTTCAACTCGTGGTCCTCTCTTCATTTCACGACGTCGAAGTCGATGGATTCGTCAATGGAAACTCGGTGATTGGAGTAGCCAAGTGGAACTACGTGCAAGGATCGATCCATGTTACGGTCACTCCGATGGGGCCGGTGGAGCTTGTATTCTCTGACGGGTCCAGCCTGAACATAAGCTCCCAGTATTCTTTCACCATTCAGCTCCCTAGGACAGGTGATGTAATCGGGAACGGCGCAATAAGCGGGCCATTGGCTCTCTCCCAGGAAGAACCGTTGAACCTAACTTTGGCACAGAACGTCGGAAGTGTTTCCAACTACGTCAATTCGATCAGGCAGAGCGAGGGCATTTCCCAGATCCCCATCGATCTGACCGTGGTCGCAATCTACGGGGAAGCAGAAGTCGTTGCCTCGGGGTTCGGGATCGGCCTATGAGCGAGGAAGCTCTGGTCGTAGGCAAGGTCGAGGAGCTCATGGCAGCCTTGGACCAGGTGAAGAGGTACAGGGCCCTGACCAGGCTGCTGGTTGACTTTCTCGTGATAATTCTAGTTTCAGTGGTTGTGATGTTCTTCTGGGAGCTCGCAGTCAACCTGTACAAGATCGGGACGGGTTACTACTGCTTTTACGGGCCGCCAATGGTCTACACCTGCACTGCCTCTCTGGCCACCGGTTCACATCTTGTTCAGACCCTCGCCGGGGTTTCACTCCTTGCGCCGACTGCGGCCTTGTTGGGAGGGGTGTATTGGGTCGACCGAAAACTCAAGTCAGTCGAGGTAGGTGAATGGAAGGAGTCCCTCAGGGAAGGGTTCCCGGGGGCGGTCAAGCTGCTCCAAGAGATGAAGTGGGACTCGATCCTGGATGACATCAGGGCGTCCAAGATCGGGTACACGGTCTATTTCCTGGTGAAGGTCATCGGGTACTGGGTGTTCGCCTTTATCGTCCTTTTCTTCCCCTACGTCCTTGGAATCTCATTCCTGCATGTGGAACTGAATCTCTACATCCTTGCCTTCCTTTCCCTTGGCCTAGTGCTCGTCTTGAGCAGGAACGACCTCCAGAAGAAGTACAACCAGGTTCTGGCCCTTGACAGCCTGATGTTCGAGCTTCGGTGGTTTAGTGATGGGTTCAAGTCAGCCAAGTTCGAAACCTGACCTGTACGTCGTCGCAAGGATAGTGAACGTCCTACGGGAAGAAGGTCCGATGAAGAGGACACAGCTCTCAACGGCGACGAGGCTTTCCTACGACGCGCTTGTGAGATACCTGGAATGGATGAGACAATCTGGGTTCGTTCAGCTGGATGACGACGACGTCGTGCATCTGACGCAGGAAGGACTTCAGGTCTACGACAGGCTGGTCAAATGGATTCTGGAATACGTCGGGAAGCTTCGCTTTCCAAGGTTCGCCCCGTAAAGATTTGTCCGCGACTCCCATGACCTTCCGAACGATAACCCCGCAATGGCTATTCGTCGAATCGAAGGTTGGGGCGCTTGCAATAGGTGGAGCGCGCGCGCGAAAAGGGAAGTGGAGTTCCCGAACAAACCTTAACTCAAGACGGCATCCTGCTTCTCCCCGAAGCAAAGTGGACAGGACCGACATCACCTTGTGCATCTTCCTCATGTCGAACTCAAGGACCCCATATCATGAACTCGCCGGCAAGCTTGGACTCTCCATCAACGCAGTTCACAAGAGGATAAAGGTCATGATTGACGCGGGTATCATTCGCACCTTCACAGCGCGTGAGAGCCTCGTCTCTCTCAAGGCCATCTCAGTATGGATCTTCGGCAGGTCCGAAGCCACTCACCCAGGAGAAATTCATACGCGCCTGGAGAACAATGAATCCACCTACTGGGTCGCCAATTCCGGAGGCGGGTACATCTACGTAGGTGGCTACCTGAGAAACCTCTCAGAACTCGACTCCTACGTGGCCTTCGTGAAGAAGGAAGGGGAAATCGGCGAACCCACTGTGGGAATCATCCCGCCGTTCACCAGCCGCTTCCCTGATGAGGCCCTCCGCCCGCTCGACTACCAAATCCTCGCGTCCCTGCACAAGGACGCGCGGAAACCCGTGACCGACGTGGCATCGGAGATTCGGGCATCGACTAAGACGGTACACAGGCGATTAGAGAGGATGATGGAAAAAGGCCTTGTCGACCTGTCGATCGATTGGTATCCTGACGCTTCCAACGACATCGTCTCCATCTGCCACATCAGCCTCGCTAAAAACGCAGACAGGACGAAGGCCGTTTCATCACTGAATCAGAGGTTCTCCCAGAACATCCTGATTGAGGTGCTGTTCAGCAACCTTCCCAACATGACTACGCTATTCCTGTGGACCAATTCGATGAAACAGATGGACGACTTGAGAGAGTCCATCGGCAAAGCGGAGGGCGTCGAATCCGTTGTTCTGAACGTCCTTCAAATAGGCTACATGTTCGATACGTGGAGAGACAGACTACTCGAAAACAGTTAATGGGGAGACGAAATAGGAGGCTGATTCGCCCCTAAACCTCCCAGTTCCCAAACTTCAACCAGACGTGTGAAGAATTGCCCTTCCGGAGGCGCAAGATTTCTCTTTCATCTCACATCGCATTGACGAGACAATAACAACAGCAGGGTGGACGGTAATGGCATGCAAGGACTGGCAGCTCAGACGATCTTCGCGATAGTCATCGAGAACCTGACGAAGGACTACGGCGATGTCAGGGCTGTGGATGGGCTTTCTCTCTCGATCCCTGAGGCAGAGGTCTTCGGCCTGTTGGGTCCCAACGGTTCCGGTAAGACCACGACGATCAACTGTCTGACCGGGCTAATCAAGCCGACTGGAGGGACACTCCAGGTCAGTGGCCACGATGTTCAGACTGAGAGTTCGAAGGTGAGAGCGGTGATGGGCGTTTCTCCCCAGGAGACGGCCGTCTTTCCACACCTGACTGGAAGGGAAAACGTGGAGCTCTTTGGGGCGCTGTACTCCGTTCCAAAGAAGACGCTGGGCTCAGGGGTCGACCACGTGATGGAGAAGGTGGGCCTCATGGACGAGGCCGGCAGGAGAGTGAGCAAGTACAGCGGTGGGATGAAGCGGAGAGTGAGCATCGCCATGGCGCTTGTCCAGGACCCGAGGATAGTGCTCCTAGACGAGCCGACCGTCGGCATGGACCCCCAGTCCCGCCGGGCAATCTGGGACTTCATCATGGAACTCAGGGACAAGGGCAAGACGATCGTGCTCACAACCCATTACATGGAAGAGGCTGAAGAGCTGTGCGACAGGGTCGGAATCATAGACCACGGCAAGCTGATCGCTCTGGGCTCTCCCGCCGAGCTCAAATCGCAATACAGTGCCAGAGACCTCGAGGACGTCTTCATCCAGCTCACAGGAAGGAGAATCAGAGAGGGCGCCTAGAGATGAAACTCAACCGAGCTCTGGCGCTCGCCAAGAAGGACTGGAGGAGAATGTACAGAGAGCCCGCGTTCCTTTTCATGATTATCCTCTTCCCTGTGATACTGACGATCGCATTCGGGACCTCGTTCGGTGCAGTCGGGGGGTCCCAATCCCCCACCTACAACATCGCCGTCGTAGACCTTGGCGCCGCCGGTAACGCCACATGGTCCCATCAGTTCGCCCAGGCTCTGATATCCACTGATGTCATGAAGGTCCAGTACTTCCAGGACAACCTGACGGCGCAATCTGCCCTGAGCCAGGGGAAGATTCAGGGAGTCCTTCTGCTGCCTGCTTCATTCGATGCGAGCGTCCAGTCGTTCAAGTCCTACCCGAGCCAGCCAGCCGAGTGGGTCAACTCCTCCGTCCTTCTCTACCTAGACAAGGGTTCAATACTATCGGCCCAGGTCATCCCTTCAATCGTCCAGCAGACGTTTGAAAATGCCATCCTCGGCTTGAAGGGAAGCGCTCCTGCCATGCCTGTTTCTATCTCGAGCCCGTCCCTGGTAAGAGTTCAGAGCTCCTCCGTGTTCGACAGTTTCGCTCCGGGACTATTCGCTTTCGCTTCAATCTACATGATCATGATGGTTGCTCAGTCATACACGACCGAAAGAGAAAACGGTGTATTGAACAGGATCGTCGTGACCCCGGCAACCAGTACCGACGTGATAATGGGTTCGGTAATCTCCTACTTGGCGATTGGTTTGGTCCAGGTGCTCTTGGTGTTCCTGTGTGTCTACGCCCTAGGGTATCACCCCGTCGCGGACATAGCAGGGCTGCTTGTCGGATTCCTGATTGCGACGGTATTCGCTCTGTGCAACATCGGCTTCGGTCTGATTACAGCCTCTATCGCAAGGTCCGCGGGCGCAGCCACAGGGATATCCTTCCTCTTCCTCATGCCTCAACTCTTCCTGGGTACATTCGTGGGCATGGCACTCTCATCGACTGCTCAGACGGCGGCCAGGTTTGTCCCGGCATACTATGTCACAGATGCGCTCACATCCCTGTTCACCAGAGGAGCCGCGATTACAAGCCAGGCGGTCCTGACCGACTTGGGGGTGGTCTCGGCGAGCAGTGTCATAATCCTCTTGGTCGGCATTCAAGCGTTCAAGAGGTCTGTGAGGTGAGGACCGTGCGGGTTCCGCCCCCCACAACCAGGGAACCTTCAAATGAAGCGAAGGGGCTCGATTTGCGTGAGTCAACCTTGACTCATCAAGGCTCTCCGGATGCCATTGAACCGAGCTGGAAAGGACTTTACCGTCTCAGTGGGATTCTAATGGTTGTGGTTGGCATCAGTGGAATTGCCGCGTCACGATTGGGGGCTACTCTCTACAGCTCGGGCTACCCAAACACTCCTACGGCCTATTTGCAGCTTGTATCGCAGAATCAGGTGCTGGCTAACGGCCTTTGGAGCCTCTGGATTGTCGCTGACCTCATGCTCATCGCGCCATCCGTCGCGCTCTATCTCATTTTGCGACGGTACAACAGGACTCTGGCTCTAGTCGGTACGTTGCTTTCTGGATTCTACATCTTCTATGACATTAGCGTCACTGAACTGAACTCCCTAACGCTTGTCAGCCTTTCCCAGGGTTATGCCGGCGCCACGACCGACGCTCTTAGGGCATCCTATACTGCAGCAGCCACCTATGGCTACGCCGCTCTCCCTCTCCAGACAGTCCTCAGTTTCAGGATTGGCGCTGTGGGATGGCTCCTTTGGAGTCTGCTCATGGCGAAGAGTGTCTTCCGCCGAACGACTGCGGCCTTCGGCGTCATTGTCAACGTCATCGGAATCGTAGGGTCGGCCTCCCCCGTGGTCCCCTCGTCTTCCATCCTTGGCCTCTTCCAGTTTCTGGCTGTTCCCCTTACCGGCTTTTGGTTCATCTTAGTTGGTTTTCAGCTGCGCCGCCACAGCCGTCAACTCGCCCTCTTGGATGGAACAGGTCAATCTGTCCCGCAGACACCAATCGTTGGCCAGTAACCAGACTCCGTGAGCTTCCCCTCATTTCTTCCTCCGCGCGCACTCTGCTGAGATGGGCATGGATTCTCGTAGAGGGCCCGGTGGGATTCGAACTCAGCTTCCGACTCCCGTGGGTTTGGGCACACAGCCCGATGGTCCCACGATGACCCCACGGTAGCGGGTGCTGCCTCGGACCGTGCCTAAACCCGAAAGAGTCGGGATTCCCCTATGTCGCTTCTGAGCCCCTAATACGTCTGCCGTTGCTGGATGGGCACTCTCCTATTCGCTCTCTAATGGAGCACTGTGGCTTCCGTGTTAGCCTGTGGCCCAACCTTTCGAACGCGCTCT
>Ga0181539_1004129_pt1 | contig 12679 bp, 8 predicted proteins | sample PEATcosm2014_Bin_46_FD_119767 | JGI IMG/M metagenome (GOLD analysis project Ga0181539, IMG submission 119767) | Peatland microbial communities from MTU Mesocosm Facility, Houghton, MI, USA - PEATcosm2014_Bin23_60_metaG | ecosystem: Environmental > Terrestrial > Soil > Wetlands > Peat | place... | reverse complement strand
GGGCAACCCTCCAACACCTTGCGCATCTTGAAGAGTTCGGCGCCGGCGAGCTCCATGAAGGCGCGCACGCGCGCCGAATGGCGCAGGTCGGCGTGGGTGAGAATCCACAGATCGACGTCGAGCCCGGGCAGGGGGTCGCCGACGCGGCCGAGCTCCGGACGCGGGTCGCCGAGGAAACACGGCAGCAGCGCGGCGCCGACGCCGGCCCTCGCCGCTTCGGCCATGCCCAGCACCGAATTGACGCGGCACACCTGACGGCGCTGGCCGATGTTGTCGTCCACCCAGCGTTTTCCCCGCGGCGGCGCGAAACCGTCGCCGAACCCGATCCAGGGCGCCGCCTCGATCACCTGGCGGCCGAACTCCGAGGCGATGTCCGCCGAGCAATAGACGGCCCAGCGCACGACGCCGATGCGCCGGCCGACCAGGGCCTCCTGCGGTTCGTTGGTGGTGCGGATCGCCACGTCGGCGTCGCGGCGCGACAGGTTGAGCGGCTGCGCCCCGACGATCAGGTCGAGCTGGACGCCGGGGTTGACGGCGCGAAAGCGCGCCAGAATCGGCGGCAGAAGCGAAATCGCCATGGAATCGACGGTGGTGACGCGCAATTCCCCAGTCGGCTTCACGTCGCGCCCGGCGACGCGGCGCTCGAACTCGATGATCGAATCGGCCATCCCCGTCGCCAGCCCGATCATTTCCTCGCCCGCCGCGGTCGGCTGATAGCCGGTGCGCGAGCGCTCGAACAGGCGCGCGCCGATCGCGTTCTCGATGGCGCCGAGGCGACGGAAGATCGTCGAGTGGTTCAGATCGAGCGCCTGCGCCGCGCCGACCAGGGAGCGGGTGTCGGCGATGGCTTTGACCAGTCGGAATTCATCCCAGTCCAAGGCGGAATTCATGTCGAGAGCGTCCATTCTCCGGTTCACGCGATGGCGCGGACATTCTCCGAGCGCATGCAAACGCGCAAGTCGAACGTGCAAAAAAGGAAGCGTTTTGGCGACCGCCGCGACGATAGGTCGCGCGAGCCCGGCCTCTACGGCCCGCCGTCGCGCGGCGCGGCGGCGCGGCGCAGGCGGTCGTTGATCGCCGCGCCGAGGCCGTTTTCGGGGATCGGCGCGACGGCGATGGCGGGCGCGCCGGTCGCGTCGAGCGCGCGCAAGTAGGCGAACAGGTTGGCGGCCGCCTCGTCGAGATCGCCGGCGGGCGACAGATCGAGCCTGGCGCGCGCCGGGCTGGCGCGAAGAGCGCCGCGAAAATCGAGCGCCGCCTCCTCGCTCGTCGCATCGCGCGCCGAAAGGCGAAGCGCGGCGCGCGGCGCGTAATGCGACTTCAGCAGGCCCGGCGCGATTCGAGCATCCGGGCCGCCCTCGACGGCGCCGCTCGCCAGCGCGACGCCCAATTCGGCTTCGATTCTCTCTTTGGCGATCGCGCCGGGGCGCAGCAGGCGCGGCGTCCCGCCGAGACAGGCGACGATCGTCGATTCGAGACCCAGCGGCGTCGGGCCGGCGTCGAGAATCCAGTCGATCCGGCCGTCGAGATCGGCGGCGACGTGCTCCGCCCGCGTCGGGCTGACGCGCCCCGACCGGTTGGCCGACGGCGCGGCGAGCGGAACCCCCGCCGCCTCGATCAGCGCGCGCGCGATGGGGTGCGCGGGGACGCGCAGCGCGAGGGTGTCGAGGCCGGCGCGCGCCAGCAGGCTGACCCGGCACGTCGGGGAGACGGGCGCCACGATGGTCAGCGGCCCCGGCCAGAACGCGCGCGCCAGCCTCTTCGCGAACGAATCGAAGATCGCCTCGCGCTCGGCGCTCGCCTGATCGGCGAAGTGGGCGATCAGCGGATTGAAGACGGGCCGCCCCTTGGCGGCGTAGATCGCCGCGACCGCGCCTTCCGAAGTCGCGTCGGCCGCCAGGCCGTACACGGTTTCGGTCGGCGTCGCGACGAGGCCGCCGGCGCGCAAGCACGCGGCGGCAGCGGCGACGCTCTCGGCGTCGGCCGGCGCGATGCGGGTGACTCGACGGTGGCTCGACGACATCGGGGGCGTCTCGCTTATTGCGCGGCATTTGGTTTACAGATAAACGTTTTTCGCGCTTGCCGCGCAGCTATCGGCGCGACAAGCTGGCCGTCAAGCGGCGCCGCGTTAAAGTCGTCGATTGCGCCCGCACACGAGGAGCGCCATGTCCTATCGATCGCCGGTCGCCGACATCCTCTTTTCGCTCAAGCACGTCGCCGGGCTCGACGAGGCGATCGAATCCGGCCTGTTCGGCGACCTCGACGTCGAGACCGCCGCTTCGGTGATCTCCGAGGCCGGGCGTTTCGCCACCGAAGTCATCGCGCCGCTCGACCGCGTCGGCGATCTGACCGGCGCGCGCTGCGAGAACGGCGCCGTGTTCACGCCGCCCGGATTTCGCGAAGCCTATCGGCAATGGGCCGCGGCCGGCTGGGCCGGCGTGACCGCCGCGCCCGAGCACGGCGGCATGGGGCTGCCGCACAGCGTCAATGTCGCCTGCGGCGAGATGTGGTCGGGCGCCTCGATGGGCTTCGCGCTTTGCCCGCTGCTCAGCGAAGGCGCGATCGGCGCGCTGAACGCCTATGGCAGCGAGGCGCTGCGCGCGACCTATCTTTCCCGCATGGTCAGCGGCGCCTGGACGGGCACGATGAACCTCACCGAGCCGCAGGCCGGCTCGGACCTCAACGCCGTCAAGGCGCGCGCGACCCGCGCCGCCGACGGAACCTATCGCATTTTCGGCCAGAAGATCTTCATCACCTACGGCGAGCACGACATGGCCGACAACATCGTCCACCTCATGCTGGCGCGCCTGCCCGACGCGCCGCCGGGAACGCGCGGCCTGTCGCTGTTCCTCGCGCCCAAGTTCCTCGTCGGACCCGACGGTTCGCTGGGCGCGCGCAACGACGTGCGCTGCGCCAGCATCGAGCACAAGCTGGGCATCCACGCCTCGCCGACCTGCGTGATGATCTACGGCGACGCGGGCGGGGCGACGGGCTGGCTGGTCGGCGAGGAGAATCGCGGCTTGGCGGCGATGTTCGTGATGATGAACAGCGCGCGTCTCGCCGTCGGCATGCAGGGCGTGGCGATCGGCGAGAAGGCGTTTCAGCGCGCGCTCGCCTACGCGCGCGAGCGCCGGCAGGGGCGCAGCGCCAAGGGCGGCGCCGGCATGAGCCCGATCGTCGAGCACCCGGATGTCCAGCGCATGCTGATGACGATGAAGGCGCTGGTTCAGGCCGCGCGCGGCGTCTGCCACTTGACGGCGCTGGCGATCGACCGCTCGTTTCACGCGCCGAACGCCGACGAGCGCGCCGCGGCGGCCGAGCGCGCCGCGCTGCTGACGCCGATCGCCAAGGCGTTCTCCAGCGACGTCGGCGACGAGGTCGCTTCGCTCGGCGTGCAGGTGCACGGCGGCATGGGCTACATCGAGGAGACCGGCGCGGCGCAGCACATGCGCGATTCGCGCATCGCCGCGATCTACGAAGGCGCCAACGGCGTCCAGGCGATCGATCTCGTCCAGCGCAAGTTGCCGCTCTCCGGCGGCGCGGTTGCGGCGGCCGAGATCGCCGGAATGCGCGCGATTCTCGCCGAGGTCGCCGAGCGCGGCGAAGCCGGCTTCGGCGCGAGCGCCGAATTCTTGAGCGAAGCGGTCGGCGCGCTCGATCGCGTCACCGCCTACATGCGCGAGGCGCTCGGCTCGGACCCCGCCTCGGCGCTCGCCGGCGCCTCGGCCTATCTGAAACTGTTCGGCCTGGCGCTCGGCGGGGCGTGTCTCGCCAAGGCCGGGCTCGCGGCGCAGGACATGGCGGCGCGCGGCGACGAGACACAGCTCGGCCGCATCGGCCTGGCGCGCTTCTTCGCCGAAAAGCTAGCGACGGCGGCGCCGGGCCTGGCGCGATCGATTCTCTCGGGCGCCGGCGCGCTCGCCCCTTACGAATCCATCCTGGCGGAGTCGGCATGAGCGCGTTGGTCGACGTCGGGCGCGAGGGCGCTGTCCTGCTGGCGCGGCTGACGCGGCCGGAGAAGAAGAACGCGCTGACCAGCGCGATGTACGAGCGGTTGATCGCCGCGTTCCAGGAGGCGAGCCTCGACCCGAGCCTCGGCGCCTTGGTGCTGACGGGATCGCCCGGCGTCTTCACCGCCGGCAACGACATCGGCGACTTTCTCGCCGCGGCGATGCAGGCTTCGGCGTCGAACGTCGAAACCGCGGGCGGCCGGTTCATAAGGACGCTGGCGACGTTCGACAAACCGCTCGTCGCCGCGATCGAAGGGCCGGCGGTCGGCATCGGCACGACGCTGTGCTTTCACTGCGACCTCGTCTACGCCGCGCCGAGCGCTTTGTTTTCCATGCCGTTCGTCAACCTCGGCATCGTGCCCGAGGCGGGATCGTCGCTTCTGGCGCCGCTGCGCTTCGGCGCGGCCCGCGCCGCCCAATATCTCCTGCTCGCCGAGCCCTTCGGCGCTGAGACCGCGCGCGAGCTCGGCCTCGTCAACGCGATTATCGAACCGGAGGCGCTCCTCGCCCACGCGCTCGCCAAGGCGCAGGCGCTGGCCGCCAAGCCGCGCGAGGCGCTCCTCGCCACCCGCCGCCTGCTGCGCGGCGACCAGAGCGCGCTTCTCCAGCGCATGGACGAGGAAATGCGGCTCTTCTACGAGCGCCTGCGCTCGCCCGAAGCGCGCGCGGCGTTCCTCGCCTTCACGCAGAAGCCGAAGGGGTAGGGGCTCGTAAACGCCCGCGCGGCCGCGTCCGCCGCGACACATGACGCGACAGGCCTTGCGCGCAAGAGGGGACCGAACGATGCCGGTCAGCGATCCCAGACGCTTGAACGAGCGCTACAACGAGTTGTTCGCCGCGCGCGATCTCGACGGCCTGATGGCGCTTTACGAGGAAGACGCCGTGCTTTGCCCCGCGCCGGGGCGAGAAATACGCGGCCGCGCCGAAATTTCGAAACGCCTCGCCAGCCTCCTGGCGTTGACGGGCGTCCTCGAAGCCTCCGAGCAGAGCTGCGTCGCGTTCGGGGATTGCGCGCTGCTGCATGCGCGCTGGCGCTTCGTCGGAACGAACGGCGAGGGCAAGCCGGTCGCCTTCGGCGGCGTCTCGTCCAAACTGGCGCGCCGAGGGCCGGACGGAAACTGGCGCACCGTCATCGACATGCCGACCGGCGGCGTCTAGCGCGTCGCAGCGACCGCCGGCTTTTCCGCCGTGTCGACCTCCAGCCTGAAGATGTCCGGCCGGGCGTAGTGGCCGGCGACGTCGAGATCGTATTTGCCGCGCACGACGTCGTCGAGATCGATGTCGGCGGTGAGGATCGTCTCGCCCTCATAGTTCGGCCCGGCGATGACTTCGCCGAGCGGGCTGACGATCAGGCTGCCGCCGCGCATCAACAAAGTCTCCGGCGCGTCGCCGAGTTCGCACCGGTAGTCGTCGGGATAGGCGGCGCGGCGGATGTGCTGGCAGGCGCTGAGGACGAAGCAGCGCCCCTCGATGGCGATGTGGCGCATCGTCGGCACCCAGGAGTCGCGGTCGTCGGCGGTCGGTGCGCAATAGATCTGCACGCCCTTGGCGTACATCGCCATGCGCAGCATCGGCATATAGTTTTCCCAGCAGATCACCGAGCCGACGCGGCCGACGGCGGAATCGACCGCGGTCAGCGTCGAGCCGTCGCCGAAGCCCCAGATCAGCCGCTCGGCGGCGGTCGGCATCACCTTGCGGTGCTTGCCGACGAGGCCGCGTTGAGGATCGAAGAACAGCGCCGTGCAATAGAGCGTGGCGCCGCCGCGCTCGATGACGCCGATGACGACGAAGACGCCCGCCTCCGCCGCCGCCTCCGCGAGGCGCGACGTCTCGACGCCGGGAACGTCGATCGCGCCGCGAAAATAGCTCAAGTAAGCGTCGCGCGCGCCGGGCAGGCGCGCCCCCACCGGCGTCGCGAAGTTGCATCCCTTGGGATAGCCGCCAACGAAGGCTTCGGGGAACAGCGCGAGCTTCGCGCCTTTGGCGCCCGCCTCGGCGATCAGTTGAACGGCTTTGTCGACCGCCGGCTCGGCGCGGAACGGCGTCGAGGACGCTTGCACGACGGCGACGCGATGGACAGCGCTCATGATCGGCTTCCCCGCGCGAAAAATCAGGCCGGCGACAGAATATGGACGGCGCGGCCGGCGATCAGGTCTTTCGTCTTCGCGCCATAGGCGGCCATGTGGGGGGCGGCGGCATGGGCTTTCAGCGCCTGCGCGTTCTCCCAGGTCTCGAGGACGACGAAGACGTCGGCGCCCATCTTCGCCTGGAACGATCCGAACCCTTCGGCGTCGATCGCGGGCCCATATTCGAGGCAGCCCGGCTCGGCGCGCACGGTCGGGACGATGGCGCGAAAAGCGGCCAAGACATCCTCCCGGCGCCCAGGTTTGGCGGTGATGATCGCAACGACCCGGATCATGTCTCTCTCCCCCTCGGCCATCCGGCCGCGACGCGGCGGGGCCATGCTCGCACGGCAAAGCGAAAATGGCCACTGGGGCAAGGAGCGCCGCTGCAGGCGGCGGTCGATCCGCCGAGCGGGCATGATCCGGGTCAAGGCGCCGCGCGTCGGCGGCGCTAGTTTGAGCCATGGACGCCTCCTCGCCCGCGACCCATCCCGAATCGGCCGGCGAGCCCGCGCGAGGCCGCGAGCTCATCGAGATCGTCCGCGGGCTGATCCAGGAGCTGCGGGCGCGGCAGGGTTCACCCGTCGACGTTGCGCCGTCCAGCCGGCTCGATCGCGATCTCGGGATCGACAGCCTCGGCCGCACGGAATTGATCCTGCGCATCGAGCGCGCTTTCCGGGTCCGGCTCCCCATCGAGGCCATGAGCGAAGCGGAGACGGTCGCCGACGTGGCGCGCGCCCTCGAGCAGGCGCGCCCCCGGCAGGGGACGGCCAACATTCCGGAGCCCGCGCCGCCGCTTCCGGCGGTTGCGCCCGCCTCCGAGGCCGTCACCCTCACGCAGGCCCTCGACTGGCATGCCGCGCAGCATCGCGAGCGCGTCCATTTGAGCTTGCTGCGGGACGACGCGGCGCCCGATCGCTTGACCTACGGCGATCTCGCCGACGCGGGGCGCCGCGTCGCGGCCGGGCTGATCGCGCGCGGCGTCATGCCGGGCGACCGCATCGCGCTGATGCTGCCGACGAGCCTCGATTTCTTCATCGCCTTCTTCGGCGTCCTGTTCGCCGGCGCCGTCCCGGTGCCGATCTATCCGCCCACGAGGATGTCCCAGATCGAGGATCATTTGCGCCGGCAGGCCGGCATTCTGCGCAACGCCGGCGCGAGCATGCTGGTGACCGTCCCCGAGGGTCTGGGCGTCGGCCGGCTGCTCCGCGCCCAAGTGGAGACCTTGCGCGCGGTCGAGAGTCCGGCGGCGCTGCGAGCGGACAGCGCCGAATTCCCGGCGCCGAAGATCGACGCTTCGGCGACGGCGCTCATTCAGTACACCTCGGGCAGCACCGGCGATCCCAAGGGCGTCGTCCTCAGCCATGCGAACTTGCTCGCCAACATCCGCGCGATGGGCGCCGTCATGGAGGCGAGTTCGGCCGACGTCTTCGTCAGCTGGCTGCCGCTCTATCACGACATGGGGCTGATCGGGGCGTGGCTGGGCTGCCTCTATTTTGGCGCGCCGCTCCACGTGATGTCGCCGCTGAGCTTCTTGGCGCGCCCCGAGAGCTGGCTGTGGGCCATCCATCGCTGCCGGGCGACGCTTTCGGCGGCGCCCAATTTCGCCTTTGAGCTTTGCCTCGCCAAGATCGACGACGCCGATCTGCAAGGCCTCGATCTGAGTTCGCTGCGGATGGTGGCGAACGGCGCCGAGCCGGTCAGCGTCCACACGCTGCGCCGGTTCATCGACCGGTTCGGCCGTTACGGCTTCCGTGAGGCGGCGATGGCGCCGGTCTATGGGCTCGCCGAAGACGCCGTCGGCCTGGCGTTTCCGCCGATGGGCCGCGGTCCGCTGATCGATCGGGTCGATCGCGAGGCGTTGAGCCGCAACGGCGTAGCGGAACCGGCGGCGCCGGACGACCCGAAGCCGCTGGAGGCCGTCGCCTGCGGGCGGCCCTTGCCGGATCACGAAATCCGTATCGTCGACGAGGCCGGGCGGGAGGTCCCCGAGCGGCGCGAGGGCCGGCTGGAGTTCCGCGGCCCGTCGGCGACCTCAGGCTATTTCCGCAACGAGGCCAAGACCAAGGCGCTGTTCCACGAGGGATGGCTCGACAGCGGCGACCGCGCCTATGTGGCGAACGGCGACGTGTTCGTCACCGGCCGCATCAAGGACATCATCATCCGCGGCGGGCGCCACATCTATCCCCAGGAGGTGGAGGAAGCCGTCGGCGAGATTGCGGGCGTGCGCAAAGGAGGCGTGGCGGCGTTCGGCGTGACCGACCCAAAACTCGGCACCGAGCAACTGATCGTCGTGGCGGAGACGCGGGAAGCCGATCGGCAAGCCCGCGAGGCGTTGCGCGCGAGCGCCCTGGAGGTCGCGGCCGACCGGTTTGGCGTGGCGCCGGATAGAATCGTGCTGGCGGCGCCGCATTCGCTGCCGAAGACGTCGAGCGGCAAGATCCGGCGCGGCGCCGCCAAGGCCCTTTACGAGACCGGCCGCCTCGGCGCGCCGGCGAGCGCCGCCGTGTGGCGGCAGATGCTGCGGCTGCAACTCGCCGGCGCCGGCCCGACGCTGCGCCGCTGGGGGCGCTCGCTCGCCGAGCATCTCTACGCGGGATGGTGGTGGACGGTGCTGGCGAGCGGCTTTCTCGTCGGCTGGGTCGCGGTGATGATCCTGCCGCGGCTCGACTGGCGATGGCGCGCGGTGCGCGCGGTGGCGCGCACGGCGCTCGCCGCGATGAGGGTTCCGGTGTCGGTCGGCGGCGGCGAGTATTTGGCCAGCGCGAACGCCATCCTCGTCTTCAACCATTCGAGCTACGCGGACGCGCTGGTCCTCGCCGCGGTCCTGCCCGGCGCGCCGGCCTTCGTCGCCAAAAAGGAGCTCGCCGCCCAGTTCGTCGCGGGAACGGCGCTGCCGCGTCTGGGCGTGTTGTTCGTCGAACGCTATGACGTGATGGGCAGCCTGGCCGACGTCGAGACGGTGACGGCCGCCGCCCGGCGGGGCGGCGTCCTGGTGTCCTTCCCCGAAGGAGGGTTCACGCGCCAGCCAGGGCTTTGCGCCTTCCATCTCGGGGCGTTCAAGACGGCGGCCGAGACCGGCCTCGCCGTCATTCCCGGCGCCATTCGCGGCACGCGGTCGACGCTGCGCAGCGACCAGTGGTTTCCGCGCTGGGCGGCGATTCATGTCGATATCGCCGCGCCGATCGAGCCGAGCGGACAGGACTTTCAATCGGTGCTGCGCCTGCGCGACGCCGCCCGCGCCGCCGTGCTGGCGCGCTGCGGCGAGCCGGATGTCGGGTGAGGGTTTGTCGGAATTTAACGGAATCGAGGAACCGTCATTGCGAGCGACAGCGAAGCAATCCAGACTAAGCCGCCGCCGCAAACCCCAAGTCTGGATTGCTTCGCTTTGCTCGCAATGACGGATGAAGCGGTTGTTTTCCGACGGGCCCTAAGCTCGGAAGCCTGGTAAAGTGTCTGCGCCGTTAGGAGCGCGATACGGTGATTGAGGCAAAGAGCTCAGCGGACGAATCATCAGGGCCAGCGGGTCTCAACCCCCGCGTAAACAGGCCGAAGACATGACCGCACCCGAGACGTTCGCAAAGCCGCAAAAAAACCCTTGACAAGGGGCGCCGTCCAGACACGACGCCTTACGAAATACACTTAATCCGCGCCCCCTCGACGGCGCTCTCCGCCAAAGCGCGGCGACCGCGACCTTCCCGACGCGATCGGCTCATGCCGCCCGACAATTCCTTTCCGAATTGCCGAACGTCGGCTATCCTTCCCTTTCGTCGGTCGAGCCGTCGCGCCGTTCAAGCGAAACCCGTCCGACGCCACAGAAATTTGGAGCCAGACGAAATTTCCTTTTCCCTCCCGCAAGACTTTGATTCCGCACAAAACCGCCAAAGGAATCTTTGGAAATATTTGGAGTGCGCCAGGTCAAGCTGGCGAGTTCCTGCCGGTGCAAGTCCGGTCCGAGTAAGCCGTAGCGGGCGCTCGGTAGCGAGTGTTGCGGGGGCGTCGGCGACGGCGCTCGCGAAGCGTACACAGCGATCTGACAGGGTGTGTATTGAGCCACGAAATTTTTGATTTCGCGGAGGCCGAGGCGGTTCCAAACGTCGAAGGCAACATGTGCGGCGTCGTCATGCGAGACGCTGTCGCTCCGCCGGGGTCCGAGACCACATCATGTCGGAAGGGAACGCGTCGGAACCTGGGAGACCTCGTTTGGCCCTCATCGCCGCAGCGATCGGGGGTCACGACAGGAAGTCGAGGAGACGAAGCTGTCGGGGAACAAGCGAGGAGTCGGACGGGCTCATAGTACCAGCGAAGCGCTCGAACAAGCCCGCGATGAGCGGAGGCGGAGAGCGGGGAGGGAAGGAGCCCGGCCGAAGGGAAGGCGAACGACAACGCATGCTCCGGACCCTGTGCCGGACAAAGCATGTCACCGGCGTCGCGCGCCTGCGGATCGGAATTATATGGGACACCAAGCCCTGAACGCCGATCACGTTCGACCTTCGGCAGGAGCCCGGTGCGGGAAAGCCGCACGCCGGGATCTGTGCGGGGGGCGGCGAGTAATCGCCGTCCCTACCGCGACGAAAAAGGCCCGAAATTTGGAAATGTTTGGCGTGGAGTTGGAAAAGCTTGCAGGGTCCGAAGTCCGGCAAAGGAGAAACCGCGCATTCTCGAGCGGCTCGCCCCTCCCCCTCACGCCGCGACCAACTCCCCCGCCAGCGCCTTGGCGATCAGCGCGCGCGTCTCCTCGATGCCGTAGAGCGCGATGAACGAGCCGAGGCGTGGGCCGCGCGCTTCGCCGAGCAGCACGGCGTAGATCATGTTGAAGAACTCGTTGGAGACGCCGGGGCGCTCCGGCGTCGCGCCCTTGGCGTTCATGTCCTGATAGCGCGGGATCGGCCGCGCGATGTCGTAGAGCGCGTGCTGGATTTCTTCGGCGCTCGCTTGCGAGGCAAGCTCGGCGAGCTTGGCCGACACGGCGACGAGCGCAGCGCGCTCGACCTCGTCGGCCTGGCGGTAGCGCTTCTTGGGCGCGACGAAGTCTCGGAAGTAGGCGACGGCGTAGCGGACGAGCGTGTCGAGCCGCGGGTGGTTTTGCGGCGACGCGGTTGGCGCGTAGCGGCGCAAGAAGCCCCACAGCACCGCCGGGTTGTCGGAGTTGGCGACGGCGGCGAGGTTGAGCAGCATGGCGAAGGACACCGAGGTCTGCGCTTGCGTCCCGTGCGCGAGCTTCTCGGGCGCCGGCGGCGCGCCGGAATGGAAGTGCCAGACGGGATTGCCGAGCCGCTCCTTCCATTCCTGCCTGGGATAGGCGTCGAGAAAGCCGAGGTAGTCGTCGACGGTGCGCGGGATGACGTCGAAAGTGAGCCGCTTGGCCGCCATCGGCTTCTGGAACATGAACAGCGACAGGCTCTCGGGAGAAGCGTAGGTCAGCCACTCGTCGATGGTCAGGCCGTTGCCCCGCGACTTGGAGATCTTCTGCCCCTTCTCGTCGAGGAACAGTTCGTAATTGAAGCCGACCGGCGGCTCGCCGCCGAGCGCGCGCACGATCTGCGAGGACAGCTTGACCGAGTCGATCAGGTCCTTGCCGGCCATCTCGTAGTCGACGCCGAGCGCGCACCAGCGCATCGCCCAGTCGGGCTTCCACTGCAGCTTGCAGTGGCCGCCGGTGACCGGCGTCTCGAATTCCTCGCCCGTCTCGGGATCGCGCCAGCGGATCGTCCCCGCTTCGACGTCGACGCCGAACACCGGCGCCTGCATGACGACGCGGGTGCGCGGGTGGATCGGCAGGAACGGCGAATAGGTCGCGGCGCGCTCTTCGCGCAGGCTCGGCAGCATGATCGCCTGCACCGCCTCGAAGCGCCTGAGCATGTGCAGCAGCGCCGCGTCGAAGCGGCCGGACTTGTAGTACGCGCTCGACGAGGCGAACTCGTAGTCGAAGCCGAAGCCGTCGAGAAAGCCGCGCAGCCGTGCGTTGTTGTGCGCGGCGAAGCTGTCGTATTGCCCGAAGGGATCGGGCACCTCGGTCAGCGGCTTGCCCAGATGCTGTTCGACCATCGCGCGGTTGGGGATGTTGTCGGGCGTCTTGCGCAAGCCGTCCATGTCGTCGGAAAAGGCGATGAGGCGCGTCTCGATCTCGTCGCCGGTGAGGGCGCGAAAGGCATGGCGCACCATGGTGGTGCGCGCCACTTCGCCGAACGTGCCGATATGCGGCAGGCCGGACGGGCCGTAGCCGGTCTCGAACAGCACCCGGCGCTGCCCGGTGCGTTTGACGCGGGCGATCAGCTTGCGCGCTTCCTCGAAGGGCCACGCCTTCGAGACCTCGGCGGCCTCGCGCAGGGCTGCTGACGACATCAAGTCTTCCCTTATCCGATTTCGGCGCGAAGCGGCCGCGCGAGCCGCGCACAGTAGAAAGGCGCGAGGCCAAGTCAACCGGCCATGCCGGGGGGCACGGCGCGGATTCCAGGTTAACAAAACACTTGAGCCGTTCGCGCAATGCCCCTCGTGGTTGCATTTGAACTCTTGAAGACTCGGTCCCCGAGCATTTTTCGCTGT
>Ga0181539_1004127_pt1 | contig 12680 bp, 6 predicted proteins | sample PEATcosm2014_Bin_46_FD_119767 | JGI IMG/M metagenome (GOLD analysis project Ga0181539, IMG submission 119767) | Peatland microbial communities from MTU Mesocosm Facility, Houghton, MI, USA - PEATcosm2014_Bin23_60_metaG | ecosystem: Environmental > Terrestrial > Soil > Wetlands > Peat | place... | reverse complement strand
TGCACTCACCGCAGCGCCGCCATCGCCCGAGTGACAACAGTTACCGCTGCCGGCGACTGTCATGATCACGCCGCTTGATTGAGCCAGGATTCCCCTTTCGCCATCCCGGTCGAATGTCGATCATAACATCCGGGCGCGTATTTTGGAGCTGTCTGTCTTCGTTCTCCCAATCCTGCCGGATTCACGTGCTTCGCCCGAGTGATTTGGTGCTGGTGGACTACCGCTCCCCTACGGTCGGGGCTCGGTGCGGAGGCCTGAGCGATGAGAACGGGGCTCCGCAAGAGCCACAAGATCACCCGGTCGAGGACCTAGTGAGACCTGCGGCCTAGAACGATCACCAGGACGATCGCCAGGATCAACACGGCTGCGACCACCGCGATGATGATGATGAGATTCTTGCGGGATTTTTTCGGCGGCTGCATTTCCGGGTTGGGCGGCTTGGGCGCGGCCGGCTGCTGGGCGGCCCGATCCCCCTCACCCTGCTTGGCCGGAAGACTGAACATGCGCGTGTACTCACCGGGTCCGGCGTCGGCGGGCTTGGGCGCAGCAAGCGCCTCGGCGGCATACTTGGCCAGGTCCTGAGGGGTCCCGAACATTCCGGACGCGCCGGGCGCGGAAGCTATGCGCGTGGCGGTGTTGAGCGTGGGAGGCGGCGCGTTGGGTGCGGGAGGGGCGGGATCGGCCGCACTGGAGGAACTGGGGCCGAACATGCGGGTGAATTCGCCGGCCTGCTGGAACGGCCGGCTGTCCGGCGCAGCCGATTGAGCGGCGCTGGCGTGTTCCTTTTCGATATCGATGGATTCACCGGAAAGCCGCGAACCGAACAAGCGCGTGAACTGGCCGGTTTCCAGGGAGGCGTCATTGGCCGAAGACGCGGGCCACGGGGAATCCGGCGCGGCGGGCGGGAATGGGGCGCCCGGCCGGCGGGCCACAGGCGGCGGAGCGGCCGGCGGCGGCGGCTTGAGGGGTCCGCCAGAGCCCAGCGGCGACTGAAACAGTTTGGTGAATTCACCGCCCTGGCTTTGCGCCGCCGCGGGTGGGGCGAGCGGTTGTGGGGAGGGCAGGCCCTCAAAGAATTTGGTGAACTCGCCGGCCGGGGCGGCGCTGGTGGAAGGGGCGGGAGTTCTTGGCGGCCCGGGGTCGAAGATGCGGTCGAACTCGCCGCGCTGGTCTGCGAGCAGGCTGGCCGGCTCGGGCGTCGCCGGCGCGGCCGGCGGTACGGGCTTTTCTTTCACCGGCGGCATCGCAACGAACATCCGTGTGAACTCTCCGGCCTGGTCCGCGAGCAGGCCCGGCGGCGTGGCGACTGGCGGCGATGGAATCGGAGACGGCGGCGGCGGAACGGGGGTCTCGGAGATCAACGGTGGCACGGGGGTAGTTTCCGCCGGCGCAGCCTGCGACCGCGACATCAGCAGGGGCGCCGTCTCCGCCATCTTCGGGTCGGATGTGTCGAGGTGTAAGGCGACCCACTCCCGCAAACCCGAGAACGGTTCGATCGGCAGCGTGACGGCGTAAGCAGAGCCTGCGAACTCGCCGATCTCCAGCAAGGGCGCCACCGGTTTCCCGGGAACGCTCCCCAACTTGGACTTCAAGATCGCGAGCAACCGCTGGCCGGCGGGATTGAAGAGATGGAGGTACACCAGGCGGCCAGTCGAGTTCTCGACGGCGCGGAACGTCTTGGCTTCCCCATCCGCGATCAACCGTTGCAATTCGTATTTCTTGTAGAAACTCATGGCGGCGGCGAATCGGAAACCGCTGTATTATGATGATGACACCTTGCGCGCGGATGTCAACGGCCATAGATGCCGGAGGAAGAATAGATGAAGAGTCTCTCGAGGGTGGTCTGGTCGGAGGGGATGTACCTGGGCCCCCACCATTTCCAGGCTCAAAACCGCTACTTCGAAGATTCCATCGAGTTTTCCACGGCGAGCCTCTGGTTCCGTCCGAGCGGCTTCAACGGTTATGAGCTGAATGGCGAAGCGCTCGGGAACGGAACCCTTTCGCTGGTCCACGGGCGCGGCCTGTTCCCCGATGGCTTGAGCTTTCACATGCCGGAATTCGACGAGCTGCCGGCGTCCCGCCACATCACGGACATTTTTCCGCCGATGCAGGACAGCCTGGATGTTTTTCTGGCCGTGCCCGAGCGGCGGCCGGACGGCTCCAACTGCGCGCTTACCGAAGAAGACGCGCGGACGCCGGTGCGGTATCGCGCCGAAGAGAAGCCCCTGCCGGACGAAAACACCGGCCGCGACGTGAAGATGATTCAACTGGGACGCAAGAATATTCGCTTCCTGGTGGGCGCGGAAAGCGCCGAAGGCATGGTGACGCTGCAGATTGCGCGCGTGCGGCGGCAAGGCACGGGGCAGTTCGTTTTCGACGAGCATTTCGTCCCGCCGCTGCTGCAAGTGAGCGGATCGCCGCCCCTGATGACGATGTTGCGGCGGCTCATCGAACTGCTGGAAGAAAAGTGCCGGACGGTGGTGCGCCCCAAGGACCTGGGAAGCACGACGGTATCGGGTTTCTCGGCCGAGGGAATCGCCAACGCCTGGTTCCTGCACTGCGTGAATTCGAGCCTGGCGCCGTTGCGCCACCTGTGCGTTTCGAAGCGCGCGCACCCGGAAGAGCTGTTCGTGGAATTATCGCGGCTGGCCGGCGCGCTGTGCACGTTCAGCTTCGATTCCCACCCGAGCGCGCTGCCGGTCTACGATCACGCGCGGCTGGCCGAGTGCTTCGATGCGCTCGACCGGCATATCCGCGCGCACCTGGAGTTGATTGTGCCGAGCAATTGCGTGCAGATCTCTTTGGCCGCGGCGACGCGATACTTCTACGAGGGGCGGATCGTGGATGAGCGGACGCTGAACCGCTCGCGCTGGATTTTCGGCATCCGCTGCGGGATCGGGGAGGCCGACCTGATTGAGCGCACGCCGCGGCTGGTGAAAATCTGCTCGCGGGAGTTCGTTCCGAAACTGGTGGAACGCGCCTTATACGGGCTGAAGCTGTCGCACATCCCGGTGCCGCCGCCGTCGCTATCGCCCAAAATCGAGTTTCAGTATTTTGCGATTGACAAGTCCGGCCCTTGCTGGGAGCATTTGGTCAAAACCCGCGAGATCGGCCTCTACGTGCCCGGCGAACTGCCCGATCCGGAGATTGAGTTGTCGGTGATACTAGAGTCGTAAGGGATTTCTTCTGTGCCGAACCTGGAAGATGCCGCCGCTTCGCCCGCCACCGCCTGGCCCGACAATCTCGCGCTTTTTTTCCAGGAGTTGTTTACGGCCATTGTGCGCGTGCGGTCGCACCGCCAGGAAGTCAACAACGCGGATGTGTTCCGCAGCCAGGTAATCCAGGCCATCAAGACGGCGGACCAGAACGCCAAGACGAGAGGCTACACCGACGAAGACGTGAAGTCGGGAGTGTTCGCCCTGGTGGCGTTTCTGGACGAATCCATTCTGAATCTACGGAAGCCGGTCTTTAACGACTGGGTGCGCAAGCCGCTGCAGGAGGAACTATTCGGCCGCCACGTGGCGGGCGAAATGTTTTTCGAAAACCTGCAGGAGATACTGGGCCGGCGCGATTCTCCGGAGGTGGCCGATCTGCTGGAGGTCTACTACCTTTGCCTCCTGCTCGGCTATCTGGGGCGCTATAGCATCAGTTCCAAGGGCGACTTGCGCGGATTGATGGGCCAGACCGAAGACAAGATCAAGCGCATCCGCAAATCCGGCGTGGGCCTTTCGCCCGACTGGGCCTTGCCGGCCGAAACCGCCGGGCCGATGCGCTCGGACCCGTGGATGCGCCGTCTCTTCATCGTGGCCGCGGTGTGCGCGGGAATCGCGCTGCTGCTGTATCCGGTGTATCACTTCAGTTTGAGCTCCGGCGTGTCGTCCCTGAACCAACTTTCCAGCAGGGGGCGTCCGTAACCCCGCCATGGGATTCTCCTTAATCTCGGTCCTCTTCCTGGTGTTCTTTGTAGCGGCCTCCTGGTTCGTCACGGGGCTTCTGCACCTGTCGGGCACCGCCGAAATGATCGTGCGGATGCTCTTCATGGGGCTGGCCTGCTCGCTGGTTGGCCTGGTCTACTGGTGGCGCCAGAAGCGGCAGCGCCAGAAGGAGTCGGCCTCACCGCAAGGGCAGGTGGCGGCGGCCGCCGAAGAGCGCGAGATCGAATCGTTCGTGCGCGACGCCGAAGTGCGGCTGGCGGCTTCCATGGTGGGCAAGGAGGCCAAGTTGGGCGGCATGCCGGTGTATTTTTTAATCGGCGAAACCGGCGCCGCCAAGACCAGCCTGTTCGTCCACTCGGGCGTGGAGCCGGAACTGCTGGCGGGGCAGGTCTATCAGGATAACAACCTGGTTCCCACGCGCCCGGTCAACATCTGGCTGGCGCAGAAGTCGGTATTCGTGGAAGCGGGCGGCCGCCTGCTGGGGGAACCGGGACGCTGGATGCGGCTGGTGAAGCGCCTGCAACCGCGGCGGCGCCGGCTGTTCTTCCGTCCGCAGCCGCCGCGCGGCGTGATCGTTTGCGTGGATAGCGAGAGCTTCCTGAAGCCGGGCGCGGACGAAGCGGTGGCATCCACGGCGCGCAATTTGCAGGCGCGGCTCGGCGAGATTTCGCACGCGCTGGGCATCCGGCTGCCGATTTACGTGATCTTCAGCAAACTCGACCGGCTGGGTTTTTTCACCGATTTCGTCGGTAATCTGACCGAAGAGGAAGTTCACCAGGCGCTCGGCGTGACACTGCCGATCCGCAACGCCAGGGAGAGCGGCGGGGTTTACGCCGAAGAAGAGTCGCGCCGCCTGACCGCGGCTTTCGACGGTCTCTTCCACGCGCTGTGCGACAAGCGTCTGCCGTTTCTCGGGCGCGAGAACGACGCATCGAAGCTGCCCGCGGTTTACGAGTTTCCCCGCGAGTACCGCAAGCTCCGCAATTCCACGGTGCGGTTTCTGGTGGACCTGGGGCGGCCCAGCCAGTTGCGCGTGAATCCATTTTTGCGCGGCTTCTATTTTTCCGGCGTCCGGCCGGTAGTGGTGAAGGAATCGATGCCGGCCGCGCGCGTGGCGCCGTTCCCCGGGGCCAGAGCGAGACGCGGCGCCACCGGCTTCTTCGAGGGAATGCTGGACGACGAAGGGCCGGTTTCTTCGCCGGCGTCTTCGGTGCGCACGCGGCGCACGCCGCAGTGGTTGTTCCTGGGCCACTTATTCAGCGACGTGATTCTGCGGGACCGCGCCGCCATGGGCGCCAGCGCGCAGAGCGTGCGGGCCGAGATGATGCGGCGCATCCTGGCCGCGGCCGCGGCCGGGCTGTTACTCACCTGGTCGATCGGCATGACGGTTTCTTACTTCCGCAACCGCGCGCTCGAATCGCGGGTGGAAGTAGCCGCGCGCGGCATCGCGCAATCCGAATCCGGCGGCGCCGCGCAGGAATTGCCCTCCACCGATTCCCTGACGCGGCTGGACACGCTGCGCGAAAGCGTGGAACTTCTCTCGCTGTACGACCGGCAAGGCGCGCCGTGGAGCCTGCGCTGGGGACTCTATGCCGGCAGCGATCTCTACCCGGCCGCGCGGAGTCTCTACTTCAGCCGTTTTCAGCAGTTACTCTTCGGCTCCACGCAGACCTCGCTTCTGAAGTGGCTCCGCAAACTGCCCGCCAAACCCGGGCCGAACGACGAGTATAAGCCGACTTACGACACTCTGAAGGCCTATCTCATCACGACGTCAAACCACGAAAAGAGCACGCAAGCGTTTCTCCCGCCGCTGCTCTACGAGCGCTGGGCGGCCGGACGCCAGATCGATCCCGACCGCGCCGCGCTGGCCCGCAGGCAGTTCGATTTCTACGCGGATGAGCTGCTGATCGCCAATCCGTTTTCTTCCAATAACGAAGGCGAGACGGTCGAGTCGGCGCGATCTTACCTGGCGCAGTTCAACGCCCTCGAGAGCATCTATCAGTTCATCGTGGCGGAGGCCTCGCGGCAGAACGATTCGGTCAACTTCAACCGGCAGTTCAAGGGCTCGGCCGCATACGTGATCAACAATCACGACGTGCCCGGCGCCTTCACCGTCAACGGCTGGAAGTTTGTCGACAAGGCCATCTCGAACGTCAAGCAGTTTTTCGGCGGCGAAGCCTGGGTGTTGGGGCAGCATGCCTTCGCTAATATCGATCCCGTGGTCCTGGGCCCGCAGTTACGCAGCCGGTATCACAAGGACTATATCGCCAACTGGCGCGCTTACCTGGCGGCTTCCGAAGTAGTCCCATACCGCAGCATCGCCGACGCGGCTCAGAAACTGAGTCAGTTGTCGAGTAACCAATCTTACTTACTAGGGGCGCTCTGCCTGGCTTCGATCAATACGAATCCCGCGGTGCTCGACGAGGAAACCAGCGCTCCGTACCAGCCGGTGCAATACGTGATGCCGCCGGCCTGCACGGACCGCTATATCCAGGACCACAACAGCGCTTACACCGGCGCGCTGGTCAGCCTGCAAGCCTCCATGGACCGGGTGGCCAAGAGCGGTACGGACGTGAAGGACGACCTGGTATCCCAGACCGAGGCGGATGCCACTGCCGCCTACAAGGTGACCCGGCAGATCGCTCAGAACTTCCGCATCGACCGGGAAGGCAACGTTCACGGAATGGTGCAGAAGTTCATGGAAGACCCCATCCGCCAGGCCGAAGCGATTCTCGGACGGCTGGGCCCGGCGCAGCTCAACACAGAGGGCCGGCGCTTCTGCGGGGAATTCGCCGACCTGACGAAGAAGTATCCTTTCGACACCAACGCCAAGGTGGACGCGACGCTCGACGACATCAACGGCATCTTCCGTCCGGGTGAAGGCAAACTCGCAACCTTCTTCGACAGCACGTTGAAGAACTACGTCGAACGGCGTGGCGGCGAATATGTCCGCCGCGCGGACAGCCACGTGCAAGTTACGGACGCTTTCCTGCGGTTCCTGAACCGCGCCACGGCGCTGGCCGAAGCGCTGTATAAGAACGGCGCCAAGGACGCGAGCCTCACTTACAATATGAAGGCCCTGCCGGCTGAAGGATTGAAGAGCGTGACCCTCAGCCTGGACGGGCAGGTTCTGACTTCGAGCGGCGCGGGCGGGGAATCGAAGGACTTTACCTGGCCCGGAAGTTCGGTCCGCGGCGCCAAACTCGCCGGCAACCTGGGCGGCGGGGATTTCAGTTTCATCACCTACGACGGGCTTTGGGCGGCCTTCCGCTTCTTCGGCGACGCCGACCGTTTCCAGGCCAGCGGCAGCGGCTACACTCTGCAATGGGTGCCACGGCAGGGCCAGGCGGGCCAGCCCATGCGGCTCGACAGCGGCAAGGCGCTCACGCTGCCCTTCCTGCTCGACCTGAAAGGCGCCCCGCCTATTTTCCAAAAGGGCTATCTCTCCGGTTTCCAGTGCGTATCGGAAGTGGCCCGCTAGCCAATGCCCGAAGACCGCCGCCACGAACCCGCACCTCCTGGCGACGCCAGGACTCTCGACCCTTCCGATTGGCCGGACTTTCGGAACCAGGCGCACCGCATGCTGGACGATATGCTCGACTACCTCGAGAACATCCGCGAACGTCCCGTCTGGCAGCCGATTCCGGACGAGGTGCGCTCCCGGTTCCGCGGCGATCTTCCCGAGGCGCCGTCCGACTTGGCCGCCGTTCATCGGGATTTCATGCGCCATATCCTGCCATTCGCCACCGGCAATGTGCACCCCGGCTTCATGGGCTGGGTTCATGGGGGCGGCACGCCCGTAGGCATGCTGGCGGAGATGCTCGCCTCGGGCCTCGACGCCAACCTGGGTGGACGCGATCACGTTCCCATCGAGGTGGAGCGCCAGGTTGTCCGCTGGATGCGCCGGATCTTCGGCTTTCCGGAAAGCTCGAGCGGCCTCTTTGTCACGGGAACCTCCATGGCCAACCTCATCGGCGTCCTGATTGCCCGTGATGCCGAGCTTGGTTTCGAGGTGCGGTGCGCGGGTGTCGCCGGAAGAGAGAAGAGGCTCGCAGCCTACGCCTCGGTGGCGGCCCATGGCTCGATCGGGAAGGCCATGGACATCTCCGGCATCGGCAGCGACGCGCTCCGCTCGATCCCCGTGGACGAACGCCATCGGATCGATCTTCGCTCGCTCGAGAAAGCCATCGAAGCGGATCGCCGCGCGGGCCTTTCGCCGTTCCTGGTGGTGGGAACCGCCGGCGCCGTCGACACCGGCGCCATTGATGACCTCGACTCGCTCGCCGGCATCTGCCGTCGTGAGCGGCTCTGGTTCCACGTCGACGGCGCCTTGGGCGCGCTGGCCATGCTGGCTCCGGATCTGGCGCCGCGCCTCAATGGCATCGAGAGAGCCGACTCGCTGGCTTTCGATTTTCATAAGTGGGGGCAAGTGCCCTACGACGCCGGATTCATTCTGGTGCGCGACGGTGTGCTGCATCGCAACACCTTTGCCGCCTCGGCTCCTTATTTGAGAAGGGAACTGCGGGGCCTGGCTGCCGGCTCGCCCTGGCCCTGCGATTACGGGCCCGATCTCTCGCGCGGCTTCCGTGCGCTGAAGACCTGGTTCACGCTCAAAGTGTACGGCACCCAAGCGCTGGGTGCGGTCATTTCGCGCACCTGCGCCCTGGCCCGTTATTTGGAAAGCCGGATCGCCGAAACGCCGGAATTGGAGTTGCTGGCGCCGGTGGAACTCAACGTAGTCTGCTTCCGGTATCGCGCCGAGGATGCCCAGCGCATCAATCCCCGGATCGTCATTGAACTGCAGGAGTCCGGGGTTGTGGCGCCGTCCACTACCACCATCGGCGGACGCCTGGCGATTCGCGTGGCCATTGTCAATCACCGGACCGGCGCCCGGGAGATCGACATGTTGGTGGAAAAGACCGTGGCCCTGGGACGCGCCATCGAAGCCAGCGCCGCCCGGAGCCGAGCGCCGCGCCAGCAGCCGGATGCCGATTGGCCGCCGCGGCGCGCGCGGGAAACTGCCCTGGCGGATCTCAACCGCCGGATCGCATCCAATCCCGGCGCGGTGAGTCTGCGATTCGAGCTCGCCTGTCTGCTTACCGAGATGGGCCGGACTCTGGAAGCCAGAGACGCGTATCTCGATCTGCTGGCGCGCGATCCCTCGCACCGGCTGGCGCTGAACAATCTGGGCACGCTGCTCCATGCCACCGGATATCGAACCGCGGCCCGCACGGCTTACGCGGAAGCCGTGGCGCGCCATCCCGGCGATCCCATGAGCCACGTGAACCTGGGCAATTCGCTTTACGAAAGCGGCGAGTTTCCCTCCGCCCGGGAGCACTATGAAACCGCTCTTCGCGTCGAACCCGGCCATGCCGAGGCGCATCAAGGCCTCGCCTTTGTGCTGGCCGAGCTCGGCGACCAGGAGGGTGCCCACTGGCACCGGCGCAAGGGTTTTGAGAACCGTCCGGTTTTGGCATTGCCGTATCGCGGCGAAGGCCCTCCGCTGTCCTTGTTGTTGCTGATTTCCTCCGTGGGCGGCAACATACCGACGCGCCATTTGCTGGACGACCGCGTCTTCCGGACGTTCGTGGTGGCGCCCGAGTTTTACGATCTCCAGGTGCCGCTGCCGCCGCATCAACTGGTGTTCAATTCAATCGGCGATGCCGACCTGGCCGCGCCCGCGCTCGGCGCCGCGCAGTCCCTGGTGGCTCTGACCACCGCGCCGGTCATCAATCTGCCTTCGGCGGTGCTGGCCACGGGCCGCGCCGATCATGCCCGGCTTTCGCGCCTGCCGGGCGTGGTGACGCCGGCAACCGTCACTCTGCCCCGGGAACTTCTCAGCTCTCCGGAAGCCGCAACCACGCTGGCGCGCCACGGCTTCCGTTTCCCGCTGCTGGTGCGCACCCCCGGCTTTCACACCGGGCGCCATTTTCTGCGCGTGGAAAGCCCGGAAGCGCTGGCCGGCGCGGTGGCCGCGCTTCCGGGAAGGGAATTGACCGTCATCGAGTTCCTCGACGCCCGCGGCGCCGGCGGAAAGGTGCGCAAGTATCGGGTGATGATGATCGATGGACAGCTCTATCCGCTGCACGTGGCGATTTCCAGTCATTGGAAAATTCACTATTTCACCGCCGAAATGGCGGAGCAGGCGGACCATCGCGCCGAGGACGCCGAGTTTCTGGAAAATATGCCGGCTGTGCTCGGACCTCGCGCCATGGAGGCGCTCGCGCACATTCAAGCCATACTCGGCCTGGACTATGGCGGCATCGATTTCGGCTTGAGCGCCACGGGAGATCTTTTGCTCTTCGAAGCCAATGCCACCATGGTGGTCAATCCGCCCGAGCCCGACCAACGGTGGGCCTACCGTCGCCCGGCTGTCGAGCGCATCTTCGCCGCCGTGCGCAGGATGCTGACGGCGCACATCACCGCCGCACCATAATCGCCACAGGGGTTTTCCAGCCAATCTGTTCGGTTTTCCGTGGAGCGGGCCTCGGGCCCGCAACGCCGGCTTGCAGCCGGCGGTCGGCTGGATCCCGGCCACGATCGTTGATTGTGCGCGCAATCCAGGTATAAAGATTCCCGCTTCACCGGCCGATGTGTTTCCTGTGTGGCGAAGCAGTACGCCACGGACGGAAACAAAGGTTGCCGGCAAGTGCGGTCCCAACGCGGCAGGCGTCCGGGGACCGGAGTCTTTTGGAGCCCATGGAGGACAAGCGCATGCAAGATCAGGACGTGATTCGTGAGTTCCTAGTCGAGAGTCATGAAAACCTCTCGCGCCTGGATCAGGAGCTGGTCGAACTCGAGAAGCACCCGAAGGACGCGGCGCTGCTGGCCAGCATCTTCCGCACCATCCACACCATCAAGGGCACGTGCGGCTTCCTCGCGTTTTCGACCCTGGAAGGGATCACCCACCAGGCCGAGAGCTTCCTGAGCCAGTTGCGCGATGGCGAACGGGAGCTCACTCCGTCCCTGGTGTCCCTGATTCTGGAGACGGTCGACGCGACGCGAAAGGTGTTGGCCTCCATCGAAGCCAGCGGGGAGGAAGGGCCGGATCGCTTTGAGGACTTGACCGAACGTCTGCGCGTCGCGGTGCGGTTGACAACCGGCCCCAAGGGCGAGTGCGGTGCCAACCAGCCCGCTCCAGGCGGGTTGCCTGGTCCCGTGGCGGAACCTCCCGACGACAGCGGCTCCCCCGAGCTTGCCGAGAGCAAGAAGCCCGCCGAGGACCCCGCGAAGCCTTCCGCCGTGGCGGATGCCAACATCCGCGTGGGGGTCGGTTTACTGGACAAACTCATGGATTTGGTGGGGGAACTGGTACTGACCCGCAATCAGATCCTCCAGTTCAACACCGAGCGCGAGGATGCCGCCCTCAACGCCACCTCGCAGCGGCTGAACCTGATTACCACCGAGCTGCAGGAAGGCGTCATGAAGACGCGCATGCAACCCATCGGGATGGTCTGGAACAAGCTGCCGCGCGTAGTGCGCGACATGGCGGTGACCCTCGGCAAGCAGATCCGGCTGGAGATGGACGGCGCCGAGACGGAACTCGACAGGACCATCATCGAGGCCATCAAGGACCCGCTGGTTCACCTGGTCCGGAACTCGTGCGACCACGGCGTCGAGCCGCCGGAGGTCCGCGTGCGAATCGGCAAGCTGCCACAAGGAAGACTGACCCTTCGCGCCTATCACGAAGGCGGCCAGGTCAACATCGAAATCAGCGACGACGGGGCGGGGATTGACATCGCCCGGGTCAAACAGAAGGCCCTCGACAAGGGGCTTCTACGGCCCGAACAAGCCGAGAGGCTGAGCGATCGTGAGGCCTTGAACCTGATCTTCCTGCCAGGCTTCTCCATGGCGGAAACCGTCACCAACGTTTCGGGGCGCGGCGTCGGCATGGATGTGGTGAAGTCTCACATTGAGAAGATCGGCGGCGGCGTCGACGTGTTCAGCCGGCCCGGCGAAGGCGCCACGGTCAAGATCAAAATCCCGCTCACGCTGGCGATCATTCCCGGCCTGGTGATCACCAGCGGTGGCGAACGATTCGTCATCCCCCAGGTCAGCCTGCTCGAATTGATCCGTCTGGAGGGAGATTCGTCGGAAAAGCACATCGAGTATGTGCAGGGCACACCGGTGTACCGCCGGCGCGGGAGTCTTCTGCCCATCGCCCACCTGAATCAAGTGCTCGGGCTGAAATCGGCCGAGCGGGCCGAGGCGGTCAGCATGGTGGTCCTGCAAGCCGAAGACCGGCAGTTTGGCCTGGTGGTGGACGGCATCAACGACACCCAGGAAATCGTGGTCAAGCCTCTGGGTAAGCAGTTGAAAGGGCTCACCGTGTACGCCGGCGCGACCATCATGGGCGACGGCCGCGTGGCCCTCATCCTGGACGTGCTCGGCATCGGCCAGCGTTCTGGGGTGCTGGCCGAGTCCAGGGAGCAGGCGCGCGCAGCGGCGGAACAGAAGACGCAGTCGGGGATCGAGCAGCAGCGGCTGCTCCTGTTCCGGGCCGGCTCCTTCGAGCGCCTGGCCGTTCCACTCTCTCTGGTCGCCCGCCTCGAGGAGTTCCCTCAGTCGGCCATCGAGCGTGCGGGCGGATGCCAGGTCGTGCAATACCGGAGCTGAGCCAGATGGCGGCCGGGCTCCAGAAGGTCGTCTCGCAGTTTAGTGTCTGAAGACTAATCGCTGGTAGGGGGCCCGGCGGCTACCACGCATCCGCCGGGCCAACCTTCAATTAACGAATGCAGGTGAAAC
>Ga0181539_1004126_pt1 | contig 12685 bp, 11 predicted proteins | sample PEATcosm2014_Bin_46_FD_119767 | JGI IMG/M metagenome (GOLD analysis project Ga0181539, IMG submission 119767) | Peatland microbial communities from MTU Mesocosm Facility, Houghton, MI, USA - PEATcosm2014_Bin23_60_metaG | ecosystem: Environmental > Terrestrial > Soil > Wetlands > Peat | place... | reverse complement strand
TCGGAGATTCTTCGCGCCACCAACTCCACGGAGGAAAGGTCCGCTTCACCACTCTCGAGGGGTGGAGTCCCCACGCAGATAAAGATGACCTGGCACTTCGCCACGGCGTCTTCTATTTGAGAAATGAACTCGAGCCGCTTCGCCTGCTGGTTGCGCTTGACCAAGTCTCCCAGGAACGGCTCGTAGAACGGCATTCCACCCGAGTTTAAGACTTCAATCTTCCGCGTGTCGTCGTCAACACCGATAACCCGATGGCCAATTTCAGCCAAGCCCGCAGCGGTGATAAGCCCCACATACCCCGCTCCAATGACCGCGATATTCATAAGAATACAATCCTCCGCCAGAATGGCATTAAAATCCGCCTACGGGAGAGAGTATCACAAGAATATCCTTGCAGTATCACTCATAGTTGTTTGAAAATCGCAGAGAGACAGGAGCAAGGGAAAGAGTCAGGGCGCAAGAGTAGGAAGGTGAAATTCAGGGAGCCAAGACGGAGTGGAGAGGAGGCTTCATGATCGTTGGAGTTCCTAAGGAGAGCTTTCCAGGGGAGCGGCGCGTAGCGCTGGTGCCCGCGGTAATTCCGAGTTTGCTCAAAGCGGGTTTTGAAGTGGTTGTGGAGTCGGGCGCCGGAGCTGGCGCCGGCTACCCGGATGCACAATACGTCGAGAAGGGCGCCAAGATTCTCCTGGAGCGAGCCGAGGTGTTCAAAGCTGCCGATGTCGTGATTCAAGTACTCTGCCACGGATCGAACGACGTAACGGGCAAGGCCGACATGCCTCTGCTTCGACCCGGCCAACTGCTTATCGGATTTCTGCGTCCTCTGGGGTCTGTGGAAACTGTTCAGGAAATTGCGTCCACGGGAGTTGTGGCATTCTCCATCGAGCTTATGCCGCGCACCACTCGCGCGCAGAGTATGGACGCTCTCTCTTCCATGGCGACGATCTGCGGCTACAAGGCGGTGCTGCTGGCTGCGGACACGCTTCCGCGCCTCTTCCCCATGCTCACCACCGCAGCAGGAACCATTACCCCGGCGCGTGTACTCATCATCGGGGCCGGTGTGGCAGGTCTTCAGGCCATTGCGACGGCACGGAGGTTGGGCGCCGTCACCTCTGCCTATGATATGCGGCCTGCGGCCAAGGAGCAGGTGCAGAGCCTGGGAGGGCGCTTTGTGGAACTACCCGTGGAGGCCAAGGATGCCCAGGATTCCCGTGGCTACGCGCGGGCACAAGACGAGTCGTTTTATCTGCGGCAGCGGGAGCTACTCAGCCGCGTTGTGGCCGAGAGCGATGTGGTGATTACAGCGGCAGTCATCCCCGGGAAAAAGGCGCCGGTCCTCGTGACGCGCGACATGGTGGAGAAGATGGCGCCCGGGTCGGTGATCGTGGACGTGGCGGGCGAGAGGGGTGGGAATTGCGAACTGACCCGGGCGAGCCGGGTCGTCGTCGAGCATGATGTGACGATCATCGGTTACATCAATCTGGCGAGCACCGTTCCTTATCATGCCAGCCAGATGTACGCTCGAAACGTCGCGGCGTTTCTTCTCCACCTGACTAAAGACCGGAAGATTGAGATCAAGACAGAGGACGAGATCACCCGCGAAACCCTCGTGACACGGGGGGGCGAGGTGGTCAACACGCGGGTGCGGGAATTCTTCTCCCTCCCGGTGAAGATCGCTTAGCAGGATGCTGAAAACCTTTTTCAATGCTGTCAATCCGAGCGCAGCGAGGAATCTGGCTCTGCGCTGAGGTGGTTCGGAGTTCTAGGTGGCCTAGGGGGTAGGCGGAAGAAAGAACAGAGCGAGATTCCTCGCGGAGTTTACCCTGAGCGGGCAGAGCGAGATCCTTCGCTGCGCTCAGGATGACAGCGAAGGGCTCGGAATGACACCGGAGGAGGAAAACGTGACGTCAAACCTGATCACCAGCCTCTACGTGTTCATGCTGGCAGGCTTTATCGGTTTCGAGGTGATTCGACGCGTCTCACCACTTCTTCACACACCGCTCATGTCCCTGACGAACGCCCTGGACGCCATCGCTGTGGTGGGCGCCATCGTGCTTGTCGGCGAGCATAAGAGCACGCTTGCAACAGTCCTTGGGACAGTGGCGGTAGTGGCCGCCATGAGCAACGTGGTCGGCGGTTTCCTGATTACGGACCGCATGCTGAAAATGTTCAAAACCAGTAAACCGAAAAAGCCATGACACCCCTAATTAACGAGACTTTTATCCAGATCACTTACCTTGTGGCCACCGCCCTGTTCATCTTCGCCCTCAAGTGGCTGAGCGCGCCAAGCACTGCACGACGTGGTGTTTGGGCGGGTGAACTTGGGATGCTCCTGGCGATTGGCGGGACGCTGCTCTATCAGGGGATTGTTGACTACAAGTGGATCGTGATCGCCCTCGTCCTGGGGTCGATCATCGGCGTCCCCCTTGGCCTCGTCCAAATGACGGCGGTCCCGCAGCGGACGGCTCTCAGCCACGCTTGTGGCGCTCTGTGCGTAGCGCTGGTCGGTACGGCGGAATACTATCTGCGCGCGCCCAACGTCCCGCCCTTCATGATGGCGGTGCTCTCGATGGAGGTTATTCTCGGCTCGCTGACCTTCACCGGCAGTTTGATGGCCACCGGGAAGCTGCAAGAAATCCTGCCGCAACGCCCGATCACCTATAAGGGGCAGAACATTGTGAATCTGGCGCTCCTGGCGGTAGCGGTGATCGCCGCAGTTATCCTGGTGCTTCACCCTGGACAGAAGCACCTCTTCCCGCTGCTCATAGGTATTCCGCTGGTCTTTGGCGTATTGATGATCGTTCCCATTGGCGGCGCAGACATGCCCACCGTGATCTCGCTGCTGAATTCTTACGCCGGCCTTTCGGCGGCGGCGATGGGGTTCGTCCTGGACAGCAAGCTTCTGATCATCGCGGGCGCGCTGGACGGCTCTTCGGGGTTCATCCTTTCGGTGATTATGTCCAAAGCGATGAACCGCTCCTTCGCGAACGTTCTGTTCGGCGCGTTCGGGCAGGTGCAGGCTTCTGCGGTGGCAGGTGAGGAAGCGCGAACCGTGCGCAGCGCCACAGCCGAGGAGGCCGCCTCGATTCTTGCGGCGGCTAACTCCGTCGTGATCGTTCCGGGTTATGGGATGGCGGTGGCGCAGGCGCAGCACAAGGTCCGGGAACTTTATGATGCCCTCAGCAAACGCGGCGTGGATGTGAAGTTCGGCATTCACCCCGTGGCGGGACGCATGCCCGGTCACATGAATGTTCTGCTGGCCGAGGCCGACATTCCTTACGACAAGCTGATGGATATGGACGCCATCAATCCGGAGTTCCCACAAACCGACGTGGCCTTGGTGATCGGCGCTAACGACGTGACCAATCCTGCCGCCCGCCAGGACGTAGGCAGCCCCATCTACGGCATGCCCATCCTCGACGTGGATAAGGCCCGAACCGTGATGGTGATTAAAAGGAGCATGAGCCCCGGCTTCGCGGGCATCGACAACCCTCTCTATTACCTCGATAAGACCTTGATGCTCTTTGGGGATGCCAAATCATTTGTTGGGGACATCGTGCGCGAGTTGGCGGGAAGCGGGCACGCGTAGGAAGAGCAGGATTCAGGAGTCAGGATTCAGGATTCAGGAAAGTCCGCTTGTGGTTTTTCCCTGAATCCTGAATCCCGAATCCTGAATCCTATTTTTTCTTCAACGAGCGGATGTAAGCAACGACGGCGGAAATCTCCTCGTCCTTAAGCTGGCCGCCAAAGGCCGGCATCGCCGTCCCTTTCTTGCCATTCTTGGTGACTTCCCTCATTTCCTTGTCTTTAGTGGAGGACTGCCACTTGGGGTCGGTGAAGTTCGGGGTTTTGAGCGCGGGAAATCCCTTTCCGTCAGTGCCGTGGCACATCGTGCAATTCTTCTTGAAAATCGCCGCGCCATCAGCCTGCGGAGGGGCAGCTTGAAAGGCGAGAGACGAAACGAGCAAGCCCACTCCAATCAGTAAGCATTTTGAGCCCAAGCCTGTGTCTAGTTTCATAAACCTCCTGAATCCTGGGACGCCTATTCAGCAGAAGCCAGCTCCAACAAAGTCAACCCTTGGCTGGCTTCGCCGTCCCCGAGTGTCCGCTGCATTTCCATATTAGCAGGGCGCTGAAAAAGCTGCATGGCCTCCGCCAAGGAGACCTCCCGCTCCTCCGCCTCGCCAGCCCTAGTCGTCGAGGAAACACGCTGAGCGCAAGGCCTGTCATGCTGAGCGAAGCGAAGCATCCCGGCAGTTTGTACGTTGCCACTGAACAGTGGGAACAACTGCAGGGATTCTTCGCCCGCCAAAAAACGGCGGGCTCAGAATGACAGGTGTTGCGGTTGAGCGCGGCAATGTCATGCCGGTGCTGTTCTTTGGCGACCGTGCCCCACCGCTGTCATGCGAGCCCATTCGCGGAGTTTACGCTGAGCCCGTTCGCTTCGCTCAGGGCAAACTCCGCGAGCATCCCTGCAGTTTGCCATGGTACCAGAACAGGCTATCATCCCGAGCTCAGCGCAGAGACCGAATGAAGACGTATTACGTTTACATCATGACCAACAACTCTCGCACACTCTACACGGGTGTGACCAACAACCTGGAGCGCCGGGTCTTCGAACACAAGCACAAGCTCCTACCCGGCTTCACCCAAAAATACAACCTCAACCGCCTCGTCTATTACGAGAGCTGTGGCGACATCCGCTCCGCGATCCAACGGGAGGTCAGATTAAAGGATGGCTGCGTGCGAAGAAAGTCGCCTTAATCCTTTCAGTAAATCATGCATGGAGAGACTTGAGCGAGGCTTGGTACGAAAAGAACAACTACAGAGATTCTTCGCCCGCCAAAAAAAACGGCGGGCTCAGAATGACAGCTCTTGGTGCGGTTGAGCGCGGCAATGTCGTCCCCGTGCTGTTCTTTGGCGACCGTGCCCCACCACTGTCATGCTGAGCGAAGCGAAGCATCTCTGCAGTTTGTACGTTCCCACTGAGCAGTGAGGACAACTGCGGAGATTCTTCGCCCGCCAAAAAAACGGCGGGCTCAGAATGACACGAGGACCGAGGTGACGGTATGCGCCAGTCTCCGGCCGTAACTTGCGCCCACGTTGGGCCCGTTTGCCGCCTCAGTATTGCCGTTTTTCCACTTTGGGCCGTTCCGCCCTGCTCATCTGCTTGGTCTCGATGGCGGGGTGTTGGAGCCCGCGAACTTCCTGAAGGTTCTCACAAACCTTGAGCAGCGCATCGGCGATACTGTCCACATCCTTACGACTGCCGAGGAAAATATGATGTGGGAGCCAGACCGACTCCTCATAGGCAGCTCGTTCGGAGACGGGACAACTGTAGAGGCTGCGCAAGTCGATAGGTTGCTCCCTCCCCCAGGACAGCGCCGGGTATTCCGCGGCCTTAACCGGGAACAGGGCGCTCTTGTACACCGGCTCGTAAAACAACCCGTCGCAGGGAATCCCTTCCATCTCGAGAGCGCCTAGGAACGCTGCGCGCGGAATCCCCTCAAAGTGTTCCGGAAGATACTTAAAGACGTATTGATAAGCCGCCACGCGAGTGACACGAGGATCGCGTTTCAGCAAAGCCAGCCCGGGCGTCCCCACGATGCGGCTCTCAAAGTATTCCATGTGGCGCTGGCGGGTGGAGGCCTGCCGCGCCAAACGGTCAAGCTGTACTTCGAGGATGGCAGCCTGAAATTCCGTCATGCGGTAGTTAAATCCAATTATGCGGTGACCAAATTTATCCGTTTCACTGGCGCGCCCGCAGTTGACGTAAGATTGCGCTCGCTCCAAAAACTCCAGGTTGCTGGTAATCACGGCTCCGCCTTCGCCCGCGGTCATCAGCTTGCTCGACTGGAAGCTGAAGCAGCCCATGTCTCCTGTCGCCCCGGCTCCCTTCTTTTTCCACTGCCCTCCATGCGCATGAGCGCAATCTTCGATCACCAGCAGATGGTGGCGGCGGGCGAGACGCCCGATGGCATCGAGGTCCGCAAAGCTCATGGCCAAGTGCACGGGCAGAATGGCTCGCGTCTTATTGGTAATCGCTTTCTCAATCAAACGGGCGTCGAGGCAATAAGTTAAGGGGTCGATATCAACGAAAACGGGAACAGCATTGAGTTGAAGTACCGGGCCCACGGTTCCCTCCCAGGTGTACGCAGGAACGATGACTTCATCCCCCGGCTGGAGTCCCGCCGCCTTTAAGGCGACCTCGATGGCGACAGTCCCGTTGGCTACCGCCAGGCCGTACTTGGCTCCGTGGAATTTCGCGAAGCGTTGCGCGAAGCCGCTGGCGTGCTCATTGGGGAAGGGATAACCACCCCAGTTGCGGCTCTTGAGAACCTGTTGAATTGCCCGTTCTTCCTTGCGGTCGTAAACCGGCCAGGGAGCAAAGGGCTTCGTTCGAACGGGTTTTCCACCCGTGATAGCAAGCTTTCCCATATGAAGGCCTCCAAATGAGATTTAGTATTCGACGCGAACCACGTTTGAGTACGCCGATTCCCCGGCATTGTTCAGGGCGCGCACCCGGTAGGACACCAGGGCGCCACGACCGGTCTGCGCGTCGGCGAACTCTGTCGCCGTAGCCGGGAGAGTCTTTATCCTTTGCCAACTTCCTTCACCGATGCGGCGCTCCACCGCAGTCTGGGTGGGATTCCCCCCATGAACCGCCCAGGTTAGCTTCACTCCCTCCGTCCCACGCTGCGCGTGCAGAGAACTCGGCGCCTCCGGCAGCAGATTCCAGTCGAAGTAGCTCTCGTCCGCAATCGCCAGGACGCTGTCGCGAACCGGCGCCGACTCGAGCACGTTAGTTGTACCTTTCTTCCACTCGAGGGGTCTGATCTCACCCGAGACTACGTCGATCAATGCGGGGCGCTCAATGCCGGTATTTTCCAAGGTAAGACTCTCGTAGAAGGGGGGGGAGGTATTTCCCGGCTCGCTGTGGGCGCCCATCCAGTATGCAACGATCGACTTCCCGTTCTTCGCACGGAAGCCGTAAGCGAAGAAGGGAAAGCCGGACATTCGGCGCAGGGCAGGGATACCAGGACCCTCGATCTTGATCGAAGGGTCGAAAGCGGTATCCGAAAAAAGTGCGTTGGTGTTTTGCAGGGCAAAAAACACCGGGCGGGGTGTGAAATCTTCCGGAACATTGCGCAGCCCGTGAATCAGTCCGAAATCGTCGTATTCGTTTCCGTCGGTGGCTGAGGTCAGTAGCCAGACGAAGGTCTTCACCCCGGCGGCCCAGTTGTACACCAACATGCGCGGAATGTACTTGGCCTGCACGGACTCGTCCGAGCCCTTCCAAGAGGGAATGGAATTGAATTCGTCATCCCAGAACGGGATGTCCGAACGGATGCCCGGATAGTGCCGCACCAAGTTGCGCAGATTCGCCGGAGACTCCGTGCCGTAAGCGCCATAGTCCATAGATTCGGGGTTAAAGTTCTGGCCGTAACCCGGGTAGGTGTGATAGGCAAACACGTCGATGCCTGCGGCGCAATCGCAGGCCTCGAGCGCGCGTTGGGCGAAGTCGCGGTTGGGGTCGGCCTGCCCGCCGTAAATCACCTTCGCGTCCGGATCGGTCTCATGCACGGCCTTAACGACCGCTTTCAGCAGATGGCCGTACTCTTCCGGGTCCCCCCAGGGATTCCAATAACCAATGTCCTGCTCATTCCAGAGGGCCCAGTAGTGGACCCGTCCCCGGAAATGATTCACCATGAAACGCACGTAGCGTGTGAACGCCTCGATCTGCTCCGGCGTGCGGGGCGGCCAGAAGATGGAATAAAGGCTCCGGTCATCATTGTGAAAGGAGCCGGGCATGGGCACGATGGAGTCCGGGAGTTTGCCGGAGGGCGAGGTGTACATGGGATTGCCGTAGATGAGCTGGATTTGAATGTGGACGCCATTGTCGAGGAGCGAATTCACATAGTCGTCGAGCTTCGGGTCGACCGCCAGCACCCCTCGCCTCTGCTCCACGTAGTCCCAACTCGTCAGATCCGAGCTGTTTTCGTACTGGCCAATGCGAATCCACTTCACGCCCGCGTCGAACATCCGTACCCACCACCAGCGGTCCCACGGCAGATAAGGGTCGCGCGGGAGGTCCGAATTGATGCCGAAGCCGTCAATGATCTGGGACGAGCGTTTGGGCGGAATATGCTCCGGAAGTTGGTGGCGAGCCTCCTGCGCCACGCAGCGCCGCGCCCCGGGGCACACGAGAAAAACGAAGCCTAGAACCAGCAAGTACCTAACATGGCCTTTTCTCTGCATGACAGGACCTCCCCAAAGACGTCCGTGGTCCGTGGTCCGTTGCAACGAACAACTGACGACGGACCACGGACCACGGACAAGAGTATGGCCAGAGTGGTCTACATTTCATTGAAGCCTGCGGCCCTTCGGAACGCTTCCACGTAGTGGCCGTCCTTCTTGGGCTGCTGACTCATCAATTCCTTCTCGACCCCGGCAAGGTCGGAAGGGTCCCAGTCGGGGCGATACTTGTGGATGGAGGGCTCAAACTGGCTCACGTGCTTACTTGCTGCTTCGAGCTTCAACTGGGCCACGGAGTCGATATTGACCCAGCAGTTTGCCTCCTGCGGCGTGGTGTAATAGAAGTACATCATGGGTACAGCGTAGGGTTCAAGGTGCTGATCGAGGCGCTGGTTGGGAAAATAAAGCCAGAACTCTGCCGCCCGAACCGCATCAAGCGTATTAAGAGCGGCCATGCGATGGTCCGTCTTGTGCCAGCGCGCGTACCACTCCCCCGGATCGATGCTCAAAAGCACCTCGGGGCGGATTCGACGGATGATCGCCGTCGCCTCCTCGACGAGCTTCGGCTGGGCAGCATATTCTAGCATGCCATCGTCATAGCCCATCCACAGGATGTTCTCTTTCGGGGTCCCCAGCACCGCTTCCGCCGCTTCCTCCTCCGCCTTGCGAATGCGCGCGAGCTTCTGGGCGCTCATCTCCGGATCATAGGAGCCCTTGTCATCATTGGTGTAGATGACAATGTAAACCTTATTGTGGTGCTGATTCAGCAGCGCAATGGTTCCTCCGGCTCCGAACAGCTCGTCGTCCGGATGGGGCGTGAATACGAGCACCGTCTTGCCGGTCATCGACTCGAGCCCCGTCTCCTGCGCTGACGATCTTGCCGCTGCCAAAAGGAATATCAGGGCGAATACCACAGCAAGCTGTTTCATGGGTAACTTATCCTTCCCGTTTAAGCGATCGATGCTACCTCCTGGCCGCCCGTTACTCGTTGCCGGTTATTCTGCCGCTGCCCGGCTGTTGTCTAGGACGGGTGACGGTGTAGTCCTCTCGAGGGTCCTCAGGCCCGTCAGTCAGCAGGCCCAGCATCTCGTAGACCCTGACCACCGCGTGATCCACCATGCGTTCCCCCGCCCCGGGCTCAATCCAAGTACTGGCGCCGGCTGCCCCGTAGCCACCCTCAGTGGCGGCGCGAATGGTGGGGAAATAGCCGAAATAGCCGTTGGCGTACCCGAGGAAAAAACAATCGCTGACCGGGCAGCGAGCGCGCCAGTTCATCTGAAAGTCGACGAAGGGTTCGCCGGGCACTCCCATCAGCGCGATGCGCCTGTTGATCAACACCGTGGCGACTGGCAACTCTTGCATGCTCTGCGTGGACGGATAGTAAGCGTCGAATCCTCGTGCGTCGATTTCCGAGCCGCCCAAGACTGCCTTGCGAAATTTCTCCACATTCCAGCGGAAGTGGAAGGTGAGCATATCCTCGGCAAAATCCAGGCTCGGTTCAGCGACCGCCTCCGTGCGGATCTCTTTGGCCACGCGCGCAGCCTCTTCACCCAGCTTCTCTCCCGTCCAATCGCGCCTTTGGACGGCGTTTTCCTTCAGGGGAATGACGGCATAGTAGGGATTGATGTCCCCCGGCGCGCCCTGGAGGAAGAAACACAGCGGCTGACCGCCCATGGCCTGCTCCACAGTTTTGGTCATAACTTCCGGATAGTCGGCAGAATATTGGGTGTTGTCCGGACCAAACACCACAGGGTGGCAGGAATAGTTCACGAGTACTGCGAGGGGCCGCCCGTCCGCCGTATCCACGCGCAGCACCGAGACGGTTGGATCGACGGGAGCGGTGGGAATCTGGGTGGGGTTGTGTTCAAACCAGGTGACCGTGCCGTCCGGGTTCGCCCGGTGTCGATTGTGGCCGATGTAGGCGACACCGTAGCCCGATCCGAGGCGAGCCTCGACGGCGTGTTGGTGCGCCTCCTCGATGGCCTTCGCGATCTTTTCCAGATCAGCCGTCTCCCACGCCGGGGTTCCGTTGCGGTAGGTGTCCTGGACGACGGGAGCGGAGTGAGTGTGCGAGGCGACCGCGAGCACGTAGGAAATCCCGCTGGATTCTCGCACCGCGGCGCGCAAACGTTGGAGTGAATCGTGGCCAAAGCAGCGACCCAAGTCGAGCGCGACTAACGCCAGCCGCTTCTCACCCACTTCAAGGACCAGAACACGTGCGTACAGCGGGTCGAGGGTTCCCGTGCTGTCACGCAACGTGTAGCCCCACATCGGTACGCCTGCGGGCGGAGTAATGTCCACCTTTGCCACGCCGGCCCGGAGGGTTGCCCCTTGCAGGGATACTCCCGCCCCTAGCACCAACAATCCCAAACACCCTGTAAGTTTCAGGCTATGCACGTCCACGCCTCCTTGTTTTGGGGTAGGTACACTTCAAGCGGCTGGTAAGATGCTACCAGGCGGCGGACAATTTCATCGAGCGCAGGGTCTTCGGGAGTGAGGCCTGCCTTCATATTCGCGCTGGCGCCGGAAAACCTTCTGGTAATTTTCATTATACCCCGATTCGGAAGTTGAAACCGTCTGTCATCCTGAGCCCGCCGTGCTTTCCGGCGGGCGAAGGATCTCTGCAGTTATCTTTTGCTCTTGGCATCCAGAAACAAACTGCAGGGATGCTTCGCTGCGCTCAGCATGACAGCCTTCACCCAGAGATGCCTCCAAACAAAACTCTTCGAGCCGACATCAGGGCTCTCGAAAATCGAGCTGAGCGGGGCGTTCTTTGAATCCGCGCGTCTTGACAGCGTCGTAGGCGGTCCCCACAATGAACCAGCAGGCGCCGAGAATCTTGGCCGGTGTTGGCAGGCTCAGCCAGATGGCCAAGCAGAAGAGAAGACCTACAACGGGCGCAACGGCGTCCGCAAACAGGCGCCTAACCGAGCGGGACGGACGCTTTAGATAGAATTCCCGCAGGGCCGCCGCGTTGACCCCCATAAAGGCGAGGAAAGCCCCAAAATTAATCAGCTCCGCAGCTCGCTCATAATTCAATACAATAGCTCCCAGAAAGGCAATCAGGCCTACCATCACGATATTGAAGCTCGGAGTGTTTCGCTTTGGGTCCAGGTAAGCAAAGAAGCGCCGCGGGATAACGTTGTCGCGGCCCATGCCGAACAACAGACGCGATACGCCCGCTTGCCCACTTAACCCAGACCCCAGATTGGCGAGGATCAAAATCCCAGCCAGGGCTTGAAATAGAACTTTCCCGCCCACGACTCGTGTGACATCCATAAAGGCAGTTTCGAGGTTGGGAAAGGTGTGGTAGTTGGGCCAGACGCGCTGCGCGAGGTAGATCTGGAGACCACCGAAGAGTCCCGTGAACAGACAGACGCCGACGGTGGCCAGCAGGACGTTCCGGCGCGGGTTGATGGCGTCTTCTGCCAGCGTCGTAATGCCGTCAAATCCGATATAGGTCAGTGCTGCCACCGAAGTACCAACGGCAATGGAAGAGACGTGGAACGTTGCTGGGACGTAAAAAGGTTGAATCGAGAAGACGCCGGGCCAGCCCTGGTGGTGAAACAGAAAGCGTACGGCCAGGACAATGAAGACCAGTATGACGGCGCTCATGATGGTGGCCAGCACGAAATTGGTTCGAGCCGTGGTGCGAATCCCACGCAAATTGATCAGGGTCATCGTTCCCGCGAAGGCGGCGGCCAGCACGACGTAGGGAATTTCGGGAACCAATCGTTGCACGGTCAGCGCGCCGTACACGGTGCAAATGAGCGGGATGAGGAGGTAATCGAGAAACATCGCCCACCCGGCCAGAAAACCCAGGTGGGGGTTCAGGCCGTAACCTACATAGGTGTAAGCGGAGCCGGCTGAGGGGTAGACTGCTGCCATGCGGCCATAGCTAAAGGCGGTCAGCATCATGGCCACCATGGCCAGCAAAATCGTCGTGACCGCATGCCCGTCCGACAGTTTCTGGACCACGCCGAACAGCGGCACGGGCGCGATGGGCATGATCAGAACGATCCCGTACAGGATCAGGTCCCACAGCGTCAGTACGCGTTTGAGGTGGGGCGGGGCTTCGTCAGAACGCTTTGATGTGTTCACAAGTTGCTGGCTCAGAAAGCCTCCTGATTCGAAGTGGACCTCCTCCCTGAGAATCAAGGGCAGCGGCATTCAAGGCGGGCACCGCAACCTTGTTGGGGGAAGCCGATTCTAGCGTTGAGGTGGAACGTATCCAGGAGGAGGATCAGACCCTTCGCCGAAGAAAAACCGTTCCATCTGCTGAGCGATAAATTCCTGAGCTTCTTTGGTGGCGGGAGCCAGGCGATACTCGTTGATGAGCATCCTCAAATAGTCCAGCCAGCGATTCCAGGCTTCTTGCGAGACATGGTCGTATATCCGCTGGCCCAGTTCACCGCTCCACGGGGGCTCCTCG